>ERZ1740072.124-NODE-124-length-35855-cov-9.354553_pt1 | contig 35855 bp, 28 predicted proteins | sample MGYA00581733_ERZ1740072 | MGnify/ENA primary metagenome ERZ1740072 (study PRJEB43018, sample SAMN04849741) | marine metagenome | isolation source: floating plastic debris | place: Pacific Ocean | collected 2008-08-30 | study: EMG produced TPA metagenomics assembly...
CGTCTTCATTGACGTAAAGATCAATTTCAGCGTCAGCAGGGAAACGAATGATGACTGTGATTGCGGGAACATCAACCACACTGCCTACCGTGGGATTTAAGATTTCAACCCGCTCGCTAGAAACAACTTGAGACAGATTGGGAGTAGTTTCAAGATCTGGGTCTAGAGTTGTCGTATCATCATCAACAGCGGCTTCAGTAACACTTGTGTCCGTAGTCTCTGGGGTAGTCAAGTCTGACGATGGCGTAATCGCGAACTGAGGCATTGCCGGGGTGATCACCGGGCTCAATTCTGACGCGGGTGGCTCATTGGCTAAATCACGATCAGTGAGCAATGTCTCGGCGGGAGCAGGACTAGTCTCGCGAGCTGAGAACTGAGGTAGTGCCGTTTCAGGAGAGCTGATTCCTAGACTAATCCCATTAGGAAATGGAGCAGCTATGCTATCCGGTGAAATCTCATGGGTTGCACTAGGGATAACAGGTTCTGATACCTGTTGTGAGGCATAGGCCAAACTATCGGACGTGACGGCTGATAGGGCAACTGAACTAGCTAGAATGCTCCAGTAATAAACGTTTGGATGGCGAGTTAGGTTCATTATTGGGCATCCTCCTGGAACGTAGGCGTGACGCCAAAGTTCATGCGCACCATGCCACCGGGCGCAAGATTTACTATCCGAGACTGGCTGTTGCGCTCTCTAAAGTAAAGATTGGGGGCCAGGGCGTAGCCTGGTAGACTCGTAAAGTCCAGTACGCCACTACGAGTGCCCGGCAGCATACACTCTACCGAGTACAAACCATCGGCATCGGTAACAATACGATTGCCATCGTCTAAGAAGATGACAGCATTGGGAATCCCAGCCTCACCAGGTTGTTGTTCCCCATCAAAGTTTTTATCAACAAACACACGGCCAATTAGGGTGGCACAATCGGTGAGAATACCTGGGTCTATGACCAATCGATGAATACTAGGGCCGTCTTGTACAAAGAACTGATTGTCACTGCGTTCAGCAGTAACCGATGCTCGGTTCTGACCATCTCCTCGCAGAGCATCTGGTGTTACGCGCACAGCGTAGAGCACACTCATAGTTTCATCGACGGGTAATGCCGTTGCAGTCGAGAATGTTACTTCAGATCCTGAGGTTTGGGCATCTATTGCAACTGTTTGATCGTTGAGTACCCCTGATACTGACTCAGGAATCAATTGGAAGCCTTGGGGGAGAATATCCTGAACAGTAACTGACTCTAAGGTAATATCTGTTAGGTTTCGTAGAGCTAAGCGATAGACCACCGTATCCCCGGGCTGAGCTGCCGCCCGGTCAGCTGTTTTTGTAATATCAATTTGTTCTGGTTCACACATCACCATGTTCAGTGCGAGAGAGAACAGGTTGAGTCCTTGGGTTTCAGCATTAAAAATCTCAACTACGGTTTCAGTAACCTGTGAACCGCCACTCGTTGAAATTGGAATTCCATCTAAGGCCGTTGCGGTATAGCGAATAATTGAGTTATTAACACCGCCAGTGCTGTCCGTCAGTTCAAGTCTGATCCGACGCTGTGGAAAAACAGAATCCGCTGGTGGATTCACGACTAAAATATATTGGGCATCTCTGCTGGTTTGAGTTAGTCCTGTATTGATCGGACTTTGCAGAGCTGTAGCCGGATCAAACAAGAAATTATATTGTCCGGCATCTGAATTTGTTAAGAAAAATGGGTTGCTATTTTCTGTATTGGGTTCCTTGCCAGCGGCAATACCGTTGTTCTCAATATCAGGAAGCTCAGTACCCGTTAGTGAGATCAAGGGTCCCAGCTCTAACCCACTGGCATCAGGTTCATACAGGAGTACAGAGAAACCTGCATAGTTGGGCAGAAGGTCGCCGTTACAGCCTAGGATCTGGCCGAGTGGGTCAATCAGCTCTCCGGTTTCAACAACTGTTTCTGCAGATGCGCCACTAAGAGAGATGTTACGATCGGCATCTCGATAACCGTAGCTGGCCTGGTTGTAGATTGAATCAGCTCTTGCGATCGCAACAAACGGTGCCTGACAAAAGCCACTTGCCAACAGGATAGCGATTGCACGACGCATCCTGTGGTGCCAGTTGTCGTCTGGCTTTGGTTTAGGTGGCTGGAATAACTTCATTTTTAGCCTCAAACCTGAAATATCAAAAAATCTAGCGATAGTAGCCGCCGTTTATCGTTGCGATCTCGTACTGATTGACGCACCTTTTTAGCGCACTAGGAACTGGGGACACATAATTTCTTAAGTGCCACCTGTGTCAATGCTCTGAGCTATTCAGTCCATCTCTTAGAGAGATCAGAACGTTGACAGAAGTCTCTATTGATCTAAGAAAAATACTTTATTAATGGAGAATACATGGGAGAAAAACGTTTTTCTCCCATTCCTCAAGGTCTAATTAACCTTTACGTTGTAAAACGCTTTAACAGACTGCGCAGATGCTAGATCATCCCCAAAGTTCCACTGGATGTGAGTGTACATCTCAGCAGGAGCAGGCTGTAGCTCAACGGTGCCATCAGGCAGCGTAACTTCGATCATGGGCTCATCTACAAAGCTTTGACCGCCGTCGATGCTATAGATAACTTTAGCGTTGCTATCAGTTTTAGCGGACGCGAGCACATAGCTAGTCTGGCTAGGCACAGGCTGAGTAACGGATAGGCCCTTAGCCTCAACATCACCGGAGTTAGCCCCATCAACGGTATAGCGCAGAACATCCCCAGGCTGAACAGTGACCTTACCTTCTAGAGCTTCCCAGGAGATTTTCTCCTGGCCGTTTTTATCTAGCTCAACAATTTGCTTTTCAGCGCTGAGGTTTAGTTTTACTTCGGGACGAAGAACAGCCTCGACAATGGCATCCTTAACCCCTTCTAACTGGGCTAAAACTGGCTGACTAGTAGCAAAGGGCATTGCACCTGCTAACGCTAGGGCACTTAGGCCCAACAAAAGACGTTTCTTTGCAAAAAGACGTTGCATCATCATTTTTCTTGTTTAACTTCAATGGATATTCAAGGTCTAACTAGGGAGAAAGGGGCTGACTCTACAAAAGCATTCCCTTTCTCCTGTGCCTGCATTAGGTTTAGTTAATGCGACGCTCAAACTCGACGTAACCGGTCTCTAGGGGCTCGATATCACCCTCAATATCAAAGACATACTTGGTGCTGTCTGTGTTGTAGGTTGTTCCGGAAAGTTCAGTCGACGGAGTGGCTGTATCAGGGTTGAAGGCGGGATCACCACTGCCATCACACACTTCACCACCGTTATAGAACACAACGCTTCCAGTGGAGCCTGCATCCAGGTTAGTCAAGTCCACAGAGCTAGGAACGTGACGAGTATCAAGATCGGTACCGAAGTTGTTATCGCCATCACCGTTGTCGTTATCTACAGCCCAGTTGTTGGGACCGCCGGTAACATCACCCGTTACCGGATCGGTAATTAGATTGACATTCGGACAAGCGAGTTCAGTACCATCCTCAAGAATAGCGAGGTCAGATGCTGTTAAGAGTACGTTGCCCTGCATGGGTGTAACTTCAGTTTCAGAAATGTTGCGGTAGGTAACACGATAGCGAATATGGTTACCAGGTGCAGGATTACCCGATACCTCCGGACCATCACCACGAACTACCTGGGCCGTTTTCACTAGTTCTAAGAAACCAGTGTAAATACGGTCAATAGTGGTGTTCACAATGTTTGAGGCATCCAATCCAGCTGTAATGCTTGCTGGATCGCTAGGATCAGTTACTGAAGAAAGACCGGCAAATGTGGCCTCAATAGGTACAGGGAAGCTATCGAGTTCAGTAATATTAGTTGGGTCATTAGGTAGATCAACCTCAACACCATAGTCAAACTCATCATCACCACCGGGTGCACCATCGTCAGCACGAATTGGAACGACGATGGGAGTATCAGATGTAGTCCACTCACCAAGACCACCGTTGCCAGCTGGATCGTAGGTATATACAACTCGAGTACCATCAGGAGCGATGATAGTTGCTGTTGTCCCAGAAGGCAGATCAGCTGGATCTTCGGGGGCAATTGGTTCTAGAGTAACCCAACCATCTTCAGTGCTAGAGCTATCAACGGTATTCGTAAATGAAACAACCGGCGGATCACCATCAGAGAAGGGAGCAGACTTATTAGTGAAGTCGTCATTGGTGCCAGTGGGACCAACCGCATCAGGGGCACCATCAGGTCCATTCAGTAAGTCTGAAATCACCTCAGGTGTCAGCTCGACAACAATGGCTTCACCGCCACCATCAGTGTTATCACCACTGTTATCATCGCTGGGGTCGAGCGGCTTTGTCGGATCGTCAAGATCTTCTGGATCGCTAGCATCTTTGGTCAGCTCTTCACTGATGCCAGTGTTAACCAGATCAGAGGGATCATCGATATAGCCATCATCCGGTGTAAAGCCCTCAGGTAGAGGTGTGGCAGGATCGTCAATCACATCAGGATTGAAATCGCTGTAGGTATCTGTTGTCGGGTCATAGTTACTTGGAGTAGTATCACCTGATTCGTCCATAACCGGGAAGCTAAGACTCTCATCTTCTGGCGTCAGGGGATCATCAATAGCTCCTGAACCAAAGGCTTGAGCAATGTTAGCAATTGTTAGCGGGGTCGCTGTGAGATCAACCTGATCGGTCTCTACGGTAATCTCGAAGCCGGTAAGAGTAGGATCAGTAATCGGAACAACTGTATTCGCAGGACCGATAAAACCTACTCGAGTCACGCCAGTACCTGGATCACTTGTTGACCAAGTTGCCTCTAGCGCACCTGTGGTTACAGCATCAGTTGTGTAAACTGCTTGCCAACCAGCCGTAGCAGCAGCACCCGTTACAGCTGCGGCCTGAAGAGATGTGCCATTTGGAATAGCATCAGAGATCAACACATGTCGATCAGCTAAACCATTTAGAGTAATCGGCTGCAGATCGGCAGCTTGGGCATCGCTACCCGTGGGGACAGCAGTCTGATCTAGAACGTCAAGTGCCAGGCTATAGGTGATGAGATCATCATTAGCGTTGCCAGTAGCGCCCTCATCGTAATTGCTAACGAACTTTTGTAAATTAACTAATGGCTGCTCAAGAGGCTCCTCACCGATCGTAAGTTCACCGGTATCACTGGCTTCACGCTCACCATTAGCAGGTGCATCAGGACCTGCTTCTGCACCAGTCTGGGTGCCGTTAGCAACGTCTGTAGCATCATTATCGTCCGTGAAGACGCTACCACCAGAAGAATCGTAGGGTTGGTTCTGACCATCACCGGGTGTATCACCATATTGCACGGTGACAATGTCGTCGTTTTGCGCACTAGTCGAAACGAGGACAGTTACAGCGACCTGCACTGTGCCATTGGGAGCCAGGTTCTCAAAGTCTGTACGGCTAGTGATGGGGGTGCGAGCACCTGTGTCAGGATCAATCAGCTCAATACTGGTGACGCTATCTACCGGACCGGTGAAATTAGCAACTGCAGGCAAACTGATGTCTGTTTCATCATTACCAACGTTGGTAATATCAAAGATAAATTCTAGGGACTCACCAGGCCCAGGTGGATCCGCATCAGGAGTTACTTCTGTTGCACTGGTATTGACAACGGTGATACCGGCAATCTCAGCCACTTCAACAACTACAGTGTTGGAAGTAGAAGTTTGAGGAGTGCCATCGGGGTCACGATAGGTAGCAGTAGCGGTGTTGGTAATCTGTGTGCCAGCGGCAGTGCCCTCTGCCAGCACAATACTCACTAGGTTAAAGATACCGCCAATGGCTAGTGCGGATGCAACAACTGGCTTGCAGAGCTGCCAGCTCAGTCTATTAGAATTTCTATTCTTCGTCATTATTTCTGAGAACCAATGAATAAATTGAGCAGGTTAGAGAACCGTTTTTGAGAGTGATGCTCTAGCGGAGGCGGCTAGACTGGAATGAGAACGCAGCAACTATAAACGAGGGGGAATGAGCTGCTGTGGGACAAGCTTGTAAAACTCTTTCTATTAAGTAAGTTTTGAAAGCTTTGCTGTGAAAACCTAATAGCCCTTTGCTAATGAACGTAGAACTTTCAAGAGTATTCTATGGGCTTGTCAAGAAAAGATTCTTCTGTTGTTAACAAAAGAATTTTTACTTCCCCTCCTTTGGGATGAAAGGCTTATACCTACCTTATTATTGATTCCCACTCTTTACAGACAATCTACTACGTTTTATTGCCCATGTTTAAACTCAAATTCTAAGTGTATTTCCACATGAACAAGCTGTTTTTAGTAAGATGATGTATCGGGTTTTTGTTGGGGCGCTAAATGTCTAAGTAATTTCTCTTTTTATTGGCAAATACTCTAATCGGAATGTAGACAAAACTATCTACATTCCGATTCTGATTGATTTTAGAGGCCTTTTTAACTGGCTTCTAATGGTGGTAGACTGACAACATAGCGATAGCCGTTATTCTGTGTTCCTTGGATAGTGATTTCGCCGCTATGAATGTCGACCAGTCGTTGGCTCATTAATAATCCTAGCTCTTGCCAGATATTGTCATCTGGTGGTTCGTCCGACAAATTATTGGATTTAAAGGGTGAGAATCCTTCTGTCTTTGGATGCTGTTCCGCTCCGATTTCGAACTCGTCTGACGGACTTAGGGCAGACGATACGGGAGGCATGATATTGTTCTGTTCTCCCCAATCGATTACTGCTTGGGGAAGATTTTCTCCGAGCCATGGATTAGATACCCAGGCTGCTAGATTAAGGCGATCGTCTTTGCGAGAAATATGGAGGCGAACAGTGCTGCCTTCTGTAGATGCCTTAGCGATACTTAGCATGAGATGGTAGATCAGCTGCTTCATCACATGCTTATCAAGTACCCAAATACGCGATCCAGGCTCTACTGTGGACTTGAAGCTTAAATTTTGTTGCTGATATCTTGACTCTACAGGATGTAAGCTCTGCTGTGCGAGCATCTCGACATCGACTGGCTTTAAGAGTAGTTCGTAAGGTTGGTGCTCAATGGCCCCTAACTCCATGATCTCATCAGTTAGAGAGAGTAGGCTTTGGCTGCTATGTAAAACAACATTGGCATACTCCTGTTGCTTTTCAGTCAATGACCCATAGATTTCTCGGCTAAGCATACCAGCCATACCAGTAATGGTAGTTAGTGGTGTGCGTAAATCTTGAGTGAGTTTAGAGATCAAACTCACTCTTAGAGCATTGATTCTATCTTGAAGTTTCTTTTCCGCTGCGGCTACTGTGTCATTATTCGGGCCTGGTTTCGAGATTTTTCCATTTTTGAGCCAGCATTGCTTTTCATACTCGCTCATAGCCCAGCGAGCGTTAAGTTCTAGGAGGGCCAGGTCTTGAGAGGTGTATTGACGCGGCATGATATCCATGACCTCTAAGGTGCCAATACAGCATCTCTCAGTTGTTATTAAAGGTACTCCCAAATAAGATTGGACACCGTATTTCTGTACTAGAAGACTGTGACAAAAGGCCGGGTGTCGGGCAATATCTGCCAGCATCAAAGGCTGTGCACTATCCACTACCTGAATACCAAAGGACTCAGTTTTTGACATTTCGCGGGTGGCAGCTAGCTGATTCATTAACCCTAGGCTCGATAGCCCCATGGTGGCTTTGAAAATCTGATTGTGCCGATCAAACACGCTGATCAAACAGATGGGAGCTGCCAGCAGCCGAGAGACGCTTTGAGTCGCTTCTTCAAAAATAGGAATTGGTTCTGGGCTGTTTAAACTTAGCTGTTCTAGGGCACTGATGCGCTGCTGTTCGCGGGCCATGGGAGGTGTTCCACCTAGTGAACATACAGGACGGGAGCCAATGGGATGATTTGGCTGATTGTGAGTTCCAGCTGGAGTAACACCGTAGTGCATTGTGATATGGATAATGGATGTTGTGACTACATCATCGTTCCCGAAATAATCTAGTGACTAAACGAGAAAATGATAAACAGTGCAGCATTAATGGAGCATTGGGTTAGAGTGGTATAGCCTTGTTGATATCAGCGTTGTTTGGACCTTTACTATGCAGCCTGCCCTAACTGTCGGTGCTCTTTTGCAAAATCGATACCGTATTGTTCGGTTGCTTGGTCAAGGTGGGTTCGGTCGTACCTACCTCACTAAAGACCAAGGGCGTTTTAACGAAGAATGTGTGATCAAAGAGTTTACGCCCGTTGAGGGGAGCGATCGCTTTTCTAGTAAAGCTGCTCAGCTATTTCAGCGAGAGGCTGAAACCCTGTATCAGATTAGCCATCCGCAGATTCCGCAGTTTCGGGCAAGTTTTGAGCAAGATCAGCGCTTATTTCTGGTACAGGACCATATTGAGGGCCTCACCTACCGGGAGATCTTACAACAGCGTCCGGGACAGGCGTTTTCTGAAACTGAAATTCGAGCCTTTCTAGGACAGCTTTTGCCAGTTTTAGCCCATATTCATGCAAAGGGCATTATTCATCGCGATATTAGTCCTGACAATATTATTCTGCGCCGCAGCGATCAGAAGCCTGTCTTGATTGATTTTGGCGTGGTCAAAGAGGTTGTGACGCGGCTGCAAACTGGAACGCAAGCGACGACGGTGGGAAAAGCAGGGTATGCTCCCAGTGAGCAGCTGCAGTCGGGACGGGCCTATCCCAGTAGCGATCTCTATGCGCTGGCGGTCACGGTTTTGGTGCTACTGACTGGAAAAGAGCCCCATGAGCTATTTGACGACGCTAATCTTAGCTGGAACTGGCGACCGTTTGTACAGGTGAGTGAGCAGCTAGCGGCAGTGTTGGACAAAGCTCTGGGCTATCGTCCTAGCGATCGCTATCAGTCGGTTAGTGAAATGGTTCAGGCTTTGCAGGGGATTGTTGGCCCTGGAGCTGCGTCTTCTAAGGCGTCGAGAACACCCTCACCGCCTGGCTCTCAGCCACCCGTATCTCAGATGCGAACAGTAGCGGTATCTAGCCCGATGACAGCTGTGGGTACTAATGCTGGAAGAACGGATCGAGCCCGTACTCGTACGGGGGTGTCTAGAACCCAAGTAATGACCTCTCCCAAGCGGCAGGGAGGGATGGACAATCCGCTGGTGTTGACGGCCATGTTTTTAGGCGCAACTACCCTGGCTGGCCTGGGCGGCTGGGCCACTGTAAATTATGTTTTGAAACCAGAACCTCCTAGTCAAGAAGGGGTGATCCAGCCTTTACCTCTGCCGGATGAGTTGGAGGATGAGCCAGCTGATACTCAAGAGCCTCAGCCGCTAGAGCCTGAGGGACCAACAAATTATGTGTCTGCATTAGAGCTAGCGGCGGGCGATCAGAAAACTGTTGAGGGCGAAATTAAAAAAGACGATACGGTTAACTATGAGTTTGAGGGTAAAGCTGGACAAACTCTATCAACCTCTTTGGAAGGAAATGGTGTTATCCTTTCGGTGCTAAATGCGGATGGCAGAGCCCTGCGTGGTGGTCGTCAGGTACTCGATTGGCAAGGAGAACTGCCTGAGGATGGTCGCTATACAGTCCGGGTTCGTACTACCCGTGGGACAGAACAGGGAACCTATGCGCTAGGTCTGTCTTTGGTAGCCGCTGCGCAATCGCCGGACGTAGATACTCCAGAGGAGACTACCGACGAGAATGATGCCTCTGGGGATAATACTGAAGATAATACCGAAGACAGCGATGCTGGAGAGAACGGTGGTAGCGATGCTGAAGAGCCCAGTGAACCGGAAGTGCAAGAGCAAGTTTCTTCACAGCGGGTACAGTTTCCTCAGGGACAATCAGGAATCTTGTTGGCAAATTCAGTGGGCCCCGGTCGAGTACAGCGATATGTGGTGAACGCTCAGCAAGGACAGATTGTCACTGTCAAAATTACCCAGGCCAGCGGTCCTGTGACATTTGATGTGGCGTTTCCTGGAGGAGAGCCAATTGCTGATGCTGAAGGAGTGTTGTATTGGAACAGCTATCTACCTTTGGGCGGGGACTATGCAATTGATGTGCGGTCTTCTAGTGCGGCAGAGTTTACTTTAGACGTTCAAGTTGTTGGACAAGGCTCTGAGAACTCGTAGAAAGCGTCTTATGAAACCCGTAGAGACGTTTTATAGAACATCTACGGAGAAAAATTTTAGGGTGGTTACGGTCCACCATGGGGTATTACAGTGAGTGGATTATTAATTGCGGCGACAGATACAGACTGCGGCAAGACCGTCTTGACCTGTGCGCTGCTGGCGTATTGGCGAAACTATTGCTCGTCTCGGCAGCTGGGGGTGCTAAAGCCAGTACAGTCGGGTGAAGGCGATCGCGAGCTGCTGCGGCGTGTGTTTAACCTGGAGGAGGCGCTCTCGGCTATAAATCCGGTGTTTTTTCAGGCTCCATTGGCCCCGCCGATTGCCGCAGCACTGGAAAACAAGACGGTAGACCTGGTGCCGGCATGGCAGCGATATACAACGTTGGCTCAGCAATGTGACTGGGTGCTGGTGGAAGGTCTGGGGGGATTGGGGTCGCCGGTGACAGATGAGCTGATAGTAGCGGATCTGGCTGCAGATTGGCGATTGCCGGTAGTGCTGGTCGTACCTGTTAAGTTAGGTGCGATCGCAGCTGCCGTTGCCAATGTTGCCCTGGCCCGTCAACGCCGATTGCAGCTGCAGGGTATTGTGCTTAATTGCATTAGCGCTGACGCCGCTCCAGAACAGCTAGCGCCGCCAGAGATGATCGGTAGTCTGACCCAGGTGCCTGTGCTGGGAGTGCTGCCCTACTTTGACGACCCGACGGATCTGGCCCAGCTGAGTGCGGCTGCTCGCGGTCTTGATTTAGAAGCCATCATGCCAGCTCCCTTTTGGGTTGCCTGAAGTGCTGATAAGCCGCGTTAGGATATTTCTACTGTTTGTGCCTGCCGAGAGTCTATGGTTTCTACGCTGCCTGCTAATACACAGATTTCTAAAACCCCACCCCAGGTACGATCTCAGATTCAAACTTTGCAGCCTCAGCTAGTGGAGTGGCGTCGGCACCTACATCAGCGTCCAGAGCTGGGGTTTGAAGAAACCCTAACCGCTACATTTATTACCCAGCAGCTTACCCGGTGGGGAATTGCCCACCAGACCGGTATTGCTAAAACTGGAATTGTCGCCACGGTTGAAGGTACTCAACCTGGTCCGGTCCTAGCGATTCGAGCCGATATGGACGCTTTACCCATCCGAGAACTTAACCAGGTTCCTTACCGGTCGCTACATGATGGCAAAATGCATGCCTGTGGTCATGATGGCCATGTCACTATTGCCCTAGGCACGGCCCACTATCTAAACCAAAACCGTGATACGTTTGCCGGTACGGTCAAAATCATCTTTCAACCTGCAGAAGAGGGGCCCGGTGGGGCCAAACCGATGATCGAAGCTGGAGTACTCAGCCAGCCTGAAGTTGATGCCATCATCGGGCTGCACATTTGGAATAATCTGCCTTTGGGAACAGTTGGGGTGCGCAGCGGTCCGCTGATGGCGGCTACCGAATATTTTCACTGCACTATCCAGGGGCGAGGCGGCCATGGAGCGCTGCCCCATCAAACCGTGGACTCCATTGTGGTAGGAGCCCAGGTTGTCAGTGCGATGCAGACGATTGTAGCCCGCAACATTAGCCCGATTGAGTCCGCTGTGGTCACCATCGGAGAGTTTCAAGCCGGTACCGCTGTCAATGTCATTGCTGATAGCGCTCGTTTGAGTGGGACGGTGCGCTACTTTAATCCAGAGTATCGCGACCTGTTGCCAGAGCGCCTAGAGGCAATTGTTGCAGGTGTTTGCCAGGCCCACGGAGCTAGCTACCAGTTTGACTATCAGCGGCTGTATCCGCCTGTGATTAATGACGTGACTATGGCAGAACTGGTGAGGTCGGTGGCAAATGATGTGATTGAAACGCCAGCGGGAGTTGTTCCTGAATGTCAGACCATGGGAGGAGAAGACATGGCATTCTTTTTGCAAGAAAAACCTGGTTGTTATTTCTTTTTGGGTTCTGCTAATCCCGATTTAAATTTGGCCTATCCCCATCACCATCCTAGGTTTGACTTTGATGAAACAGTCTTGGGAACAGGTGTGGAAATTTTTGTTCGATGTGTCGAGCGTTTTTGTCAAGAGAAGTAAACTGCTAGGATATTCCTCCTATGGATGCCTTGAATATTAGAGACACTCTATCCTTGGGCAACGGGCATCAATGAAGACAGCAGATATTATTCAACCAGATCACCCGCTAGAAGAGAGCCGCTGCTGGCGTGGCACCCTTGACGTACACTTTGCCAACATTCGAGAAAAAACGTTTCCTACTAAGAGCCACACCACATCACCGCTGCGGATTCAGCGACCGTTTTATCCGGCAGCGGCTCCAGGAAACTGCCAGAGCGTGATTGTTCACACGGCGGGTGGCATGGTGGGAGGCGATCGGTTGGATATGGCCATTACTGCAGCGGCCAATACTCAGGTGCTATTGACTACAGCGGCGGCCCATAAGATCTATCGCAGTCAAGGAGATTGGGCACAGCAGGCTATCCAGCTGAGTGTAAAAAGCGGAGCCTATGTGGAGTGGCTGCCCCAGGAGCTGATTTTGTTTAATGGGGGACGCTTTCAGCAGACGATTAGTGTTGAATTAGAGCCCGGTGGAGTCTGGCTGGGCTGGGATGTGACACGCTTTGGTCGCAGTGCCAGAGGTGAAACCTTGGAGACGGGGGAGTGGCGATCGCAAACCGAAGTCTGGCAGCAGGGCACTCCTCTATGGATCGATCGTCAGCGGCTGACGGGCGGGTCTGAGGTACTCAATACCTATCACGGTCTAGCCGGGTGCCCGGTAATTGGGACATTTCTCATTTTGGGTCTATCGGTCTCGGCACAGCACCTCAGCCATCTCAGAACGCTGCTTGATGCGCGGGGAGAATTTGGAATCACTCAATTAGAGCAGGGGCTGGTCGCTCGCTATCGCGGCTCCTCTAGCCAAATGGCTCGACAGGTCTTTATCTATATCTGGCAGTATTTACGTACGGAGCTGCTCGAACAAAATGCCTATATTCCGAGAGTTTGGGGTGTTTGATTTTTTTGCATTGCTGACCCTCGGTATGGTTTTAGCTATGGGGAACCGTCAAAAGGCAGCGTTAGTAGATTGGTCCATTCCTCCAAATCAGCAATTGCTAGACTCTATCAGGTAGGGTTTTTTCTGTGGCTGAGCAGATCCTGGTTTAATATCTCTGTTGTGGTCAGTCCTGTATGCCCCTATGCAACTCACTCCCCAAGAAAAAGACAAGCTGCTGATTTTTACGGCCGCTCTGGTCGCCGAGCGGCGCAAAGATCGAGGGCTAAAGCTCAATCATCCGGAGGCGGTTGCCTATATTTCTGCGGCCATTTTAGAAGGCGCCAGGGATGGTCGCACGGTGGCTGATTTGATGAGCTATGGCACGACTCTACTGAGCAAAGAAGATGTGATGGACGGTATTGCCGAGATGATCCATGAGGTGCAGGTGGAGGCTACTTTTCCAGATGGTACTAAGCTGGTTACCGTACATAACCCAATTCAATAGGTTGAAGAAACGTTGCACGCAGTGTCTGTACATCTAAATATAATTCGCTCGCTTAGAAGTTTTTATGGTTGAGTCCGGTGAGTCTGGCCGTCTTCAAGATATAACCCTAGATCAAGCCAGCCGCTCTGATGTTCTAGGAGCCATTACTCAAGTATTGGATCGCTATGCCTTTCCAGAAGCGGCGGCTAAGGCCCAGGCCGATATTCGCCAGCGGTTAGCTCAAGGCGGCTACGGTGATATTGTCAGCGGTCATCAGCTGGCGGAAACGTTGACTAATCAGCTGCAAACGCTCACGTGCGATCGCAGCGTGCACGTTTACTTTAGTCCGACACCCCTGCCAGAGCTTAGTGCCGATACTCCACCGACTGCAGAAGAGCTAGCCTATCAGGAGCGCCAGAGTCAGCGGCGTAACTTTGACATCAATCGAATAGAGCGGCTGGCCGGAAATTTAGGGTTCTTACAGCTCTATGGGTTTGAACCGCCCGAGTTTGCCGGGGCAACGTTGGCCGCTGCCATGACCTGTTTGGCCCATACTCAGGGACTGATCATTGACCTGCGATACAATCGAGGGGGATCCCCCGGTATGGTGGCGCTACTATGCAGCTACCTGCTGCCAGCCTATCCAGCTACCCATCTTAGCGATGTCAGCTGGCCCTCCGAGCAGCGTACCCAGCAGAGTTGGACATCGGCCTATGTGGGCGGCCCCCGCTACCTGGACCGGCCTGTCTATGTTTTAACCGGACCTGAGACTGCCACCGCTGCAGAAGAGTTTGCCTACACGCTCAAACAGCTCAAGCGAGCCACGCTTATTGGCGAAACGACTGCTGGTAAAGCTAACCCCGGTGCTGGTCAGCGTCTGCACGATCACTTTTGGATGTTTTTACCAACGGGGCAGGTCACGAGTGCCATAACGGGAAAAAATTGGGAAACTAGCGGTGTGCTGCCAGACTTTAAGGTGCCGGTGGAGCTAGCTTTGAAAGTAGCTCACTACATGGGACTGACAGATTTGAGTAAAAAGGCTCAGACGTTGGACCCAGAGCTAGAGGCTGCCATTGAAACCGTCAAACAGCAGCTGGATCAGATGCAGCAAGATCTTATTAGTCAGCTTGGAGGATTGCGATAATGTCTGATAGCTCAACGATAATTCCAGGAGAACTGCTGCCAGCAGACGGGGATATTGAACTCAATGCCGGTCGTTCAACTGTCACACTGTCTGTGGCGAACAGCGGCGACCGGCCAATTCAAGTCGGGTCCCATTTTCATTTTTATGAAGTGAACGATGCTCTTCAGTTTGAGCGCGATCTCGCAAAGGGAATGCGTCTGGATATTCCTGCAGGCACAGCCGTACGGTTCGAACCCGGCGATGAGCGCTCGGTAACCCTGGTCGCTTTGGCCGGGGAACGCCAGGTCTATGGTTTTAACCAGCGGATAGAGGGTGGTCTATAGGTCTCCTGTAAAATCAGCACTCTAACAGGTGACAAAGCAACAGAAGATTGAGTATGCCTGATATAGGTACCTAATGCTTGAATCAGGGAGTGTCTCTTCGCTTAAGATGAACTGCCTACAGTGTTCTATCTCTAGTGGCAGTTTGCACTGTTGGACTCGTTTTAACGGGAGCGATCAAACGTACATGTGTTCTGAGATTAATTGACATTGACTATGTTACGACTACACCATTTTGCTGCAATCGCTTGCCTACAGGGGGCTTTGCTATTAGGCAACGTTCCTGTACTGGCTCAGACATCTGACGATGTTTCAGAGGCTGTGGCATTACCAGAAGCGATTGCTCCCGACTTGCAAGGGATTGCGGACCTGGCCGATACTGATATGCCTCTGGGTGTGGGTTATCTGTCTCCCCGACGACGCTCCGGCGACCAGGCAAGCTGGCTATCGGCGGTAGAGCTGCCCTTGTACAGTCAGCCTGGTGGTGACCACTGGGGATGGATTTGGCAAGGTTGGCTAATTCCCAACGGTCAGCAGGCCTTTGCCATTGGTCGGGATGCACGATTTACGATGGTGAGTGTGGATTCACGGCTGTTGGCATTTCCTGTTATTCAAGCTCGCGAAGATGGTTGGTTGCAGATGCAGTACACCGATAGCGGTAGTGCCTGGATTCATCGCGATCAGCTAGACGATCGCGGTCTAGAACTGTCGTTTTATGCCTGGGGTGACCAGCTGGCTGAGGCAGATACGCTTTATCTGCGCAATGAAAACAATGCTCAGGTGCTGAGATCGCAGCCCGAGCGGGGTCGTAACGTGCTCAGTTTGGTTAGTTCCAATAGCCTGATCGAACCTCTAGAAGTGCAAGACGACTGGATTCGTGTTCGTGTCACTCGCCCTGCCAATAGCTGTGAGCCGATTGCCGGTGCTAGTGAAGAAGAAGGCTGGCTGCAGTGGAAAGACCGCGATGGAGAAGTCCTGATGCTGCCTAGTCGTGATGAATGTGCGGGCTAGTGTTGAGATCGCTCAGCAATACCAAAAAATAGCTAAAAATGTTTGCCATACACTCGTCGGTGCTCTGTCGCTAGCGTAAGCTATCCAGTGGTCACGCTGTTTATCTCTACGTCAGGAGTCTTCAATGAGCTATCGCATGGATCGCCGCGCCTATGCTGAAACCTACGGACCTACCGTAGGAGATCGAGTGCGACTGGCTGATACTGCTTTAGTCATTGAAGTGGAGCAAGACTTCACCACCTATGGCGACGAGGTCAAGTTTGGTGGCGGCAAAGTTATCCGCGACGGCATGGGGCAGTCCCCGATTACGCGGGCAGACGGTGCCGTAGATATGGTGATCACCAACGCGCTGATTTTGGACTGGTGGGGTATCGTCAAAGCAGATATCGGTATCAAAGACGGTCGCATTGCCAAGATCGGCAAGGCTGGCAACCCCTACATTCAAGATAATGTAGACATCATTATCGGTCCCGCCACTGAAGCCGTAGCGGGTGAAGGCATGATTGTCACCGCCGGAGGGATCGATTCCCATATTCACTTTATTTGTCCTCAGCAGATTGAGACTGCGATCGCCAGCGGCGTAACCACCATGATCGGCGGCGGGACCGGACCTGCTACTGGAACTAATGCAACTACCTGTACCCCCGGAGCCTGGAACATCTATCGGATGCTGCAGGCAGCGGATGCATTTCCAATGAACCTGGGCTTTATGGGGAAAGGCAACAGCGCCCAGCCTGGGGGGCTGATAGAGCAAGTACAGGCTGGGGCCATGGGGCTAAAGCTACACGAAGACTGGGGCACCACGCCAGGAGCCATCGATACCTGTCTGGGAGTGGCCGATAACTTTGATGTGCAGGTGGCTATCCACACCGATACCCTGAACGAAGCTGGTTTTGTTGAGAATACCATTGCTGCTTTTAAGAATCGGGTAATTCATACCTATCACACCGAAGGAGCAGGTGGCGGGCACGCGCCGGACATCATTAAGGTCTGTGGTGAAGCCAATGTGCTGCCGTCATCCACAAATCCCACCCGGCCCTATACGCGCAACACCCTAGATGAGCATTTAGATATGCTGATGGTGTGTCATCACCTCAGCCCCAGCATTCCTGAAGACGTAGCCTTTGCTGAATCGCGTATCCGTCGAGAAACCATTGCCGCTGAAGATATTCTGCACGACCTCGGAGCCTTTAGCATGATTGCCTCCGACTCTCAGGCCATGGGGCGGGTGGGCGAAGTAGTGATCCGTACCTGGCAGACAGCCCACAAGATGAAAGTACAGCGGGGGGCTCTGGCAGAAGATTCTGAGCGTAATGACAACCACCGGGCCAAGCGCTATGTGGCTAAGTACACCATTAACCCGGCTATCACCCATGGCATTGCCCATGAAGTAGGCTCCTTAGAAGCGGGCAAGCTGGCCGATATTTGTTTGTGGAAGCCCGCATTTTTTGGAGTAAAGCCCGAGATTGTGATTAAGGGTGGAGCTATCGCCTGGGCACAGATGGGGGACCCCAATGCCAGTATCCCCACGCCCCAGCCAATTCATATGCGACCCATGTTTGGAGCCTTTGGCGGTGCTACTGCCAGCACCTCTATGACCTTTATTTCTCAAGCTGCAGCTGCAGCCGATATTGCTAGCCAGATTGGCCTACAAACAACAACCGTTGCAGTGAACGGCTGTCGCGACCTGAGTAAGGCAAACATGAAACTCAACGACTATCAGCCTACGATGGAGGTGGATCCTGAAACCTACGAAGTGCGAGCTGACGGCCAGCTGCTGACCTGTGAACCTGCAGAAGAGCTACCCATGGCCCAGCGGTACTTCTTGTTTTAGGAAAAGAAGGAAGCTCAAAACAATGACCACTTTTCAACATACGAGTCTGATTCCAGCTGCCCCCGAAACGGTCTGGCGGTTCCATGAGCGCTCTGACATACTCAGCCTGCTGACCCCACCCTGGCAACCGGTTGAAGCGGTTCGGCGTGATGGCGGGCTTGGTCCTGGTGCCGTCAGTGAGTTTCGCCTGTGGCTAGGTCCGCTTCCAGTTACTTGGATTGCTCGCCATACAGACGAATATGAGCCTATCCGTCTGTTTACTGATATTCAGGAACAGGGGCCATTAGATGCCTGGACCCATCGTCATCGGTTTATTCCCGAGGGCGATCGCACCCGACTGACGGACGATATTACCTTTACGCTGCCATTAGAATGGGCAAGTGAGCCCCTGATTGGCTCCTTTGTGCTACAGCGGCTAAGAGATATGTTTGAGTATCGGCATCAGGTAACACGGGAAGCCTGCAGCTAAGGCTTATCAGCTCAAAGCGTTCTAAGCGATGTCGGTAGGCTGCTGCTGATCACCTTTTTCCTTGAGCTGCTGTAGCTGGGCGCGCATTACTTGCTCCAGCATTGTTCTGGGCACCTCGACACCCTGACCCTTGCCTTTTTCTTGTATAAAAATAATGCTGTCTACCTGCTTGAGTGACAGTAGTTGAAATAGTAGATGGGTACTCGGATGAGGCAGCGCCATCATTTGGGGATTGTCGGCTACGCCGACTGCGGCTGTTTCTAAAGACGGATAGGCATAGACTACAGTTTTGGACGCTTTAGGATCTTGTCTCCCGCGTAGGGTGGTCATTACCCATCCCTGGCCCAGAGATTGAACGACATAATATATCTGTTTTGGCAGCTGACCCGCGATTTCCTTAAGTAAAGGAGCAACTAGCTCAATGGCCGCGCCTGTTGTCTGATCCGGAGCATCATCAATCAAATTTTGAATTTGTTTTTCAATATCCATTCGACTTTTTTGATAGTTTCGTGAAAATTACTGACTTTTGTTAGAACGTGCGGAAAACTGTCTATGCTCAGGTGAGATATTGCCTGGGATATACCAGCTCTAATGACCACGCTGCTAATGCTTGAGGAAACGTCTACAACGCTTGTAGAAGCACTTAATACAGAAGTTTTGCAGTTACTCAAGCAGGGGACTAGAACCTCCGAAAGAAGCTGTCAGACTGTCGCCGATCGCATCTGTAGCGAATCGCTTCGTATTTGTACGGAAAGCCAACGCATTCAAGATTCTGGGGATGTAAAAAGTTGGGCATTTAACCTCGCTAATCATCGAGTCGAACAATGCATTCGCTATTACAAACTTAGCTCCGAACGGGGTCGAATTGAGCTACACAGTACCCTTAGTGCCATTATCTATCGCTACATATCTGTTCCTTACACCCAGACTAGCTATCAGGCCCGGCTCTCTCTGATTGAAGATTTCCTACAAAACTTTTACAGTGAGGCCATCAATGCGTTTCGTCGGGAAAATCAAATGACGGCTGATTACCAGCCTCGTACTGCTTTGGAGTTGGCTGAGTATATGGCGTTTACAGAACGCTACGGTAAGCGTCGTATTCCGTTGAGACGGGGGCGTAGTCAGCAGCTAATTATCCTCAGGGCTCAAACATTTTCTAAACAACAGCCACCTGAAACGGCTGTGGATATTGAGCAAGCGACTGAAGCAGCCAATGAAACCGAGCAGGGGTGGAAAAACGCGCCGATTCAGCGGCTACGAGAAGAAATTCTATTACAGTCAGATTCACCCCCCGAGGATAATCTACGTGAGCGTGTCGTCGATGAGCTAATGGTCTACCTCAAAGAAAAAAAGCAGGAAGACTGTGCCGATTACTTTAGTCTGCGGCTGATGGATTTGCCTGCTGGTGAAATTGAGGAGCTGCTGGGTCTTACATCCCGTCAGCGCGATTACCTACAGCAGCGCTTTAAGTATCATTTGTTACGCTTTGCCCTCACCCATCACTGGGAGCTTGTCCACGAATGGTTGGGGATTGAGTTAGAAAAAAATTTGGGTCTTACCCCTCAACAGTGGGATCACTTACAAGAAAAAATGGATCAAAGTCAGACAAAACTGCTGCAGCTTAAGCAGCAGGGACTTTCTGACACCGATATTTCCCAAACCCTTGGTTTGAGTCTGACCCAGATTAGAAAGCATTGGTCAAAACTGCTAGAACAGGCTTGGGAATTGCGTAATCTATCAGTGAGCTAGTGCGCTGTCAGTGGAACGTTTTTTGATTGCATCGAGCCAGAGCTAAATTTTTTACACTCTCGGCTTTATCATCCGGATCAGGGGTATTTAATCATGAATAGTGAGTCAGAAAATTTGAAACGCTTATTGCTAGAGTTCTTAACTTTTGACCGCTCGGCGTCTTCCATATCAGGGAGTGAGCCTACCTTACCGACAGGATCCAACCCATCAGCAGTTTGTGCATCTGAAGTCGGATCTGACGCTGTATCATTTGACTTTTTATTTGAAACGGGTCAGTCGTTTAACTTCGGAGATAAAACCACTGTGCAAGATCGTTTCCACACACTTTTAAAGCACCGATTCCAAACGGAATTTGCAAGCCGACCGCCGCTGTTTCCTTGGGAAGCCGAGGTGCGTGAGTATCCAGCTGAGATACCTATGCCCGTCTATGCTCAACCCATCAGCCGACTGTGGCTTGAAAATCCACTTCAGTTTAGTGTCTCAAGTAAGCTACCTGAGGCTGTTCTGCATCGCCTGTTAGACCGCTGCCAGAATATGGCGCAGTCTACCCAGAAGCAGGGCGTCAAGCTGGTAAAGATTGTTGAGTCCCTTTTCCCAGATTCATTAGAGGCGTTAGAGCCCATTGCCAATATTGTCCTCACACCAGCATATCGGTCTGGACCGGGTTTGGCGGAAGCTACCTTGCAGGAAGTTGAAAACCTGGCGGGTGGCTATGAGCAGGCAACACCAGAGCAGCAGATCGCTTTGACTATGCTGGCATCGATGGAAATCATGTCGGTACTTGCGTTAACGGTATCTGCGGCAGAGCCCGTTGTGGGTCGCGATTGGGTGACTCCCCAGGGCGTTGTCCATGTGAATGTGAACTACATGGGGACGGTATTGATTGTGAATGCAACCATGCCTACCGGTGGCAGTATTCAACTAGTAGGTGCTGACGCGGATAGTCAATCGTCTCGGCCTGAGGCCGGTATGTTGACCCTGGCACAGAGTGCGCCAGTGATTGGCAGCTCGTATTCTTTAGAGGTTTCTTTAGAGAATGATTGTCGGCAGCCTCTGCGATTTTCAGTAATGGTGGTAGAGCCATCTGAGGGATAGGCCCGCTAGGATATAAACACGACAGCTTGCTATCTGTTCGCCCGTTTATCTAGTATGGTCTCTCCTATTTCTCGTTCTAAAAATCTAGGTTTAAACTCGCGATGGCGGCAGCGGCTTTTAGCCCTGCCGCCATCGGTGTCTGAGGATTCGATTCTCTTGAGAGTGTTGGTGCAATGTTTGGTGGCTATAGGGATTGGTAGCCTCAGCGTTGCGGCTTTAGGGGTTACCGATACTTCTATCTGGAATCTGCTAGCAATTCCGCTGAGTGCGGCAGGGGCTTACTGGAGCTGGCGCAGTCGTCGCCGTCGTAATATTGCGGCTAAATTTTTGATTGCCTTAGGCATGCTGGTGGCTCTGGCATTTTTTTTAGGGCGTATGCTGCAGGTGCCAGGGGATACGCGGATTGTCCTAGCAGAACTGTTGATTCATTTGCAGGTGTTGCATAGTTTTGACCTGCCGCGTCGTAAGGATCTGGGCTATTCCATGATGATTGGTCTGGTGCTGGTGGGCGTAGCGGCTACCATTAGCCAGACGTTGATGTTTGGTCCATTTTTACTTTTATTTTTTTTGTTGGCTCTGCCGGTGCTGGTGTTGGACTATCGTTCGCGGCTGGGGCTGCTGAACTGGCGTCGGCTGTCGGCTGAATTACCGCTGAAGCAGCTGAGCGGCATCGTTGCAATTGTTCTTGCCCTGGGGCTGTTGATTTTTGTGGCTATGCCAAGATTGCCGGGCTATCAGCTGCAGACATTTCCGGTGAGCGGCAGCGTTGATGTTAGCGGAGAGGCCGAGGGGAGGCAAATTTTTAATCCGGGCTATGTAAGTCGAGGAAATAGCGACGCTGAAACGACGGATGAGGATGTTAACGGTGGCAGCGGCAGCAGTCCGGAAACAGGACCAGGTCGCATCAGTACTGATTTCTACTATGGGTTTAATCGGCGGATCAACCAAAATTTGAGGGGAGAGCTGGAGCCCCAGGTAGTGATGCGGGTGCGATCGCAGCAGGCAGGTTTCTGGCGCGTCATGGCCTTTGACGAATATACCGGCCAAGGATGGAACGTTTCGCGGGGCAATAGCCTGGTAGACCTGGGCCGTTCTCCCCTGTCCTATCGATTTTTGCCCATTAACCTGCAGCCTATTGGACCGTCCCAGGAGGTCGTACAGACCTATACGATGGTGCAGGACTTTCAAAATTTGGTACCGGTACTCTATTCTCCAGAGTCAGTTTATTTTCCCTCTGAGGAGCTAGCGATAGATCCTGAAGGCGCGCTGCGACCGCCGGGTCTGCTGCCTGAAGGTTTGACCTATACAGTGGTGTCCCAGGTGCCGATCCGGGATGCTGAGCGGTTAAATCAAAGCCGTACGGATTATAGCGATTCAATTCAGACCCGCTATTTACAAATGCCCGAAGAGATTCGCGATCTCATTCGTACTGAAACCGAACGCTGGCTCGCCACCTCAGAAACCCCTTTGACTACTCCCTACGAAAAAGCGACATTTTTAACCCAAGTCTTACGTAACAACTACGCTATCGAGACAGACCTCCCCTACTTCGACGAAGGAGAAGATTTGGTCAGCGCTTTTTTGTTTAAGTACCAGGGGGGCACCCGCGACCAGTTTGCCACCGTGCTGACGGTGATGCTGCGCTCGGTGGGTATTCCAGCGCGACTGGCGACCGGGTTTGGACCCGGACAGTTTAATCCGTTTACCGGGTTTTATATTGTCAGCAATACCGATGCCTATGCCCAAACAGAGGTTTACTTTCCAGACCAGGGCTGGTTTTACTTTAATCCTATTCCCGGTGGCCTGCTGTTTTCGCCGGAAGACGAAAGCGCTAACCCATTTGGCGTATTGCGTCAGCTGTGGCGAATGCTGAGCGGTGCTTTGCCGACGCCTGTGACGCAGTTTATTCAGCGTGGGTTTCAAATTTTTATCGTGCTGCTGGGGCGACTGCTGCGGTTTTTATCACGTCTGAGCGGTCAGGGCTGGCTCAGTGTGATCTGGTGGGCCGTGGGGCTAACGGGGCTAGGATTTTTAGGCTGGTTAGCAACCCAAGGCTGGCGACAGTGGCGACGACGACAGCGCATCAATCGTTTAGATCCGGTTGAGCAAATCTATCAGCAAATGCTGTGGCTGCTGGCCCAGCGAGGCTATGGCAAGCAGGCTAGCCAAACACCGCTAGAATATGCGGCGGGTTTACAGCGGCACTCGAACTTTAGCCATGGTGGCCTGGTGCGTCAAATGATTGAGCGCTATGTGGGCTGGCGCTACGGTGGACAGTCACTAGATGTCGAAAGTTTGCGAGGAAACCTGCAAACGCTAAAGCGATCGGGGCGATAGCGGTCCCCCTGTTGGCTAGCCGCGTTTGGTCAAGAATGTTTGAAAAAACTGCTGATATCTATTCACTCTTCTGGCGGTTAATGCCAGCATGATTGCCTACAATCACGTTAGGAATACATGCAGAAGAGGTTAGTTTGTGGTCAGTCTAAAGCAGCTTGTTAAAAACCCCCTTAAGGTCTTTACCCCAAAAGTATCAAAAGACTTTCAGCCAGAGGTCTTTGACCGTCATGTGATGACTACCTACGGTCGCTTTCCCCTGGTGCTAACTCGCGGGGCGGGCTGTCGCGTGTGGGACAACCAGGACAAGGAGTATTTAGACTTTGTTGCGGGGATCGCCACCTGCACCCTGGGGCATGCCCATCCAATCATGGTGGAGGCTGTTACCCAGCAGATTCAAACTCTACACCATGTATCCAATCTGTACTACATTCCAGAACAGGGAGCATTAGCCCAGTGGCTGACCGAGCATTCCTGCGCAGACCGAGCGTTTTTCTGTAATTCGGGGGCTGAAGCCAATGAAGCGGCGATTAAATTAGCCCGTAAGTATGGCCACACTCGGCTAAGGATTGAAGAGCCGGTGGTGATTACCGCCAATGCTAGCTTCCATGGACGGACCCTGGCGACAATTACAGCCACTGGTCAGCCCAAATATCAGAAAAATTTTGCGCCGCTGGTCCCCGGATTTCACTATGTGCCGTTTAATGATGGCGATGCGTTGGAGAGTGCGATCGCATCCCTCAATACCAAAGGCCCTCGTGTGGCAGCGGTTCTCCTTGAAGCCCTCCAGGGAGAAGGCGGGGTTAATCCTGGTAATGTCCAATACTTCAAGCGAGTTCGAGAGCTGTGTGACCAGCACAATATCCTGCTGATCCTAGACGAAGTCCAAGTGGGCGTAGGCCGCACGGGCAAGGTTTGGGGCTATGAAAATTTGGATATTGAACCCGACGTGATTACGGTGGCTAAAGGCTTAGGCGGCGGTGTGCCCATTGGTGCGATGCTGTGTAAGTCTAGCTGTGATGTACTTCAACCTGGCGACCACGCCAGCACCTATGGCGGTAATCCCTTTGTCTGCGGTGTCGCTTTGGCGGTGTGCCAGGCTCTAGAGTCCGAGAAGCTGATGGCCAATGCCAGCGCTCGAGGACAGCAGCTGCGCCAGGGATTGCTCAAGCTGGTTGACGCTCACCCGGATCTGTTTGAGCAGGTGCGGGGCTGGGGGCTAATTAACGGTCTTGTCCTTAAAGCCGATGCTCCGCTAAAGTCGATCGATATCGTCAAAGCGGCCACGGAGCAAGGACTGCTGCTGGTACCTGCAGGTCCAGGTGTGGTGCGATTTGTACCGCCGCTAATTGTCAGTAAGGCAGACGTCGATGAGGCATTGGAAAAACTGTCGAAGGCCGTTAGCACGCTAGTTTGATTTAGCAGGAGATGCTAGACAGCTGGCTTCGCCTGCGCTCAGCCAGCTATGGGAGGCTTACAGATTTCTAGGCGGCTGTGCTCAGCCAGTTATGGGACGCTCAGAGATTTCTAAGCGCCCGTTTTTGACATGCAAAATCTGAGATGAGGTGAGCCACTGGGCATCAAACGACCCCAGGTGAGTAGTGGTGATGAGCGTTTGGAATCGATCTTGAATTGTGTCTAGCAGCTGATTTTGACGGTTTAGATCAAGCTCGGCTAGCACATCATCTAGTAATAACAGCGGCGGTTCACCCACAACTTCTTCGATCAGCTGTAGCTCAGAAAGCTTAAGGGCGAGCACCAGGGTGCGCTGCTGTCCCTGGGAGCCATACTGTCGAGCGGGGGTTTCGTTGATTAAAAAGCTGACGTCATCTCGATGGGGGCCAACTAAGGTTGTGCGCTGATAGTATTCAGCCATGGCTCGGGCTTGAAGCTTTTCGAGAAATGCTTGCTGAATTTGACTGGCGTCATCAGTCTCTGTATCGACGTTAGGACTGTAGTGGATTTCCAGCTGTTCTGCGCTGCCGCTAATGGCCTGATGCCAAGACTGGGCAATGGGAATTAACCGCTGGAGCATGCGGGCTCGACGGCGAATCACGCGGGTGCCCAGTGTCGCTAGCTGTGTATCCCATAGGGCCAGCTGAGCTGGGTCCGGGGGCTGGGGATGCTCTGTTTCAGTTTGTTTGGCATGCTGTTTGAGCAACGCATTGCGCTGCTTTAGCACCTGGCTATATTGCTGCAAAATATGGACATAGACCGGTTCTAGCTGCATTAGCAGCGTATCGGTCCAGGTGCGTCGGGCTCCGGGACCGCCGCGCACCAGATCCAGGTCTAGGCAGGAAAACTGTACAGCATTGAGATGGCCCAAAAAGTCCTGCTGGCGACGCAGCGTTTCGCCATTGACGGTGGCCGTACGCCGACTACCACTGCGCAATGTGAGCCGCAGTGAAGACACCCCCAGGTCTCGCTTTAGACTGGCCTGAATCTGGGCCGTGCTGGTATCGTTTTGCACCAGGTCGCGATCGCGACTGGTGCGATGGGACTTTAAGGTTGCCAGCAGCTCTACCGCTTCAAGCAAGTTGGATTTTCCCTGAGCATTTTCTCCTAGCAGAATCGTTTTAGGGGCCAAGAACTCTACGGCCTGGTCGCTATAGTTACGAAACTGCTTGAGGTGAAGAGATTGGAGAAACATAGGGAGAAGGCGATCCCAGTTTGGGAAAAAAGACGAGTTTACAGTACGTTACATTTAGTAGGTGGACGTATGGGGTAACGGGTGATGGGTGCAGACTGGCTATGGATTGGAGGATGGAGTTTAGGATTGCTGGTGGCGATGAGTGCGATCGCAATTTTTCATCGACGGTTACAGGCTTCACTGGCCACAGCGCCTCGACTACCGTTATTAGAAACCGCCCCTGTTACCCTACCAACGGTGAGCCTGATTGTTCCGGCCTATAACGAAAGCATCAATATTACCGACTGTCTGGACGCGGTTTTAGCTAGTCATCTACCTAATCCTGAACAACTACAGGTGATTGTGGCCGATGATGAGTCTACTGATAATACGGCGGCGTTGGCCAAAGCCCTAAACGACCGGCGCTTAGAGGTTATCACTGTACCGCCACGTCCGACAGATATCCCCTGGCGGGGTAAAAACTGGGCCTGTGCCAACGCTGTTGAAAAAGCCACGGGCGAGTTTGTTCTGTTTATTGATGCGGATGTACGACTAGAGCCCGATGCTATTGCTACTGCCGTGACCGATTGCCAAAAGCAGCAGGCAGATCTGCTGAGCTGCGGTCCTGGTATTATCTGTGGTTGTTTAGCCGAATGGCTAGTTCAGCCGGTGATGATGAGCTGTATTGCGGTGGGCTTTAATTTTGAAGCCGTTAACGATCCCACCGATAAAGCCACCGCGTTTGCTGCCGGTCCCTTTATGCTCTTTCGCCGCAGCGCCTACGACCGCATTGGCGGGCATCGAGCGGTCGCTACCGAAACGGTAGAAGATGTAGAGCTAGCCAAGCGGGTTAAGCAAAGCGGTCTGAAGCTACGCTATCTGCTTAGTACCAGCTTAATCAAAGTCCGTATGTATCGGTCGTTTGCCGATCTATGGGAAGGCTGGACCAAAAACTACTATGAGGGCGGCGGTCGTAACCTGGGGGGAACTTTATATTCTGCCTTTGCCCTGAGTTTGATTTTTGTGATGCCTTGGCTAGGGTTAGTGGCCGGTCTGTGGGGCATTGCTCAAGGTGGCAGTGCCTGGTGGTTTGTCACTGGATTAGGCGTAGTTGCTATTGGTCTACAGGTGTATATGCGCTGGGCTGCTCAGCGAGTGTTTGATCAGCCGTTTCGCTACTGGTGGCTGGGCTGGTTAAGCGGTGGCATCGTGGTTGCGATCGCACTAACTTCAATCATCAAAACCGAGACTGGTTGGGGCTGGACCTGGCGCGGTCGTTCTCTATCGACGCCCTAGCCAAAAAAATGCTGAGGGTTGACAGTAAAACAGTAAAAGCTGCTAATATATGTGGGTCAGCACGCAAGACCTAAGTACTGGTAAACCTGGTGCTTTGGGGCTGTTGTTGGGGCGTCGCCAAGTGGTAAGGCAACGGGTTTTGGTCTCGTCATTCCTAGGTTCGAATCCTAGCGCCCCAGTTTTTGTTTTATTTAGGGATAAGGACTTTGTAAAGCCTAACGGTTAATGCTGTAGCGAGGTTCTATAGAACGTCTACACGTCGCTAGGTTTTCTTTATCAATGTTTTGTCTGCATTCTAGCAAGAGTGTGAAGCTGGTTTAATCTGAACTCTGCCTGTTAGGGGTATTGCTCTTGAGCTTTGTCTATAGCTGCGAAAAATCACCCAATCTCGCTATCTGTTTGCTAACTGTGGGAACACGGCGGTGCCCTAAGCCGTTTATTAGACGAACGTAGTAAATCTGAGAAACAACACCTTAGGATGCAGAATCTTTGTGAAGACTCACTAATATTCTACGACGGTAATCTTTTGTACATGGTGAATAAATGCGAGTGTTGGGAGCGCTTTAACAGAGCTATTAGAGTAAGTATCTACTCGTTCTACATAGAAAAGCTGTGAAAGTGGATTCTTCCTATAGCTAATTTTGATAATTAGCCTGAAAAATCTTGAAATCATGCGCTAATCGTAAAATTGCTGAGCTAATTTATGTTGTCCGAAGATTTCAAGATCTGTTGATTTATGTGAAGAGTTTGTCTCAGTTGTGCATATTGTTTGGCTAGCTGCAACCGTAGAATGTCTGCATCTATTTTCTAGTTTAAGGAAACCATTGCTAGTCATTCACAGTCTATGGGAAGAGCGGGATAGTTATCAGTACGGTGTCTTGTATAAAGACTGTGTAATTGATCGCTGTACTAGTGTAAAGCGGAGCCAGAAGCTTTAACTAGCAGTGCCTGGGGACGATCGTAATTCTGCTTAAAGGGTGTCAACTTTGGAGTCTCATCGCTTCTTTATTGTCGTATTAAGTTTATTCGGTGGATATAGTCAAGTCACTGAGCGGACCTTGCGGCAGCGGTATAACCCTATTAGGTGTCCACTCAAGTTGTTATTTTCCTTTGTCCGTGAGCTTTGGTTGAAACAAAGATTGTTCTTTGAATAGAACGGCGACAATAGTTCTTTGTACTCAACCTGAGTTATGGACATTTCTGTACTAATAGATAAATTAGCCTTATAAAATCATGCAGTACCAAGGCTCAGTTGTTTCCTCAGACCGTGATGTGAAGAATACTTCTTCAGAACCGCTGATCTCAGCTTCTAAAGCAGCTGCTACAGTCAATATTCTAGATGTTGAAATTGATAATCTCTCCCGACATGAGTTGTTGGAGCGTCTAGCCGATAAGGGAGGCGTCGTTGTGACGCCCAATGTGGATCATTTAATGAAGCTGCAGGATGATGCAGAATTTCGTGAAGTATACGACGCGGTGGATTATCGCGTGTGTGATAGCAAGATTTTGATGTACGCCGCGCAGTTTTTAGGCACTCCCATCTGCGATAAGATTTCTGGTTCTGATTTATTACCCTGGTTTTGTGACTATCATCGGGATAATCCAGAGGTCAAAATCTATATGCTGGGTGCGGCTCCTGGTGTTGCTAAGGTAGCGCAACAGCGCATTAATGCTCGCATTGGCCGTGAGATTATTGTTGAGGCTGAATCTCCTTCGTTTGGATTTGAGAAGAACCCTGATGAATGTGCAACCATCACCAAGCATATCCGTGAGTCGTCTGCAAATGTTCTAGTAGTGGGAGTAGGCGCTCCTAAGCAAGAAAAGTGGATTGTCAATCACAGAGATGCTATGCCGAATATCAAGACGTTTCTGGCAGTAGGTGCCGCCATTGATTTTGAAGCTGGACACAAGCCGCGTTCGCCTGAATTTGTAACTGAGCTGGGTTTAGAGTGGCTTTACCGCACCATGTCAGAGCCAAAGCGTTTGTGGCGACGCTATTTGATTGAGGATATGCCGTTTTTTGGCCTGGTATTCCAGCAGTGGCTTGCGGCCCGTCGTGATCGCAAAGTCGCGCGCCAAGGCTAAAGCTGGGCTAGAAACGACCTGTATCACGGTAAAACCCCTCAGGTGGTCCACCTGAGGGGTTTCTTTTTTAGCGGGCTATTGGCGATCGCTGATTCTAGAGATAGAGCAATCGCAAGCCCATGTTTAACGACCTTTTACGACGAGCATCAAACAGCGGCTCAGGAATGCTCTAATTTTTTTACAGGGTTTCTATATAGGCATCTTGTCCTTGTAAGTTACGCAGTGAGGGAGAGTTTTTGCCAACAGTATTTGTAGTGTCAACAATATAAGGAAATTGACCGGCGACTAGAGGCACCACCAAACGGCTGGACTGGGATACCTTTAAGGATTCTAGAAGAGTCTGTACGGTTGCGATCGCATCGTCTCCCTGCCAGCGGGTCAGCCAAACCTGTACCTGGCCGAGCGATGTGCTGGTATCTGGATCGGATGAAACAGCAAACATATTGTTACCAGGATCAATCACCATCCGCTGGGCAATTCCTGTTTTTAGGACTTCAAATGACTGGGCAATGACCATCGCTTTAACCGTATACTCGCTCAAGGTGCCAGCGCTTTTCGCATCCCCCCATACCAGCAGCTTTTCTCCCACTTTGGAGACTACTTGACCTTGGGTAGCTGTGACGATAGCCAAAACCACAGGGCCTTGAGAGAGCTGTTCTAAAAGTTGAGAAAAGAGTTCTAACGAAGACGTTTTGGGGTTGACCGTTGTCTGAGTCATAAATAAGCAGAGCGCTACGATTGAGTGGACGATTGGAACGAACTAGACTGCCCCCAGAAAATGTAAAGATATATTATGGCCATCATCCTCAAAAAAACATCTGATGTCTGTGACAGGGGACGGTTTTAAAGCTGGCGCTGCCGATCCCCGGTGGAGAGTTCCTCTATTCAGAGGTTGTCGTGTAGCATTTTCAACAGATCGGCCTACAGCAATAGCGAGAAGCTACCCGATCGTTTCTTTTGTATTCTTCATCTAGCCCATGGGACAGACAGCAAAAAAAGTCGGCATTATCGGCGGTGGTCAGCTGGCCTGGATGATGGCTGCCGGGGCAAAAAAATTAGGCGTACGTTTAGTTGTTCAAACCCCAGCTGAGTCAGACCCCGCCGTTAGTGTGGCTGATGATGTGGTTTTAGGGACTGTAGCCGATGCTGCCAAAACGGCCCTTTTAGCCAAGCAGTGTGACGTCATTAGCTTTGAAAATGAGTTTATCGATCTACCAGCGCTGCTAACACTTGATCAGCAGGGAATTCAGTTTTATCCTCAGCTGCGGTGTCTAGAGCCGCTGCTCGATAAATATGACCAACGACGCTATTGCTCGGATCTAGGGCTACCCTCTCCTGAGTTTGTTACCTTGGATTCCAAGGCTGATTTGCCCCAGCTAGCAGACAAGGTGGCGGCAGTGGGACTGCCCCTGGCGCTAAAAACTCGACGTCATGGCTATGACGGTCAGGGCACATTTATTTTGAAGGACGTTGAGTCGGTTCAGAGTACCTGGGCGCAGCTCGACTATCAGCCGGTTTTGCTAGAAGCCTTTGTCCCCTTTGAGCGAGAGTTAGCGGTGATGGTGGCGCGCTCGCAGACGGGGGAAATAGCTCTCTATTCTGTGGTTGAATCCCAACAGATCGATCAGGTCTGTCGTCGGGTGATTGCGCCGGCTAGGGTGAGCGATCGCGTCCGGCAGCAAGTGGCCCACATTGCTAAGACGCTGATGAGCGCGCTTGATGTGGTGGGTGTCTTTGGCATCGAATTATTTCTAACTGATGACGACCAGGTTCTGATCAATGAAATTGCTCCACGCACCCACAATTCCGGTCACTACACGCTAGATGCCTGTGAGACATCGCAGTTTGAGCAACAGCTGCGCGTCGTTAGCGGGTTTTCCCTGGGCTCACCTGAGCTGACCTGCCCCCAGACATTAATGGTCAATCTGCTTGGATTTGAAACATCCACCTCAGACTATGCCGAAAAGCGAGCCGCGCTGGCCGTACTGCCTGGAGCCCATCTTTACTGGTATGGAAAAGGTGAATCCCGTGTGGGGCGTAAGTTGGGTCATGTTACCTTAACGTGCGATCTCATCCACACCCCCAATGAGCTAGACCAGCTGATCCGTCAGGTTGAAGCGCTGTGGTACCCCCCTGGGTTTGATTTGGCGGTCTGATTTGAAATAGTGATTGAGGTGTAGAAAACCGCTCAATCATCTCTATCGATCAACCCTTGTCGATTCCCCAGGGCAGTTGGTTATGATGACGGTAGTTTCACTACGGCGTTGGTGACTGCCAACAATGTTTCTTGATCTATGCTTTTCACTTAAGGGCATCGAACAGGATTGCGGTGGCAGTATACCGGGCTTGTACCCGGAAACTATAAATCGCGACCACGGGCCCACCTGGATTTTCCAGGTCAAAAACTGAGGTAAGACGGCGCTGCGGTGAAACTTTTAAGATTTGAAACGCTCTTGATCTAATGGTCAAGAGCGTTTTGCTGTGAATGGCACGATCCGGTAGTATTGTTGATATTGCTGGTAGGTACAAATATACTATTCAATGGTTCAGTACACGATTCCCCAGAGCCCCGAAGATGTATTGATTACTATTTCTGGCCGCGATTCGGCTAAAGCCCGTGAAAAGGCGATGGACCAGCTTTTGGAAATGATGAGTGACGGTGAGCTGACGGCTGACTTAGATGATGGCTTTACCCCAAAGGATTTTATTGAAGTGAAAGAACACAAGACAGAGCCCACCCCTGAGGAGAATGCGGTTGTTGATGCGGTGCAGGTACTAAGCAACCTGGCAAACTTAAAAGTCAAGGTGCAAAGCTCTCGATCTGAAGCCCTCCAGGTCAGAGAACTAGTAGACCTATTGTTTACCGATGATGTGATCGAGGAAGAACAGCTAGAAGAGCTTAAGAGCGGCTTTAAGGTCCTTAAAACCTTTGCCCAAAGCAATTTGCGCTATCGCGATGCCCGCGAAAATGCCAAAGAAGCTCGGCAGGTTCTAGATGCGGCTCTCGGCAAGTAGGCGCTAGTCGTAAATGCGACCGCGATCGTTATCGATAAAGTTGAGACGACCATGACCGGCGATATGGGCCTGAGGCCGATCTCCCACTGGAACAGCCGTAACTCGAAAAACATACGTACCGTCTAAACGAGGGTTGCGCGTAGGGCGCAGACCGATAGTGACTAGCTGACCGGGAGCGACGGGAGGATCGAAATCTACGGTGACGGCTTTAGTCTCTTCATCGATGGAAACCCCGCTTATATCCAGCGAGCTTCGGGCTTCTCCAGAAGATTCGGCAAAGGCAACGGTTTCTTCTAGGTGATAGGGGCGCAGGTGACGGGTCAAATTTTGCGGCGCAATTACGACACTTTGCAAGGACGCGTCAGCATCGCTGGGCATCTCTAGCGTAAAGAAGTAGGTGGCATTGCGCCGCATGACGTAGTTTCTAGTCGTAGATGCCTCAATAAACTGGGGCGGTCTAATGAATGCCGTCCTTCCACCGGCCAGCTCGATAGCCCCTGCCTGCTGGGTTGCTATGACGGATGCTGCGGTGAATAAGCCTAAAGCCCAATGGTGACGGTTCATGATTTTTGGTCCTTGCTTGGTCGATACCCTATTGTGGAATTTTTTATGAAAATTGTGGGGGAGACGCTGCCTTGCACCCCATGGTCTTAACTTGGGGAACAGACGCCATAATATGAGAGCAAGTTTGTAAAGATTGAGTATGGCAAGACACTGCCCTGAATTATTAGCGCCAGCGGGGACCTGGGACTGTGCCAAGGCAGCGGTGGAGAATGGGGCCGATGCGATTTATTTTGGTCTAGATCGGTTTAATGCGCGGATGCGATCGCAAAATTTTACCGAAGCCGATCTGCCTGAACTCATGGCCTTTCTCCACAGTCGGGGTGTAAAAGGCTATGTCACCTTTAATACGCTGATTTTTCCAGCCGAGCTAGCGGCTGCAGAACGCTACCTGCGCACCATGATGGCAGCAGGTGTGGATGCCGCCATCGTTCAAGATGTGGGTCTGTGTCGTTTAATTCGTCATCTGTCGCCCGATTTTCCCATCCACGGTTCTACGCAAATGACGGTGACCTCGGCGGCGGGTGTGGAGTTTGCTCATCGTCTTGGTGCTCAGCTAGTGGTTCTAGCGAGAGAATGCTCGCTAAAAGATATTGAGAGAATTCAACAGCAAACAGCGGATATCGCGCTGCCGTTAGAGGTGTTTGTTCACGGGGCTCTGTGTGTGGCTTATTCCGGGCAGTGTCTTACCAGTGAATCTCTCGGTGGGCGCTCTGCCAACAGAGGCGAATGTGCTCAGGCTTGCCGTATGACCTACGATATGAAGGTTGATGGAGAGTTTATAGAGCTAGGCGATCAACAATATCTTCTGAGTCCACAGGATCTCTCAGGGCTGCCTGTTCTTCCTGATTTAATCCAGTCTGGCGTCAGCTGCCTCAAGATTGAAGGGCGCTTAAAAACACCTGAATATGTGGCAAATATTACCCAGGTCTATCGTCAGGCGTTAGACCGAACTTGGCAACAGAATTCTTCCCCTCGGTCGGCTAAAAAGTCTTCTCTAAAACTCGGTAATCGTCCCGCATCTTATCAGCCGACGCCGGATGAGCGCTACAGCCTGGAAATGGCGTTTTCCCGAGGTCTCTACACCGGCTGGTTTCGTGGTATCAACAACCAGGAGCTAGTCCATGGCCGCTTTGCTAAAAAACGGGGCGTGTATCTAGGAGAAGTAACACGGGTTACAAAGCATCAGGTGCAAATGCAGACCCAGGTCCCCGTCAAAGCTGGAGACGGGATCGTATTTGATTCTGGCCATCCCGACACTGACCAGGGAGGCCGCATCTATGGGGTAGAGCAAAAAGGAGGCGATATCTGTCTGAGTTTTGGCAAGCATAGCGTCGATCTACGGCGGGTGAAGCCTGGATACAAGGTTTGGAAGACATCAGATCAGGTACTAGAGAAAACCCTACGGCAAAGCTACAGCGGCGATCGACCCGGTGTACAACAGCCGATCGATATTGAGATATATGGAGACGAGGGGGAACCAATCACTGCATTAGCCACCGATCCCCAAGGACATATTGCTAAGGCCACGTCAGTCAACTCTCTAGATGTGGCGAGAAATAAGCCCCTAACGTCCGAAACGTTGACACAACAGCTTTCTCGGTTGGGGAATACACCGTTTAAGCTAGGTACCTTAAAGAATCATCTGACGGACGGCCTGATTTTGCCGGTCAGTGAGCTGAATCATCTGCGGCGAGCGCTTGTAGATCAGCTGTTGACGCAGCGACAAAAGCCACGACACTGGCAGCTACAGACAGAGCACACCTACCCGGATTTACTTCCCAAGGTGCTGCCCCAATCCGAGTGTTCGCCTACCTTAGTGCCGTTAGTGCGCAGTCTGCCTCAGCTGCGGTCGGTCCTGGCATCGGATCTGACTACCATTTACTGCGAGCTGGAGAATCCGACGCACTATGGTGATGCAGTAGCGCTAACCCGTGAGCTAAATCCCAAGGCGAAACTCTATGTGGCCCCCCCTCGGATTACAAAACCTGGCGAGCACTATATTCTCAAACAGGTCCGTCAGTCTGATGCGGATGGTTATTTAGTACGTAATTATGACCATCTTAAATTCTTTGCCGACCGGCCCTGTGTGGGAGATTTCTCGCTCAATGTAGCGAATCCCATCACCGCTGATTATTTTAAGACGACGTTTGGGTTAGAGCGACTGACGGCAAGCTATGACCTAAATGTTACTCAGCTGCTGGATCTGCTGGCGACCAGCCCCCCTAGCTGGTTTGATATTACGGTGCATCAGCACATGCCGATGTTTCATATGGAGCACTGTGTATTTTGTGCGTTTTTATCGGAGGGTACCGACTTTACTAACTGCGGTCGTCCCTGTGAGCAGCATAAGGTGGTGCTGCGCGATCGCACCGGCACCGAACATGTTTTACACGCGGACGCTGGCTGTCGCAATACCCTGTATAACGGTGTTGCTCAAACAGGGGCCGAGTTTATCCCCCGTCTGATTGAGCAGGGTGCTCGCCACTTTCGAATTGACTTTCTAAACGAAACCCCGGCTCAGGTCAAACAAATTCTTACCTATTACCAGCAGCAGCTTCGAGGTGAACTCACCGGACGTCAGCTGTGGCAGAGTCTAAAGCTTGCTAATCAGCTTGGTGTCACTCGTGGCACCCTGGAGGCGCGTAGAGGTTAGGGCGGTTTAGCCCTTGGGCAGCATCCCATTGTATGGAGCTAAATTGATACAGCTGAGACCATTCTTTAAAAGAAAAAAGGCTGATACAAGTAGTCTGTAAAAGAGCCTTAAAAAGTATGCTAAAGCCAAATAAATAACCCCGACATTGCTGCCGGGGCTGATTACACATAT
>ERZ1740072.125-NODE-125-length-35756-cov-5.122602_pt1 | contig 35756 bp, 33 predicted proteins | sample MGYA00581733_ERZ1740072 | MGnify/ENA primary metagenome ERZ1740072 (study PRJEB43018, sample SAMN04849741) | marine metagenome | isolation source: floating plastic debris | place: Pacific Ocean | collected 2008-08-30 | study: EMG produced TPA metagenomics assembly...
GGGGGGTAGGAGATGCCAGAGCTTGCAGAGTATGCATTTTCTGAATATAAGATCTCTTTTTTTGTAGCGGGGTAATAGATGCTAAAGACCCCTTTGCCTTTGTCAAGAGCTACAAGAGCTGCTTCTTTTAATCGGGAACAGGCGCCTTCATTTCCCCGAATTCTATCTAAAACCACATCGATTGTATGCGCTTTTTTTCCATCTAATTCTAGCGTTTCTTCTAACTCTACGATTTCTCCATCAATTCTTGCGCGGATGTAGCCTTTTTGTAGTAGCTCTTTGATCTCTTCTTTGAATTCTCCTTTTTTCCCTTTTGCAAAAGGGTACAGGACGTAGAGCATTTCTTCTTGTGGAAGGTTTTGGACAAGGTGGATGATTTTTTCTCTACTGACAGAAGAAATAGGCTCTTTGCTAATAGGGCAGTATCTTGTAGCGATTCTGGCGAATAAAACGCGAAGGTGATCATAAATCCCCGTCATCGTTCCCACGGTAGATCGGGGTGATCTTCCCGCAACTTTTTGTTCAATTGCAATCGTAGGAGAAATTCCAGAAGCAGATTCTAATTGAGGTTTTTTTAAATCGCCTAGCGCTTTTCTCGCGCTATGGGATAGCGATTCAATATACCTTCTTTGCCCTTCGATGGAGATGGTATCAAAAACAAGAGACGATTTTCCAGAGCCCGATACACCGGTAAAAATCACCAGCTGATTTTTCGTAAAGGAAAGGTCGATATTTTTTAAGTTGTGGACAGAGACGTTTTTTAAAGAGATTTCTTCTTTTTCCATAGGTCTAGTATAAAATCTCTTTCTTCATTACTCAAGGAGAGAAATGGTTTTATAGGATGGAATATAGGATCTGTATTGAGTAAAAATTCTTTTATTGTGCTAGTCTAAGCGGTATGAAGAAAACAAAAATTATCTGCACCCTTGGACCTGCGGTAGATTCAGAAAAACAGATTGAAAAGCTCATCCACCAAGGCATGAATATCGCCCGTTTAAACTTTAGCCATGGAAGCTATGAGGAACATGGTCAAAGGATGGCTTGGGTAAAAAATGCACGTAGAAAATGCGGCGTTTCCTGCGCGATCATGCTCGATACCAAAGGGCCAGAAATCCGGGTGGGCGATTTACCTTCTGGCAAGATTGTATTGCAGTCAGGTCAAATTGTTTGTATCGGTGCAAACATTACAAAAGAGTGCCAGCTATCGATTCACCCTATCTCCGTGATTTCTTGTATTGAAGTAGGCATGCGGCTTTTATTTAATGATGGCAGCATTTCTTCTATTGTGATTGAAAAAAACGCAAATAGCATCAAAATACAAGTGGTAGATGGGGGCGTACTTACCTCGAGGAAAGGGGTAAATATACCGGGCGCGCATGTAGGGCTTCCTGCACTTACAGAAAATGATGTAGAGGATCTTATCTACGGCTGTAAGATGGATGTAGACCTGATTGCAGCTTCATTTATCCGCTCAGCAGAGCATGTCCTTTCCATTAAAAAGCTGCTTTCTTTACATGAAAAAGCGGATATTCCGGTGATTGCAAAAATTGAAAATCACGAAGGAATCCAAAATTTTGATAGCATCGTGCAAGTAGCCGATGGGATCATGGTAGCAAGGGGAGATCTCGGCGTTGAAATGGAGCCGAGTTTAGTGCCAAAACTACAGAAAATGATGGTTCGAAAGTGTTTCGATGCCTGTAAGCCTGTCACTATTGCAACGCAGATGTTAGAATCGATGATGCAAAATCCCAGGGCAACAAGAGCTGAAGTATCCGATGTTGCCAATGCAATTTATGACGGCGCTTCATCGATTATGCTTTCTGCAGAAACTTCTGTAGGTAAATACCCCATCGAAGCGGTGCGACTTATGGCAGATATTGCCCGCGTTTCTGAACAAGATTTCAACAACCAAGAATTTTACTATCTTCATTCAAGGAAGGATTTTCCCAATATTTCTTCTGCTATTGCTGTTTCTGCGGTAAAAACCGCATATACATCGGGAGCAAAAGCAATTTTTGCTTTCACCACTTCAGGACTGATGGTCCGCTTAATTTCCCGATTCATGCCCGAGATGCCAATCATTACGGTAACGGCAGATGAAAAAATATACCACCAGCTATCATACTACTGGGGCGTGCATCCTATCTTCGCATCGTTTTCTGGATGGAAAGAAGGGTTTTCGATTGCAAGTAGCTTCGCTTTAGAAAAAAAACTGATCTCTTTTGGTGATCTTGTAGTAGTCACAGCAGGCTCACATTTTGGGTGTAAAGGCTCGACTAATATGATGATGGTAGAAAGTATCGGCTCTGTTTTAGTCCGAGGAGAAAAAGGCTTTGGAAAAACAGTCTCGGGGAAAATTAAGGTATATGTACTCAATAACCAACACACAAAAGAAGATCTGGATGATTGTATCATTGTTCTGGCAAAATGTGATCCAAGTTATCTCGATCTTATGCGAAGTGTCCGCGGCGTCATCTTAGAAAATCATATCGATGATATAGACTCTTTACACTACGCAATCGATATGGCAAAAATGTATAAGATCCCTTTAATTGTCCAGGCAGAACATGCAGTTAGCACGCTACAAGAAGAAGAAATGGTTGTTTTAAATCCTGCAAAAGCAATTGTCTATAAAGAAGAGTAAAGCGGCAAATGGATATTTTTTTCTAAAAAATAGGCGGCTAGCATCCCTGCAGTCTCTGCGCGAAGTACATGTCTTGCTAATGTAACAGGTAAAGCGTTCCATTTTTCTAGATGGGCAAGCTCTTTTTCGCTAAAGCCTTTTTCGGGGCCTATATAAAAACGGCAGCTGCATTTTTCTATTTGAGATCCAGCTTGAAGAGCTTGTTTATTTCCACCAATATACCCGTAATAAAGGCGGTTTTGATCGTTTGGAATATCTTGTAGTCGAGAAAAATAACGGAAAGTAGGCAGGTAAGCTCTACCGCACTGCTTTACTGCGCTGATGGCAATTTTTTCTGCTCTTTGTTTTGCTCCGGTTTTTTTATCCCCCTTTTCTGCAGCATAAAAATCGATCGCATCGATGCCGATTTCCACAGCTTTTTCAATGAACACCTCTAATCTAGAAGGCTGTATCAAAGCCATTGCAATGCAGGTAGTATAAGGAGATCTTTGCGTAGTTTCTACCGATTCGACAACTACATCGATTGCTGTCTTCGATAGATGCTCTACGCGCGCTATGGCTATTTGCCCTTTGCCATTGACTAAGGTGAGTAGGTCTCCTACTTGTAAGCGGAGTACTTTTGCATGGCGGTATTCTTCATTTTCTAGTTTGTAGCGCTCTTTCATTAAAGGAGCGGCAAGAAAAAACCGGCGTATCATGCTCTTACCAGTCTATAGGTTGTTTACAAAACGCCTTGATGAACACGTTTTTAAGGCAAGCGTTTTTTGGCAGGTTAGTGATCGCAAGAATATCTTCAAAAGACAGCACTTCAAAAGCGCTAAGGCGAAGAAAATGCCGTTTGATCTTAGAAAAAGGAGAAAAGTTGAGTACAAATTTAAAACGGTAATCTTCTACTAAAAGATCTTTTTCTGATTGATAAGAAAACACCTCTTCAATTCCTAAGTCTGCAGAGGGTTTTTCCCATGATGTGGGGATGGCTACAAAAAAGAAATTATCGGGATAGATCTTTCTAAGCGTGGATAAATGGGCATATATATCTTTTGTCGATTCATGAAAAATACAGAAAATCGCTTCATGGCGAAACTCTGGCTTGACCGTTTTTTTGTTTTGCTGTTTGTATTGATTATGTTGCCAGAGCCATTCTTCAGGCGCCTTTGCAATAGAGGTTTCTAAGTGTTTCCACGCCTGTTGCATCATCCGCTTGACTTCTTGTTTAAGCGGCTTTTGTTGATCGGGCCAAATGGGATCGGAATAACGGATCTTATATCCCTTAGAAGAGCGTTTGACTGTAGCTACCATCATAGGTCCTTTGCTGCGGTAGGATAAAATCGCTGGCGCAAGAGAGATTTTGGTCGAGCGAGAAAAAAACGGAAAAGAAAACGCGCTTTCTGGATCGGCTTGATCTCCTAAAATACCCAAAAAAACACCTTTTTTTAATAGGCTTAGCCCCTCTTTTAAGGCGCGTTTTTGTTCGATAATTGCGCCGCCATTGCGCTCACGAATCGATACAATCCATTTGTATAAAAACGGGTTTTTTGTAGTTTTTGCAATAGCTGCTCCTTTCATACGCAAGGTGCCATCTAAAAAAAGCGTTTCCCAGTTTGCTTGGTGTCCGCAGAAAAATACGATCCCAATATTTTGTTTTGCAAGCTCCTGTGCAGATTGAGGGTTTTGGCAGGTAAGGTATTTTTCTAAACGTTTTGTCCGGGAAAATTTGGGGTATTCTAATGCAGTAATGGCAAGGTTTTGCATCGATTTTTTTGCCATAGCGCGCACCTGCTGAGGAGATAGGCTAAGATCTTTTGCAAGAGCTATGTTACTGAGGGTTTTTTTTCGGTATTTTTTCATGGTATGAAACAGTAAAAGCCCTAGACCCTTGCCTAGAAAACGGATCCAGGATAGGGGTAAAAAACCTATAGGATAAGTACAGGCTCGTATGCAGTAGTAAGACAGCTTTTGCTGGATTTTAGACAAGGTAACCCGCCATTTTTTCCAGCATGATGGGGTAGTCATACGGTTTAGCAAGAGCTCTTTGGCTTTGGGAAGATTTCCAAGACTTAGGAAATAAGAGCGCTTTTTTGAGTCCATCTGCAACAGCATCGATATCATAGATGCTATTGAACACGGCGCTGTCTGGTAGGATCTCGCTTCCTCCATTATGCTTTGAAGAAAGGACCTGAAGACCCATAGCAAGTCCTTCTAAAGTTACATTAGCAAAGGGATCATAGTAAGATGGAATCACTAGGCAATCTGCATACTGGTAGAAGAAAAGTGCAGGTTGGCTGCCAAAAAAATGGACTTGTTTTTCTAGTCCCAATGTTTTTGCATACCGGATAAAAGAGCGCATGCGTTTATCTTTTCCCACAACAGATAGGTAGGCGTCTTTAGGTAAAAGAGTCATCGCTTGTAGCAGGGGTTTTAATCCTTTTCTTTCCCATCCACTACCTACAAAAAGAAAGTGAAATCCCTCTTTTAAACCGTATTTTTTTAGTAGTTTTGGCTTTTCTTCAGGCCATAGAGAAAAGGGTTTTTCCCATTCTTGCCATTCAACGCCGTTAGGTATCACAGATACAGAAGAAGGATCGATAGTGCAAGATTCTTGGTAGGTGGCTAAAAGCTCTTTTCGGACCATAGAAGAATTACAAAAGATCCGTTTTAGCTGAGGATGCATGAAAGCGGTTTTCTCTATTGAAAGTAGGCCTTGATGAAACCGGCTGTAATGCAATAGCTGCCTTTTCCAAAAAGGGCTATAGGTGAAACGCTGCTGTAAATAGCTTGTATGCAGCCCTTCTCCTAGACGTAAATAAATAGGCGAATTCTTAACAGAGTGGTATGGAAAAGCGATTTTTTCTAAACAAAATACCGCATCGGGGTATTTTTCTGTGAATCGGAGGCAAGCTTGATCAAAAGCGCGTTTTTTTCTAAGGCGCGTTTTAGGTAAAAGCAGGCTATTTCCATGAAGGGCAGATACGGTGCAGCCGCGCATTTCAAGATGCTTACGAAATCTTATGGAAAATTTTTCCAGTCCTCCTTTGGACTGCTGTTGCATATTCAATAAAGCAATGTGCACGCTTACAACATATTTTTAGGCTTTAGCGTAATCTTATCATCAATGATCCGAATATCCAAAGAAAGTTTTTCGTTATTTGCAGTGAATAAGCGAAGGGTATTTAAATATTTACGAAAGCGATTTCTAAAGTACTCTTCTCGGTAATCAGTATCATTATGAAAGGAAGAAGGAAGTTTTGAGCGGATCAGTTTTTCTGCAACATAACGATCTTCTAAAATATGGGGGTGTAGTACCTGTACGTTCCACGAAGTTTTCCTTCCATCCGGGGTAATTGTGACCACAATTTGGATCATATCTTTGACGATTTCTGCAAAAAGCGGCGAGATACCTTTTGCGTAGAGTTGGGTGTTGATGATATGAATACCGTTTTTCAACTGCAAAAACTGATTGGGTTGTAATAGGTATTTTTTTTGGTGTTGTTTTCGCGTGAGCTTATGAGAGAAAAAGACAGATACAGGTATCGGACTTGCGATTTTCAATAGCTTTTGTTTGACGAAGTTGATCTTTAAGTCGTCTGCACGCACATCATCGATTTCAAAGGGGTATTTCGAAAGAGAGGGAATATGAATTTTCTTCAAATGATCTGGCACAAGATAGCTGACGCCATCTTGATCAATTTCCCGCTCATCTTGCAAGCGGTCTAAGTCATCTCTAGAAATGCGATCTAAGTTGAAGGTGAGTTTTACCCCTTCTTGCTTGAGTTTTTTTACTTCAGTTTCTGGGCCGGTGATATTAAGAAAAAGGCGGTAGGGTATGATGTCGAGAAATTTATAGCCTCTAGGGGGATCTCCAATGGGTTTTGAAACAAACACCGGCACTTTTTCGCTGATCATAGGAACGGTTTTCAATTCAATGTTTTGCGCACTTACCTGCTTGATGCTGCGCGCATCGATATGTTGATTTAAAAATACCAAGTGGTCTTTTGTTATAGCAGCGTTCCAACGGCCCTTTGTTCTTGAAGCATCGAGTACGATTTCCACATCCTTGCTTTGCAAAGATTGGATGATGTCTTTATTGCCCAAGACATTGATGGAGATTTTTTTTTGTAACGTTCCATCACTTTGCACACCTTCTACGGTTTTGCCTTTAGGGATGTTTTTGACTTTGATCGATACATTACGAATTGTAGTGGAAAGCGACATATAATGGTTCACTACGATCCATATGATCATAGCTAGGATTAGGGCAAGAAGCTTTCTTTGCCAATTATCAATGAAGAATTTTTTCAGCAGCGTAATCATTGTCTAACCCATTCCCAGAGGTTTTTTTTGGTGGTTTGCGGGGTGATTACAGGAGGGTTGAAGATACTTCTAATAATCCCTTTGAATCGATCAATTTTAATCCCTCTTGTCATGATCCCATCTCGCGCTATAGATACTCTACCTGTTTCTTCAGACACAACGATTACTAAGGAGTCGGTCATATGGGAAAGGCCAAGGCCTGCTCTATGTCTTGTGCCCATGGATTTGGCTAATTGAGAGGCGTCTTCTGCTAAGGGTAAAATCACAGAAGCGGCTCTTACAGTAAGTCCTCTGACGATGACAGCGCCATCGTGCAAAGGGGTTCCTGAAGCAAAAATGGACTCGACTAGCTCTGAGCTAAATTCAGCATTGAGCATGATAGCTTTTCGGGCGTATTCATCTAAAGAGTCATCTTTTTCTAAAGCGATTAATGCGCCTGTCCGTTTTTCAGCTAGGCGGTAAATGGAATTTGCCAGTTGTTCTAAAAATTTATCGAATTCAGTAATTTCTCGGTAGCGTTTGCCTTTTAAGCTGAGTTTGGAAAGAGCAAAGCGCAGCTCAGGCTGAAAAATGATCAGAACAGCAATAACAGCTACATTACCTACGAGGAGCATGATTTTATGTAAAACGGGAAGTCTTAACCAAGAAGAAGCTGCAAAAAGAAGTAAAAATGCTAAAAGTCCTAATACTAGGTCCATCGATTTTGTGTTCCACAAAAAAGAAAGGATGTAGTTGAAAATCACAGCGATTACAAATACTTCGATAAAAGGTGTAATTGCGTGGTAAAAATCTAACAAGACGCCTCAGTTATTTTTTTTATTGTCGAATAAATCGGTTTCCTGCAGATCTCTAAGTGGAATGCGAGTGATCAAAATTCATTAGAAACTTATACAATATTTTACTCAATTCTTTGTTTTTTATCTACTAGTAATCTTTACCTCTACCCAACAAATAGAGTAGTTCATAGTAGGAAGAAATCAATTGAAGGTCAGCCATATTCTGCAAGTTTTTTGCTTGAGAAAGTTCATTTAAGGTATCTCGGTAGTCTAAAGGACGAATTTTTCCGATCAATAATTTTTCTCTTGCTTGCTGCATCGCTTTATCAGCTAAAAAAACAGCGCTTGTCGTGTGTAGGTGTTGGTAAATTGCATCTTCTATTTGATAAAGTATGTCAAGGAGCATTGTTTCTACTTTTTGCACTGAATATTTATAGCGAAGCTTGGCTGCAATTTTTTTTGACGCCTTTTCTTTGATTTTTCTTTCCCTTGAAAAAGAGTCGAAAAGGTTCCAAGAAATTTCAATACCTGCAGCAAAGTTGAATGGATCTTTACTAAATATTCTAGATGCGGGCTCACCTGCATTTTTTTGGTAGTCGAAAAAACTAGAAACCACAGGTAAATACTGACCATAACTTTTATGCAGTTTTTTTTCTTCAACAGATACGGCTAATTTTTTAACCCTGACTTCAGGGAACTGCCGAACTGCTTCTTGTAGATAGGTTGCGATCTCTTTTTCGCTAAACAACGTGAGGGTTTTACCCAAATTTTGATCAAATGCGCCGATAAAAGCAAGCGGCTCTTTTTGGAAATTTCCACGCGCTTTATCTAGTTTTTTGCGTAACAAATCAATGGTATGGATGGGTATAAAGCGCTCTTGTAGCCCGATGGTAGGCTCTTGATTAGGTGGAATACCTAATGATTCTACTAAAGCGTTTTTTGCCTGTTTTAAATTTTTTAGAGCCCGGTAGTATACCGATACTGCATTGGAGCTAGATACAGCGCTTCTCGTTACATCGAGTGAAGGGGCGTCTAATCCTTCGTATCTTTTTTTTTCAATAGCCAAAGCTTCTTTCAGGTAGATGACATTTTCTTTTTCTATCTCCACTTGCAGCTGGCGAAATACGCCTGTGTAGTAGTTTTTCCGCACCAAGAGTAAAAGCGCTTGTCTTTGTTGTTTTTCCTGCTCTTTTGCCAAAGTGCACTCGAGATGTTTTGTTTGCAGGTTAAAATAGAGATCGCTGGATAGTAAAGGCTGGGTGATTTGGAATTTATTAGAACTCAAGTTGCGTTTATAAAATGTGGTATTCGTATCGACATTTTCGACCAGAGAAGGATCTACTGTGTGCGCAAAAAATGCGGTGTATTCTAGTTTAGGAAACCATGCAGAAATCGCTTGTAGAGCTCTTTGTTTTGACTGGTATACACCTTCTTGTTCTGCTAGATAGAGGGGGTTTTCACGTAAAGCGATCCTTTCTGCATCTTCTAAAGAGAGGGTAAGTGCATTTAAATGACAGCTCAACAGAGCGCTTAGTACAAATACAGCCGAAAACATTTTATGCATAGGATCCTCTTATACTATTTACATACCGATCTAGCAGATAGATTGGTAGTCTAAAGTCATGAAAAAAGCAGATCTATTCATCAGGATCTATTTGTTCGTACGATCGATATAGATACGCTTTTTTAGAGGCGCTTTAGTTTTATCTGTATTTTTGCAACAAGTAGCTGTAAAAGTATTATTCAATACTATGCGGTCAAGCACGAGGCTCTAAAACCCGAAGGTAAGAGAGGATCTCATCGCTGAGGCGTAAAATCGTTTTCACAAAGCTACCAAAAGGGCCGTATGTAGGGGAGTTCACCACATTTCTAATAAATGTATGGGCATCTTTGTAATCGGTTCTAAAGTGCTGAAAGCAAGCAATTGTGACTCCAGCAAATATAGCGCATGCTACACCATATGTTGAAATTGCTAACTTAGAAACGGCAGCTGAACATAGCGCGCCAAATTTGAAAGTAGCTGCAGCAGATCCAGTGGTAATTGCGGCGGCTATTCCTGTGCTTATAAGGGCCATATTTTCTCCTTATTATTCTATTTCTTCTATGTTTTCTTGTGGGAATATCCCATTAAAAATAGTGGTAATCGACTGCGTGTACAATTCGCTTAATTTTGTAAATACTAAAGTTGCCTGCTCTTGTAGTAAATTTTTATATTTTTCTACAAGCTGATCTTCTTTTGAAAGACTTCGAAAGGCTTGTACAGCTACGTAAAGAGAAAGAGAGAAAAATAAGGTGAGGCTAGTAAAAATCATTGTAGCGAGATTGCCGATCCGCAGTATAAGCGAGGCAGATAAGGTTAAAAATGCACCTCCTCCTAATATCGCAGTTGCTTTCCATGCTACGCTATGTGCTGTATTACCTTTTCCGAAAGAATCTACAGTTGGTGGATTGCCACGAGCATTTCCAGAGGGTGATCGGGGAGATGTACTTGGTGAGATTGTTGACATAGAGCGCTCCTATTTTTTTGAAAGATCTTAGTGAACAATCAAGAAAAAGTGCAATCCTATTTTTTCGTATCAGTCTCTTTAAAAAAGCGCATCTGCTGCTTTTCTTGTAGAAAGCTCTGGATGCTGATGCAGGTATAGGCCTTTCTTTTTTCAGGACAAGTTTTAGTAAACAGCCAGGGCGCATAATTGTATAGAGTTTTAACTAGACGCGAGGTTTTTTCCTCTTCAAATGATGAAGTCAACAGCATAGCGCATGGATTGTATCCTGCTTGATAGAGAAGAAACGGCGCTGCAGACTCTACCTCCCACTCTTTTTGTGTAGAGGAAGTATACGTGAAAAAGATCTGCAAGCTGCTTTCTAATGTGTCGACAGCGTCGATCAAATAGGATAAAAACAGCGTAAGAGTAGGGCTGTAGTTTTTAGCAGCCGACTGGAAGGTATATAGGATTTGATCGATGCACTGACAGAAAACCGACCCTATGCTGAAAAGAAGGTAGCCGATATGTTCCAATGTGGACTTTCTATAGCTTGCACTAAGTAGATCTTTTGCAATAGCTGCTGCAAGTAGATCTTCTGTGGACAAAGAACCAGGAGAAAAATGCACCGTTTTTTTCATCAAGTCTGCAGAAATAACCTGGTTTTTGTGGGTTTCATAATAGCGCAAAAGCTGGGTAATGTATCCATCGAAGATCACGATATGTTTTCCCGGCATGGAGTAATCGCTCACAACATTTGCTTTAGGTAGGTAAAGGGTGTACTGCTTTTTCCTGGATATATTTTTTAATAAGGGAGATTGTTCTAAGCGGCTAACCACTTTTTTTGCCAGCGTTATATAAAAAGGTTTTTCTTTTGTTGCAAACTGTTTAGAAGAGGCCCTTTTTCCCCAAGTGGCTAGGTGGTAATATAAAGATCCTAGCCAACTATCTATGAAATGGGGCGGCCAAAACCACTCTCTTTTTCCATTCAACAGAGTTTTTGGATATAGGAACTCGATCGATTTAGGAAAATAGCAGTGAAGATTGTGCAGTAGTTTTTGCTGCATATCGGAAAAAAAAGAGACCGCATACAGATAGATCTTAGACAAATAGTAAGAAGCCTCTCGCACGCCATAGTCAAAAACAGCTGCTATGTAAGCCGTTCCTTTTTTTCCTTTGGATAAGCAGCAAGGCGGTGGAGGGTTTTTGGCAAAATGCGCAACCGACGACTGCGCTTTGTACAATGCGAAAGTAGCATGTAAAGAAGAGCACATGAAAAAATCTTATCAAGTCTTTCTCCTTTATGATAGAAAAATTTTTAATCAGAAGAAAAACCGATTACCTTTTCATAGCAGGAAATCAGATGCAGCACCCCATTTTTTGCCCGGTGAGGGTGCTCTTCTTTTTCTAGTGAAAATGCGTTTGCGATCTCGTTTTTAGACAGAGGAAGAGAGAGATCTTTTGCTGTTGATTTCTGCATTTTTAATGCGAAGTACATCGAAGCTAGATCTAGCCAGTGATAGGGAAAACGCGCTTTTTCTTGACGCTCTGGAGAAATGATTTTTGCAAAAAATACCCTGTCAAACGAGGGGTTTTGGCAGATAAATAGCGCGTTTTTTCTTGATATGCCGTTTTTCTGAAACCGTTTTTCTATTGCATTTCCAATACAGTCCATAGAAGAGCCTTTTTTCAAAAGAGGGTATGTCCAGCCGTTAATTGCAAGGCTTCTTGGATTAGATGCGCTCCAAACTTCATCTGGTTGATCAATTAAAGCCTCATAACTATCGAGAATTTTTTTAGACTGGAGATCGATAATTTGATAGGCGATTTCTAGCGGGTAATGAAGAAAAAAATCCAGTCCATTGGTTTCAATATCTAAAAAAATCCCAAACATCATCGTTCCATAAAAACCCTTTGCATAGCATAAGAATAAAATGATAGAAACAAAAAAAAGAGGTCCCGTAATGGATAACGGAATGAGTGTAGAAGAAAGAAAGCGCGTAGCGGATGTGATCATGGATCTTTTTGCAGATACCTACTGCATCTACATCCATACGCAAAGCGCTCATTGGAACCTTATTTCTCCCCAGTTTTATGCGCTGCATATCTTGCTGCAAAAACAGTATGAAGAGCTGGCTGAAAGTATCGACGCTATTGCAGAAAGAGTCCGCTCTTTGGGATTGCATGTCGATGCAAGCTTTTCTAGCCTAAAGAGGCGATCTCATCTGAAAAACCGCGCCTTTGAAGAGAAAAAGCAAGACTTTTCTTTAATCGAGGATCTTGTTTTAGACCATGAACATATGGCAAAAAGATACCGCTCGAAGATCGGTTTTTGCCAGCAAAATCAAGATGAAATGAGCGGCGATCTGATCATCAAACAGCTCACATTTCATGAAATGGCCGCTTATCTTCTTCGCAGCCATCTTATCAAATAATTCCATTACTTTAATAGAAAGCCTTCCTCTGCTATACTATGAGCACTTGAGGAGGTAAAAGCTTGTGGCAATCTCGCAAAGAAAGCTTCGCGAAGTAGTGTTTCAGATATTGTATAGTAGAGATTTTTCTGCTAGCTCTGGCGTAGATTTTTTGCATTTTTTAGTAAAACACTTGAAAGTCAGCAAAAAATCTGCCTTAATTGCAACGGATAAAGCCGATGCTGTTGCAGGTAAATTTCCAGAGATCGATGAAAAAATCGAAGCGCTTCTTCAGTCCCACTCTTTCGATCGGATCTCCCGGGTAGAAAAGCATATTTTACGTCTCGGGTTGTATGAGCTTTTCCACGATGAAAGTGTTCCTGCCGAGGTCGCGATTGCAGAAGCGATACGTATCTGCCGTAAATTTGGTTCTGCAGAAGGCGCAAAATTTGTGAATGCAATCTTAGATGGCAGCTATAAAGATCATCAAGCAAAAATCTCTTAAATCTCTCAGTACCTTCGGTATTGGTGGAAAGGCCGAGCGCTTTGTCAGTGTCAACACCACTGCAACGTGTCGAGAGACCTTTCTTTTTGCAAAAAAACGCCATCTACCAGTCCATATTTTAGGGAACGGATCGAATTGTTTATTCCCCGATCAGGGACTGCCTGGACTGATCGTGCAAAATAAGATCCTTTTTTACCGCAAAAAGCAGAATCAGATTTTTGTAGGAGGGGGCTATTCCTTGGCGCTTTTGGGTAGAAAAACGGCAAAAAATCAGCTGACAGGCTTTGAGTTTGCCTTGAGTATTCCAGGTAGTGTAGGCGGAGCTATTTGGATGAATGCAGGAGCAAGCGGTCAAGAAACTGCAGATACTTTAGTAAAGGTTGCGTTTATGGATCTAGATGGTCGCATTGCAATTTACCCAAAAAAAGCCCTGCGCTTTGGGTATAGATCCTCTTCTTTACAAGAAAAAAAAGGGATGATTTTGTGGGCTTGTTTTCTCCTTAGCCCCTCTTCTACAGCAGCAAATCAAGCGCGCTTATTTGCGCAGAAAAGAAGGCAGGATCAACCCCTACAAGAAAAAAGTATTGGATCGATCTTTAAAAACCCGGCAAATGGGATTTCTGCGGCAAGGCTGATTGATCAAGCGGGCCTAAAAGGCTTGCAAATTGGAGGCGCGAAAATTTCATTAAAACATGCAAACTTCATCATCAATACAGGAAATGCCACAAGTGGTGATGTGGCGCTATTGGTAGAAAAAGTGCAACAAATGATCTATGCAAAATATGGCATGTGGTTAGAAAAGGAGATATGCACTTTTTTATGACTCCTCTTTATGATTTACATACCCATACGACATGTTCTGATGGAACATATACGCCGAAAGAGCTTTTACACCTAGTGAAAAAAAGGGGATTTAGCGGGCTTTCTATTACCGATCACGATACAACAGGCGCCTATACAAAAGAGCTATTTTCTCTTGCGCAAAAGCTTTCTTTACGGCTCATTACAGGGGTGGAGATCACCTCCCGGCATAAAAGCATGAATGTGCATATTTTAGCGTACGGTTTTTCTCTAAAAGATGCAGGTTTTCAGGAGTTTTTATCCCAGGTGCGCTCCATTCGACAAGAGCGCAATGCAAAGATTTTTACCTACCTAAAGGAATACGGCATTTTGCTAACGGAAAAAGATTTTCCCGACTCTTTAAGCCATACTGCCGTATTAGGCCGGCTTCATATTGCGCGCTTACTTGTGCAAAGAGGGTATGTGGCATCGGTTCAAGAAGCTTTTGATCGCTATTTAAAAGATACAGACAGGCCTTGGTCTCAATGTCAAAAAATCCCTGCTGAAATCGTTATTCAAGAAATTCATAAAGCTTCTGCTAAAGCGGTGCTAGCGCATCCCTTTTTTCTGCGCGAAGGTAAAGCGCGAAAAGAGCTTCTTTCGATGTCATTTGATGGGATCGAAGCAAGGTATGCATCGATGCCTTCTTCTGAAGAAAGCAAATGGATTGCTGTCGCAGAAAAAAGAGGCTTTGCGATTACAGGAGGCTCAGATTTTCATGGGGATCCTACAGGAAAAAAACAGATTGGATCTTCTTGGATGACAGAAGAAATGCTGCAGCGATTACTGGGGGATGCATGTACAAAACTCTCTTAGATCAACTTTTAAAAAAGCCGCAAAAAAAAACGCTTCCATCCGATTTACAAGAGGTATTTCTGCAATTTTTTCCTAAGCCCACGTTTCCTGTGATTCATATAGCGGGAACAAATGGGAAAGGATCTGTAGCTGAAAAAATCTTTGCTGCCTATGTAGCTACCGGCAAAAAGGTGGGGCTTTTCACATCACCACACATCACCACTTACCGTGAACGAATCCGGATAGGAAAAAACATGATTTCTTCCGAAGCATTTTCTTCTATTCTACAAAAAATCCAGGAGATCCAGAAGTCGACATCTATTGAGCTTTCTTTTTTTACCCATCTTGTATTTGCAGCCTATAGCTACTTTGTAGAAGAAAAAATCGATCTAGCTGTGATTGAAACCGGTTTGGGAGGACGTTTTGATCCTACAAATATGTTCGATCCTATTTTAAGCATCATCACCCAGATAGGGTATGATCATATGGAAGTGTTGGGAGGTGATTTAGATAGCATTGCTTATGAAAAAGCGGGGATCATTAAGAAAAATACACCGGTTGTTTTGGGGCCTTTTGCAAGGCTTCCCCCTATTTTTGCGGAAGCAAAAGCTAAAAATGCGCCCATTATTTTGTCTAAAAGCAGCTCTTTTGCAAGTTATATGGAAGAAAATAATGGAACTGCTCAGGCGGCTCTTGCGTATTTAGGTATTGACGCTGGACCTGCAAAAAAAGCGCGTCCTAGCTGCCGTTTTGAAATTTTGTATGATCAAGTCGTATTGGATGTCGCTCACAACGACTCTGGTTTTTCTGGGTTATTTCAATCGTTGGAAAAAACGTTTCCGGAGGCATTTTTCCGTTTTGTCGTAGCTTTATCGAAAAATAAAGTGCTACGCACTCCTTTCCCTAAAAAATCTCACGTCTGTTTTGCCTCATTTTGCCATCCAAAGCTTGCTACGCTAGAAGAAATGCGGCCACTGCAACCACTTGCTAGTCGCTCCACTTTTTCATCAGATTTTTCGGCTAGTTTATTTGAAGAGGCGGTAAAAGCTCAGAAGGAAAATGCCATACTTGTTGTAGCCGGTTCCTTTTACATCATGACAAAGGCAAAAAAGCAGTTATCTACTTTGTTTGGTCAGCCAGAAAAGGCAGGGGGCATTTTTTCGGTTGATCCAGCTATGAAATGAAATATTCCATAATTTGGGGGGAAGCAGCTGCAGCTGTTTTTCTACTGCTTCTTTTTCCTTTTTTCCCTCTGCATGACCGGGATAACAGGTAATTGATACCGCTTTTGCAAAGCTTAGCGCGTGTTCTAAGCTTTGCAACAGTAAAGAAGCGGTTGTCGTAACGACTTGATTAGAGACTGGAAAAAACCCTAAATTATAGACGACAAGAGAAGCGGGGCGTAAAAATGCGCTATGACATTTTTCAATCAGATGAACTTTGTGCAAAAGATTTTTTTCAGAAAGGAGCATTTTTGTTTTTTCGATAGCAACTTTTTGAATATCATAAGAATCTACCCTGCCTTTTTCTCCTAAAATCTGGGCTAAAAATAGGGTGTCGAATCCATTTCCACAAGTGGCATCGATCGCAAAGCTCTTTTCATCCAAAAAATCTTTCCATAATCTTTGGGTAAATTCTCTGATGTTTGCAAGAGATAAGGGATTTATTTTGTCTTTTTCTAAATAGGCGTTTTGCATTTTAGTCTCCTTTTTCGTAAGATATTTAGGATATCATAGATGGGGTATTAGCTCAGTTGGTTAGAGCGCCACGTTGACATCGTGGAGGTCAGCTGTTCGAGTCAGCTATATCCCATATGTTGTAGCGCATAAAATGTTTATTATATAAAAAATCCTCCTTGCTTTTCGAGGGGTTTTTTTTATATAATTTCCTTTTTGGCGTTACTTATAAACGATCACTTTGCAACGATTTAGGAGAGACGTAATTCTAAAAGAGAATTTGAAAATTAATCGAGAAATTCGTGCGGATAAAGTACGTGTTGTACGAGATAACGGAGACCATGTAGGTGTAATGCCTATTCGTGAAGCTTTAGAGCTCGCAAAAAAAGAAGGGTTAGATTTAATTGAGGTTGGCTCCTCAGCAAATCCACCTGTTTGCAAACTCACTGAATATGGTAGATTCCGTTATCATAAAACGAAAAAAGAAAAAGAAAGCCGAAAAGCGCAGCACCAAGTAAAGGTAAAGGAAATCAAGCTCAAACCGAATATCGATGTGCATGATTTTCAGACAAAAGCAAAAAAAGCCCGCTCTATCTTAGAGAAAGGCCATAAAGTCCGCTTGACGTGTATCTTTCGGGGTCGCGAGATCCTACATATAGATCTAGGCGAAAAGGTGTTGCAGCAATTCGCCGAAGAGCTAAAAGATATTGCCAATCCTGAAGCTGCACTGAAAAGAATGGGACGAACACTTGTTACTGTGCTCGCTCCAATAGCAGCAGCGAAAAAGAAAGCTTAACTGGGAGACCAACTGTGTATAAAATGAAAACTAAAAAAGGCGTTCGGAAGCGATTTAAAAAAACCGCTAGTGGAAAGTTGAAAAGAACCTCTCCAGGCCTACGCCACATTTTGTCGAAAAAATCGTCAAAAAGAAAAAGAAAGTTGAAAAGAAGGGGACTGGTAGATAAGTCTCAGGAAAAAATGTTTAAAATGTTGATGGGCGCTTAAGTAAAAGGCGTCTTACCAAAGGAGAAAAACCATGAGAGCTAGAAATCCAGTAGCTTCTAGAAAGCGTAGAAAACGCCTTCTCAAAAAAGCAAAAGGGTTTATCGGAGATCGCAAGAATCACGTTCGATTGACCAAAGATGCGGTAATGAAGGCCCAGTCATTTAATTACATCCACAGAAAGCAAAATAAAAGAAATTTCCGCAGTCTTTGGATTATTCGGATCAATGTTGCTGCAAGGATCAATGGTCTTTCCTACAGCAAGTTGATGCAAGGGCTAAAAAAAGCAGAATGTCTGCTTGATCGAAAATCTCTTGCTGATCTTGCTATGCACGACATCCAAGGTTTTAAAGCAGTCGCAGACTGTGCAAAAGCTGCGTTAGCTGCGTAAATCTATGTCCCTTTTGGATCAAATAGATCAGATTCGATCCACATTTATGGAAGAGCTTTATTCTATCTCCTCTTCCAAAGATGTCGAAAGAATGCGGATCCACTATTTTGGTAAAAAAGGGACAATCGCTTCTTTGATGCGTTTCTTGCGAGATGCGACGCCAGAAGATCGGCCCAATCTTGGCAAAATCATAAATGACACAAAAGAAGAGCTTTCTTCCCACCTAGAAAATACCCAAAAAAGACTTCTTATCCAAGAACGGCAACACCGTTTTGCAAAAGAAGCAATTGATGTAACCCTGCCAGCAGAACCTTTCCGCCTGGGTATAGAGCATCCTGTGCAAAAAGTCCTACAAGAAGTGGTTGCGATTTTTTCTTCTTTTGGCTTTTCCGTAGGACTTGCTCCCGACTTAGATACTGAGCACTATAATTTCACCGGATTAAATTTCGCAGAAGATCATCCTGCAAAAGATATGCAAGATACCTTCTATTTTCCCAAAGACTACCTCCTTCGCACCCATACAAGTAATGTACAAGTACATCTTATGGAAAATCAAAAACCCCCTATGAAAATCATTGCCCCTGGTAAATGTTTTCGCAATGAAACGGTTTCTTCAAGATCCCATGTATTTTTTCATCAGATTGAAGGGTTTTATATCGACCAAAACGTCTGTTTTACCGAGCTTCTTGAGCTCATGCGCGCGTTTTGGCCTAAGCTATTTGGTACAAAAGTTAAAGTCCGTTTTAGACCCAGCTATTTTCCTTTTGTAGAGCCTGGGCTAGAAGTCGACATCGCCTGCACGCAGTGTCAGTCTCAAGGCTGCAAACTCTGTAAATATACCGGTTGGTTAGAAGTAGCTGGAGCGGGGATGATCCATCCAAATGTCTTAGACCAAGCAAAAATTGATTCTGAAGTCTACCAAGGTTATGCATTTGGTATCGGCGTTGAAAGAATTGCGATGCTCTTATACGGCATAGAAGATATCCGGACATTTAGTAGAAATGATCCAAGAGTGTTTGAGCAAGTTGCGCTCAAATACTCCTCTGTTCTATAATTATCATCTTTTTAGGAAGAGTGGCAGAGTGGCCGAATGCGTCTGTCTTGAAAACAGAAGTTGGGAAACCAACCGGGGGTTCGAATCCCTCCTCTTCCGTTTCTTTAAGTCCTTCTATCTCAAGTATTCTCAGAGATTTATAGCAAAAACCAATTGCTGTGAATAGCCTAGAGAAATCTATCAAACCCTTGATTTTTCACATGCCATGAGCGCTGGCCAATCTTATGAAACAAAGGTTATGCGGACACAAACCTTTTCTCAGCTTATCGATAAATACATCGAAGAGGAAATTGCCAAAACTTCATCAAATTATAAGAGTTGGTTAGGTCAACTTCTATGGCGGAAAGAGCAACTTGGCTATCTAACCCTAAACAACGTTAGAGAAGACGTTATATCCACTGCTCGGAAGAACCTTCAAAATACACCAGACAGATTTGGAAAATTACAAGCATAACGAAAAAGTGCCTATTAGCGCTTTAGACCGCTTATCAATGACTAATTAGGATTTTGAAATGAATGAAGAATAGATTAGTCAGTCGGAGTTAATAGCTCGAGAGGTTTATAGCCAACGGACTCCTGAGGAAAAATTGATAAAAAATTTAATCAAATGTTCATATATCTACCTACCAAATACTCGTGGAAAAAGGTGATAGGATTGTCCCCATGTATCATTGAGGGATTAAAAGCGCAAATATATGAGTAGGTGCACAGCAAAGTCAAAACGCTCTGGAAAGCAATGCAAAACTTGGGCAATTAGAAAGAAGAGCAGATGCCGCTTCCACGGTGGGAAGTCTACGGGTCCAAAAACTCAGGCTGATAGAGAAAAGATAAGAACTCTGCACTACCAGCATAGATTGCGTTCAAAAGAATTTGAAAAAAGACAAAAAGAAACTCGTCAACTTATCAAAGATAGTATGAGTTTTTTAGAGGGGTTTAGGTGAAATATTAAAGAATAATGAAACCGTTTGATAACCATGAATGAAATAGAGGCTGGAAGAGGAATGACCCGTTTCACAGCGCTCCTTATATATTTTAAAAGTCAGAGGGGGGGGGTGTTGTGTTTAGGATGATCACATCTTTTGCATGATGCCTAAAGCTCCACCAGCTCGTTACACTGCTCTATTTCACGCTTTTTCTCTGCCAGGAACCCTTTCATTTTATTTAGCTTTTCTTTTTCTATTTCTGGGTCAATCTTTGCATTTTTGGCGAGCAAAGTCCGTTCAATTTTTTGAATGCGACTTGTTAATGATGGATGTAGAATATCCAATCTATCATTGCCGCTAGAAGAAATTCTTACTCGTTTCCAAAACGTATTACGCTCCTCGATGGATGTTTCTTGAATGGCGGTTAAGAATCGTTTGCCACCTTTCAGTTCTTCAATGGAGCTATTTTCAATTGCAAAATCATCGGCTTTTCCTTCTCGCCATCGTGAAAATAAGACAAAGGAAACTATACCAACTGTGAAAGCCAGCGCTACTGCGGGTACGACGGAAAGCGCACACATTCCAAAAATAGACGCTGCAAGTTGACAAATACATGGCTCAAGGTGCTTGGTAAAAAGATCATTATGTCTGATATGGCTGATTTCGTGCTTCATAACCCAACTACATGCGTCTCTATCGGCTTCATAGAAGCCAGGAGATATGATTACTGCAGCATCGCCTTTCGTGAACATGTTTGTTCCTGCTGCAGCGCAAAATCCTGGAATAGCAGTCTCAACAAATATCAGGTCTTTTCTAATTCCTGCTCCATCAAGAAAAGTTTGCATCGCAGGCTTAATGTGAGCACCAGGTAAGCTGTTTAAGGCTGGAGTATATCTAGGATCCGTTTTGTGAATTCTTTCTGGACCAAACATGCTGCTTTTTTCCAAAGGGAATTCAAATCTTGCTTGCTTATATGCCTGAAATGCAGAGCGAACCGGCAACGTAAAAAGACCACTTATTAATGACATTATTAACCCCTTTTAATAAAGATTATTATATTTAATAAACAATTAACATTCAATAGTAGTTTCTATTTTAAATATAAAGGTAGAATATAAATCTCCAAGCTGAGAGAGATGTCTGATATGGGCTCCATGATGGCAAATGGTAAGGGCTAATCAGCCTAAAAATAAAGCCTGCACAAATTTCATATAATTCTATAATTAATTTTTTAAAGCCTCACGTTTAGGAGTTTTGCTACTGGCTGCCTTTAAGTCCTTAAAATGTCTAGAATTCACAGCATTGACAGATGCTCCTTCTATTGAGGTTGTTGGTGGGCTGCACCATAGTACATTGATGCGCTTAGGAATCCTACATAATAGGGTAGATTTAAAATTTCATTAAACCTGGAATGAAATGATCAGAAGGTAAGCAGCCTAACGATCTATAGTCTAGAGGAATGATGATATAGTACCCTCTTGCGGGCGAACCTATTTCTCCTGCTTTTTTTAATCGTGATAGCCCTACTTTTGCCGAATTTAACGACAAATGCAAGTTTTCACTTATCTCCTTAAGAGTAAGGTTATAACGTCCATTAGATATTAGACCGTCAATGTATTTTTTAGATTCATTTTTATCCCACTTTCATTGGAATGACAGAAAAGGTTCGAATTGGTTGCAGTCGGGTCCGTTCTTTATTTTCCAACTTAATGCATCCTTTCAGCAGTACTTACATCTAACTGATGTACTTAAGCTACTTTAACCTCAAACACACCATCAAAGACCTTATTCCAATTGCACTAACTTCGAATGAATCACAATATTTTGGGGTAGCTCTAGAAAAAAATCTCTCTACGAGATCGCAAAGACGCTCGTTAAAGTGCTAAAGCTGAAAGTGACATCTCGCAATTTTGAACACTATGCCAAGGTCATGTTTACTGGACTTGATGCTAGTCGCAAGGAATCTTCATCTTGAATTTTTCAAGCTCATCAATCACTTTTTCATTTGCTCTATCTCATGAGTTATTTGAAAGAAATGTTTCTCAACAAGAGAGAGCTGATCATTTTTCAATTGCTCTCGGTATTTTTGATATTCTATTCGAGCCTTATCAAGAGCTGCCTTATGGCTAACTTTACCTGCATGTGACAGGATCTCTCTTGGAGTAGCTACCTTCAAGAAGTCATCTAATTTGGAGACACAGTCTTTCATATACATGGGGCTTCTATGCAAAGCCTGGATTTCAGCAAAATCTAAGTACATGGAAACAAGTCGGTTTAAGATGCCAAGTTCTTCTTCATCTAGATAGTTTTTTGCAATCTCGGTATCTGCTTTGGTGAGGTCTCTTCCAGGCCATGAGGTGAGCCCCATGTTCTTTTTTAAGCTGTCTGCTCTTTTATAGATAATTTCTGCAGCTGTATGGCCATGAGCAGCCCAATGCATTTTGTTTTGGATAATTCGAAAAAACTCCTTTGAGGTCTCGATGTTGGGATCATAATCGATACTGGTTGCATAAATATCCAACACTTTGCGCCAAAAGACCTTCTCCGATGATCGAATATCCCGAATGCGAGCAAGAAGTTCATCGAAATAGTTACCACCGCCTAATCTCTTCAATCGCTCATCATCTAGGGCAAATCCCTTAATAAGGTACTCTTTCAAGCGAGTAGTTGCCCATATGCGGAATTGAGTGCCTCTATGCGATTTAACGCGATAGCCCACTGAAATGATGACGTCTAAATTATAGTGATCTACTAGGCGCGAAACTTCCCGAGTGCCTTCTTTTTGAACTATCCGGAATTTCCGGATAGTTGAATCTATGGTCAACTCACCTTCGTTGAAGATATTTTGTATATGTTCAGAGATCGTACGCTTATCTTTACTAAACAGCTCGGCCATTTGAGTCTGGGTAAGCCAAACCGTTTCGTCTAAAAGATGCACCTCTACCCGGGTCTGGCCATCTTCTGTTTGGTATAAGATGAGCGAGCTATTATCTAAGCTACTATCCATGATTTCCTGTTTTCATAAGAACTTAGTAAAAATTCTATATCAATCCTTTTTTACATTCATGGAATTTTCGGATTTTTCTGCAGTTGATTTGGACTTTGTAAAATCAGTACCCATTGAAAATGATGCATAGTAAGCCTAAATAGTCGGCAGCAATCTTCCAAAAGAGACTGCTTATAAAAAGCGGGTTGAAGCCATCTAAGGTTGCTATTGATATCAGTTTAAATCGTTTAAAATAAGAAAGAGCCCCGAAGATCCTTTGAGAGATACTCCATGAATGGCTTACCCAGAAGATATTGATAATGCAGTGCTTTGGCTTTTTGCATCCATGTCGGCGCATGTCAATGGCGATGTTATTTTTGTCGGTAGTGGTAGCCCTCTTTCAAGCTAAATAAGAAACTAAAACGCTATACTTTCTTTGGTTCGTTTGATATCTGTGAAGTTTTCACAAGTAGGAGATTTTCAACATGTCTGGACATGTTTTTGTCGTATCAGAATGGCTTCCAAAAACTGGTCAAGAAAAAGAGTTTTGGGAATGTTGTAAGGAGCTTATGAATCAGACGCTTAATACTGAAAAAGGTTGTATAAGGGCTCATGTGACGAGGCAGATTTCTCATCCAGGGTCTCCAGGAAAAACGAAGTTTATTATTGTCCTACTTCAGGAATATGAAAGTGTTGACGCTTTTACGGCGCACTGTGAATCTCAGTATGTAGAAAATTTCTTCAAGAATCGCATGGAACATCTAGTGGAAGATTGGAGATGTAGACTTTTTGACGAAAGCGAAGACTATCCTTTCACTTCATAGATAAATCAGGACTTTTGAGGAAGTTCAGAAAAACTGAATACATCCCAGACTTTTAAGCATTCATTGTGAAACCACTTATCAAAGTAAAAAGATACTCGGTGTTTGCAAATGTGTGGTACGCATACTTTTGCGTTCTTAAGCCCGTAACATTTAAGCGTATCTTTTCAGACTTTTTAAGACCAGTAATGGCTACTACAAAACCTTTATATCCTTTGAAAAATCAGATGAAATCACAGTAATTCCAGACTTAGTAGATAGTCTAGATTTTATGGGTCCTATAGTCACAATTGATACAGCTACCTTTCAAGAAAGTATTACCCACAAAATTAGAGAAGCAAAAGGCAAGTACTTGATTGCCCTGCAGCGCAATAATAAGCGATTTTCTATATAAAGTACCCACTTGACCTTACTGGGTGCTTTATGTAGAATTCAGACATGGGTGTAAGATCTAAATATCCTATACTTAGACAATTGCTTAAGCGCTGGGGCTAGGTATCTCAGTCTAGAAATAGAGGCCGACTTTTTTACATCAATCACAATGATTACCGAAGTGTATCGGATTACTCAATCCTCAAAACAGACGAAGATGCTACAAAGTTGTATCTGTGAAAAGGGCTATCATCGCGAACTCTATTTTCTGCGTCACTTTGCAAAATTAGGTTTCAATAGCGATGTCATTTTTTTCGATAGTGGTAGTTCTCTTTTAGAGAAAATAATAAATTAAAAAAATTATACTTTTTTTAGTTGGTTTGCTATATCTGAGCTTCTCATAAACAGGAGATTTTTAATATGTCAGGACATATTTTTATTGCATCGGAACGGCTTCCGGAAACAGTTCAAGAAAAAAAGTTTTGGAAATGTTGTAAGGAGCTCATGACTCAGATATGTACTACCGAAGAAGGTGGTATCGAAGCCTCATGTTACGAAGCAAGCTGCCCATCTAGGGTCTCCAGTAAAAACTAAGTTTACTGTTATCCTATTTTAAAAATAGCAAAGTGTTGAGGCTTTCAAAGCGAGCTCTTAGCCTCAACATGTCAAAAATTTCTTCAAGAATTGAATGGAGCATCTCGTGGAAGATTAGAGATGTAGACTTTTTGACGAAAGCGAAGACTATCCTTTCATTTCATAGATCAATCAGGGCTGTTGGGGAAGTTCAGAAAAATTAAATACATTCCACAATTGTAAGCATGCATTTTGAAAGTACTTATCAAAAGGTACTTTTTTTTCATCTATTTAGAGTTCTTCAATGGGCTTTAAATTGGGACTTTATAGGTAGAGGTGTCTAAATAGATTCTTTTCCATGGCTTGATTTTGGTTTGATTGGCATGCAGCGGTTATAATGCTGAGCTCCAGGGGCATCTCCTGTTTGTTCGATCACAATCGGGTCTGAAGGTGTAGCTTGTTTATTAAAGATATGAGGCGTATCTGGTTCACTTTCTTTAAAAACATACAGCGTTTTATTTTCTAAAATAGCCATTATTTTAAGCTCAAAATCCAAATACCAATACTCTTGCGTTTTTAATACCTCCAAGTATCTCTTTTCGTAACCTTTAACAAAGTCTTTTTTTAACTTTTTTTTATGCTGCTTGATTTTTTTAATAGCATCCCATTTAGGGATGTTTGTAAAGAGAGCGGCAAATGCATCGCTGCGAAGATTAGTTAAAGCTGCAATAAAATCGGCAGGCTTTTTGACTAGGTCTTTTCCTCCTTGATAGTTTTCTACGATAACTTTTGCTAATGCGTCTTTAATCTTACTATCATCTACGTAGTTTTTCCAAAGAGCATGCTCTTTTTTTTCTAAGGATAATAATTGGCGGTTAAGTTCTGTGTGTTTTTTCAAAGCCTCTTCTCGAATACTCTCAGGCAGCAGCTGTTTACAGTTGGGGATTTCGTTTTTGCTTCGAATTCTTCCAATTAACTCATCTAAGCAATTATAAATGATATCTCGCAATATATAGCGTTGAGGTCCTTTAAGGCCTTTCTGTAGTTTATCTACAAAGTCCTTTTTTGCGGCTAAGTCTACATCTTGTTCAGCTGTTTTATACGCATACTCGTTGCCATTGTACTCTCCATAAAACGCATGAATAGCGCAAGACCCTCCTCCTTTTGTAAATTTGCGAGAGTACAGCTTACCTTCAATAAGAAAATGAGATTTATTGATTATATCAGCTATGGGATCTGTATCTGGTGTTGAGGGAAGGGGAGTATAAGGCGCCTTTCCGAGAAAATGTCCTTTTGCTCCTTTAGGACGTTTGATTTGAACGATTTTAAACTGGAATCCCATTTTACTTAACTGAGCTTTGGTTCTCAATAGCTCAATTTTAGCGATTGTAGTCCTAAATTGAGAAAAGCCAATTTTTTCTTTCATTTTTTTTAAAATAGTCTGCTTTTTAGGGATCTTGAGTGTTCGGGGAAAAGACTCGGCTTCTAAAAACTTTTCTGTGATGTATCCATCGCCTAATAGATAACCTCCTCTGGTAAGTTGTTGCAAAATATCTGCAGCTTTTTCGTCTGAAAATGTAAATTTCTCTTTAAAGAAATGTACATCAAAGTGGTGTCTTTTATATTCCTCTTCTAAAGATCTTTCTTGAACAGCTGTATCTAGAAAAGCATAGACAAAGGTTAGCGTCTTTCCAGAATGAAATAGATCCAAAAAAGCTCTTTTGGCTGCTTTATGGACTTGTTTTTTAGAGGTTCCTTTAGGAGCTAATCTCAAAAGCCTCTCTTTAAGTCCCTTTCTATAACCTGAGATTGCGCCTTTAGTTGTATAGTTGATTGCTTTATTCCACCACTCATGAAGTACATTGTCTTTCCGAGCTAAATTTTTTAAAGCTGCGTCAAGAGTCCTAGCAGCTACAACAATTTGAGAGCAGGCATCTCGAGTTTTTTGTCCAAAGCTTTCCTTTACGTGATAGAAAACCAAATGCTCTTTAGTGTATCTTAAAAGATCCCAAGGCTCTACTCCATAAGGACAAATTCGATCTCCTGGTAGGTAGCTAGGAACATCTAGATAAGATTCATTATATGCGCCTTCATCTTGAATAACATATTCAGTAGCCTGTACTTTTGCAGAAAAAAGCTGTTTTAGTTTTTCCTCAAGTTTTGCGCGCTTTTTTGGAATTTTAGGTGATACTCGAACCTGATAATGCGAATTAGATGAGGTGTTTTCTAAACAAGGTCTATCCTTTTTTAGATCTTCATAGATTTCTTTAGCTTTTTTTTGAGAAGTTTTTTATGCTTTTTTTTGATCCTCAATAGAAATAGTCTTTTTTTCTTCCAAGAGCTGATTATTTTTATCGTGATGCTTTTTGGGGATAGTAGTTAGCGCAGGGCCGAACAAATTGTGGAAAAGGGCTTGCCCATCTTCATCAATGAAGGAGTAATTTTGCTCTTTTAGTAATTTTATAAAAGCTTCTAACTTTTTTCCTTTTAGGTTGGTGACATTAGCGAGCTCTTTTTTCGATAGTTGAGTCCATTTTTTTTCAGGTACCCAGGTCTTTATAAGCCCGTAGATATTTTGCTCTTTTTCTTCAACAACTAATGCGCTGTCCAATAAACGGTGGAAGTCTCGATCCACAAGTTCCTGCAATCTATAAGCAGCTCGCCTCCATATTCCTTGGATTTTAAAAGAGGTACCTTTTTCAGTCCGAATTTCTCCTGCGAAAAAGTGTGGAAAAGTAGAGGCTCTTATTACCTTTTGCCTTTTTCTTGGATAGGCGATTTGGCAAGTCTCTAGTGCTTTAAAAAAGCGTTTCTCAGATTTAGATCGTTTTCTAGATCTAAACCTATCCAGAACATCGGATATCGAGGGGGGATGATACCAAGAGTATTCTGCTTCTTTTTTAGCAGGTTTAGGGTAGAATTTAAATTCACTAGCACCCCTGTAATCTCTACTAAATTTATGACCCACCCACAAAGTGGATGTAGGCGCACGATTTTGCAAGAGTTTCCAAAGCTCTTTTTTAAGTAAATTATCTAGCTTTTTTACTTCAGATCCTAAAACAGGTTGGATACGACTGAGAAATCGAAATTTAGGATCATCTTCTTCTTTTACAATTTGTTCTTTGTTTTTTGAAAATGTAGGTTCATTTCTAGCTATTTTGCTGAGATGCTCTAAAACAAGAGCAAGCTCTTCTAAGCTTAACTTCTTTGAAATTTTCATAGATCCCAAGCCAATACGCACGGCTATATTTTTTGGGGATACTTTTTTTCCTGGAGGGTTAAATGGAGGCAATGCTCTTAAAGAGGAGTGTGTTTTCATCACTGCTGAAAAGTTTGTTACTAAAGCATAAGTTCCAGGGTCTTCATAAACTTCCTTTGCCACGCGATAGTGATCAATAGAAGTATCTGTTCCTCCAGATAAGTACTGGGACTGCTTTTGGTTTAGAGAAGGTTTTAGTACTCTTTTTGCTACAGCTGATGGAAATGAATAATCAACAAAATGTCTTGGGATTTGCCAGGCATGCCCTGTAGTTGTTACAAAAACCTCTCTAGAGCTTTCTTTTATAGAGCTTTTAGGAATGACCCGATAAAAAAAGAAAAGAAAGTAGTTATGGATCTTTTTTGATTGAGCTAAAATCTGTCGGCCAGCTCCAATCGACTTAAGAAAAGAATGAATTGGTTCACAGTTCTCTGTTTTCCAATAATAGATTTGAAGGTTATAAAGACCGACTGTTTTGGGCAGTTGATCAGCCACCTTGAGTTTATGAATTTCGCTCCGATGCTTTATTCTATATTCAGCAATGATTTGCTCAATAGCTAGGGCTAAGATCTCTAGTGGTGAAAGGCCTGTTTTTTCGACAGACTTCAACGTCTTCGGGTAAAAACGCAGCCTTTGAATGTTCATAATAGGTAGAACATCTGGGGGCTTTTTTGACTCTACGCTCCCATCAGAGTCGCTACCGCTTGATGAAGAACTTGTTACATCCTCCTCTTCTGAAGAGGAAAAACTTTCTAACTTAATGGGGGAGTGATGCTTTGAGTGCGTGTAAGCAGTAGGAGAGACAGGCATGTTTATTCAAATTTTCGCTTTAAATCACATTGAAGCGAAAATTCTCGTGTAAACTTATCTTTAAAGCAAGAAAAGAATGACAAATGTTTTTTTAGGTCGCTGTTTTTTCTTCTTTGTTGTTGAGCCGGAGAGCTTCATTCTTTGAGGTATCGGACTTTTGCATAAGTTGAGGAAGCTTCTTTGTGATTACATCCAAAGTTTCTTGGGTAGGTAGATTTTTCTTTACATAACAGAAGCTTTAGATAAAAGGATCTTCTATTCACGGCTTCATCATTACAACTAGGAAAAATAGATCTTTTTGTTTCGCTGTATTTTGCGCTTTCAAAAACCGGGACTTTTAACTCATATTGTCAGTATCATTTTATCATTATAACTTTTGGACAAATAGCCTTATGAAAAAAAACATATTCCTAGCACTTTTCAATCTATGTATATCCCTTTTGCCTATACAGCTTTTAGGAGAAGATAGTAGTGAGGTTAAAAATGAGCAAATAACGGAACATACAACCTCTGTGATGAGAGGAGACTGGACCGGGGAGTTGCATATAGGTTCCATGAAGTTAACCCTTGTCTTACATATTGTAGAAGATCCTTTTGGAAAGATTTCTGCAACGCTTGATTGTGTAGAACAAAATGCATTTGGAATACCTATAGATTTTTTCTCTTTTAAAGACTCTAAATGCATATTTCAGGTTAGCAGTTTGCAAGCGCGCTTTGAAGGAGAATGCCAAAAAGAGGAAAACGTCATCTCTGGAGTATTTTATCAATCAGGCCTATCGCTTCCTATAACTTTTCAACAAGGTCTATCTAAAAAGCCCAACCTATCATCGGCCTATATTGAGAAAGAGGTTTCGTATAAAAATCCATCTGCTCCAGATGTCACTTTATCTGGAACATTAACTCTTCCAAAAGGTACTGGCCCCTTTCCTACCGTTCTTTTGATTGCTGGATCTGGCGTGCAAGATCGCAATGAACAGATGTACGGCCATAAACCTTTTCTTGTATTAGCAGATCATTTAACCCGCCAGAATATAGGTGTTTTACGAGTAGATAAAAGGGGATGTGGCAAATCTACTGGAAATTATGCACTAGCTACAACTGAGGATCTAGCTACAGACGCTCTAGCCGGAATTTCCTATCTCAAAAGCCTAGAAACAGTAGATTCTACTCAAATCGGTCTAATTGGTCATAGCGAAGGAGGCTTGATTGCTTCTATGCTAGCTGCAGAGTCTAATGATGTTGCCTTCATTGTTTTACTTGCAGCGCCAGGAGTAACCGGTGAAAAGATCCTATTGAAACAAGGAACGCTAGTTCAGCAACTAGAAAATGTTCCAGAAAAGTACATTGCACTTGAAAACCAGCTTAGGCTGGATATGTTTGCCATCCTCAAACAAGATGCAGATATTGTAACCGCTGAAAAAAAACTACAACAAGCATGTAAAAAATACCTAAACTCTATGCCAAATGTTCGTAAAAAAGAACTAGAACAAACCCTAAATGCATCTATTCAACAAATGAATACACCTTGGTTTCGGTTTTTTCTCACATTTGATCCCGTAAGCGTTCTTCAGCAGGTAAAAATCCCTGTTCTAGCTTTAAACGGCGCTTTAGATAAACAAGTAGATCCAAAGCAGAATTTGACTAGCATCACCAAAGCTCTAGAAAAAGCAGGTAACAAAGAGTACACAATCGTAGAGCTGCCCCACCTCAATCACTTATTTCAGACCTCTGTAACCGGATCTCCTTCCGAATACCCAATAATCGAGGAAACGATATCACCAAAAGCTCTTCATTGCATAACAGATTGGATACAAAGTCAGATCACGAAAAAATAGGGTTATCGCCTAGAAGTCATAACAAACGAAAGGCAATCAAATCTTTATGGTGAAACATAATATAAAAGTACCACGAAAGGTACGCTATAGGGCTTTTTGATTAAAAAGATTTGATAGACATTCCTATATCAAGGTTGGAGCGCTCTCCATTTAAAGTGAACCACCCTGTCTGAGTCTAAAACATAGGATTAAGACTAGGTGTATGACTAAATTCAATTGTATTGAGGTGATCACTTCAACAGAAAGACATAGAAGATGAAGCGCTGAGGACAAAAAAGCGATTGTTGAACAAACCTACCAACCTGGGATGAGCGTTTCCCTTATAGCCTGCCTGCAAATATGATAATAGCGTTCTCAATCGACGCATGTGACCGGGAAGTTCTGAGGTACGTGGCCTCAACCATCGGAATCGATGGTGAGGCCATCAGAGATCTGATGTTAGAAAGCGTGGAGCATAGAACAGGAAAAAACCGATTAACTACACCAATCCAATGGCTATCGGATAATGGAAGTTGTTATACAGCCAAAGAGACCGTCCGTTTCGGTAGAGATCTAGGTTTAGAAATCTGCACAACAACGGCGTATAGTCCAGAGAATAATGGAATCTCAGAAGCGTTTGTTAAAACGTTTAAAAGAGGCTATGTATGGCCAAATGATATCTCATAGGATGTATTTACTTGGCTAAATTGCCTTAGTAATACACGATTGAAGTTCATGTTGTAAAGAAAGGTGGTTTGAGATGTTCTCAATTTTGTCACAGAAAGCATGGCTTAAAAAGAAACCAAAAGGTTTTTCAATAGAGCATCCCCATTCAATAGCTTTTGCTTTATAGAATTTATATTGTTCGTCTTGAATTTGATTTACTAGTCCTTCTTTTGTAGCATCCGGATATTGTCGATGGGCAGCAGCGTACGCTAGAATAAGATCAATAGGATTGTATTGTAATAGTTCATTTTTCCAAGCTGTTAATGCTGAAAACTCAGAAGTTTCTCTACAGGAATTAACTAATAAGACTAAAGATGGAGCTTTTAGATTAAGTAAATTGAGAGATGTTGCCATGTATCCAGATAAAGTAGGGCTAAAAGGCAAAACGGCCTCATTTAGCACATCATAATTGCGGTCTTTTGCTAACTGTCTTGCAATAATAACTAGAGGAATCTGACTAATCAGAGCCTGCACCATTAGTAACTTGGTTGCCCAATAACACGGTAAGCAATGGAGGCGGTTATACCGAACATAAAAGTCATCTAATATTGCATTGTTAAGAGCTTCGTTTGCAATTCTTGATGAAATTTCTTGTATGAATGAAACAGAAGAAGCAGACAAAGACTCTCTTAGCTTTTTAATTAGGTTTTCTGCAAACATTGTTCCAATGGGTTTAATGGACTTTAGTTTTTTAGTGTCCGTATACTCATTTTTCACAAATGGGATATCTTTTTTTGGGGGTTTAATTGTTTTTACAACTGTAAGCAGGTAAGATTGAATAAGATATATTTCATTGTGGGTGAGTTGAATATCCGTGTCATTGTTTTCCAAAAAATTATATAAAGAAAAATCGCTATTACTAAAGGTTGATAGGTTTTTGAAAAAGGCATGAGTTTTTTGTTTCGCTTTGTCGATCTTAGCTAAGAGTTTGTGACCATCGACTGGATGCGTTGAAAAAATCATACAGTTTTTGAGTGCTCTTATTTGGCATGCATTTTCTCCCACAAGAGGATCGAACTCAGAAATATGCCCTTTATTGATTAGCTCTGCAGTAGTTTCAGCTGCAGTAAGAAGAAAGTCATATTCTTTGAGACCAGCTAACAGCCGATCACCACTTTTTGTTTGCGAGTCATATGGTAACAGTTCACTGAGGGAATGGCGCCTTAGTTCATCATGAATTGAAAATGAGGTACTGGCCAAGTATGATGGAATATTGCTTCTAAGATTATGAAAAGATTTTGTTCCCAGCACCTTAATATTTCTGTTGATAACCATTTTCTATTACTTTGTTAAAAACCTAAATTAGATACTTAATCTTCAAAGAGTATAATGATAACATCCGATTAAGAAAAGGTTTTATTTCAATATTTTTTCAGATGAGATGGTTTATGAACATTTTTTATTTTTTTCTAAAAGAGCATTCATGAAGGAAAAGAAAACTATTATTGAAATGGAAGTTAACAGAACGTAGGTAGAAATAAAACCATAGTGAAATACTTGCAACATATTAAAAGCTGATGCTATAAGCCAAGCTAAAAGATACAAACATTTTTCTTTTACATTCCTTGATTTGTAAGCTATTTTACAAGTTAAGAAAAAACAGAATAAAACAATACACAAATTCATCATGCTACTGTCTGCAATATCAAGAAGGCCGTGCAAAGAAAACATATTGTAGAATGAAATAAAAAATATGGTCAGCGCCAAGCCGATAATCATATATTCTTTGCGACCCACTAAAGACTTTGGGGCTACTACCTCCCACCCTACTGAAGAAGAATAAACGTTGTATACATTCGCATATATTGCTGAAATAAAAAGAAATATAGATAAAAAATATTTTTGCTGGTCGCTAAAAATTTTAACCTCATATTCCCCGCTTTCTAAACCCACATGAATCATTTGCGCTAGGAAAAGCGCTCCAATGCCAATTAGTAAGCTTGCTACTTGAAAAATTGTAAGAGCGTTTATGGAATCTTGCCAAGATCGCCTATGTCTGAAAAATGTAGGTAAATCAACAGTAGAACCTAGGCTGGAACTAAGAACAAGACTTATTCCTCCAAGAGAAAAACTACCTCCCAAATCTTTGCTTATAGCGTCTACATAAGGAGTGGTAGACGAGGACGCAGACATTAATGTTCCAACAAATGTTATGAGTAAAAGTGGAAACGCTACCGATGCCAGTATTCTTAATGACTTCATACCTTCCATGCATAAGGCGGTACTTGTAACGCCGATAATGATGCTTAGTTGTATAAAGTGGTTTGTTTCAGAAAAACTCCTAAAGTTAAAGAAAGAGGCTAATAGGTTGCTAGCAACTGAAGTATGGATAAAAAACCAGGCTAAAGCATCTAAAAGAAGGGCAAAAGATATTATATAAGCCCCAATTCTGCCAAAACAATCATGAGTAATATCTAATGTGCTTTTTCTTTTATTGAAGCTAATCTTCACTAATCCAAATCTAATGATCCATAATATCAAATTTCCTATGATTACAGTCACCAAGGCAGAGTAAAAACTATATCTTTGAGTGAGCAGTATGCTGGAGGAAAGATATGGAAGGTTGATTATTCCAGCTAACTGGATAAAAGCCATTTGCCAAGAGGATTGATTAGCGTCAGTTAGGTTTTGATGAATTGCTGCAGGTTTCATTTATTTAGTTATTAACTCTTTTGATTTTTAGCATTAAAAATAGTTTGTTTTAAGGCCCACACAGATTCCTCTAAAAATAGAATAATTAAATACAAAATAAAGGTAGATCTTACGCCAACTATTAGAGATTGCGTAGGCTCCATGGGAAAAATGACTTGCGTATAAATTGATGAAACCCATCCAAAAAACCAGCATAAACTATTAATAAATCGCTCGGAAGGCCTTAACCTATGTTTAACAATAATTTTCAAAAGAAAACTAACTAATAAGGTAATAGCTAAACATGCAATAGAATTTGATGCCGCCCTCTCTAAATGGCCCATATAAAAAGCTTTTTGCAGAAAAGTATATGTCAGAGTTCCTAACATCCCAATAATTGCATATTTTTTCGCACTATGGAATTTTTCGGGTACGATCGTATCCCATCCCGCAGAAGCAAAGTATATATTGGATAAATTGATACAAATAAACCCCCAAAGTACAAATATAGATGTAAAAATTATATAGAATACTGACTGGGTATTTTCTTTTAGAATTATTTGAACTGGTTCGTTGACTAATATTAACGCCGTAAATGATTGAAAAATAATATGGGCAATTGTCATGATGGATAATCCTAAGAAAGCGTCAACCTTCGATTTTGCATGTCTATAAAAAGTCGAAAGGTTAATCGCTCCAGGCAGCCATGATAACAGTACAATAGAAATCGCACTAAACGAAAGCTCTCCGGTTAGTATGTTTTTTGGTATTCCTAGAGTAAAAATAGCATAAATTTGATAAACTAAGATCAATGGAAATCCTATTACGCAAACCCATTTTATCAATCTTATCCCACCTAAACTAAGTAGGGAGCAGAAAAATCCGAGTCCGGCTCCAAGTCTAATCCTTATTTCATTGTTTGTTGGGATTATTCCATTTAATAAATGGACAAAAATCTGAGTTGGACCATCAATTTGGATTGAATACCAAAGAATAAATGCGCCTATTATGATAATAGAGTTAATAATTGCTGCTGGTTTTCCTAGGTATTCTTTTATATTACCAACTGCACTATTTCTTTCTTCAGTCATTGCTAGAATACCAAGACCAATTGCCCATAAAAGTAAATTTCCAACGATGATGGATTTAATAGCCACTAGCATTCCGTAATTGCTTGCAAGAGTGCCGCCAACAAGCATAGCTGGCAATCCTAGAGTTGTGCCTAATATGCTACCCAATTCCCAAAAATTCTGATTGTAATCTTTATGTTTATCTATTGCCATAGGAGTGGATTTTCTTTTTTCTCAAACGCTAATACTTTCAGCACTTTTTTCTTAATTTTTTATAACAAAAATCTGTCATGAAGTATATAATAATTAATTTATAATTTAAGACTCTAATCAGAAACCAATTTCTCGAACCGCCTGTTCGTGGAACAGCTCTGAAAAAATAGGCCGCTAAGCTGGTAACTTTAGTTTTTCTATTTGCGCTCTGGAGGGTAAGCGCTTACTGCGGAGCCCATTCAATCTATTTTTTTTCATATAACCTTAATAGTTATACTGCCATTTAGCTATACATAGTCCCCGTCAAACATTTTGACAAGTGTGGATTAAGCAACAATTTTTCTGTAAAATTTAAAGTCTAGGTTCTCTTAAAGTTCCTTTTTTACCTATTTATCCTTGATTTTTCACTGCAATATAACTTTTATCGCTAACCCAGTCTTCGTGTATTTCTGCAACAACAGCTGTCGCCACTCGTAAACAAGATTCTCTATTAGGAAAAAGCCTTGCTACAGACGTTCTTCGCTGGATCTCTTGATTTAAACGTTCACTTACGTTGTTTGTGCGGATTTTCCTCCAGTGCTCTGATGGATAGTCATAAAAGCTCATTGATTCTTCGCAGTTTTCTTCCATCCATTTCGTCAGATGGGGCCATTTCTTTTCATGTAGA
>ERZ1740072.126-NODE-126-length-35618-cov-8.754126_pt1 | contig 35618 bp, 30 predicted proteins | sample MGYA00581733_ERZ1740072 | MGnify/ENA primary metagenome ERZ1740072 (study PRJEB43018, sample SAMN04849741) | marine metagenome | isolation source: floating plastic debris | place: Pacific Ocean | collected 2008-08-30 | study: EMG produced TPA metagenomics assembly...
ATTTACGGATTGAGCAAGCCTGTGACCGTATTTTTACTGATATTGTTTCATCGGCTACAAACCTCACCTATTGAGTAGCCTACTCTGGGGCAAACAGTAAGCGTTTTTGTTTCAATAACGGCCAACGGTGGAGGTTTGGGTGTGATGAAGTCCACGTCTATGTTGCTAAGGCGGATCTTAGCCCTTGCTGCAGGGAGTCTTCTGTGGGCGTCCTGTGCTTCGTCTGGGCCAACAGAAGACTCGTCGGATGTAGCCCCATCCGATGAAACATCAGAGGCTGCGGAGCTAATTCCTGTCAAAGCGGGTCATCTGGTGGCTTTAGATATGGCACCGTTGTTTGTGGGTGTGGAGTCAGGTTGCTTTACTGATAATGGCTTGGCAGTAGAGACTGTCGCCTTCACCAATCCTGGAGATAACAATGCTGCTTTGGCGGGAGGGAATATTGACTTTAGTACCAATCCCTTTACCCTGCCGTTTTTTGCCGCTAGCAGCGGTGTTCCTATCAAGACCGTAGCCGCAGCAGGCGGTTGGGGTGTGATGCAGGTAATCATCAAGAACGACGTTGGGGTGGAATCGATTGCAGATCTCGTCACCTTTGTAACCGAGAATCCCGATACAAAATTAAAGATTGCCACCCTGCGAGGGGATACCCTAGAGCTGATTCTAGTGGATGCCTTTGAAGCAGCAGGTATATCTACCGATGCCTTTGAAATGGTTTATTTTGATGACCTGTTGGCCATGGTAGACGCCTTTCGGGTGGGAGAGGTCGATATTCTTAGCCACATTAAGCCCTATACCACCCAGTTTGTCACCAGTGGTGAGGCGACGGTGTTGACGGATAATGCTGAAGTCTGGTCTCCAACGACGCCCAATACTGTAGTAAGTGTGTTAGATAAAACCCTGAGCGAGCGTCCGGAGGTGGTTGAAGCCTATATCAAAGGGATGCAGTGCTCGGCTGAGATTATTAACACCGAGCCTGTAACGGCCATTGAGTTGCTCAAGGGAGGCAACTATTATCGCGTTGACGATGAGGTTTTATTAACCGCCTTTGAAACCCAGCCCTCACCCATTACGTTTACCCCTGATTTAGAAGCTGTGCAAACGGTAGTAGATAAGATGGTTGAGCTAGAGTACATCGAATCAGATGTGCCCGCTAAGGATATTTTTGACACCACATTGGTTAAGTCACTAGAGTAACCCCATGGGCAACAACATTCAGTCTGAACAAGCTTGGCGACAATCATTGCTTTCGATTGGGTGTGGTTTACTTTCCTGTGCTGTCTTGGGGCTTTTGTGGGAAGGTATTGGGCGCAATCCAGAGAATCCCATCACTCAAGTGCTGCCACCGCCGTCACAGTTTTTGCCAGTCTTGTTTGAGAGTGATTTTAAGATTGGTCTAGGTTCTCAGGCCGCGTCTATTTATCAATCCGTGGCCGTCACTTTAGTCCGAGTCCTGGTGGGTATGACCGTTGCCTTTATCGGATCTATCTTGTGCGGTCTTTTGATCAGTCTTTCTAAGTGGTCGGAGCTGTTTATCTTGCCGGTTTTAGGACTGATTGCACCGATTGCGCCGATTGCCTGGGTGCCGCTGGCGCTGGTTGTCTTTGGGGTGAGCAACCTAACGGCCATCTTTATTGTGTTTATGGGGGTATTCTTTACCCTGACTATTGCCACGGTCGCTGAGATTAAGCGCATCCCTAAGAATCTGTTGATGACGGCTCAAAATTTGGGTGGGGGTAGTTTTAATCGCTGGCGCTGGGTGATTGTTCCGGCGGTGCTGCCGGGGGTATTTACGCTGCTACGGCTTAATTTTATTGCGGCTTGGATGGCGGTGCTAGCTGCTGAAATGACCGGGCTGCGAGACGGGCTGGGTACGGTGGTGATGACCGGACGCAATCTTTTTAATAGCGATCTGATTTTATTGGGAATCTGTATTATTGGTATTACTGGATTTGCGGTAGATCGGCTGCTGTTATTAATTCAGCGAAAGTTTTTTTGGTGGCAGGTGTAGGGTATGGAAACTTGCGATCGCACCCCCATCCTATCCTGTAAGCATCTCAACAAACAGTTCTCATCGGGACGCAAAAAATCAACCACTGTCCTCGCCAATGTCAATCTAGACGTGCGACAGGGAGATTTCGTCACAATCTTAGGACAATCCGGCGGTGGTAAGTCCACCTTGCTAAAGCTGCTCGGTGGATTTATTCAGCCCAGCGCGGGGCAGGTGCTTTTCCATGGCGTGCCGCTAAAGCAGATTACCCCCAAAATTGGCATGGTCTTTCAGGAAGACACCCTTTATCCCTGGTTGACTGTCGAGCAGAACATTGGGTTTGGTTTTAAAATTAGAGGGAAGAAAAAGGCTCACTACATAGCCAAAGTCAGGGAAGTACTAGAGCATGTGGGGCTTTCTCAAGCCCGAAAGTCCTACCCCCATCAGCTCTCGGGCGGTATGAGACAGCGAGTGTCCATTGCTCGCTCCATTGCTGTACAGCCAGACGTGTTGTTGCTCGATGAACCATTTTCGGCTCTAGATATTCAGCTGCGGCGAAGACTACAGAATTTTTTGTCGTCTATTTGGAAGGATACAGCAACGACGATGGTGTTGGTGACTCATAATGTTGAGGAAGCTATTTTGTTGGGACAAACGCTAATTGTAATTGGCGATCGGCCCGGCAGAATTATTGAAACGGTGGATATTGCGGATGATACGTTTCGCGATCGGTATGATCCGGGGTTTCTTGCGCTGCAGCGGCATTTGGAAGGAGTGATTGAAATTGATGTCAATCAGCAGGAGACTCTATTAAGAGAGAAGTCACAAGAGGCAGTGGGGAAAACTGTAAAAATCCCTTGAATTACAAATTTTGTAGCGAAAAGCGTTGAGAAATAATCAAACGATGTAGATTTTATGATTCAATTTGGTCCAAAAGACCGTCCGAAACCTTTATAATCGACCCCGCCGTAACCCCGACCTAACGCAATTATAGATAACCTAGTATGAGGGTTGTAGGGCGGCATCCCGCCATGCCCATGGGGGCTTGGGGAACTCGGAGGGACCCCAAGCAACACACTTAGCTCTCTTCCAATTCATGGTTGAATTCTAGCCGGATATTGAGCCTTATGAATCTTCAAGATAGTTCTTGAATTTAGGCGTTTAACATTAGGATTACTCTTTAAAGAGCCAATAAAATTTAGTAGGTCATTATTGTCCTGGTAAATGTATTCCAGCATCAGGTCAAACTCTCCGGTTACGGATGCCACATAGCTAATGTTTTCCATAGTGATTAGCTCGCTAACATTGGTTTCTAGGAAAGCCGGGCTCACTTCTATCTCGATGTAGGCAACATTTTCATACTTGATTTTGCCTGTATTAATAAAGGCACTGATGGAAATAATTTTTTCGTCAATTAGACGCTTAACTCGATATCGGATGGTAGCTTCGGGTGCGTCGATCGAGCGGGCAATATCGCTATAGGCAATACGTCCATTTTGTTGCAGAAGTTTAATAATATTAAGATCTAGCGAGTCAATTTCATAGCCATTAATCTCCTCAGTTAATAAATTATTATCGGCTGTCATTATGGTTCTTGAATTCCTCAGATACCGGCTGTCTTAATATACAGTTGCGCTGACATCGATCTTTATTTTTGAATACCAAAATATTGAAATAATCGTGGGTGTAACATTAAAAACAAGTGTAGTGTATTCTACGGTTTATCCATGAGAGAAATGATAAGATTTGGTTAAAGTTGTTTTCAAGCGCTAAACCTCTTGTTTGCGGGAAGCTCCATACGATTTTCTAAGTGATGGCTGCCAAATTTCTAGACCATCAAGAGAGTATAAAACCTGGTACCTCTGGGTTAGATATTACGGTCGCCGGGTTAACAAAGTACCTGGGAGGCAAAGTTCTGTATGAGAATTTTGACCTGCAGATAGCCAGCGGTAAAATCACCTGCATTTTTGGCCCCAATGGCTGTGGTAAGTCTACTCTGCTAAATATGATTGCAGGGCTACTGCCGCCGGATGCGGGTGAATTGAGGTTTGGTGGATTATTGCGATCGCAGGTTCAAATCGGCTATGTTTTTCAAAATTATCGAGATGCCCTATTTCCCTGGCTCAGGGCAAAGGACAACATTGAGTATCCGCTGTTGAGTGCAGGATTGTCGCGCATACAGCGACGGCTCAGGGTAGAAGAACTGGCGCAGCAGTTTAATGTAGGCTTTGACCTGTCTCGCTATCCCTATGAGCTATCGGGTGGGCAACAGCAGCTAGTGTCAATTATGCGGGCGTTGGCTACGCGACCCAATATTCTCTTTTTAGACGAGCCTTTCTCTGCCCTAGACTATGAGGCTACCCTGGCAATTCGCGACAAGCTTCAGGATGTATTTGCCGCCACTGGAGTCACTATTGTGATGATTTCCCACGACCTTGAAGAAGCAGTCTATTTAGCCGATCATATCTTGTTGCTTACTAAGCGCCCCACTCGTCTGGCCGAACGGGTTGTGTTTGAGGCCAGCCGTCCTCGTACCCTGGAGACTCTATCGGCTCCTGAGTTTGTCAGGATCAAAGCCCACAGTTTAGACGTATTTCGTCGGGAAGCCAGTTGATGATGCAGCGTGCCACTCCCAAAACGACCAGAATACTCTCTTTTTTAGAGGGAAATACGGGCACCATTCTTTTGATTTTGATCTGGTGGGTGGTGACGGCCCTACAGCTGATTGATCAGGTGCTATTGCCCACGCCAGTGGATACCTTTTTAGCCCTGTGGGCAGGGATTTTTCAAGGCGACCTGCTGCGAGATTTTTGGCTCACACTCTACCGCAGTTTGTATGCATTTATAATTGCAGCCATCCTCGGCATCCCCATTGGCATTTTGCTAGGGGCCAATGAGCGGCTGTATCGCTCTTTCGAATTTCTGATCGACTTTTTTCGCTCCACACCGGCAACAGCCATGTTTCCGCTGTTTTTAGTCGTATTTGGTATCGGGGATTTCTCAAAAGTGGCGGTGGCGGCCTTTGCCGGAGGGCTGGTGATCTTTTTTAATGTGGCCTACGGGGTGATGAATACCCGCAAAACTCGAATTATGGCAGCCAAGGTCATGGGTACACCCCGGTGGCGAATTTTCTTTGATGTGATTTTCTTTGAAACTCTACCGCAGACCTTTATCGGGTTACGGACAGCTATCTCCTTAACCCTGGTGGTGATTATTGTCGCAGAGATGTTTATCGGCTCCACCAACGGCATGGGACAGCGCATTATTGACGAACAGCAGGTCTTTGATATGCCAGGAATGTACGCCTCTATTATCGCCACCGGGGTAATGGGCTACGGACTCAATCAGCTTTTTTTACTCACTGAAAACAAGTTTATCCATTGGAAAGGAAGATAGACCTATGCCATCTTTAAATCGACGTCAGTTTGTTAAATACGGTGCCCTGGCTCTAGGAACCGGTGCGGTTGCTGCCTGCACTGGCAGCTCACAAGACACAGCTACCGAATCATCCGGCGGGAGCCCCGAAGTAATTGTCAAAAAAGAGAAGGTAATCGCCTCCTGGCTGCCCATCATGCAAACTACTGCCTACTATGTGGCTCTAGAACAGGGACTGTTTGAAGAGGCCGGTATCGAAGTAGAGTCCGTTAAATTTGAAAACCCCAATCAAATCATTGACTCCTTGGTGTCTGGGCGAGCTGACTTTGGTCCACCGGGAGCTGCTGCTGGGATCACCGTATTGGCCGAAGCCAAAACTCCAGGCACATTCAAAGTATTTGGTCTGCAGGGTGGCGGCATTAAGAGCGATTTTATTAACGACGGTCTGATTGTTAAACCCGATTCCACCATTGCCACATTTGACGATCTCAAGGGTAAAAAAGTGGGCACTATTCCCGGTATTCAGTGGAAAACAATTCTTTCCTATATCCTGAAGAAGAATGGGTTAGAGCCCGGTAACAACGTTACCATTGAACAAATGGCTGTTGGGTTACACCTGCCATCTGTGGTGTCAGGAGCCGTGGATGCTACATTGTCTTTGGAGCCCACCGGTTCGATTGCAGAAGCCACCCAGCAGGGGAAGCGGGCTATGGTGAATCCGGTATCGATGTTTATTTCCGATCCGTTTTACTCCGGGGCGGCAGTGCTCACCTCCAAATTTTTAACAGACCGGCCCGAGACAGCGAAGAAAGTGGTGCAGGTAATTGATGAAGCCACTAAAATCGCCAACCAGGACTTTGATAAGGTCCGTCCGATTATCTCTAAGTACACAGCCCTTGAGCCAGAACAGGCTTCCTATGTAGCTCAGCCGCGTTTAAGAGGCTTTAACGACCTAGATGCCACGGATTTAGATTCCTATCAGAAGTTTATCAACGTCTTTTCTGATGAGGAAGTGCTTGAGCAAGAGATTGCCGTACAAAGTCTGATGTTAGACAAAGCAGAACTGGGATAGCGCTGTGTTCATTGAATATATCTATGAAAGAAGTTCCTCCCAATGTCTATCATCAGCCAATTCCCCACGACCCTCAAGATCGAGCAGATATGCCCAAAGCTGAAAAAGCTGTTAGCTTTTTCGAGAAACAGATTGTCTCTATTCACAATCTAATGCGAGCTAAGCAGCAGCTGCCCAGCTTTGACTCAGTTCGCCGAGCAGCAGAGGAAATCGATGGTCGCTTTGATTCTCAAAACTTTTCTGTTGATATCCCAGCTTTTTTACGTAGCCGCTTGCCCAGATATGGGGAGAGGCGAGTTCTAGCCGTTGAAACGGTACTTTGCGAGCTGGGCTACCTCACTAGAGAAGAACTCAGGCAGGAGTTTGATCAGGCTAACAGCGATAAAGCTGACGATACCGCCAGTTTGCCACAGAGTCCAGGCAGTCCTTACTCCCCTGAAATCGATCAAGACACCTATGCAAACCCCAGCTATGACGTTGGTGATTTAGTACGGGTAGTCAATCAGATAAAGGCGGGTCATATTCGCACCCCTGTCTATTTGTTAGGGAAGCAAGGGAAAGTTGTCCGTTTCCAGGGGACATTTCTAAATCCAGAAGATCTCGCTCACTTTAAGCCTCAGGTCCTGCAGTTACCCCTATACCTGGTCGAATTTGATATGACTGAAGTTTGGGGCGCTCGCTGTCCGTCTAGAAGTCGCCAAGATAAGCTGCAGGTAGAAATTTATGAGCCTTGGTTAAAACCTATCCCCTAGTGCTCGCCATTATCCACCACCTGCCATCACATCAAGAACTCATATCCATGCCAAACCAGCCGGAACAGAATAAATCTCCCTCCGAAAAAGAACCCGAGGCGTCCCACGATCACAGCCACGAACCCATTAGTGACGATGAGGCTTACTGGGTTCAGAGAACACGGGTTATTCAAACCCTACTAGAAAGAAAAGGATATTTTACCGCTGCTGAAGTTCGCCAAGAAATTGAGAGGGAAGATTCGGTCACTCCAATGCTGGGGGCTCGTTTAGTGGCTCGCGCCTGGGTAGATCCTGGCTTTAAGGATCGTTTACTTGCTGATGGAAAAGCAGCATGTCAGGAAATGGACATTGACACCGTTGAAATCAAACGGTTAGAGGTTGTTGAAAATACCACGTCAGTACATCACGTTGTTGTTTGCACCCTATGTTCATGCTATCCCCGAGCGATTCTTGGGTACCATCCCCCTTCTTGGTACAAAAGTACAGCCTATCGTCACCGAGTGGTGGTTGACCCGCGCGGAGTGCTGGAAGAAGAATTTGGCACGATAATTCCAGACGATGTTGAAATGCGGGTGATGGATAGTACGGCAGATACTCGGTATATGGTGATCCCAGTCAGACCGGATGGGACCGATGGATGGGATGAATCGGCACTGACTTCCCTGGTTAACCGTGACAGTATGATCGGAGTCTCTTTTAGCAGCAGTCCTGATGAATCTTTAAATTGAGCGAACGGTGCTGTCGTTTCTCTGCGAATAGACGCCTAGAGAACACGATAAAAGTCAAGCCGTATTGTTAAATATTTCCTGAATGCAACAGTTTTTAAGATTTTGCGGATTCCTTAGGTCATTTTATATTTTTGCTGTATTTAGTAGCTAAAAGTATTTTATTTTACGGTTTACTCTTTGAATAGACGATAAATTGTTGTGTAAATAACGGAAAAGTTAAGCGACACGTAGTTAAGCGGCACTGGTATTCACGCAGTCCGGCTCTCATACCACATCTCGTTACAGGGATGCTTTTTAGTAATTGTGATTGTGTGAAGCCCTAGGCGTATTGACAACAGGTTTTTAGAACTCTTCAACCCTCAGGGCCACACTATCCAGAAAATCCCAGGGGCAATCTGACATGAAACAGTCTGAGGCATTAACAATTAGTATCGGTGTGCTGGGTGGAGTTGACGTTTTCCTCACAGCAACAGTTATTCTTGTACCTGTTTGGGTGACATTTACGGCATGGGCCTCCTTTTTTATTGTGGGTGGAGGGACCCGAGGGTTTGTTAAGTCTATTGCCTGCAATATTACGGGCATTATCATCGCTGCATTATCTCTATTGGCCATTGATGTGATTGGCAACAGCCCCATTGTTGCCGCCATTTGTGTGGGCATTGGCAGCGCTGCTATGGTGCAGGCATCAAAGCTACCCTTTACCCATGGCATTACCCCGGCGATTGTTTGGGGCTTTTCGCAAACGGTAGGAACGGTTGCCGTTACTGGACTGCCGGTGACAGCGGCACTGCCGAATAATCCAGTTTTAATTGCGATCGCAGCCATGATTTTAGGCGCAATTTTTGGCTACCTATCCGAGGCATGGGGTAAAGCCATGACCACCTCACCGGCCTAGTATTCCACAGTCCAATCATCACGGGGGTATCAGACCTATGGCTTTGGTCAAAAAGATTCCTGTCACGGTACTCACCGGGTATCTAGGGGCAGGCAAAACAACATTGCTCAATCGCATTCTGACCGAAGAGCATGGCAGGCGGATTGCGGTGATCGTCAATGAGTTTGGTGAGGTGGGCATCGACCACCAGCTGGTGATTGACGCCGATGAAGAAATTTTTGAGATGAACAACGGCTGCATCTGTTGCACCGTCAGAGGAGATTTAATTCGGATTGTCGGAGATTTAATCGCACGGGGCGATGGGTTTGACCATTTAGTGATTGAAACCACCGGGCTAGCCGATCCGGCTCCGGTGATTCAGTCGTTCTTTATGGACGAAGTGATGGCGCGACAAACCACACTGGATGCGGTGGTCACCGTGGTGGATGCTAAATACATTGGTCATCACTGGGAAAGCGATGAAGCCCAGGAGCAAATTGCCTTTGCCGATGTGGTGTTGCTAAATAAAACCGATTTGGTCACGTCTGATGAGCTGGTCGCATTAGAGCAAAAGGTGCGGGGGATGAATGCGATCGCAACCATCCACTCCACCCAAAACTGCGAGCTTGCCTTAGATCAGCTGCTGGGTGTTCAGGCCTTTGACCTCAAAAATGCCCTGAGCATCGACCCCGAGTTCTTAGAGGACATTGCCCACGAGCACGATGACTCTGTTTACTCCGTTGCCATCACCGAAACTGGCACGGTGGATAGCGATCGGCTCAACCGCTGGCTCTATCAGCTAATTCAAGCCAAAGGGGCCGACATTTTTCGGATGAAAGGCATTGTCGATGTGGATAATGCCAGTCGACGATTTGTGTTTCAAGGGGTACATATGACATTGGATGGTCGCCCCGGCAAACCCTGGCGTCCAGAAGAATCTCGCCGCAGTGAACTAGTGTTTATCGGTCGAAATTTAGACGAGTCAGAACTGTTGGCCGGATTTCGAGACTGTTTGGTAAAGGCGTATGCAACTGTCTAAGGACATTTCTGGTAAAGAATCTACCAGTTATCCAGGCCCCCAACCCCCAATTTTGGGGGCTTCAGAAATTAATCTCTTAAATGAACTGAGTATGTGTGTGGACTCAAAGTCCCCCAGCATTGGGGAAACCCCAGTATGCCTAACTGAGATAGCGTGGCTATTTCCGAATAAACCCCTTGTCCCATGAACACCACAATTAGCTCATGAAACTACAGCATATCCTTGGCGGGTTAGAAGGTCTTGACCCCGTCAATTTTGAAACCGAGGTTTTTGTAGAACCCTGGGAGCAGCGCATCTTTGGCATTCACACCGCCATGATGGCCCTCAGCAACCACCTGAGTGAATCGCTGCCCGACTACAAAATCGAAGAAGTCCCCACCCAGTTCGACAGCTTTTGGACCTGGGGACATTTACGCATGGGTGCGGAAGGCATGCATCCCTTTGAATACTTTCAGCTGCGCTATTACGAGAAATGGCTGGGAGGAATTTCCGGATTCTTTGTGGACGAAGGCTATATTACCCAATCAGAACTCGATGAGCGGACGGCTCTTTTTTTAGAAGACGCTGCCGCAGAGCCGCCTGCCCCCAGCGAGGCAGCCACAGCCATTGATACCCAGGTGGTAAAATATTTAACCGAGGGAGACTCTCCCAAACGACCGTCGCCAGCTACACCCAAATTTGCCGTCGGCGATCAGGTAAGAATCAAAAATATCCCCTCGGGAGAACACACCCGACTGCCGGGTCATATCAGAGGAAAAATGGCCGAAGTGGTAAAGGTCTACGAGGGAGCTTTCACCTACTTTTTTCCCACATCAGACGGCATAGGCACCCCAATGCCCGTCTATAGTTTGGCCTTTAAGCCAGCCGATATTTGGGATGAATCCCTAATCGATCCCAAATCGGTCTACTACAACGACATTTTTGAAGTATACATAGAGGCCCCATAAAGGGAAAAAAGGAGCGCACAATGCCAAGTAATTATCCAGGATTTGGGTATCCCGAAGACCGAGAGACCCTGAGCGCCGCTAAGGTTAAAGCGCTAGAATCTCTCCTGATTGAAAAAGGAATTATCACCAGTAATACGGTCGATACAATTTTGGGCCACTTTGAAACCAAAATGGGACCGTTTAATGGTGCTAAGCTAGTGGCTCGAGCATGGGTTGACCCCGAATTTAAAGAGCTGTTGCTGGCTGATTGTAACGCGGCCTGTCAGCAAATGGACTTTCCAGAAGGTATGTCCGGTGCAGAAGGGGAACACATGCGTATTGCCGAGAATACCCCCAAGGTCCACAACGTAATTGTCTGTACTCTGTGCTCGTGCTATCCCTGGCCTACTCTAGGGCTGCCCCCCTACTGGTTTAAAGATCCCACCTTTCGGGCTCGGGTCACCCGTGAACCCCGCGTTGTTTTGTCTGAATTTGGAGTAGAGCTAGACGACTCAGTGGAAATTCGCATTTGGGATACCAGCGCCCAGATTCGGTGGTGGGTCTTGCCCATGCGCCCAGCGGGAACAGACGGGATGAGTGAAGCAGAGCTGGCCAATTTGCTCACCCCAGAGGCCATGATGGGTGTTGCCACAGTGAAGGTGTAGGTCATGTTTACCAAGTTTGAGCACTTTGCCGCCACTAGTTTGATGGGGTCTCCGGAGGAGGCTCCTCCTCGCAAAGATGGCCACCTGCAGTTTGACCGAGATTGGGAAAAGATGGCTTTCGGTGTGGCCATTGCCCTCTCTAAGCAAGGTCATTATGAATGGGAAGACTTTCGCCAGACCCTGATCGAAACCATTGGTGAATGGGAAGCCACCCACGAATTAAACGATCCGGACTGGGACTATTACCAGTGTTGGCTGACCGCCCTGGAAAAGCTAGTCGTGACAGCGGGGGTGCTGGAGGCGGGTGAGCTGGAGGCACAGCTGTCCCAGCTGTTGAACTGTAAAGCTGCTCCATCGCCCTAACGGTCCCCACAACAGTTTGCCACTCTGCCATGATTAAGACCCATGCATAATTCGGTATTCTCCAGAGCCCAGACCCATAATTGGGCACACGGCATCAAACCACGCTATGCCGGTCTATTAGTCTGTGGGGCCGCGCTCCTTTCATCGGTCTAAGCTAGTTTTCGTCACCGTTTTTCTTGCAGTGCTTCTACAGGTCCTGGGTTACCAGGGCTTTTTTTATAGGATTTGTCTCTGCTGTGGCCCATTGCATTCCATTAACAATCCGTGTCAGTTTTAAATAAATGCGCCAACATAATAAAGCGTCTGAGACAGTGTTGACGAACGGCGAGTTATCATTTCCATCTGTTGTGAACACCCTTCATAACAGGCTAGAACCCATAATTTCTCTGTAGAATCGCAAGTATTTCGCCAATAGCGCCAAATTGTTTCTTATTAGGTTAGAGGCTTCTATATCTCTAACTCAGACAAGCCATCATAGGAGACAGACCATGGTTAATATTACACAGCTACGCCATGAGTACAATCAAGGCTATCGCGATTTCTCCGGCATCAGCCTACACGGCATTGATCTAAAAGAGTCTCACCTCAGCGGTGTAGACTTTAGTCAGTGCGATCTCAGCAGCGCTGACCTCAGTGGTACAGACCTCAGCCGTAGCAATCTCAATAGAGCCAATCTCACCGATGCTGAACTAACCCAAGCAGACCTGAGTGGTACCAATTTAACAGGCGTCAATTTTATCGGAGCCGATCTCACAAATGCCAGTCTGGTGGGAGCCGATCTCACAAATGCCGATCTGAGAATGGCTAATTTGGAAGGGGCCGATCTGCGAGGTGCAAATATGACAGCCGCAATTGTTAGTGGCGCTAATTTTTGCAATGCTAATCTAACAGCCGCATGTCTGGATGAGACGGGGTTAGAAGACACAGATCATGATGGAGCTAACCTTTGTCAGCTAAGGGCTCCGGCCATGAATGGAGCTAGAGACAAGGATCATCAATGGATCACTTGGGGAGCGCATTAGTTAGGCAAGTTCTCCCAAGTCACATAATGAAGCTGTAGGGCGGTTCTCCTGCCCTACAGCTTCATACTACTATTGAATACATAAACGTTCGGCGTTGCTGATCCTTGGGATGGCTTTATTTGAAAAATGCTGATACGTGGCATTTCTAACAGATCGGTGCATCCCTTAAATCAGCAACGGCAAACGTTCCATGGAACGTCTCTCCTGATTGTCCCGGTTTCGACTCCGCGGTTTGGCTAAGCTCACTGACAAAGCCTCAACCGTCCGGCTTTAAGAGTTGAACGGAGTCGAAACCCGACCTATGGAGTATTTTAAAACCGCTCTCTTATCCCTAGGTCTCAGACAAAATCAAAGGCTTCATCATCGCCCGATTCAAAATAGAATACGCCTGTTTAACAACGTCACTATCCATTTCTGGCATCTCTTGACGACAGTCTGGACAATACATATAGACTTCACCATGGCGAATATGGCGCAGTAGCGAACTGTTACAACAGAGACAATAACTCATGGTCCCCTCCAAACTGTAGTTACTATCTCAGTGATAGCCTACGAAGTTGAAGTTCTTATGAGGATACTCAATTTTCTAGAGACAAACGCTGCGGTTTATCCTAACGCGATCGCCTGACAGACTCAGCAGGGTTTAAGAATCTGTCAATACCCCAGGCCAGTTAGCATTGGCCTGACTAATATTGCCAGGAATGTCTCGCTCCCACCGTCGCTGCACACCTCGGCTGTAGTTGAGATAGAGCTTACCATCAACAATTTTCCAGGCATTGGGGTCAATCGACGCCGTATAGCCCTGACTCACCGCCCAAGCGCAAAAGCCTCCATACTGGGGCGCATACTGTTCTGGATTGGCCGCAAACAGATCGCGGTTTTCTGCAGTAGCAAACTGCCAGACGGCATTATTCCAAGTATGGGTAAAGTCGGCGCTGCCCGCCACAGGTCCACCCTGGGTGAAATAAGCTACCGGATCCGTTCCTCGGATCGCTAAGTTATTGTTATCGACAAAATAGCGAATATTTTGGGCAGTCTCGACTATTTCAACAGTATTTGTCTCAACGGGTGTCTCCTCCACCGCGACGGGGGCAGTATCCGCCACAGGGGTTGCATCGGGGTCGGGACCAGCAATCGTGACATCGGTTGGAGTAGCGGGAGGTCTAGCGCAGCCTACGGCCAAAACCATACCAAAGAAAAGTGCCGGGGCTACCTTGCCTAAATAACTAACTTGCATTTGTAAAACTGGTTTTTGATCTTGAGAGTAGTTTTTCACATCAAACTGAACGTTTGCTTAGATACTGCCACCATATTTCCTGAGTAAGCGCTTTCTGCTGTTTTGATGGCGATGTTTCTACATTTAATCGGCAGGTTAAAACCCACTGCCGTGTCATATTTGGGACTGCTCAGCCCGATAGTGGCAACCCTTATTGGCTACGCCTTTTTGCAAGAGACCCTGACTCCAGTTCAGCTGCTGGGGGCCGTCACCGTCCTGGGCAGCGTTGGCAGCCGTCGTCATAATTTTGACTCAGTCTTGGTCTGGGCTTAACCTGGGGCCAATAGGCTGGTTTAGGACAAAAATCACCCCAATTTAGACATCACAGTCGATTCGGGGCATTTTTTAATGTGTTCCTATCCAGCCTGGTTTTACCGTGACCGACTTTTCTGTTGTTATTTGCACCTACAACGGCGAACATCGCCTGCCTTTACTCCTCGACTGTTTGCGATCGCAGCAAGTATCCAGCTCCCTCACCTGGGAAATCCTGATTGTTGACAACAACAGCCGTGATCAAACGGCCTGCTATATCCTTACCCAGCAACAGCACTGGCCCAGCCTGCGATATGTGTTTGAGCCTCGCCAGGGGCTAGCCCACGCCCGTCGCTGCGCCATTAAAAACATCACTAGCCCACTGGTGGGGTTCCTCGACGACGATATCTTGCCCGCTCACGACTGGGTGCAGCGGGCCTACGAGTTTGGTCAGGCTCATCCCCAGGCAGGTGCCTACGGCAGCGCCATTGAAGGCCAGTACGAAAGTCATCCTCCCCAAGGATTTGAGCGTATTGCCAGCTGTCTGGCCATCATTCAGCGCGGCGAGACCGCCTTTGCCTATGACCCAAAGCGGGGCGTATTACCGGCTGGGGCCGGTATGGTGGTGCGTCGGCGTGTCTGGCTTGACTGTGTGCCAGCAGAACCAACCCTAAAGGGCGTCTGCGGCACCAGCCTCAAGACCAAAGGCGAAGACGTAGAAACCCTAAGCCATATTCGTCAGAAAGGGTGGCCCATCTGGCACAATCCCCAGATGCGGCTGGTGCATGTAATTCCCCAGAATCGGCTGCGACCGGCCTATTTACTCCATCTCTTTCAATGTATTGGCGTCAGTCGCTACCCGCTGCGCTGTCTGCGCTATCGTCCCTGGCAGCGGCCTGCCATGGTGGTACTCCACGGTCTAAACGATCTGCGTAAGCTGCTGGGTCACATACTAACTACTCAGCAGCTGCACCCCACCGATATTGTCACAGCCTGTGAGCGAACGCTGCTAGTCCACAGTTTAATCAGTCCTGTCTATGGTCTGCGTCGGATTTTAACGCTTAAGCAGCGGCAGTTTGACGGTGACAACGGTGCCCGTCTTACTCTCTGAGGCAATCTCCAGCTGACCGCTGTGGGCAGTGACAATACGTTTGACAATGGCTAGCCCCAGCCCGTTTCCTGTAGCCTTAGTGGTAAAAAATGGCGTGGTGAGCTTTGCTAAAACCGAGGGGGGAATGGGCGCACCGCCATTTTTAATCTGTACCATCAGGTGGTCCGCTTTAGATGAGTGGGTAATTTCCCAGGTTACTGAATCTCCAGGGGAGACGGCCTCACAGGCATTGACAATCAGGTTAATAAACACCTGCTTGAGCTTATCAGAATCAGCTGAAACAATCGTAGAAATCGGATTGGCATGAAATTGAACGCTGCGGTCAGCGACGGCAGGATGAGCGCGGAGGGTTTCCAACAGGTCCGCACTCCACTTGTTTAGCTCCAGGGGTTTACGGTTTAGGGTCTGCGGTTTGGAAAAGAGCAAAATCTCATTGAGCAGTCGCTTGAGTCGCTCGGCCTCGGTCAGGGCGATATCCAATCGCGACTTAAACCGCTGGTCCAGCGTCAGCTTTTGAAAACTGGTCAGCCCCATCAGCACCGTAGTGAGCGGGTTGCGGATTTCATGGACAATCATCGATGAGAGTTCCCCCACCTCCGCCAGGTGGGACATCGCCTGCTGAGCTTTGGCTTCGGCCTGTTTGCGTTCGGTATCTAACCGTTTGCGATCGCTAATATCGCGCACCATCGCCAGAATGCACAGACGCTCTTCAAATTCGATGGGAGCTGCCGAAATTTCAGCCGGCAGCTTGGCTTGAGACTTGGTTAAGCAAGTCAGCTCATCGGTCCAGCCCTGGCCATCACGAAACACCGACTGGGTAAAGTCTAAAAGCTTTGGCATTTCATCCGGGTGGACCTGGGAAATTTTGATCGAGTTCAGCAGCTCATGGCGGGAATAGTTCAGCAGCTGCGTTGCCCGAGGATTAGCCTCCAAGATGCGATCCTGGGCCGGGTCAATCACAAAAATGGCATCATTGGACCCTTCAAAAATTTTGCGAAAGCGCTGCTCCAATGAAGAATGGGCAATACTTTCCATCTGCAGTCGCGCCGAGACCTGCTGTAGCTCTAGACGGTAGTGGTCTAGCTTTTGAGTCAGCTGATGGTTGACAGAAATGAGCTTACCCTGCAGCAGCTGTAGCGGATGACCGGTGCTATCGGTCTTAACAGGCTGCTTTGGAGAGGTGTAGCAGCAGCGGTCTAGCTCTATTGCCATGGCTGCCTGAGCGGCCATCAGAGTTAGCACATGCTGATCTTCTACCAGAAATGGCTCAATGGCAGGTCGCAGCGCCAGCAGCAGACCGCAGCACTGACCGCGCGGCGTGGTTAGTGCCACACCACAGTAGGACACCACCAGGTTGACCTGCAACGTATAGGTGCCTGTATTGGGAATTTTCTGCTCAACGATATCGCTCGCCATGCGACTCCAGCACTCAGTCTGCTGAGTAGAGCCAGGGTCTAGCTCCGGACTGGCGATAAAGTGATAACCTGCAGCAGTAGCCTGACCGAGCATGACCCGGCTAGCGCCCAGTCCATGGCGCAGCCCGGAGACCAGCTCCTCCAAATAAGCCTCAATGTGACCGGCCCTATAGTGCAACGAAGTTAGCGCTGATAGCCACCTCGGCTGAACTTGATGACTGGGCATACAGTCGATCTGAACCTGAGACTCGTTCATTGAACCCATAAGGACTACTCAGATGAGATTTCCCAGAATTCTAGATGAGTAACTCCTGAGAATCTATGATTCAAATCAAGTCTGTCAAGAAAGTTAGCGATCCCTGACTTAGAAAATCGGCTGATATCAGCTGCTAGTATGACTTTTAGTCAATTTTCGGTTTATCAGGGGTATTGCAGCCTATTTTTTGACGATAACCAGCTAATATGACCGTTCTTGACCAGAGTATTATCTACAAGACGCTGCTGCTCAATCGACAGCTATCTCCTTAAAAAGGTAATCTTGCGCTGACTGCGGCGAATGATGCCCTCATCCTGGAGCTTTCGTAGCGAGCGGGAAACCACTTCGGGGGCAAGAGAGATGTGCTCAGCCATCTCTTTAATAGAGCTCTCTAAAACATAGGTACGCTGCTCCGGTGCGCTGACGCTGTTGAGATAGGCCAGCACGCGTTCAGAAGCCGAGCGGATAGAGCGTAAGGTGATTAGATTTTTGGCGACATGCAGCTGCCCAACGAGCTGTTCAATAAAGACTAGAGGCATATCACGCCGATGGCGGAGCAGCGTGATGAAAGCTTCAGCCGGTATGGAGACGACTTCAGAGGGCTGAGCTGCGATCGCACAGTTTTGATAGGTCGTACCCAAAAGGGCATTTTCCCCAAACCAGGCATCGCTGTGCACGGCATACTGATGGATCATCTGACCATTTTCCAGATAGCGTATCAGCTGAATTTTTCCAGCTTTAACGCCAAAAATATGGGTGGCAGATGCTTCTGCCTGGAAAACAGTTTCTCCTGGTTTTAAGGTTAATAACGTTGGCCTAGCATCAATCAACCGTTGCTCAAACAGCTGATCAAGGGTCTGAATATAGCTATCCAATGATTCCATTAGAAGACACTTAGACTACAGCAAGTAGATAGTCCTCAGCAGAGACGAAAATTCCCTCAGACCTAAAGCCTGGAGGGTAAAAAACAAGGATTTAAATAGTTTGTTTATCTAAATAAAAGACGAGGTTTACCTACTTATCCTCAAACGTAAGGGAGTAGTCTAAGAGACTCCCCATAGCTGTCTAAGTACAGCCTCAATTAGCCTGAGCATTGACTTAAAATTTACCGTTTTACCACTCACAAAAGGTTCAAGGTCCTATCAGACGTCGCGCTGGATAGCTGCTGCTGTCCTGTTGAATCATAATGAGGGACAGCTCGCCGCAATATCCGTTTCTAATTGGTTTTAACGATGACGTATCTGGCCTCTTCATCTTCTCGCTGGCAGTTTTGGATCGATCGCGGTGGCACCTTTACCGACATTGTGGCCCGACGTCCGGACGGTCAGTTGCAGGTGCATAAGCTGCTGTCTGAAAACCCTGAGCGCTATAGGGATGCCCCCATCCAGGGCATTCGAGAGATATTGGGCCTAAATGCCAATCAGCCGATTCCCGCCGCTCAGATCGAAGTGGTCAAAATGGGGACGACGGTGGCGACCAACGCCCTGCTAGAGCGCAAGGGCGATCCGACCGTGTTGTTGATTACTCAAGGGTTTAAGGATGCTTTGCGCATTGGCTACCAGAACCGACCCGACATTTTTGCCCGGCATATTCAGCTGCCGGAGATGCTGTATGACCAGGTGATTGAGGTACCCGAACGCTATAGTGCCCAAGGGGAAGAGCTAGCAGCCCTGGATGCAAATGGGCCATGGGTAGAAGAGCTGCGGCGCGTGTTTGAACAGGGGGTGAGGGGATGTGCGATCGCGCTCCTCCATGCCTACCGCTATCCCGACCACGAAGCACAGGTAGCCGCCATTGCCAAACAGATTGGCTTTACCCAAATTTCTGTCTCTCACCAGGTTAGTCCGCTGATGAAGCTCGTCAGCCGAGGCGATACTACTGTCGTCGATGCCTATCTCTCCCCGATTCTGCGCCGCTATGTTGACCAGGTACAGACGGCGCTGTCATCATCACAAACGGCTCCCAGACTGATGTTTATGCAATCCAACGGCGGTCTGATCGAAGCTCACCGCTTTCAGGGCAAAGACAGCATTCTCTCAGGCCCGGCGGGTGGTATCGTCGGCGCTGTTAAAACCTGTGCCAGTGCCGGGTTCAACAAAATTATCGGCTTTGATATGGGAGGCACATCCACCGATGTATCCCACTACAACGGCGGCGACTACGAGCGCACCTTCGAAACCGAGGTAGCCGGTGTCCGACTGCGGGCACCGATGATGGCTATTCACACCGTCGCAGCCGGGGGAGGCTCCGTTCTCCAGTTCGACGGAGCCCGCTACCGGGTAGGGCCAGAATCTGCCGGAGCCGACCCCGGTCCTGCCTGCTACCGCCGGGGGGGGCCGCTCACCGTCACCGACTGCAATGTCATGGTAGGCAAACTGCAGCCTGATTTTTTTCCCACGGTATTTGGCCCAGCCGGAAATTTACCCCTCGACAAGACCGCCGTCACCCAAGGATTTAAAACTCTATCGCAACAGGTGGCCCAGCAAACTGCTCACTCCCAAACGCCTGAGGAAGTCGCCGCTGGTTTTCTCACCATTGCCATCGACAAAATGGCCAGCGCTATCAAAAAAATCTCTATTCAGCGGGGCTATGACGTCAGCGACTATACCCTCTGTAGCTTTGGTGGAGCCGGGGGTCAGCATGCCTGTCTGATTGCAGAAGCCTTAGGAATGCGACAGATTTTTCTTCATCCGTTTGCCGGGGTGCTCTCAGCCTACGGTATTGGCCTAGCCGATCTACGTACGCTAAAAGAACAGGCTGTTGAAGCAAATCTCTCAGAAGAAACGCTGCCTGTGCTCAGCGAGATCCTCTCATCCTTAGCAACAGCAGGCCGTCAAGAGATGACCGACCAGGGCGTAGCTTTAGAGAACATCTCCACCCTGCAGAAAGTTCATCTGCGCTACAGCGGCACCGACACGGCCTTAGTTGTTTCCTTTAGCTCTCTAGCTGACATGGCAGCTCAGTTTGAGCATATTTACAAACAGCGCTACGGGTTTACCATGCCCAATAAAGCGCTCATGGTAGAAGCTGTTTCGGTAGAAACCATTGGGCAAACAAACACCGTTGACGAGTCACCCGTTATCAAGCAGCGGACCCAGCCTCTAACTCCTGTCACCACGGTTTCCATCTATACCAAAGGAGACTGGCATGACAGCCCGGTCTATCACAGAGAGCACCTCTGCCCCAACGATGTGATTCCAGGACCTGCCCTGATTATTGAGCCTACAGGCACTAACGTTATCGAGCCCGGCTGGTCTGCTCGCCTAACGGCCCAAAACCATCTGGTACTCAACTTTCACAGCAAGCATCAGACTACAGCGGAACAGTCCTCGTCATTTCACAAACCCGACCCGGTCAAGCTAGAAATCTTTAACAACCTCTTCCGGTCTGTCGCGGAAGAGATGGGCATCACCCTACAAAACACCAGCTATTCTGTCAATATCAAAGAGCGATTAGATTTCTCCTGCGCTATCTTTGACCAGCAGGGTCAGCTGGTGGCCAACGCCCCCCACATTCCAGTTCATTTAGGATCGATGGGAGAAAGTGTTCTGAGCCTAATTCAAGCCAAAGGAGATTGCTTTCAGCCTGGTGATGTTTACATGTCCAACAATCCTTACAACGGTGGCACGCACCTACCGGACATCACCGTAATTACCCCTGTCTTTGCTGATATCTCATTAAACGAAGGCTTATCTAGCGTTCCTGTTTTCTATGTAGCATCGCGGGGGCACCATGCCGATATTGGCGGGATTACACCAGGGTCTATGCCTCCCTACAGCAAAACCATCGATCAAGAAGGCATCTTAATCGACAACGTCGCTCTGCTCCACCAGGGACAGTTTTGCGAAGCCGCTGTTACGGATCTTCTCCAGTCCGGTGACTACCCTGTGCGCAACCTAACACAAAATTTAGCCGACCTGCGGGCGCAGGTAGCCGCCAATGAGCGCGGCGTACAAGAGCTGCGGCGGATGATCGCCCACTATGGACTAGACCAGGTGCAAGCCTATATGCACCACGTACAGGAAAATGCCGCCGAAGCCGTCCGCCGCGTGATTGATGTCCTTTCAGACGGAGAGTTTACCTACACTACCGACTGCGGTACACAAATTCATATAGCGATTACCATTGACCCACAGCAACGCTCTGCCCGAATTGACTTTAGCGGCACCTCTCCCCAGCAAGACAATAATTTCAACGCTCCACTAGCCGTGTGTAAGGCCGCTGTTCTCTACGTCTTTCGCACCCTGGTGGATGATGATATTCCCCTCAATGCTGGCTGTCTCCAACCCTTAGATATCGTTGTACCCGCCGGATGTTTGCTCAACCCACGCTATCCGGCTGCTGTTGTCGCCGGTAATGTAGAAACCTCCCAAGCGATTACCAATACGCTCTATGGGGCTTTGGAAACCATGGCCGCCAGTCAAGGTACCATGAACAACTTCACCTTTGGCAATGACCACTATCAGTATTACGAGACTATCTGCGGTGGCTCTGGAGCAGGGCCAGACTTTGCCGGTACCGATGCGGTACAAACCCACATGACCAACTCTCGTCTAACCGACCCGGAGGTTCTAGAATGGCGTTTTCCAGTCCTGGTGGATAATTTTGCTATCCGTCACCACAGCGGCGGTGCTGGCAAATATCCGGGGGGTAACGGCGTCATCCGACGAATTCGTTTCCGCGAAGCCATGACCGCTGCGATTATCTCAGGTCATCGTCAGACTGTACCCTTTGGTCTACAAAAGGGACAGCCGGGTAAAGTAGGCCGAAACAGCGTTGAGCGAAATAACGGACAGATGGAGTCAATTGGCAGCAACGCTCAGGCATCTATGAAACCAAATGATGTTTTTATCATCGAAACACCCGGCGGTGGCGGCTTTGGCAAAGTCGATTAGTCTAAAAAACCAGCAATCAAAAAACCTACTCGAACGTGATAAAAATAAGATCAATTTCTATTGTCCGAAAAAATTGATACTCCTGTCTTATTAAGATTGGGGTGCTCCTAGATTGTTTTGGAGATAAGTCAAAAATGTCTGAAAATCTGATTCTGATTTAAAGCAGCGGCGCGGGAACATTCTGAAGGCACGATCAGTGACGTATAAAACAATGAGTTCTTTATCAAATTTATACTTAACAAAGTCAACAAGGCGCATTCTTATAGTTCCTGTAACTTCAACGACCTCCAACATTTCAGAAGAAATTTCAACCTGATGTTCAAAGAGTAAATAAGCATTTTGCTTAGATAGGCGACGGACAGCCAGAGGCAGCTGTATAAAATAAAAATATATTCCAAAAGCTCCTAAAAGTAACAACAAGATGAAATTACTTGCATTACTGCCAAACACAATAGCAGAATAACCAGTGAAAATAGTAAGGATCAAATAGATAACGAACAGAGCAATATAAACTCTCTTTCGTACTGGGCCCGGCCGCAGGTGCAGATAATTAGACTTGAGATAATCTTTCGGAGTAAGCTGGACACGCAAAGAAATCGTTGACTTAAAGGAACTATGGGCCTGATAAGGTAGGCTTCTAGGAGAAAGAGAGTCGCGTTTTAAGGGTTTGCCAGGCTTTCCAAATACTGCTTTAAAGTAGGTAAGTACTTGCTGAAAGTCGTCATTTGAGTTGAAGCAACGACGCGGCAAAATAATACACAGCGCTAAAGAATTGATGGTTGGCATCGCCAAGTAGAGCAAAATAAAGTCAGAGTTTGCCCTATACATATAGCAATCCGCTATTTGATAGCGTTTCATTGCAATTTCTGAAGTCACTTCGACAACATCAGGGGAAATTGCTAGATCGCTGCCAATCTGCATGATTCGGTACCTCCTAAAGTCGCGACGAATTCGACGAGGAGAATAAATAAAGAACCGGTAATAAAAGAAATAGATCAAGCAAAGTACGGGAAATACTATTCCTAGTGAATCAGGGTCTCCTGATGCTAAAAATCCAATCACTGCTGACAGAAAAATCATGCCAAGCGCAAGCAGAAAAACGACAATCAGTAGTTTTAGTAAAAAGGGGATGGACTTTCTAACATGGAAAGACTGGGCTTTGACAATGTCGTTAGAAGTCAGCTTGAGATAAAGTGTGACCACAGGTGCAAGCGCAGCCTCCTGATCACCCGATGCAGAAAGACGACTTTCTAACGACTCTGTATTGGAAACCAAGCTTTGAGATGCTAGGGGCTGCGAATCAGTGACAACGTTCCGTCGAATTTGTTCAGGTAGAGGAAGTTCTATTCCGCTCAGGAAGATCTGTCCTGATTCTGACAAAGTCTGTAATTGAACGGTTGCATCCTGCATCTGTCCTCGAAAAAAAGATTTCATTCCACTGGCATAGGCAAGCAGTGGCTGAAATTCTGCTAGTGGATCGGCCAAGGTATCAATCAAGGAGGTAACCCGCAGCCACTCTGCTGATTGATTTAAGCGAAGCTTTGCTAGCGTGATAATCAGTTCGCGGGCTGCTGTACCAGGGCGGACATACACTAAGGCGATCCAGCGCTGAGTGGAAGCCACTTCTCGTATGTCGGGGTCAGGACTACGAAGCTGATGGCGAATGTAGGCCAGCATAAACGTTGCCAGCTGCTGGATACGGGGCAGACCGAAGCGTGGTTCACTTTGTAACTGGCTGAGGAGCTCCGTTCGAACGGTCGCATCCATTTCATAAAGCTCATGGCCGACTTCTCGACACAGCCCCGAGAGCAATAAATCGGCAACCGTAATCCACGGAATGTTGAGAACTGTCCCAGTTTGATCGGTTTGAAAGTTTGCCCACAGCTGATAGAGCAATTCGGGCGTTAAGGCAAGGGGAAAGGCCGCATGGTAGCTAAAGTAAAGATGAGCGTCACCGAATTTTTGATGGAACGCCTTGATTTGCCGTTGAGCAGCCCGCTGACGCGGAGAGGTCATAGTTGACGTGCTAGGAGAAATCATAGACGAATACCCCTCTGCATAGGAGAATAACGGCCACGTAGAACAGAGATCGCTCCCTTCATTCCCTGGCTATTAAGCTCAAACATGGGAACGAGCTGTGCGATCGCACCTGCGGTGGAGCAATGCCAGCGCGACTGAGGGACGGGATTTAGCCACACGATGGCAGGAATTTGCAGCTGCAGCTGCTGTAAAAATACCTGCGTCAGTTCCAGTCGTTCCGGGTTGAAGTAACCGCGAGCGGCCCCTGCGTCACTAATAATCAGGGCAACAGACTGTGCTGAGTTCAGCTGAGCTAGAGCGGTAAACAGCGGTTTTGCCGTAGCTAGGCAGGGTTCGTGATAAAGATAATCAATTGGACAGTTATGAAAATAATAAGCGCCTGTTTTACCTAACCGGCCTTCCCGCGACGCAGTTTCTATTAGACGAGAAGATAGAGTATGAAAGGGTACCATCGAACCGTCTTGATCAACGAGTAGCAGTAACTCCATCCGATTGCGACGACGGGGAACCAGGACCGGATTAAGAAACAGCCCTTGCCGTCCCCACTGGTTGACGGTTGCAGCAAGGTCTAATTCAGTTGCGGGGCCTGCTCGCACTAGACGACGCAGATAGCGCCAGTTCTGCTTCATCTGTCGGCGGGCAATCGGGAAGAACTCATTAGAGGTCAAAAATTGCTGGCTAGGCAGATTGTCCCCAATATTATTGGTATTCTGACGAACGGCTTGGGCGACTTGTACCTCATCTTCTAATTCTTCGCTTACATTAGGAAACAGCGGCGGTAAAGGTGCCATTTCTTGTGGCTCTCGCTCTTTTTTAGGACTATCTCGACGCTCCATTAGCCATAGAACACCTGCCGCTATAGCTCCCATTCCTACCCCTGCTCCAATCAAAACGCCGCTGCTAATATCTACACGCTGCTGAGATTTTTGAGGGGTAAAAAATAGATTAATAAACGCGGCTCCTGATATGCCCAACATTAGGAGTGCAGCCAAGGTTAGTAATCTTTGTCGCCATTGTGACGACAAGTAAGATTTATCCGGTTCGCCCCCATTAGAAGCTGGTATCTGACTGTCTGAGGTAGCCTGCAGGGGACCAATCAGCTGCTCGAAGTGATAGTTGAAGATTTGTTCCTCTTCAGCAGATTTAACCCACACATCGCGGCACAGACGCGCCAAGTCACTACGCTCTCCTATGCCAAAACCACCCTGAAGGGCCTGTAGTACGGCTTGGTACTCAGAGATGCCCAGCGGGAAACCAGCGTGTCGCAATCGAGTAAAGAGCTCTAGTAAGGGCAGGTCATTGTTCATGGGGGATGTCCTGCTTTAAATAGCGAATGTGGTCATCCCAGTTCTTGAGCAACACACCTGCGTAGGGCAGCTTACCGTCTAGCATTGCTATTGCTTCATCGGTAGAATGCTGATTTAAAACTCGCACCCAGTCAATCAATTCACTGGTGCTAATCTTCTTGCCGATTGTTCCTTGATCTTGCATTTTCTGTCGTAGCTCACAGAAGCGCTGCGTCGCTACATTAGCCAAGTCAGGAGATACCTCTTGAGAGACGGCCTTTAGATGAGCTAATACAATCTCGAACAGTCGTTCCGCCGTCGGAAATTGAACGTAGTGAAACAAGCAACGCCTCAAAAAAGCATCGGGCAAGTCTTTTTCATCGTTGCTGGTAATCAGAACAATGGGCGAATGGATAGAGCGAATTTCCCTTGCTGCTCCAGCAACTTCTAATTCTTCAACAAAAAACCGCTGTTCATCTAATTCAAGCAGCAGATCGTTGGGAAAATCAATGTCAGCTTTGTCGATTTCATCGATCAGGACAACGGTCCGCTGAGCGTTTTGAAATGCCCGTCCCAGTGGCCCCCAGCGGACATAGACAGTCGGATCACTGGCTCGCTGTAGCTCACTAGCCGTTAGCCGATCCGACGATGCCAGTTGAGCATCCCGCAACCGTCCTACCGCGTCATAAATGTAAAGCCCATCTCGAGCACGGCTCGTAGATTTGATGTACCAGGATTCTAGGGGTAGCCCCAGCTCGTAAGCCAAACTGCGAGCCAGCTGTGTCTTACCGCACCCCGGCTCTCCCTTGAGCAGCAATGGACGCCCTAGATAGATCGCCAAGTTTACTATCTCGACCAATTCTGGCTCAGGAAAATAGGGAGAGAGTAGTTGACCTGTCGCATCTTGTTCTCTTGGCTGAGGTTGTACTGCACCTGTGTAACGTAATACATTATTTGTCATAGCCTGTTCCACTCGTCGCACCACTCACAATTTGAAAGGCTGCAAATTTCCTCAAGCACCCACTGAGGAACGCCACCGTCACTATTGTTCAAGACTGTTTCTATGGCTACTTCAGTATCATCAATAAACTGAGGTAGACTAGGAAGCTCTGAGAAAATCCAATTGGTTAGTTCGGAGTTGGAAAACTTTTGGATCAAGGGAAGTTTTACAGGAATTTCAGCACGCCAAAACGGATTTGGGCGATCGGCAAATTGGATGTTCCACTGTCCTACTAAGCCACTCTTATCAATCAGAAACATCAGTAACTTAAACTTAGAAATCGCCTGATTCCGTTGACTTCGAGCCACCAATGGAGACCAGAATTCTTGTAGTAAATCTCTCATATAGTCTTCTGGCATAAAATCAACGCTATCCAAAATTAGAAAGATGTTTTGGGTCTGCCAACACTGATAGACGCGATCGCAAATATCCTCGGTCTTGCTATCTTGTCGAAGCCCTACCTTACGACTCAGCTCTCGCCACATAGCTTTAACATCACGACTACGAGCCATACAGCTCAGATCTAAAATAACTTTTTTCCCAGCAATTCCTTGGAGCACTCGCAACTTCAGACGATTGAATAGCCAATGTTGTCCATACAACCAACCATGATCAGGGTCAGGGCTGGTATGAATTAGAAATGCAGCCACCGACTCCCTGTGGATAAATCGAGTAAATGCAACTTCTTGTTCTTGATAGCCCAGACGCAGCAGGCAAGTATATAAACTCTGACTAAGGGCCTGTTGTTTCAGCGCTACAAGATCTGCCTGGCTTTCTTCTAGTTGTTTTTCCAGCTTAAATTTACTTGCGGGATCATTTTCTATAGCTAACGATTCCCCCAATCGCTGGATCTTTTCAGCTAATAAGTCTTGCTGCTTGCTTAGCTCATACATGAAATCATGAGTAAAACCGATATTTATTCTTCAAGTTTACAGTTTAGATCCGATATTTCACGACCAATTGGGTCTCGCTCGGCTTTAGCTTGCTGTAGCTGTATTTCCAACTTAAAGCTAGTTGCTGGATCCGTTTCAATATCATGAGCTTCCCCCAACCGTTGGATCTTTTGGCTAAGCAAGTTATAGCGTCGCTGTAAGCCTGCTCGCTCCGCTTCTAGGTCTTGCCGCCGAAGACTGGTAAGTTTCGATTCAAAGTCAGTAATCGACCCTTCAGCCGACTTTTTGGTAGAGGCATCAATGGCCGTCAAAGGGTCTTGAGATGGATGCAGAGTTGTAGTTTTAGTATTGGAGCATTTAAGCAGCACCGGAGTCAGGTCTTCAGCAATACCCTCTAAGCCAAGAGCGGCACATCCTAGCTTATAGGCAAATTCAATATCACGCCCCGCCCCTAGAGCATCGTAGAAGCCAACAGCAAAAGCAATTGCCGCCCTATCGTCAATTGCTTGGTTCATACCGATAACGTAAGGAATGTGACAGGCAATTGCTTTTGCTTGCACTGCAGAATAGCAGCCATTGAGCACCACACATGCGATTTTATCGGCAAAAAGTTTAAGTAGGCCCGCCAGGGCATCTCCGTCTATGAGCTTACTATTACCAAGGTTGTCTTCAAAAATTAATCCCTGGTCTCCTCCCCCATGCCCAGAAAAGTGAATGATTTGAGGATCCACATCCAGGACAGCTCGTTGGATATCGTGGGGACGTACTGCTAAGCGCTGCTCTAAGTTAAACTGTTCTCGCTTTTGGGAACGTTGCAGTCCTTCTGAAATGTCTCTCAATTCCTGGTCAAGTCTCAAACGCCCGGTATCTTTGGGGTTAGCAGCAATGAATAAAATGGTTTGAGGTTTTGTGCTGGATGAAGACATAGCTTGCTTGGGCTAGTAAAAATTCATACTTTAGGTGAAGTTGTGCGGCGGCAGGTTATCTTGAACTCCTACAGATAATTTCTATTCCGTCCGCACCAACGAGGTGTCAGACAAGGTTACCCGTCACAGGCTAAATACGGTTTGCCTCTGACCAATTTTTTAGGGCTTCTAAAAAGTTCAGGGCTGTTTTACCAAAGTCAGTGATCTCGTAGGCCACAGCAATGGGACGATCGCTAATCACTTCCCGCTTGACCAAGCCTGCTGCTTCCATTTCTTGCAGACGCTGGCTCACCATTTTCTTACTCGCCCCACCCATTTGACGGGCCAAATCGTTAAAGCGTACCGGACCATCTTTAAGATGCCAGAGAATCGAGCCTTTCCATTTACCCCCTAACAAACGCATCCCTCGCTCAATCGGGCAAGGCTCTAGGCAAGGCTCGGCGACGACTTTGCGCCCCTTGTCGTCAGTGCTGATGTTGGTAATGGTGCCCATAGGGATTAGGTTACTAAAAGTATACTGGTTGACCTTAGTTACTAGCCTCACTATCTTAGGACATGTCGCTGAGCCATCACTAGACAGGTTACGAGCAGGCACGCGCACAATTCACCTCCTGTATTCAGTTTGCAGTTCCTTCACTGGCAGGTATTTTTATGGTCTCTCCCGATATTCATCTCTACACGGCTTCCACCATGAATGGGTGGAAGCCCGTCATTTTTCTCGAAGAAGCGGAGGTTGAGTACGACCTGACCTCTATCGACTTTGGGAAAAAAGAGCAAAAGTCCGACTGGTATGTGAAGCTTAACCCCAATGGCCGCATTCCCACTATTGTTGATCGCGGTAATGATGATTTTGTCGTTTTTGAATCCGGGGCAATTCTCTGGTACCTGGCCGAAAAATATCAGAAGTTTCTGCCTGTCGGTGACAAGACTCGGTCTGAAGCCTTGCAATGGCTGATGTTTCAGATGGCGGGTATTGGCCCCATGATGGGTCAGGCAATGTACTTCCAACGCATTGCGGCTCCCAAAGGCATTCAAGACGACTACGCCATCGACCGCTACGTGACTGAGTCTCGCCGCTTGCTCGAAGTCCTAGACAAGCAGTTGGCGAACAAACCGTATATTCTCGGCGACGAGTTTACCATCGTGGATATCGCCACCTACCCCTGGGCGCGGTCTTACCCCTGGGCCAACGTGTCCATTGAAGGGCTGGATAACTTCCAAGCTTGGTGCGATCGCATCGATGCCCGACCAGCGACCCAAAAAGCCGTCACTATTCCCAAGCCCTTCCCAGCTTTCTTCGATAAAGGCGACGAAGCCAAGTCGGTGGCCGAAAATGCGGCCCGTTTTTAAAAGCATCGTTCAGTGGCCTTCGTCCAGATCCGAAGATGGAGGATTAATCTCACCGCCTGCGGCCTCTCTCCTTGCCTTTCACATCTCAGGATTTTTTCAACTATGGCAAATGTCTTCATCATTAATACCCACGAAGAGTACCCCTTTTCCCCTGGCAAGCTGAATGCTGCCCTCGTCGAAAAGGCCCAAACGAATTTAACCGCAAAGGGCTGTCGAGTTTAATCCGCCACGTGATTTTGAATGACCTGCTCATAGGAGAGTTTCAATGGTTGGCGATCTCGGGCCTAACGTTGTTTTACCTGGGTAAACAAATCAGCTACTATCTTGCATTTCCAACAGTTCGAAAAATTAAGGGCATGGCCGCCATCTCATCGCTCAAGGCTTCCAGCGGGGGAGCGTGACCGTGCTGCCAGCGTTCCACATCACAGTTCCATCGCTCCATAGCTTTGTAACCACAGCGTTGGATCCATTGCCACAGGCTATCATCACTCACTCGAATGCCACTCAGTTGTTCCCCAGCCATTGAAATTAAAGTCGAGCCCTGCAATATTTCTTCGATCACGTTGGACAAAAACAAGTCCAGTGTCACGCATCCATAAATCATCTAGCGGCCAAATGACTAAGTTGACTGATAAACCACACTTTTGGGCAGCAAGGTCGTAGTCTGCCTCTCGAACCAGCATATACACAGGTTCATCAATATGTACCCGCAGAAGTAGCAGCAAATTGAAGCAATACTCGTCGTTTTATCGCGACCTCCTTCATAAAATTTGGCTAAAAAGGAATTTGCTGACTAAAGAATCTATGCAAGCCGTAAGAGAATAGAGCAACCAACCCAAACCCTCTCACACTAGGAGAATAGCATGAAGGTTCTAGCGTCGGCCTAGGCAAATTCAACTGTGTATCGTGTCTGCTGGACACCGAGAGTAAAAGGACCATACCCTACAGCCTGCTGGCTTTTAGAGCAATTTAAATTTTTTTCATCCAAATCGCCCCCTCGTTCGTATTGATAGTCAAGTAGGTAAATATTGATTGATATGAGGAGGTTCACCTTAGACGTCAAGGATTGGTGTATAGAGCGCTTGCTTTGTGGTGGTTTGTCTAATTTGGATACAAAACATTCGACAAGTGCTAAAAATTAAAATCATCCAGGTTTAACTATTATTCGTATCCATAGCTGACGATCAATTGTGTTCATATCCAGCTTTACGCATGCGTGAGGTTTTGGATTGCTACTGAAAGCAATTGTTTGTCTATTTTTTGTACTCTACCTAAAAAAGAATATTTGAAACAACACTTGTGCCCCTCTAATACAGGCGTTTAAGTGTGTCAATATCCTCTTGAAAATCTTGTTTTTGGTCTGCTTAGAAAGAAAGATCTACCGATTAAACCCTTCTCACCCTATATTCTAAAAACATTTTTTATAGTTTCTGGAATCCAAGCAACATAGATAGAAGTAATCTTCTGCGTGGCTCTTTGATGACCTGAATGTATCTAAAGAGCGCACCAATCTATTTGAACCAAACCCCATTTCAAGCCTGAGAGTTTTCTTCGGAGAAGACGCTGATTTTGATGTGGTTAAGGTTCAACTATTCATAGCTCACAACAATTCATAATAAAGAAACATGGCAGTTCAACCTCAATACCACTGGCAGTTTAATGAGAGACAAGAGACAACAACCGTAGATACGGTCAACAGTGCTCAATCAAGCCTTTTTAAGGCTGCATTGAAGGGACATGGCCGCATTGGCAATGCCATTCATTTACTCAGCAAAGACTCCCATGTCAATTTGGGTAAAGAGGTTGGTCAATTCGGGACCAGCGACTTTACTGTGGCATTTGGCATGAAGAATATCAGCAACCATGGCGATAATGAACTAGACATCATCGGTGACCAAACGATGAAAGGGCATGGTAATTTTTTCTCCGTGCGGCTATCTGATAGAAGAATATTTTTCCACGTCGATGAAAATAGCAAGGCCAAGCATTATGTTCGGGTCCAAACGAGTCGCCTACCGATGGTGTCTAATAGAACATGGTTTCATGTAGCCGTTGTTAGAAAAGGGCGCACAATAAAGATCTACATTGATGGAGTATTAGCAGCAGAAGCCGAATCGAAAACAGGTGTGGCCAACATTAACAACAACGTTGATGTGAAGCTGGGTCATTCAAGAAGGGGGACTCCAAACGCCCAATACGAAGACCTACGTATCTACCACACGGCCCTCAGCGCTGACGAGATCCAAGTCCTAGTGCCACCCGTGAATCGTCCCTTGCACCAAGGAGAAATTGAACTGGTGGCTGCCGATAACGCCGCAGTCATCCTCACACAAAATGTTGACGATCTATCTCGCTTTTCCAATAACTTTAAACAACTACGGGTCGCTAACAATACCGGTGTTACCCTTTATGCACAAAGTGATTTTGGTGGAGTTGCCCAAAAGTGCTACGCAGATCTACCGGATCTGCGGCTTTCACGGCTAAAGGCCTTTCCAAAATCGATGCGTATTTGGCCCACCGTCGGTGAACCATTCACCGGGAAGTGGATTATCAAAGCGCCTAATGGTCAGTATTTGAGCCTGGGTAAGTCCGCTCTTACCACAGCACCCCAGAAGTCATTTAAAGAGCTGTTCAAATTTCACCACAATCTACAACAGGCTCAGCTTCAGCTAATACCCGGTGCCGATCAAGAAAATGCATTCTTCAACCTATCCCCGATCGAGGCTCCCACATACCTGTATGTTGACGATTCAGAGAGTCTTCAAGATGAGTTTTCTATCATCAATCAGGCCAACAACGAGTGGTTAGAACTCGGCGCAGACAATACCTTTAGCTGGACTAGGAAAAAAGACAGTCGTGCCGTTTTTATCCGTGTAGCTAAAATGGCCGACAATGAAGGGCAGGTGGGCGAATTGGCACCGGGTGAAGTGGCCCTGTATGAGCATGTAGCTTATCACGGGAAAACCTGGATTTTATCTAATAGTGCTAAAGATGTTTCAGGTGAACATACACGCTTTGGAGACTTCCAAAATCTAAATGATCAAACCTCGTCCATTCGATTAGGACCCGATACAGGAGTGACCTTATTTAAACATTTTAACTTCCGTACTGAAGAAGATAAACGAGAAGAAGAAATCGAAGATATTGTCAAAAATGTACCCGATCTTCGAGAGGGTCAGATTGGCGACGACGCGCTTTCCTCCATCAAAATCTTTAGAACTATTGACCCTAAAGATGTGTTTACTTCTTACACTAGCAAACTGAGCCAGGACTATCGCATGGTGGGCAATCAGCTAGAAGAGTTTTCCTCCTATCGCACCATGCTACGGTTTGAACCCGGTGCTGGTGAAATAGAAGTTTCAGCCACCGATCTAACCCAGATTGAAGTGGAGGGCACCACCTACGACATCGATGAGGCGCGTTCAGTCACCATCAGCCCCAATGCAATGAACCGCATCATGATTACCTCTGAAGCTGATGGCATCAATACCCCTGGGCTAAAGATCCACACTAGTGAAATGGCGATCAATGAGCGGGTAGTTATTTTCCCCAACAAAGCAGCCCATCAGCAAATTGCTGAACTAGGGGATGACGCACTGTGGAATGCTACGGATGCCCAAGGCAACTTAATTGTTGACCGCAAGGCCCATACCAAAAAAGAAGTCGCCAGTGCCCAAAACACTATCAAGCGGGTGATGGCAACGGTAGCTTATGCCGACGATGAGCCCTCTGAAAGTAGTCCCGTTCAGTCATCGAATCGAGTCGTGTCTGGCGCGACTATCGACAACCCTTGGGAACTTAAACTTGGGCCTACTGAGGACAGTAACACGACTCCGCCAGATAGATTGGGACGGTCAAAGCCCCCCTCAAAGGTGATTATTCAAGAAAACAAGATTAGTTCGGATGAGTGGCAGCAACTGCTCGCTCAATCAACCAGCAGTGAGGAAATTCGTAGTCCACAAACTCGCAGTCTACAATCCAGCAGCAGTCTAGGAACCAGCAGGGCCTTCGCTACGAAACGTGTCTTTGGCCGCATCGGCAAAAAAATTAAAGATGCGATTAAAAAAGCCGCATCAGTGGTGATTGGTAAGGTCAAAGATGTTGTGCATGTGATTGTCAAAACCGCTGAAGGCATCATTGACTTTGTGGTAGACACCGCTGAAAAGGTGGCTGAATTTGTTGAAGCGGTCGTTGAAAAAGTTGTTAAAGGCATCAAAAAATTCATCGAGTTTCTACAGTTTTTGTTCGACTGGGACGATATTTTAGACACTCAGCGATATCTGAAACGGACGATCAATGCAGGATTAGAGTCTGCTAAGCAGCTAGCCGCAGATGCCAAACCCCATGTCACATCCTTCGTAGATGGTTTGCAAGAAGACGTAGAGGATGGCATGAACCAACTCGTTAAAAAATTGGGAGGTAAACCTTCGGAAGTAGAGGAGTCTGGATTTGAGATACCTGAAGCTCTGGAGTGGTTTCTCTCAAAGCTACTAGGGGGATCAAACCCATCAGATTCTGATACACCGAACTCCGAGAGTGGTGATTCGCCATTAGAAAGCTTCGTTAATAACCTATTTGAAGCATTCGAGAATGCCGTCGGGGCGGGGCTGCGGATCTCAGAAGGGGTGCTGGACAGTATTCAGGCCCTGATTAAGAACCCACGTCAGCCAGAGGTTGCCCTGATCGTCATGATTGAGGCCTTTAGAGATGCGATCATTCAGTCATTGGAAGCGATCGAGAATGTGACACTGGGTCTGTTGGACATTGTTGGAGCTGCAATCGACCTCTTCCAGGAGTTGCTTAATGCAGAAATCAGAATTCCTTTTATTTCGGACCTGTTAGACTTCATCGGCGTCGGTAAGCTGACGGTGCTAAATCTGGCTACTATGGTTCTGGCCATTCCAGTCACGGTCACAGCAAAACTGGTGACAGGCCAAAACTTGTTTACTAATGGAACTCCTGTGCCGCTAGATTTGTCGAATCAGAAAGAGACCCTGGCATTGGCTAACCTAACGACTGGGGGTCCCGCGCTATCCAAGAGCGCAGATTTGTCTAATAAAGCCAACAGCGCAGACGAAACTGATGACCTCGAAAGCATCTCTGACTTACGTAAGGATCTAGCGTTCACGACCATTGTGACTCTAGCAGACACGGTTAATCACATCATCAATGGAATTCTGGATCTATTTGACGTACCCGGATTAAATGACCCCGGTTTTAGTCAAAGCAACGGGGTTGACCAGTTTCTTGGTCTTGTGTCAGGAAGGATTCCTGGACTTCTAGGGGGATTAGAGATAACAAGCGTTGTTCTGAGTCTCGCGAGTTGGATGTTTAGCTATCCTGCCCAATTCGAAGATTCTGATGAAATCAGTAAGGAAGATCGCAGAGAAATCATCTTGTGGAGTTACAGAGGGTGCACATTAGCCTTAGATGCCATATTACTAAAGGTAGGTGACTTTCAGCGAATGAGACGTAAAGAAAAGTTCTTCAACAGTTTGTGGGCTATATTAAACGCCATTGACATGATACTTTTTTCGCTTTATCTAGCGGCTGTAGAAGAAGAAAATCCTGCCATTAAGAGAGCTGATATCAGTAATGAGGTGTTCTCAGCGCTGCCTAATTTTGCTTGCTTTGTAAGATCGATTAAAGCTGATCCGTTCACTAAAATGGTACTTCATTTGGGACATGTAGGCACAGATGCTGTTGCCGCGATCGTAACGGCGACAACGGGCGGTATCCTGATCCGAGAAGCTAATAAAGCCTTGAAGGAGGCAAAGTCGGCGGCGTAGCGGCTGGAATACAGTAAAGGGATGCCTGGAAATACATTAGGCATCCCTTGCTGTAGATACAAGCAATGGCAGTATAGGCACTGCGACCGATCTAAACCCATAACTAGTCGGCTCAAATTAAGCCCCTCAAACAACTTCAAATCGCGCGGCTAACCAGGAATTTATGAGCAGGGCGCGGTTCCCAAAAATTATTGGTAGGACATTGAAGCTGCAGCAAGGACCGACCCTTGCGCTTGCTGGCTTTTAGGTCAATTTGAATATTTTTCATCCAACTCAAACCCTCATTCGTATTGATAGTCAGGTAGGTAAATATTGATTGATTT
>ERZ1740072.127-NODE-127-length-35393-cov-6.265267_pt1 | contig 35393 bp, 36 predicted proteins | sample MGYA00581733_ERZ1740072 | MGnify/ENA primary metagenome ERZ1740072 (study PRJEB43018, sample SAMN04849741) | marine metagenome | isolation source: floating plastic debris | place: Pacific Ocean | collected 2008-08-30 | study: EMG produced TPA metagenomics assembly...
CCTGCCGTTCCAAACCGCACGCACGCTGGATACCACGCTTAAGGCTGCTCTGGACCTGCAGCCCAGCCGCATTGCGCTTTTCGGCTATGCCCACGTGCCTTGTGTCAATTCGCGTGACTGGCTGCGCCCTATGGCGTCCTGAACTTGTGGGTCAAAGTCCTGAATGCCGAGGCTGGCGCGGCTGAGACCATGTGACTTCAACATATCAAGGCGGCTGGGGCCGACGTCTGTAGGGTCAACCTCGACAGAGAATTCTTCAAGAGTCTCCAGCCCCCAAATTTCGTCCAGACCGCTCAGCAGCTTGTCGAGCAGGGCTGCCGAAAGGATCGTCGGCGTGCCACCACCAAGGTGCAACCGGCGCGGCGCGACACCGTTTGCGAATTGCGCACGCACATCGCGGGCCTCTGTTAAAATCCGGTCGACATATGGGGCCAATGGGGCGTCGTTGCGTGTCCCTTGCGTGCGGCATGCGCAGAACCAGCAAAGTCTGCGGCAAAACGGGATGTGGACATAAAGCGAAATCTCTGCATCCTTAGGGGCACCGGATTGCCATGCGCGCGTGCAATCTGCATCCACACTGTCACTGAACCAGTTGGCGGGCGGATAGCTGGTAAACCGCGGCACCTTGGCGTCAAATAACCCTAGTCGGGAAAGGTCGGATACATGTTTCATAGGGTTACCATGACCGCGCCTGCCGCATCCCGCTTTGATGCAGATCAAGGGACCTGAAGAATGGAGGGAGATCTTGCAGCTGCCCAAAACTGTTCGTCCTGTCCGATCCGTCACCGTGCGGTCTGTGCACGGTGTGACGATGATGAACTGGTCCGGTTGAACGACATCAAGTTCTACAAAACCTATTCTGCAGGTCAGACCATCGCGATGCGTGGAGACGCATTGGATGTAGTTGCGTCGGTCGTGGCTGGAACCGCCACTCTGGAACGCGTGATCGAGGATGGGCGCACGCAGATGGTGGGCCTTTTGCTGCCTTCGGATTTCATTGGTCGTCCGGGGCGCGCAACGCTGCAATATGATGTGACGGCCGTGTCGGATGTGACCTTGTGCTGCTTCAAACGCAAACCGTTTGAAAACCTGCTGGTCGAAATTCCCGCAGTGCAGCAGCGTCTTCTGGAAATGGCGCTTGATGAGTTGGACGCAGCGCGTGACTGGATGTTGCTGCTGGGTCGCAAGACGGCGCGCGAAAAGATTGCCAGCCTTTTGATGTTGATCGCCAAGCGCACGATGCACCCGGATGGCAAGGTGATGGGGGATACCACCCGGATCGAGCTGCCAATCAGCCGCGAAACCATGGCCAACTTCCTTGGCCTCACGATTGAGACCGTCAGCCGGCAGTTTACCGGCCTGCGCAAAGACGGGGTGATTGATCTGGATGGCAACCGGGTTGTGCGTATCCCTGACCTTGAGGGGCTGCTGTTTGAGAGCGGCGATGACGGGGACGGCGGAACACTGTTTTAAGAATCGATTGATTCACATCAACGCGTGCGCATGCCGCAGGGCCTATCCCTTTCGTCCATAGCCAAAGACGGAGGGAAAACCATGTACACCAATATTCTGATCCCAGTTGCTTTTGATGCTGACAAAGACCTTGCCGGTGCCATCGACATCGCAAATCGTATCGCAGGCGAAGGGGCGGCCATCACCTTTTTGCACGTGATGGAACAAGTCCCTGTCTATGCTACCGAATTTATTCCGGCCACGATCATGGCCGAAACGCGCGAAACAGCGCGCACCAAACTGACCGAATTGCTGGGCGATGTGGCCAACGCCCGGGTCGTGGTCATTGATGGTCCGACAGGGCGCAGCATCACGAACTGGGCCGATGAAACCGGGGTCGATTGCATCGTCATCCCCTCCCACCGCCCTGTCATGTCGGACATTCTGCTGGGCTCCACGGCGGCTTGGGTGGTGCGCCATGCCCACTGCGCGGTGCATGTGATCCGCTAAAAGTCACGCGCTTGATCCAGATCAACGCGGGTGACCCGGCCCCTCCTTATCACCAAAAATTGCGAACAGGTGCGCGGCCCCCAAGCGGGGGCGGCGCAAAACGACAAAGGAAGTCTCATGTTGGATTATGTCAAACTGATTGCACTTGGCCTTGTCGCAATCCTAGCTGCGATTGCAGCGGATTGGGGACACGATCTGGCCTACAAGGTGCACGCCGCGCTGATCATGGTGATCGCCGGTGCAATGTTCATCTGGCAGGTGCGCCAGATCGGAAACACTCCCGTGGTCGCCGATACGACCGGGTACTTGGACAGCGTTGTACGCGCCGGGGTCATCGCCACAGGGTTCTGGGGCGTCGTGGGCTTTCTGGCCGGTGTGTTCATCGCCTTCCAGCTCGCCTTTCCGGGGCTGAATTTTGACTGGGGCCAACCCTTTACCAATTTCGGACGATTGCGCCCGCTGCACACAAGTGCGGTGATTTTTGCTTTTGGGGGCAACGCGCTGATCATGTCGTCATTCTACATTGTCCAGCGGACCTGCGGTGCGCGTCTTTGGGGCGGTAACCTCGCGTGGTTCGTGTTCTGGGGCTATCAGCTGTTCATCGTGCTGGCCGCCACCGGATACCTGCTGGGCGCAACACAATCCAAGGAATACGCAGAGCCTGAGTGGTATGTGGACATCTGGCTGACGCTGGTTTGGGTTGCCTTCTTGGCGGTGTATTTGGGCACCAGCTTCAAGCGACGGGAAAAGCATATCTACGTCGCCAACTGGTTCCTGCTGTCCTTCATCATCACGGTTGCGATGCTGCACATCGTCAACAACCTGAGCATTCCGGTATCCCTTCTGGGGTCCAAATCGGTGCAGGTGTTCTCGGGCGTGCAGGATGCGATGACGCAGTGGTGGTATGGCCACAATGCGGTGGGCTTCTTCCTGACGGCCGGGTTCCTGGGGATGATGTACTATTTCATCCCCAAACAGGCCGAACGCCCTGTGTTCAGCTATAAACTGTCGATCATCCACTTCTGGGCGCTGATCTTCCTATACATTTGGGCCGGTCCGCACCACTTGCACTACACCGCTTTGCCGGACTGGGCCTCGACCCTTGGCATGGTGTTCTCGATCATCCTTTGGATGCCCTCTTGGGGCGGCATGATCAACGGTCTGATGACGCTGCAAGGCGCGTGGGACAAGCTGCGCACCGATCCGATCATCCGGATGATGGTGATCAGCCTTGCCTTTTACGGCATGTCCACCTTTGAAGGTCCGATGATGTCGATCCGCGCGGTGAACTCGCTGTCGCACTACACAGACTGGACCATCGGTCATGTTCATTCTGGCGCACTTGGCTGGAACGGGATGATCACCTTTGGGGCACTCTACTTCCTCACACCCAGGCTTTGGGGACGGAAGCAGATGTATTCGATGTCTGCCATCGACTGGCACTTCTGGCTCGCCACAATCGGCATCGTTCTCTATGCCGCGTCCATGTGGGGCACCGGCATCATGGAAGGCCTGATGTGGCGTGAAGTTGATGCTCAAGGGTTCCTCGTGAACTCCTTTGCCGACACCGTGAGCGCGAAGTTCCCGATGTATGTGGTGCGTGGCCTTGGTGGGGTTCTCTACCTCGCAGGCGGCATCATTATGGTGTGGAACATGTGGATGACCATTCGCGGCGGCAAACCCGTCGTGGTGACCACTCCACCCGCACAAACCCCCCAAGCTGCGTAAAGGAGAGCGACAATGGCCTTTCTTGATAAACACAAAGCCCTTGAACGCAGCCCGACGCTTTTGTTCGTCGGTTCGCTTCTGGTGGTCTCCATCGGGGGGATCGTGGAAATCGCGCCCCTCTTCTACCTCGAAAACACGATCGAAGAGGTGGACGGCATGCGCCCTTACAGCCCGCTGGAACTGGCAGGACGGGACATCTACATCCGCGAGGGGTGCTATGTGTGCCACTCCCAGATGATCCGCCCGATGCGCGACGAGGTGGAACGCTATGGGCATTATTCACTGGCGGCGGAATCGATGTATGACCATCCGCACCAGTGGGGGTCCAAACGTACCGGGCCTGACCTGGCGCGCGTTGGCGGGCGATATTCGGATGCATGGCATGTGGATCACCTCAACGATCCGCAATCGGTCGTTCCTGAATCGATTATGCCAAAATATGCGTTCCTTGGTCGCACGCCGATTGATGGAGAGCATATCGAGGACTTGCTGCGCACACACGCCTTCGTCGGCGTGCCCTACACCGAAGAGATGATCGACAATGCACTGTTCGATTTTCAGGCGCAGGGCGATCCGGACTCGGACTGGGATGCTCTGGTCGAGCGTTACCCCGGTGCTGTTGTGTCCAACTTTGATGGTCAACCCGAGCTGACCGAGATGGATGCGCTGATCGCTTATCTGCAAATGCTGGGCACGCTGGTCGATTTTTCGACCTTCACCCCAGACGCAAGCCGCTAACGGAGGGCCTGAGACATGGACACCTATTCTTTCCTGCGCGAGCTGGCGGACAGCTGGGTACTGCTGGCGATGGTGATCTTTTACATCGCCGCGTGCCTCTATTCCTTCCGGCCCGGCGCACGGGCCTCGAACGAAGAGGCCGCCAGCATTCCTTTCCGTAACGATGGTGAGGTTCAATCCCAAGACACGGAGGCCAAGTGATGGCTGACAAGCAAGACATAGATGATGCAACCGGCATCGATACCACCGGGCATGACTGGGATGGGATCAAGGAACTGAACAACCCGTTGCCGCGCTGGTGGCTATGGTGCTTTTACGGCACCATCGTGTGGGGGGTGGCCTACACTATTGCCTATCCCGCCTGGCCGCTGATCAACTCTGCCACATCTGGGGTTCTGGGCTATTCGACCCGCGCCGAGGTGGTCGAACAGATCGCGGCGGTCGAGGCACAGAATGCCGAAGTCTCCATGCGTCTGGCGTCGGCGGATCTGGCTGCACTGGCCCCTGATGATCCGGCGTACCGTTACGGTGTCGCCGGAGGGGCGTCAGTGTTCCTCGCCAATTGCTCGCAATGTCACGGATCCGGGGCGGCCGGAGTGCAGGCGGCAGGCTATCCCAATTTGCTGGATGACGATTGGCTGTGGGGCGGCACACTGGAAGAGATCGAGTACACCGTACGCCACGGCATTCGGAACGAAACCGACCCCGATGCACGCTGGACCGAGATGCCTGCCTATGGCGATATCTTCAGCGACGAAGAGATCGCGGCATCTGTCGAATATGTACTGGCGCTGTCAGGGCAGGAGCATGACGCGGTACTGGCCGAACAGGCCAATGAGCTGTTTCTGGACAACTGCGCCGCCTGTCACGGGGATGCTGGTGACGGCATCCGCGAGATGGGAGCTCCCAACCTGACGGATGCGATCTGGCTCTATGGTGGTGACAGGGCAACTCTCACCGAAACCATCACATACTCGCGCTTTGGCGTCATGCCGGCATGGGGTCAGCGTCTGGACGAAACAGAGATCAAAGCAGTCACGCTTTATCTTCACCAGCTTGGCGGCGGCGAATAGCCCACCCGCCAAACGGCTGCGCTGTGATGGGGCACACGGTGTCCCGTGGGAGGAGCGTAGCCAACCCGGCCCCTGTCCTGTTCGTACCTAGCAGGGGCCGGGACCTTTTTTGGCTTCGTTGATCCAGGTCAAAGCGGGCATCACGATTCATCTGCAATGTGTTATAACGAACAGGACAGTTGAATATGACACAATCACCGGACACACCGCCCGCCCTTTATGCTGCGCGCGAGCCGATCTTTCCGCGTCGCGTGAAGGGCAGCTATCGCACGCTCAAGTGGTGGATCATGGGTGTGACCCTTGCGATCTACTACCTGACTCCGTTCATTCGCTGGGATCGCGGCCCGAACCTGCCCGATCAGGCAGTGTTGATCGACCTTGCTGGTCGGCGCTTTTACTTCTTCTGGATCGAGATTTGGCCCCACGAATTCTATTTCGTTGCGGGCCTTTTGATCATGGCGGGTTTGGGTCTGTTCCTTTTCACTTCGGCGCTTGGTCGCGTCTGGTGCGGCTATGCTTGCCCACAGACGGTTTGGACCGACCTGTTCATTCTGGTAGAGCGCTGGATCGAAGGGGATCGCAACGCGCGGGTGCGTCTTTGGAACGCTGACTGGTCTGCGCATAAGGCACGCCTGCGCATCACCAAGTGGGCTGTTTGGTTCGTCATTGCGATGGCGACGGGCGGTGCGTGGGTTTTCTATTTCGCGGACGCGCCGACGCTGCTGGTTGATCTCTTTACGTTTCAAGCGCCTTTGGTGGCCTACTCCACGGTTTTGATCCTGACGGCGACCACCTTTGTCTTTGGCGGCTTCATGCGCGAGCAGGTCTGCAACTATATGTGCCCATGGCCACGTATTCAGGCGGCGATGATGGACAATGACACGCTGACTGTCGCGTATCGTCATTGGCGGGGCGAGCCGCGCGGCAAGCATCGTAAGGCTGAAGGCGCGGACAAGCTGGGTGACTGCATTGACTGCATGGCCTGCGTCAACGTCTGTCCCGCTGGCATCGACATCCGTGATGGACAGCAGATGGAATGTATCACCTGTGCACTCTGCATCGATGCCTGTGATGAGGTTATGGAGAAAATCGGCAAGCCACGTGGCCTGATCGACTACCTCGCGCTTGCGGATGAGGAACGCGAAACCGCTGGCGCGTCGCCACGTCCCCTCTGGCAGCATGTCCTGCGTCCGCGCACGATCCTATATACCGCGATGTGGAGCTTGATTGGCGTTGCGCTTGTCTATGCGCTGTTCGTGCGCTCGGACATCGACCTGACCGTCGAGCCGATCCGCAATCCGCAGTTTGTAACCCTCTCGGACGGGTCGGTGCGCAACACCTATACGCTGCGCATCCGCAACCTGACAGCCGAAGACCGCGACTTCCGGGTTATGCTGACATCGGACGAAATCCTGCGCATCGACGTCGAGACGACGGGGGCCGTGCCTAACCATGTGACCGTCCCGGCCAACGAAACCTTGCAGGCCCGTGTCTACGTGATCGCGCGCCCACAAGATGCTGCTGCGGATGCGGAAATCACTGATCTGCGTTTGTGGGTCGAAGACACTGACACTGACGAACGGGCGGGTGTCGCAACCATCTTTAACGGAAAAGGGTAAGCCATCATGACAAAGCAACTGACCGGCTGGCACGTTTTGGCGATCTTTGGCACTGCATTCGCGATCATCATCAGTGTGAACCTGACCCTTGCTTTTCAAGCGGTCGCGACCTTTCCGGGCCTTGAGACGCGCAATTCCTATGTTGTCAGTCAGGCGTTTGAAAGCGACCGCGCTGCACAAGAGGCGCTGGGCTGGGCCGTGTCTGCGGATGTAACAGACGGCGAGTTGCACCTGTTGATTGACGACGCCATCGGCCCGGTCGTTGCCCATATTAAATCGGCCACATTGGGCCGCGCCACTCATGTGGGCGAGGATGTTACCCCTGCGTTTCTCCATGATGGCAGTCGTTTTGTCGCCGAAGTTCCGCCGCTGGGCGCGGGGAACTGGAATCTGAGGTTGGTGGCCGAGGCCCCTGATGGCACCGCCTTTCGCCAGCGCATCGTTGTTCGGATCGCGCCATGACAATGGCCAGCTGCCCCGGTTGCGTCGCAGGCGCGCCCATGGCGGCGTCCAGTGCGGCGCGCGTGGGTGTGCCTACCCATGAACTGATCTTGCCGACCATTCATTGTTCCGCTTGCATTCAAGCCGTTGAGTCGCTGCTCAACGCGCGCTCCGACATCTTTGCAGCACGCGTCAACCTGAGCCGGAAACGCGTGGCCATCACTGGCGCGCCAGAGGCCGACCCGGCCCCTTGGGTCAGTGCCCTTGCCGGTATCGGGGTTGAGGCGCACGAGGCACGTGCGGCGCAAACCAAAACCTCGGATGACGGGTTGATGCTGCGCCTTGGCGTCGCTGGTTTTGCGATGATGAACGTGATGCTTTTGTCTGTCGCCGTCTGGTCAGGGGCCACAGACAGCACTCGCGATTTTCTGCATTGGATTGCGGCGACCATTGCGTTACCCGCCGCGCTATTTTGTGCGCAGCCGTTCTTTGTCTCGGCGTGGAGCGCGTTGCGCGTCTGGCGTCTGAACATGGACGTGCCGATTTCGCTGGCGATCGTGCTGGCCTGTGGCCTGTCGCTTTACGAGACAAGTGTGGGCGGCGAGCACGCCTATTTTGATGCCGCTTTGTCGTTGACATTCTTCCTGCTGGGAGGCCGTGTGCTTGAGACCCGTATGCGTCGCGCGGCCCGATCTGCGGCGGCTGATTTGGCGGCGCTGGAACCGAACCGTGTGATCCGTGTGACCGGAGACAACCGCACCAGTTGCCCCGTGGATGAGATCAAGGAAGGCGACACTCTCTGGCTAGCTGCCGGTGCACGCGTGCCCGTGGATGGCGTCTTGCTGGCCCCAGAGGCACAGGTTGATCGCAGCGCACTGAGCGGTGAAAGCGATGCCATTTCGGTGTCGCAGGGCGCCGTGTTGTCTGCAGGTGAAGTCATGCTGAGTGGTCCCATCACCTTGCGCACCACAGTGGACGCCGCCGGTTCCACTCTGCGTCGGTTGATCCAACTGGCCAGTGTCGCTGAAGGCGCGCGCAGCCGCTACACCAGCCTCGCCACCCAAGCCGCAGGAATTTACGCACCGCTGGTGCACGGGCTGTCCTTTGCCGCTTTCCTTGGCTGGTCCTTTGCGACAGGTGACATCTACCACGCGCTTACCATCGCCATTGCGACGTTGATCATCACGTGCCCCTGCGCGCTGGGTCTGGCTGTGCCTGCAGTGTCGACCGTCGCGACCGGACGCTTGTTTCGCGCAGGTGTGTTGGTGAAATCCGAAACCGCGCTGGAGCGTTTGGCCGAAGTTGATACGGTCGTGTTCGACAAGACCGGCACGCTGAGCGACAGCGCCTTGATCCCGGGCGCTGATCTAACAACTGAGGCGCGCTCTGTTCTCAAGGCCCTCGCTGAGGCATCCAACCATCCGCTCAGCCGGTCTGTCCTGCCGGGCTTGGTGAGTGTTGCGGCCGCAGATGTAACCGAGATAAGCGAGCACCGCGGGCTCGGTGTTAAGGGCAGATTTGGGGAGCAATCCGTTACCTTGGGCGATGGTGCATGGTTAGGGCAGGGTGTCGGTACTGTGCTGCAAGTTGGTGACGCGATCTTTGTGCTCGAGCGCCGCGAGCGCGCACTTCCTGAAGCCGCAGAGACCTTGCGTGCGCTCCATGACATGGGCCTCGACGTGCATATGCTGACAGGTGACAGTCAAGCCAATGCAGACCGTATGGCTGCCAAACTGAACGTCGATCATGTCCATGCCAGCGTAAGTCCTGAGCGCAAGCAGGCCCTGATCCACGAGCTCCAGGATGCAGGCCAGAAAGTGCTGATGGTGGGCGATGGGCTCAACGATACTCTAGCGCTGACCCAAGCCTGGGCATCTATCGCGCCGGGCACCGCTCTTGAGGCGAGCCAAAATGCCGCCGACGTGGTGTTGTTGGGCCAGCATCTGTCCGGCATTCCGGACGTGATTCACATCGCGCGCTCCGCGCGGGCCCGCATCCTCGAAAACTTTGGCCTTGCTGCCGCGTATAATATGGTTGCAATCCCACTGGCATTGGCGGGCTTTGCCTCGCCTCTCATGGCCGCCCTTGCCATGTCCACCAGTTCGATTACGGTCACTCTTAACGCCCTCAGAACGCGAGCCCGCCCATGAACATCCTTGTCGTCCTTGTGCCATGTTCTTTGATCCTCGGTCTTGGTGCGCTGATCGCCTTTGTCTGGACGCTGCGCCATGACCAGTATGACGATCCGGCAGGGGACGCAGCGCGCATCCTGCTGAACGATGACGTTCCCCCGGAAGAGCGCGGCTGTGCGACGACGTCGCTAACATGCTGACCTTGTGTCGGTACCGGAACTGAGTGGGTGGCGTGGGCGGGTCACGCTGGGTGCATGACCTATGACGAAATCGCCGCCTTCGCCCTTGATCCACTCTCTGTTCCCGAAGAGGCCATAGAAATGGCGGCGACGCTTCTGATCGACACGCTGGGTGTCGGTGCAGGGGCTGTTGATCTGGCGCCTGCCAGGATCGCGCGGGATCACGCGGTGCGTTTCATGGCGCCGGGCGGACCTGAGGATGCAGCCACATTGCTGTTTGATGGAAGGCGCGCGTCGATTCCGGGGGCATCCTTTGCGCTGGCCACACAGATCGACAATCTGGACGCGCATGACGGATACAATCCGACCAAAGGTCATATCGGCTGCGCTGTCGTCCCGGCCTTATGCGCCTTTGCGGAGCATATGCCTGACCTAAGCGCACGCGATGCGTTGATTGCTTTGGTGATGTCCTACGAGCTTTCGGCCCGTGCCGCCGTTGCGCTGCATGCGACGGTGAGCGACTATCATACGTCCGGTGCTTGGAATGCGCTCGGGGTAGCGGCTCTTGGCGCGAGGCTGCGCAAAATGAACGCAGGTCAGTTGCGTCATGCCCTTGGGATTGCTGAATATCACGGGCCGCGCAGCCAGATGATGCGCGAGATTGCCAATCCCACAATGCTGCATGACGGGTCAGGCATGGGGGCGTTGGGTGGGGCGATGGCCGTGCTGATGGCCGAAGACGGGTTCGAGGGCGCGCCCGCCATTACGGTTGAGGCGCCCGATGTCGCCACACACTGGGCTGATCTGGGCCAAAACTGGACGATCACGCAGAACTACATCAAACCCTACCCGATTTGCCGCTGGGCGCATGCCGCGCTTGATGCGCTTGGGGATCTGATTATCGCGCATGATTTGGGTGCTGACGACGTCGCGCGCATTGAGGTCAACACGTTCCAACAAGCCGCATCGCTGTTTGCGGGCATGCCTGACACCACATCACAAGCGCAATACTCGCTGGGCTTTGCGCTCGCAGCACGATTGATCCACGGCCGGATCGGACCGGAACACGTGTCCGGTGCTGGTCTGAAGGATACCGCAGTAGCCGACGTCTTGCCCAAGATCACAATCACGGAAGATGCACGTCATTCTGTACGTTTTCCGATGGCCCGCTGGTCTGATGTGACGGTGATGCACGTGGATGGGCGGGTGCTGTCCTCAGGCGACGCGCATGCGCGTGGCGGACCCGAAGCTCCGATGTCTTTGAATGAGGTTGAAACCAAGTTTCATGCGATGTCGGGTCGCCTCTCGGAGGCGCGCAAGGCGGCGATCTGGGATATGCGTGCCCAGTTGTTACACCCCACAACCCGGTTTGGTGATCTGCTGGACTTGCTGAGGGATCCCGTTGGCGTGACTTGATTTTACCCTGGGCCATGTGGTTGTGATACGCCATCAGCCGGGGAGAATATCATGCAGATTACAAGACTGGACCATGTGAACGTCCGCACGACGCAGCTTGAAGCGATGATTGACTGGTATGTCGACGTGTTGGGCCTCGTTAACGGCGCGCGTCCAGATTTCGGGTTTCCCGGTGCGTGGCTTTATGCAGGCGATGTCGCTGTGGTGCATCTGGTCGGTGTTTCTGAGGACGCGGGTGCCGGGTCAGAGGCGGCGCTGAAACTGGAGCACTTTGCGATGCGGGCCACGGATGCAGCTGGATTTGAAGCGCGGTTGCGCGAACGCGGTATCGATTATCGAAAGTCTGGCATTGATGAGCTGGACCTCATGGCTTTCAATATTTGGGACCCAGATGGCAACCACATCCATGTGGATTTCACAGACGCCAAGTGATCCGCGACACGGCGGCAACAAGACCGGCAAAAAATTTCCGACTAAATTAGTAGGGATACTTGCGTTGATCTGAAAAATAGTATCTGAGTGTTTTAGTAAACTTATTCAAACGGAGCCATCATGTCCCGCCCCACCTTCCTGGTCACCACCACACTCACCGCCGCAGTCGTGACGCTTACTCCTCTTGCCGCAGCCGCGGACGGGGAGCTGAACCTGTATTCCTCGCGCCATTATGACACGGACGAGCGGCTTTATTCCGATTTCACCGAAGCCACCGGCATTACCGTCAACCGGATTGAAGGCAAGGCTGACGAGTTGATCGCCCGTATGGAGGCGGAAGGCGCAAACTCTCCTGCTGACATTCTGTTGACCGTGGACACATCGCGTCTGGAACGTGCGAAGGAAGCAGGCGTGTTGCAAAGCGTCGACAGCGCCGTGCTGGAAGGGCGCATCCCCGCCTATCTGCAAGACAGCGACAATCAGTGGTTCGGCTTCAGCCAGCGCGCGCGGATCATTTTCTATGACAAGACGGACGTCGAAAATCCGCCCCAGACCTATGCGGACCTCGCCGATCCGGCCTACAAGGGCATGGTCTGCCACCGCTCTTCGACCAACGTCTATTCGCAAACCCTGCTGGCCTCTGTCATCGAACATGCGGGCGCTGAGGCGGCGACCGAATGGGCCCAAGGCGTTGTCGACAACTTTGCCCGCAAACCGCAGGGCGGCGACACCGATCAGTTGCGCGGTCTGGTGTCTGGTGAGTGCGATATCTCCATCTCCAATACGTACTACTTTGCCCGCTCCATTCGTCGTGACGTTGACGGTCTGCCCGCTGACGCGCGCGCAAACATCGGTTGGGTGTTCCCGTCACAGAACGCAGAAGGCGCACACATGAACCTGTCAGGCGGTGGCGTCGCGGTGAATGCGCCTAACCGTGAAAATGCGATTGCTTTCCTTGAGTACCTCGCCAGCGATCAGGCGCAGCAGTACTTCTCGGCGGGCAACGATGAATACCCGGCAGTGCCCGGTGTGGCGCTCAGCCCGTCAGTGGCGGCCCTTGGTCTGTTCAAACCCGATGATGTCGATCTGAGTGCTGTGGCAAAGAATGTGCCGGAAGCGCAGCGCATCTTCAACATGGTTGGTTGGCAGTAAGCCGATCCAAAACTGAACCACAATACGGGGCCCGGGCAACTGTCCGGGCCTTTGTTTATGGCGCGACCCAAGCACCTTTCCAGTCCAGGTCAGCGCGATAAACCGCACGCCTGTGCTGCGCGCCAAGATGCACAAGGTCGATGTTGACCAGATGGCATCTCAGCACGGCAAAGCGGTCTCGCACCGCTGGTTTTGCATAGTCGTAAACGGATGCAATTGGAGTTCCGGGTATCGGCTCTGTTCCATAAGACACCCGAGAGCCGGGGGGCACACGCGCCCAGTCGTCTTCAATCTCCGGCCCGGTCAGGATATCGACCTGGGCTTGCAACCTGATCTGTAGATCGCTGCGCGGCAGCCAGATGTGCAGGCTGGCGCGTGGGCTATGACGCAGGTCTGTAATTTTGGGGGTCTCAATGTCGGTATGTACTTCAACAAAACCTTCGGCACGCGTCGCTTTGCGCATCGCAACGGTGCGTGCCTCTGGCCATCCGTCCGGTGACACGGTTGCAAATGTCGGATAGCGCGCAGGGGATTTGGCATCCGCCACACCCCGCCCAAGGTGTTGCCATGCCTCATCCAAAAAAGCGTTCAGATCATTTGGGTCACTCATATCCCGTCATCTCCAGATATCCGCGCCCGGTGTGCGAGCCAGTGATACCCACTGGCCCTTCCCAATAGGGGATCGACAGGCCCATCCATGCGTTCGGGTTCATCGCGGTGACCGTGACATCCACATCGCGCGCCGGCAAGGTCACCTGCCAGCGGGTCGGGATATCGCGATCAGCGACGTTGCTTGTGTCAAGCGGGCGGGCGGTGAATGCACCGTCAGTGTAGGCCGTCGTTGTTCCATCCGCCTCGATCCATGTGGCCGAACTGAACGTCGACCCATCCGTTTGGCGCAATTGGAACCCCATCAACTTGGCTCCCTGGTCAAAGGACAGTGAAAACCAGTCCCAGCCGGATTGCGTGTCACTCAGGGGCTGCGAGGACCATTCCCGATCAAGCCACGCCTGTCCGCTGACAGCGACCTCACCCTCGGGGAGGGTCAGCGTGCCGGTGATGTCAAAGAAAGGTTGCGAGTAGTAGTAGCTCGCCTGACCCTCGGCGGACTTGACGGAAAAGCCGGCTTCGCCGTGAAAGACGAGCGGGCCTTGTGCTTCAAGCGACATGTCATAGGCAAAATCCGAGCCGTTGGCCGTTACGGAGAGCAGATCAAGAGTAGGCCCTTCCAATGCCCATTCGTCGATCCAGGCGCGGTACGGAGCGGCTTCCACGCCCGCTTGCCCGATGCCGCCGCGCGCAAAGCGTTCCGTGGCCAGATGCGCGTCTGGCGTTGTGACGGCTGCGTGGGCAAACCAGATTTGCGGTGAGGCCCAGCCATCGTCCTCCCCCGGCGCAAGGGCGGAGCGGAAAAGCGTCCATTGTAATCCGTAGGGCGTACCGTCTGCAGCTTCCAACGTTGCCGTCAGGTACCACCATTCGATCCGGTAGTCGGGGTGTGGGCCATGATCAGCAGGGAAGCTAAACAAAGGATTCGGAGCCGGGTTGGCAAATTCTGCGTCTGCCTCTGATCCAAGGCCAGAGAACCCTTGGGCCATAGCGGTCAGCGGCCACATGCAAAGGAAAAGGAGTAGCCTAGCGTTCATGCGCAAACACCTTAAGCAAGGCCGCGGGCGGTGTGCGGACCAAACGCCATGCCGGCCACGCGGCAGCCAGTGCGACCGCCACGAGCGCGTAGGCGCCCAGTTGCAGATAATCGAGCGGGAACAGGAACATCGGAAGTTGCCAGCCAAAGGCTTCGACATTGACGAGGGCAAGCAATATCCACGCCAGCGCCAGGCCCAAGGGGATGGCGCAGATAAAAACCAGACGACCCAGACCCACTGCACGAAAAAGCTCCAGCCGGCCCAGTGTCGCGCGTGTTACACCAATGGCCCAGACGGGGGCGAGTTGCGGCACACGCAGGTCCGCGAGGGTCAGAAGGCTCATCAAAATGGCAAAGGCTGCAACCCCAAGGGTGAGCACATTCAGAGCAGCGGTAACTGTGAAGGTGCGCTCGAACACCTCCAGCGACATCGCCTTGATCGCGCCCTGATTGATCATCGCGTTTTCGGTTAGGCCGACATGTTCGGCGATCTGTGCACGCAGGGCTGGCGCATCGTTGGTACGTATGCCGAACTGGCCCGCAAAGCTGTCGGGATAAAGGTTTGCGAACACGTCCTTTGATACGACGACCTGACCCTGAGGGTTGCCGTAGTCTCCGACCACGGCGACAATGGGCAGGCGCAGATCGGGCGAAATCTGAACACTGTCCCCGACCCACAAGTTGGCACGTCTGGCCAGTTGCTCATTGGCAATAATCGCCTCACCCTGCGCCACTCGATCCCAGGCAAGGGCGTCCGCGTCCAGAAACGCCCAGTTGTCGCGATAAGTCGGCCCCACGCGCACGCCGAATACCTGCGCCGGGCGCCCTTCGATTTGGGCAGGTGCGGAACGCAGAGGAAGTATTTCAATGCCTTGGGCGGTTAGATAGGCCTCCAGCTTAGCGCTTTGTTCAGCACTTTCGACTTGGGCGAACAATTCGGGGGCAAGGCGTTGATCCAGAAAACCGACAAAGGTCAGGCGGAAACTCGACACCATCGTCGACACCCCGACATTGGCCGATACAGCAAGCAGCAAAGCCATCAGTGCCAGGCTGAGCCCCGGTAGTTGCTGGCGTGTATCCGCCCAGAACCACTGCCAAAGAGGCCGAGTGGCGCGTTGCTCAAAAAAGGACAGTGTATAGGACGTCAGCACCGGCAACGCGAGCGCGCCTCCGATCAGCAGGCAGCCCAGCAACGCAAAAACCAATATCAGCCCGTCCGCGAAGATCACGAGAACGGCCGCCGCGCTGAGGAGGGCAAGAGCGGCCACACTTTGCGCCCCAAGACGTGCCGCGCCCGACATCACCCAAGCGCGTGGCCGTGCGCTGGCAAGCAGTGGCATGGCGGCGATTTGCCAGATGCGGCCGGCCAGTGCGACAGCGGTGCCAAGAAGTGCCAGAAGGAACCCGGACAGCCACCATTCGGCGCGAAATCCGAGTGTCCCCGACACCTCAGCTCCATAAAGACCGCGCAAGGTAGCGGCCACATCGGGCAACAAGAGGGCTGCGATGACGTAGCCCAGAACAATACCAATCGCGGCCCCAATTGCTGCCAGCGCCATCATCTCGACAACGATCAGCGTCACCAGTGTGCGCAGGGGCACGCCGAGCGCACGAATGGTGCGGATCATCCCGCGACGCTGTTCGAAAGCCAGCCCGATGGTTGCATGAACGATGAACAACCCCACGGCAAAGCTCAGCAGTCCAAAGGCGGTGAGGTTGAGGTGAAAACTGTCGGTGAGTTGGGCGACATCGGCCACCTGCTGCGAGGGTTGGAGGCGAAGGTCCGGCGCTATCGTTTCAAGATTGGACCGGCCTATGGGCTGTTCAGGCAACACCACAAGGCTGGACAGATCATCACGCCCCGACAGGCGCTGAACCGTGCCGATATCACCAATGGCGACGCCGGGGGCGACGTTTTCGTTCACTGTCACACGCGCCCGGTCTCCCAGTGCCTTGGCTGTGTCAGCATTGGCAAACAACCGATCCGGGTCGCCCGGAGTGAGGGCGCCGTCGGTCAGGGTCAGCCCTGCGAAGCCTGTCGGCGACGTCACAGGTTCGACGCCGATCACGCGCGTTTCTCCCAGTTGCGTGTCGAGGACGGGTGACACCAGCCATCCCGCGAGTCGCAGCGCCACATAAGTGTCTTGAGCAATCACGCTGCCCTGCTTGGGGATCAGGCGATCATACTGCCCTTCGCCGAGGGTTGCGGCGGCGGCATCATAGCTGGAACGCGCTTCGCTGTTGATCGCCTGAACGCCTGACCACAGGGCCGTGGCGATGGCCAGTCCAGCCAGATAGGCAAACAGTTGCACCGGGTTGCGCCGCCAGTGGGACAGCAAGGCGATGAGGCAACTGCGGATCATACCACTTTGCCACCGCTCAATTCCAAAGTGCGGTCCATGCGCGCTGCGACTTTGGGCGAGTGGGTCACAACCATCAGCGCGGCGCCACTCTTGCGCACAAGGTCCAGCATCTGTTCGAGCACTGCCGCACCAGTGTGTTCGTCCAGATTGCCGGTGGGTTCATCAGCCAGCAGCAGGTTTGGGCGGGCGGCCAGTGCGCGTGCGATGGCGACACGCTGTTGTTGCCCTCCGGACAGTGCCTCGGGGTATTTCGATAGCTGATCTGACAGGCCCAACGCATCTGCGAGAGTGGCTTCGTAAGCGCTGTCCGCCGTGCCAGAAAGGGCAGCCTGGAAGGAAATATTTGTCCCGACGGTAAGCGATGGAATGAGATTGAATTGCTGGAACACCAGCGCAATGTCGCGACGACGCAAATTGGCCCGTGCACTATCGTCCATGGCTGTCACGTCTTGCTCCAGCACATGGACAGAGCCTGCGTCCGGTGACTCAAGGCCGGCGGCAATGTGCAACAGCGTGCTCTTTCCACTGCCGGATTCACCTGTCAGGGCAAGGGTTTGGCCCTGTTCCAAAGCAAGGCTGACGCCTTGCAAGACGGGAATGCGCCCATCTTCGTGCGCATAGGATTTTTCGACAGAACTGATCTTGAGCAACGCAGATCCCCCAGTGCATGCATACCTATGTCGCCAAGGGCAGGCGAACAGGGTGTGGGCATGCGTTAGATGCGCCTACTGTGCAAGTGCGCAGGAAACAACCAAGTGCCAGACTTGCGTGTCACGGTCCGGTTGCGCAATATGTGACCGATAACACTACTCCGGTGCCTGCGTGAAAAAGCCCATCAAATCGCAATCCACAGTGACCATGCGGGACGTGGCACAAGCCGCAGGCGTGTCGCGCATGACCGTGTCGCGGGCGCTGAAAAAAGACAGCCCAGTGTCGCGCAAGACCCGAGAACACATCCTGTCGATCGTGCGCGAGATGAACTATGTCCCCGACCAGATGGCGGGCAGTCTGACCACCAAACGGTCTGGCTTTGTCGCGGTTCTGGTGCCCTCGCTCAACAACCTGCACTTTGCCGAAACGGTGCAGGCGCTGACAGAAGAGTTGGAAAAGATTGGGCAGCAGATCTTGCTTGGCTACACCAACTACGAACGTGACCGCGAAGAGGAACTGGTTGAAGCCATGTTGCGCCGTCGCCCTGAGGCGGTGGTGCTGTCCTATGACGGTCATACCGATCGCACGATCTCATTGCTGCGCGATGCAAATGTGCCGGTGGTGGAGCTTTGGGAACGCCCGGAGCGGCCGATCGGTCACACGGTGGGGTTTTCCAACGTGGCTGCCGCACAACAAATGACCCGCGCGATGATTGCGCGGGGGTATCGCAACATCGCATTTCTGGGCGAGGACGAAGACGACTGGACGCGCGGCGCGGCGCGGCGCAAAGGCTTTAGCGCGGCGATGAACGAGGCCGGTTTGTCCGATCATCGCATTCTGCGCATGGGAAAGCCGCCTTTGTCGATTGAGGACGGGGCGGCTGCTGCACCTGTACTGCTTGAACGTTACCCTGACACGGATTGTATTTTCTGCGTTTCTGATGCGCCCGCATTTGGACTGAGTTCCGCCTTGCGGCGTGCAGGAAAAGCGGTGCCTGAGGACATCGGCATTCTCGGGTTTGGCAATTTCGAGGTTTCGCGGTTTTCATCGCCAACAATCACCACCGTGACCGTTGATCCCAAGGCCATCGGAGAAGCTGCCGGGCAGATGATTGCGGGCCTCTTCGAGATGCCCGATCAGGCCGGGTTTGCATCCCAGCATGTCAGTGTCGATGTCGATCTGGAGTTCCGGGAAAGTACGAAACCGTAAGACTGGACCGTAGAAATTGAAATAAAATGACTCTTTTCGCTTGTGTTACCGGTCACATTACGTAGTGTGACCGGTAACACATCGGAGGGGGAGAGCCGATATGCCGACCATTCGCCTTGAAAACCTGATCAAACGCTACGGCGAAGTTCAGGTCCTGCACGGGATTGATCTGGAGATGGCGGACAATGAGTTCACCGTTCTGGTCGGCCCTTCGGGATGCGGCAAATCCACGACTTTGCGCATGATTGCCGGGCTTGAGGATGTGAGTGAGGGCGAGATTTTTGTCGACGGCAAACCCGTCAGCCATCTTGAGCCCAAAGACCGCGATCTGGCGATGGTGTTTCAGGACTATGCGCTTTACCCGCATATGAACGTCGCCCAAAACATCAGCTTTGCCCTGCGTCTGGCACGCCGTCCAAAGGCCGAGATTGACAAGAAAGTGCGCGAGGTCGCCGACACCGTAGGCCTGACTGAGTTCCTCGCACGCAAGCCTGGTGCCTTGTCCGGCGGGCAGCGTCAGCGGGTTGCGATGGCGCGTGCACTGGCCAAGGACAGCGGCATTTTCCTTTTTGATGAACCACTGTCGAACCTCGACGCCAAGCTGCGCGGGCAAATGCGCGCGGAACTGGCCCTGATGAGCCAGCGTGTGCAGAAAAACATGATCTACGTCACCCATGACCAGATCGAGGCAATGACACTGGCCGACCGCATCGTGGTGATGCACGGCGGCTATATCCAGCAGCAGGGCACCCCCGAAGAGCTGTTCAAACGTCCGGTCAACAAGTTTGTAGCTGGGTTCATGGGCATGCCGCCGATGAACTTTCTCGATGGTGAGATTGTAGAACATGATGGAGGCGTCTTCGTTAAGGGCGATGGGTTTGATATCCAGCTCATCGGCGAACGTGCGGCCACGGCGCAAAAGCACAACACCAAACAGATCACGTTGGGCATTCGCCCGTCTGACCTCACGTTTGAGGCCGACGCCGATCCAGCCCGCGCGCTGAGCCTTGATATCGAAGTGTCCGAATATGTGGGCGCGCAATCCGTTCTGCTTTGCAAGTGCGGGTCGGCGCGCGTGATGGTCGAGGTGAATTCCGAAACCCCTGTGGCCTTGGGGCAGATACTGACATTCGCGATCAATCCAAGCGGGGTTCACCTGTTTGATCGCAAAACCGAAGTCGCCCTGTAAGGGCGCAAGCAAAAGTCGCGCTGTAAGCGTGCAAACCAAAGCCGCGATCAAACGCGCAAACAGAGTTCAATGGGAGGAACTGATGATTAAAGGACTGAAATCAACTGCCGTCGGTCTGACGACCATGGCGTTCATGGCTGGGGCGGCGTTCGCCAACCCTTACGCGGAATATGAAGGCACCACGCTGATCGTGAACTTCCCCGCGCACCCGCACTACAACGCGGCGATGAAAGTGCTGCCCGAGTTCACCAAAGAGACCGGGATCGAAGTCGAGGTCGACCAATTGCCTTACCTCAAGATGCGCGAACGTCAGACGCTGGAACTTGCGCAGGAAGAAGGCGAATATGACCTGATCGGCTATGTTGTTTTCTCTAAGGCGGACTATGTTTTCGCCGACCAGCTGGAGAACCTTGCCAAGTATTTCATGAACCCAAAGCTGGCCGATCCGTCATATGACGCTGCAGACCTGATTGACGGTTATGTGGAAAATATCGGTGTCGCTGGCGGCACCAAGGGGTATCTGCCGGGCAAGACCGGGTCGTTGTTCGGTATCCCATTCGGATCCGAGACATCTGTTCTCGCCTATCGCAAGGACATCTTCGAAAAGCACGGCATCGCCGAGCCTGAGACCTATGACCAACTGCTGGATGCAGCCTGCAAAATTCCCGAGCTTGAGCCCGGCATGGGCGGCATGGCGTCCCGCGCGGCTTCCGGTCACCAGGCCAGCCACGCGTTCCTGCTGCACCTTGCGCCACTTGGGGGTCGTGTTTTTGACGAGGCATGGAACCCGATCATCAACAACGCAGCTGGTGTCGAAGCGGCAAACGCTCTGAAGACCATCGTGGATTGCGGTCCCGAAGGTGCGATGAGCTTTGGCCCGTCCGAGGCGGCCAACGCGTTCTCGAATGGTGATGCGGCTATGTTTATGGACTCCATCGCCTTTATGCCTGGTTTTGAAGACCCCGAGCGGTCTTCTGTTGCGGGCAAAGTCGGTTACGCCATGCACCCCGAAGGCGTGCGCCGCGGGTCGCAAACAGGCGGGTTCGGCATCGCGATCCCCAAGAACGCGGAAAACAAAGAGGCCGCATTCCTGCTGATGCAGTGGCTGACCTCGAAAAAAGGTGACCTTATGGTGGCCATGGAAGGCGGCAACCCGTCGCGCTTCTCCACCTACCAGGACCCCGGCCTGAACGAAAAGTATCCGTTCTCCGCCACCTTTGGTGAGGCGCTGAAATATGCTGACCCCGACTGGCGTCCGATCATCCCCGTTTGGGGCAAGATCAACGCGGATATCGGCACCACCATGTCCAAGGTCCTGACCGAAGACCTCGACATCCAGGAGGCCCTCGATGGTGTGGCCGAGCGGACGCGGGCTGTGATGGAAGACGCCGGTTACTATACCTGGCAGTAAGCTGACGCTGCGGCGCGCACGGGGTCCCGCGCGCGCCGCACACATGTAATTCCCAACCCCTCACGAGGTTTCGTCATGCAAAGGTCTACGGCCAACCGGCTGACCCCGTACATGTTCATGGCCCCCGCGATCGTGATCATGGCACTCGCCCTGATGTACCCGCTGGGCTACATGATCTGGGGCAGTTTCCGGGACTGGAACCCAAGCCAGACCATTGGCGAGGCTGAGTTTGTGGGCCTCAAGAACTACATCACCCTGTGGGGTGACCCGAATTTCCACGAAAGCCTTGGCGTTACACTGAAATTCGCCTTTTTCGTTGTCACCATCGAGATGGTCCTTGGCGTCGGCCTTGCCCTGCTGCTGGATCGCGACATCCGCGGTATCTCAGTGCTACGCACCATGTTCATCCTGCCGATGATGATCGCGCCGGTCGTAGTTGGCCTCATGTGGCGCTACATGTATCACCCCACAGTGGGCACGTTTAACCGCACGCTCGACAGTCTTGGCATCCCGCGTGTCGACTGGCTAGGTGACTATGCGCTGATGTCCATCATCATTGCCGACATCTGGCAATGGACCCCGTTCATTTTCATCCTGTCACTCGCCGCTTTGCAGTCCTTGCCCCGTTCCGCCCTTGAAGCGGCGCGCATCGACGGTGCAACGCCGTGGCAACAGATTATCCACATCAAGCTGCCCCTGATGATGCCGGTGCTGATCGTCACCGCGCTGCTGCGCCTGATCGACGCGTTCAAAGTGCTTGAGGTGATCCTTGTGATGACTGAGGGCGGGCCGGGTCTTTCGACCGAAATCCTTGCCTTACGCATCTCGCGTACCGCAACCGAGTTCCGCGAGTTGGGCGTGGCGGCGGCCATGTCGAACTACCTGCTGATACTGCTCTTGTTGCTGACGGTGGCCATGTTTGCCTTCAACCGCTGGCAGGAGACACGCGCCGCTCGGGTGCAGGCTCTGGTGGAGGAGGACGACTGATGGCGAGCCCAAACACAAAAGCGAATCCGGCCTTCTACGCGGTCATTGCGTTGCTGGTTTTCATGTCCGTCGGTCCCGTCATCCTGATGTTCGCCAACTCATTCAAGCTGGATGTAGACATCATTTCCGGCAGTTCCGGGCTGATCTTTTTGCCCACCATTCAGAACTATGAAAAGGCGCTGTGCGATGTGCTCTGGTACGAACCGGATCACGTTGATTTCTGCTCGCTCAAGTTTGGCGGAGCCTTCATCAACTCTTTGATCATTGCGCTGATCTCGACTGTTCTGACGCTCGTGATCGGGTGCATGGCAGCCTATGCGCTGGTACGCTTCCGGTTCATGGGGCGGGATACGGTGTCGCTCTCAACACTGATGGTGCGCATGGTGCCGCCTGCAGTGCTGCTGGTGCCTGTCTTTGGCCTCTGGAACAACGAATTCTGTCTGGACCGTGACGGGTTGATTGGGGGCGCGATCCGCGACACCTTTGGCGGGCGGGGCGATGTCTGTCTGGCTGGCACCCATGGCGGGATCATCCTGATCTATGTGGCGATGAACCTGCCCTTTGTGATCTGGATCCTGCAAAGCTTTATCGTGCAGGTCCCCCGCAGCCTTGAAGAGGCCGCGCGCGTGGATGGGGCAGGGCCGTTTCAGGTGTTCTTCAAAGTGGTTCTGCCGCTTATCAAACCTGGCCTTGCGGCGGCGGCCATCTTTACCTTCCGGATCGCATGGAACGAATACCTGCTCGCCTCGGCCCTGTCTGACCGGGACACGCGCACCGTGCCGATCCTGATCGTGAACAACATGTCGGAATTCAATGTCGAATGGGGGGTCATCATGGCCACGGGCATGCTGCTGGCCATCCCGCCGATCATCTTCACTCTGTTTGCCTCGCGCCAGATCATCACCGGCATGACGGCGGGTGCGGTCAAGGGTTGATGCTCGACTGGCTGCTCTCTCCCATCAACGCGGATGCGCCGCATGTGGTGGAGTTTGCCGTGGCCTGGCATGGGCGGTTCATGGTGCTGGCGTGGGGCATTCTGGCCCCGCTTGCAGTGGTTTTCGCGCGCTATTTCAAAGTGATGCCTGGACAGGACTGGCCGCGCGAACTGGACAATCAGACATGGTGGCGTGGACACTGGATAGGACAAATGGTGGTGTTTGGCCTATCGGTCACGGCACTGATGCTGGTGTTGCCACTCAACATTTCCGAAACGGGCCTGCATGGCATCCTTGGCACTGCTGTACTTGTTGCATTGATCATTCAGGTTCTGCTGGGACTGTTTCGCGGCAGCAAGGGCGGCCCAACAGCGCGCGCGCCCGACGGATCGCTGAGCGGCGATCACTATGACATGACCACCCGGCGGCGCTGGTTCGAGGCATTGCACAAGACGCTTGGCTACTGTGTGCTGGTGCTTGGCGCGATCACAATCATCTACGGGCTGCTGCATGCAAATGGACCGAACTGGATGTGGGTTGTTCTGGTGCTGTGGTGGCTTGGGCTGGTAGTGGCAAGCGTTGTTCTGGAACAACGTGGCATGGCCATGAACAGCTATCAGGCGATCTGGGGCAACGACCCGGCACATCCGGGCAACACGCCTGCATCTGAGCATGATGACCAAATGACTCGCCTTCAAAACCACTGACCGGGCATTGTGCCCCGGTCTGCACAAGAACGGAATTACTTCAAAATGAGCAAACGCCATATCCTGACCTTTGAGACCTATGACGACTGGGACACGGGACCCATGGAGGCCGCATACACCGTCTACAATCTACCCCATGGCGCACCACTCGACAGCTTGCCGCAAGAGGCCTTCGCGCAGGTCGAAGCGTTTGCGTTTCGGGGGCACGACCATCTGGGCGCCGACGTGATGGACGCTTTTCCTAAGCTGGGGATGATCGCGAACTACGGCGTGGGATACGACACAATTGACGTGGCCCACGCCACATCCAAGGGCATCCGCGTGCGCAACACGCCTGATGTGCTGACCGAAGATGTCGCCGATCTTGCCGTGGGCATGCTGATCGCCGGGTCGCGCGGGATGATCGGGGCGTCAGACTGGATCAGGTCGGGCAACTGGGCTGCAAACGGCGCCTATGGGCTGCAGCGCAAAGTGCCGGGCAGCTCCGTTGGCATCGTCGGTTTGGGCCGCATCGGGCGCGCGGGGGCCGAGCGGCTGGTGCCTTTTGGCTGCGACATCCACTATTATGCGCGCAGTGCAAAGGACACGCCGGGCTGGACGCATCACGACGACATCGTTGGCCTTGCACGCACAGTACAAACGCTGGTCGTCACCGTGTCGGGTGGGCCGGAAACGCTTGGCATAGTGGGGGCAGACGCCATTGCTGCCCTTGGGCCTGACGGGTTCCTCGTGAACGCCTCGCGCGGGACGACCGTGGACGAAGGTGCTCTGCTGGATGCACTGGAAAACGGCGGGCTGGGGCGTGCGGCGTTGGATGTTTTTTTGAACGAACCCGACATCGATCCCCGCTTCCTCAAACTCGACAATGTGCTGCTGTCTCCCCACCAGTCTTCCGGCACGGTTGAGACGCGCAAAGTCATGGGGCAGTTGCAACGCGACAATCTTGCGGCCTACTTTGCCGGGACTGAATTGTTGACACCTGTCAACTGAGCGGCACCCAGAGGAGAGACGCAATGTTTGGCACCTTAGAGGGCACCGGTTTCGAAGTGCTCGATCCCCGGTTCGAGGCCTGTTTCATCGGGCATGTAAAGGTTGAGCGGCTGCACACCGGTATGCGCTGGGTCGAGGGGCCTGCCTATTTCGCCGCCGGTCGCTACCTTGTGTGGTCCGACATTCCCAACAATCGGATGATGCGCTGGGATGAAACGGATGGGTCCGTGTCGGTGTTTCGTGAGCCATCAAACAACACCAACGGGCACACCGTGGACGGGCAGGGGCGACTTGTGTCGTGTGAACATCTGGCGCGTCGGGTCACGCGCACGGAACATGACGGGTCGATCAAGGTGCTGGCGGACGCCTTTGAGGGCAAACGCCTCAATTCGCCCAATGATGTGGTTGTAAAATCTGATGGCTCTGTGTGGTTCACGGACCCCAGTTATGGCATCCTCATGGACTACGAAGGGGACCGGGCAGAGAGTGAGATCGGCGCATGCCACGTCTATCGCTGTGACCCTGACACGGGAGAGCTCACTCAAGTCACAACCGACTATGTCAAACCAAACGGGTTGGCCTTTTCCCCGGATGAAGCCGAGTTGTTCATTGCAGATACCGGGGCCACCCACACGCCCGGAGGCCCGGCGCACATCCGGCGGCACACGGTCAATGCCGATGGTCGCTCACTCAACGGTGGCGACGTGTTTGCTGACTGTACGGCGGGTCTTTTTGATGGCTTCCGCTTTGATCGGGAGGGGCGCATCTGGTCCTCGGCAGAGGACGGCGTGCACTGCATCGACACCGACGGGACTCTAATCGGCAAGATCAACATCCCCGAGATAGTCTCGAACGTGTGCTTTGGCGGACCCAAACTGAACCGCCTGTTCATCACGGCGACGACGTCGCTTTATTCGGTGTATCTCAACGTGAATGGCGCGCGCTAACTCAGCAGCGCGTCCACCTGTTCTCGTGTCGGCATGGAGGGCGCAGTGCCTGCCTTGGTCACCGACAAACCCGCCGTGGCACAGCCATAGCGCACCGCCTCAGCAGAGGTGCGTTTTTCTGACAGTGCCGCCGCCAGCGCTCCGTTGAACGCATCTCCCGCGCCCGTTGTTTCGACCACGGGACCAGCATCGACAGCGGACACCAATCCGTGCCCATCCAGATAGGCGCCCTGCGCTCCCATCGTGACGATGGGTGTTTTCACGCCAAGCTCTTTCAACGCTATACAAGCCCGCTCTGCATCCGCTTCCGTATGGACGGCGATGCCCGTCAGCGCCTCAACTTCCGTTTCATTGGGTGTGACGTAGTCGCACAAGGCGATCATGCCGTCGGGCAGGTCGGCGGCAGGGGCAGGGTTCAGGATGGTTGTCACCCCGGCAGCCCGCGCAATCTCAAGGCCGCGCATCGCGGCGTCCATGGGCTGTTCAAGCTGTGTGACAAAAACGTCTGCGCTTTGGATCAAGTCCGCGTGTGCCTCGACATCTGCCGCGCAGATCAGGGCAGCGGCACCGGGCGAGACGATGATTGCATTGTCCCCCGTTGCATCGTCCACAAAGATGAACGCAGCGCCCGTGTAGCTGTCAGCGCGCTGTTCGACATGCGGGGTCACGCCAGCTTCGGCCCATGTATCGAGAGCAAGACGAGCAAAGTCGTCTTGTCCCAGCTTGCTGATCATGTGGGTCCGGGCCCCGAGACGGGCGCAGGCCACGGCCTGATTTGACCCTTTCCCCCCCGGTCCAAGGGCAAAGGACGTGCCCATGACCGTCTCGCCCATCTTGGGCATCCGTGTAGCGCGATAGGCGGTGTCGGCGACAAAGACGCCGAGTATGGCGACCGTACCCATCTTATCCTTCGTCCGGGGGGATCACCCCTTTGCGCAGCGCAAAACAGCCGTAAAAGCGGCGCTCCCCGGTCTGGATTACCGCATAGGCCTGCTTGGCGCGGTCATAAAAGGCAAACCGCTCAACCCCGATCATGGTCGGGCCTCCTGCTGCGCTCACCTTCGCCTGCACTTCCTGCATCACGGGCAGGATTGTATCGGGCTCATCGACCACCTCCATCCGAGCGGCGGCGTCGTCCACGAAGGTGTCGATGGGGTAGAGGGACAGGACCGCTTCGACGACTTCGGCCGCGGGGCGGTCTATGCGCAAAACTTCGCCCAGCACCGTTTCGCGGGCCACACTGTCAGCGGGAAAATTCGTGTCCGAGATGATCAGATCATCCCCATGCCCCATCGCACGCAGCGCATAGAGCACGTCAGCATTCAGTAACGGATCAATGCCCTTGAGCATGTTCTTCCCCCCTATGTTGGTCTAACCCATGTAATCAGCCACGGCCTTCGCGACATGCGCGCCAATGGCCGCATGACTGTCCGCGCTCAGGTGAATGCCGTCAACCGGGTCGACGCTGGCCACGGAATTTGTGTCGGTAAAGCCGAAATCCTGAGCCGCAGCAATTTGCGCCAGATGGCCCGGCAGGGCCGTCGATGTGTTCTCGGCCCCTGCAAAGACGTCCGCCAGACAGCCCGCTTCAAGAACGCGGACCGGGGCCACCAGCATGACCTTTGGCGCGGTGCCATCGGGGCCACTGTCGGAACGACGGACCTCAAGAGCGAGCCGTTGAATACCAAGGGCAATGTCACTGGCGCTCAATCCAAAGCGGGCCTTGAGATCATTTGTGCCCAACATGATCAGCACCAGATCGAGGGGGCGGTGGCTTTCCAACAGCGCGTGCAGCGCGCGCAGCCCGCTCTTGTGCTCGCCCTCGATGGGGTCCTCAAAGACCGAGGTGCGACCCGGATGCCCTTCGGCAATGACATCCCAGTCTGAGCCCAAGGCCTCGGCCATGACTGTGGGCCAGCGCTGACCGCGGTCCAATCGCCGCCTGTCGCCCGCGTGGCGCATGGCCATTGTGCCATGGGTGTTGCTGTCGCCAAAGCATAAGACCGTGCGCTGTGCCATCAGTCTGCGTCCACGCGTTGACCGTTTTCTGCATCAAAGATGTGGATGTGGTCGGGGTCGGGTTTGAGGTGGATTGTCTGCCCGGGTTCGAATGCGTGGCGTTCCCGAAAGACGGCCGTCACATCCTGACCCTCAAAGCGCAGGAAGACCATCGTCTCGGCGCCGGTCGGCTCAACCACCTTGACCTGCATCGGAAGCCCGTCCTCGGCAAGGATCAGGTGTTCGGGGCGGATACCGAGTTTGATTTTTCCGGTGCCGGAAGGCCCGAAAAACTGTTGACCACCAATGCTGACCTGCCCGTCCGCGCGCGTGCCTGCCAAAAGGTTCATCGAGGGCGCGCCGATGAAGGTGGCCACGAAGTCGTTGCGCGGGTTGTCGTAAAGCTCAAGTGGCGTGCCCACCTGTTCGATATGGCCCGCCTGCATGACCACGATGCGGTCGGCCAGTGTCATCGCCTCGATCTGATCGTGGGTGACAAAGACAGTGGTGGTCTTGAGCCGCTGATGAAGTTCCTTGATCTCCGTACGCATCTGTATGCGCAGCTTGGCATCGAGGTTTGACAACGGCTCGTCAAACAGAAACACCTGCGGATCGCGCACGATGGCACGGCCCATGGCCACCCTTTGGCGCTGTCCCCCGGACAAATGGCGGGGCTTGCGATCCAGATATTCGGTCAGGCTGAGGATCTCGGCGGCCTCGCGCACACGCCGGTCAATCTCGGCCCGGTCGGTTTTGGAGACTTTAAGGGCAAAGCCCATATTCTCGGCCACGGATTTGTGCGGGTAGAGCGCGTAGGTCTGAAACACCATCGCGATGTCACGTTCGGACGGGGGCAGGTTGTTCACGACCCGGTCGCCAATGGCGATGGTGCCGCCGTTGATGGGCTCGAGCCCTGCGATCATTCGCAGCAGGGTGGATTTACCACAACCAGAGGGGCCCACCAGCGCCACAAACTCTCCGTCTGAGATGTCGACGTTCAGGCCATGGATGACCTCGACCGCCCCATAGGACTTGCGAATGTCCTCAATCTTGACGCCTGCCATGTGCCGAATGCTCCCCGCCCTGAACGGGATGCTAGCCAATGCAGATTGTCCTGTCCACGCCCATCGCGCGAGGTCAGTTGACTTAAAGTAAGGATCAATCATACTCGACCCTTGTGGGGGAGCGGACAGGTGCAGCCTGTTCATAAAACAAAGTAATTTCCGGCTTTGTCCGTTATCCACGCCAAAACGATCAATTGTTTTCTTGGGAGGATAAACGTGAAAGTCGAACTTTATAACTACATCCGCGCAGCGCAGAAAATGAACCGGCGCGAGATGCTCAAAGGCACTGCTGCCGTTGGTGCCATGGCGATGATGCCAAAGGCGGGTATGGCGGATGGACACGGAAATGTCCGCGCAGAAATTCTCAAGATTCCCGGCGTCGGGGCCGGTTCGCCTACCGACAGCGATTGGCAGAAAGTTGGCGAAATGTGCCTTGGCGCGACCAAGGGCAACGTGGCCGAGGGTGAGTTCGAAGGGGTCGAGCTGACCTTTATGGGGCTGAACAACCAGAACCTGCACAACTTCCTGTTCCGCGGCTTTCTGAAGCCTTGGGAAGCCTACACAGGCGCCAAGATCAACTGGATCGACCTCGCGCAAGCCGACTACAACGCGCGCCTGCAACAGTCCATCGCGACCGGCACCGTTGATTTCGATATTATCGAAATGGGTGCACCGTTTGAGGGTGACGTACTGGGCAAGGGTCTCGCATCCGAGATGCCGGACTGGGTTAAAGAGCAAATCGACATGGATGACTATGTGGATTACCTCAAGGCTCCTGTCGGCACGTGGGACGGCAAGACCTATCGTGTCTCTATCGACGGCGATTGCCATACATTTGCGTATCGAAAGGACTACTTTGGTGCGGACGGTATCGGTGGCGCAGAAGTGCCCACCACATGGCAAGAGATCAATCAGGTCTCCAAGGACCTCGTCGGCAAGGAAGACCCGCTGACCGGTTTGCCCGCACACGGCTATCTTGATCCGCTCAAAGGTTGGGGCGGCTTCGGCTTCTACTTCCTTGAAAATCGCGCGTCGGCCTATGCCAAGCATCCAAATTCGCCTGCATGGTTGTTCGAACCCGACACCATGAAACCGATGGTCAACAACCCAGCGTGGGTGCAAGCCATTCAGGATGTGATGGACCTGATCGACGCGGGCGCATACCCGACCGACCAGATCAACGCTGACCCCGGCACGACAGCGTTCCAACAGTTCCTTGCGGGCACTGGTTCGATGCTGATGTGGCGGGGCGATGTGGGGTCATCCGCGCGCACCTCCGACACATCCGTCGTCGGCGACGTCGTCGGCTTTGGCGTCAACCCGGCCTCGGATCGCGTCTACAACGCCCAAGCTGGTGCGTGGGAAGACACACGCAACGAGGCACCCAACATGGCTTATATCGGCTGGGGTGTGTACGTCATGGCCACCGTGGAAGGTGACGAGAAGAAGAAGAAGGCAGCCTGGTCCGCTGCGGCCCATCTGGGTGGCAAGGACCTGTCGCTTTGGGCCTCGGCGTATCCGTCGGGCTTCCAACCCTACCGCAACTCGCACTTCCAGTTCGAAGAGTGGGAAGAGGCAGGCTACGACCGGGCCTATGTCGAAGACTACCTCGGCTCAAACGCGGACAGCTACAACCACCCGAACGCGGCCATCGAACCCCGCATTCCGGGCATCTTCCAGTATTACTCGGTCGCAGAAGACGAGTTGGCGAAAGGCTATGCCGGTCAGTATGGCTCGGCTCAGGAAACCGCGGATGCGATCGCGGCAGCTTGGGAAGAGATCACGGATCAGATCGGGCGTGACAGCCAGATCGCGGTCTACAAGGCGTCTTTGGGGCTGTAAGTCTTACAAGTTAACGTTGGGAAAGGCGCAGCTTCGCAGCTGCGCCTTTTTCTTTGATCAGATAAGCTCGGTTGTTCAAAAAGTTTGTCTCAGAGCGATAAGGGTGAAATCCCACCCGCGAACGCCGCGAGGATCGGGGAGGTTACGGCAAGACCTGCGCGCAAGTAGTCGCCAACCCCTTCTGTCAGTCCACGGCTTTGCCGCCATGCCCCGGCGTCTGACGGTGTGTCGCCAGTTTGAGTGCGAGTCGCGGTTTCGCTTAAATCTTTCACCCGACCGTCAAGGATAAGAGCGACTGGCAAATAAAAACTGAGGATCAGCAAGCTGAAATATGTGCCTGTATAGAGAGCGGCAGATAACAGCAGCGCGCCATATGCTGCGCGCTCTGGCTCCGACACAAGTTGCAGCGGCCAGTAAATCCAGCTTGTCGCGTAGAACATGCCAAACGTCAAAACCAGTCCCGCGAGGTACAGCTGTTGACGCATTTGCTTCAGGTTTTGGGCCAGCTGGGCGGCCTTTTCCTCAATATTCTGGCATGGGCGGCTATCAAGGCACAGGATCATCCCAACGATCATCGCTCCAAGGGCCAGTCCGGCGAAGATGTTGACCACATCCACAACGCTGGTGAACATGCCAATGACCGGCGTGTTCCCACAGACTCCCAACAGCCATGTGTCGTCCGGACCTCCGCATCCTCGCAAAGTGCCGCGCGCCATAACCCCTTCAAACACTGCGGATCCCAATCGATCATAGACTTGCGACCCGGTAATGTCTCCGAAGCTGCGGAGCGAGGGCAATGCCGTCAGCACCAAAATAAAGAGGAACGTTGTACCTGCCGCGATCCGAGTCGCGCGCACGGTGGGCTGTAACAGGGTGCGAAACAACATTGCTGCGGCGAGCACCGACAGAGCTCCAAAAAACCAGGTCGCGGCGAGGAAACGGTAACGACCGGCTGCTTCGAGCCAATTGCGGCCGTCCTGCAGGATGTCAGATGGCACATCCAGATCAGCAGGCATCAGGTGATCGCCTATAAATGAATGGGTGGCGTAGATTGCGATTGGCACAAGGACAATTGAAAATAGTTTTGGATCGACCCGACGCTCGGATCGAACAGGTGGGGGATCTTGGAATGCTGTCATCTCGAAATCATAGCACCAAATGTCTCTGTTCGGAAAATCTTGTGTGCGCGCGCCGATCGTTACGATAACGGGCCATCCCGCTTTCAAGCAGATGTGGTCTGCGAAAACAGGTGGACCAGTTCGATCGGGTTTCAGCGCAAGACAGCCTCAGGGAGCGACTATGATCAAAGTCGCAGCAATGAGCATGGCCAATGTTATTGGACCCCAAAGCAGTCTTTCAGGACGCGAAGGCGTGATCCAGTTTGCCAGGGTCGAAGCCGCTTGTACCCCCAAAGCGGTCCAACTGGTCCAGGTCGGCCAGTTGGGCGACCAGCCTGCTGCCGAGGTGATTGCAAAAGCCATTCCAAACAGAACAAACACCGATGCCCCGGCCGCGATCCGACCTGTGGCTGGCAGTTTGCCTTGGTTCTTTCCGCCTTGGGTGATGGGCCCCCATGGCGCGCCAAAGATCAGTGCTAACTGAAAACCAATTGCGCCAAGGCAGGCAGCAAAATAGATGAATGGCAAAAATTCGTACAAAGACATCTGCGCAAGTCTATTGAGCGCGAAACGTTCGAAAAGACACTAAGTTCACTTTTGAACTCAGCAAATTTCACGACCGAAACGAACCCTCCTTAAAATCGATCTTCAGCCTCCGACACATCGATCCCAAGCGCCTCTAACCCGCTTTCCAAATGCTCGGCGAGACCGGGAATCCCTGACAGGTACGCTTCGGTTGGTGCTGTTGCTTCGCGACGGGCTTCGGCCTTGGCCTCTTCCAGTTCTTCCGCATCAAAGCTGCCACGTCCGACCCACATCAAGGCGACAAGGTTCATCTTTTCATCGTCATTTAGACTCGCGATATAGTCTGCCAGATGGACGTTGTCCGGCCCGTACTCTCTTGTGAGCATGATCACCCTGACGATCTTTCCGGTGCTGATTTCAAGCATATTGTGCTACCTCCGCGTTGGATTTGCATCAAACATCCGTGCTACTAGGCAAGCACAAAAACACGTCTGCGTCGATCCTGTTGTCAGTGCGCAAGGGCAGTCCGAGTGACTTGCAAAACAAGCGCGCTAAGGCGGTTTTTCAGCTTAACAGCGCGCGCCCACCTCGTTAACCTCACCTCATGAGTACCGACGGCGACCTTCTTCACACTGTTACGGCCGACGATATCTCTGACAGTCGCCGCCGTCTGGGCAAAGCGATGGTCTGGGGGGCTGCGGGTCTGTGCGCTGTCCTCGCTATTTGGCAGATGATGTATGAAACCGGGCGCGTCACGAGCGGGTTCGAGACATGGCGCCCGATCCTTTACGCTTACGTCCTGTGGGCCTTCGCATTGTGTGCGGCACAGGTCATCGTGAACGGGGAAAAGGGGAAGCGCACGTTGTTTGTTCTACCGGCGGCACTCTTCGTCATTTCGCTTGTTGTCTTTCCGCTGCTCTTTGCCCTCTACATTTCGTTCACGGACTGGAACCTTGCCTCCCCCAACGGCCCGCAGCCGAATGGCTGGGACAACATGGTGCAGATGTGGAATGATGGATTTTACTGGAACGCATTGAAAAATATGGTTTATTACGTACTCGCTGTCAGCGTCGAATACGTTATTGCCTTTGGCCTCGCCCTGTTGCTCAACGCGCAAATCAGGGCACGCAAGTTCTTTCGGGTGGTCTTCCTGCTACCCCTGATGCTCAGCCCCGTGGCTGTGTCGTGGATGATTGGCAAGTCGATGCTTGAGGTTCGCTTTGGTCCCATTTCACGACTGATCCGGGAGATGGGGTTCGAACCCAGCTTTTTCGGCAACCCCGAGATTGCGCGCTTTATGATCATGGCGATGGACGCGTGGACGTTCATTCCGTTCCTGATGATCATGCTGCTTGCCGGTTTGCAGGCCTTGCCGAGTGAAGTGATTGAAGCATCCAAGGTCGACGGTGCATCGGGCTGGCAAAGCTTCAAAGAGGTGATCTTTCCCCTCATGTTGCCAGTGTCCGTCACTGCCATCGTCATTCGCATCATATTCAAACTGAAACTGGCAGACATTATTATCAACGTCACCTCTGGCGGGCCGGGGGGCGCCACTGACTCTGTGACCAGCTTTATCTTCCGGGAGTATCGGGACCGCTCGAACGTTGGATACGGTACCCTGCTCGCGATGGTTTACCTCGTCCTGATCGTGATCTTTGTCACGCTGCTCTTGAAACTCGTAAGCCGCTGGATGGAGCGCCCCGCATGACCGCCACCCAGACGAACGCAGTCTTCAAGGACCACGCCGCGGATAACCGCGTCAAAACCAAATGGTGGGCCAGCCGTGTGGCGATTTACGCGGCGCTGATCACATGGGCCATCATTTGCCTGTTCCCGATCTTCTGGACGATTACCACATCGTTCAAGCTTGCGCCGGATGTGATGAAAGGCAACATGATCCCGTGGTGGGATTTCACGCCACGCTGGAAAGGCTGGGAGAGTATCGGTATTTCACCGCGCCTGATTGGCGAAGTGTCGACTGTGCGCGAAGAGTTCCTGAAACGGTTCTGGAACAGCACTGTCATTGCGGTTTCGGCGTCTCTGCTCGCCGTCATCCTCGGCTCATTGGCGGCTTACGGACTGTCCCGATTTAACTATCGTTTCGGGTTCATGCGCAACTCTGACATCTCGTTCTTTTTCCTGTCCCAGATGATCCTGCCGCCGGTGGTGCTCGCCCTGCCGTTTCTTGTGCTCTACAAATCGCTGGCGCTGCTCGACAGCCGCATCGGGCTGATCCTGCTTTATACCCTTATGGTGCTGCCCATCGTGATCTGGATAATGCGCGACCAGTTTCAGGGGATACCTGTGGAGTTGGAAGAAGCGGCCCTCGTTGACGGCCTCGGCATCTGGGGATCATTCTTTCAGATCGTTCTGCCCATCGCTCTGCCAGGCATGGTCGCGGCGTTCATATTGAGCCTCGTTCTGTGCTGGAATGAATACTTCTTTGCTGCGCTTTTGACGGCAACGAACGCGACCACGTTGCCTGTGATGGTCGCCTCACAAACTGGGTCTCAGGGGATCAACTGGTGGTCTATGGCTGCTTTGTCATCGGCTGCGATCCTGCCGCTGGTGATTGTTGCAATCTTCCTTGAGAAATACATAATCAAAGGCATGGCCGCAGGTGCTGTGAAGTAGCCGGACGGACCGCACTCGAGCTGGTATCAATTAGCCCCGCAATACCGCTTCGCACGAAATTTACTATGTCAACAAAGCGGTCTGCATCATCATATGGACGCCTTTGTTGCCGTTGACCGTTTGCGTGATGCGCAAATCCCCGGCCAGTGAGCACAGCATGTAAGCGTCTTCGCGGCTTAGTCCGGTGCGGTCGACGATCCATACAATCATGTCGCGCAGTGCGATTTCTACGCATTGATCAAGATCGGGATGCAGACACATGGTGATCAGCTGCGTTGGCTTTTCCGCGCGGGGATGCGCCAGATG
>ERZ1740072.128-NODE-128-length-35200-cov-9.163210_pt1 | contig 35200 bp, 29 predicted proteins | sample MGYA00581733_ERZ1740072 | MGnify/ENA primary metagenome ERZ1740072 (study PRJEB43018, sample SAMN04849741) | marine metagenome | isolation source: floating plastic debris | place: Pacific Ocean | collected 2008-08-30 | study: EMG produced TPA metagenomics assembly...
CACTATCTCAGTGACCTTGGAAAAACTCTCTATTTTTTAAGCCTAAGTAGTTACTTTGACTCTATCTATAAGCAGATTTATTTATTGTTGCCATTTGTTAACCTATCCCAGAGATCGTGGCTTTCAAATCTAAATAAATCCAGATATTAAACTATGGACGTTGGAGTAACTCCCTTGGAGAACGGCAGCTACAGATTTACCCTGTGGTCGCCAGCGGCAGACTCAATTGCGCTTAAGCTTGTTGCTCCCCGCCAGGAAATCATTCCCATGCAGTCTCTAGAGAGAGGCTACTGGAGTACCGTGGTCTCGGACTTAGACCATGGCACTCACTACTGTTATCTAATCGGTGATACCTCCTATCCAGACCCGGCCTCCCGCTATCAGCCAGAGGGGGTTCACGGGGTTTCTGCCGTTGTTAACCATCAGCGATACCAGTGGCAGGATACCGACTGGAAAAATTTAGAGTTTACTGACTATATTATTTACGAGCTGCACATTGGCACGTTTACTCCAGAAGGGACATTTACTGCTGCAATTGAACGGCTAGCCGACCTCAAGGCGCTGGGGATCACAGCCGTGGAGATTATGCCTGTGGCTCAGTTCCCAGGCGAGCGCAACTGGGGCTACGACGGCGTCTATCCCTATGCGGTACAAAATTCCTACGGAGGGCCCGAGGGGCTTAAACAGCTAGTAGATGCCTGTCACCAGCAGGGTCTGGCGGTAATTATGGATGTGGTCTATAACCACTTTGGTCCTGAGGGTAACTACACCGGTAGTATCGGCCCCTATACTACACCCAGGTACAATACCCCCTGGGGTAGCGCCATCAACTTTGATGACACCTGGAGCGATGGCGTTCGCCAGTACTTTATTCAGAATGTGCTGAGCTGGCTGCGAGACTACCACATCGACGCGCTCCGTTTAGATGCCATCCATGCCATCTACGATTTTGGGGCAAAGCATGTTTTAGCCGATATGGCTGAACAGGTAGAGACTCTCTCGAATGAGTGCCACAAGCCCCACTATCTGATTGCCGAAAGTGACCTCAACGATCCTCGAATTATTCGCGATCGCACCTCAGGCGGCTACGGCATCGACGCCCAGTGGAGCGATGACTTTCACCATGCGCTGCATACGTTATTGACGGGAGAAACCACCGGATACTATCGGGACTTTGGCAGCTGTGAAGCGCTTGCGATCGCGCTACAGGAACGGTTTGTTTATAGCTGGAAATATTCTCCCTTTCGTCAGCGATTTCACGGCGGGTCTGCTGTAGACCTACCCACCTCACAGTTTGTTGTCTGCGCTCAAAACCATGACCAAATTGGTAATCGCATGCTGGGGGAGCGTCTGACCCACCTGATTCCGTTTGAGGGATTAAAGCTTGCAGCAGGTATTTTACTAACATCGCCTTACATTCCCATGCTGTTTATGGGAGAGGAATACGGCGAAGAGGCTCCCTTTTTATATTTTGTTGACCACGGCGACCCCGATCTGATTGCCGCCGTTCGCCAAGGTCGGGCTAAAGAGTTTAAGGACTTTCACCTAAACGGGTCCCCCCCGGACGCGGCTAGCCCAGACACCTACAAGCAATCTACGCTGAACTGGTCTGCCTGGCAGCAGGGCAAACAGCAGCAGCTAAGAGACTACTATCAGCATTTAATTCAGCTGCGTAAACGGCTCAACATGGCTGTGTGTACAAGTGACATCAATGTCGCTAGTCAAGAAGACCCTAAAGTCCTGTACTATCAGCGCTCCACCGACAGGGGTCGCATTCTCTGTTTAATGAACTTTGAGCGCAGTGATGCCAAACTAGACCTGCCGGAGCTTTATGGTAGCTGGCATCGAGAGATTGACTCTACCAGTCAAGACTGGGGCGGCTCTGGTACGACTCTCCCAGAGAGCATAAGCGGTCCAGAGCTGTTGACCCGGCCGCCCCTTAGCTTCGCTATGTATAGTGCTGGTCCGATGCCGGCGTTGTTAGAGACAATCAATTAGAGCCCGTAGCCGGTCTACCCAGTCTCGCTTTAATGCTTCTGTCCATTTCTAGTTCTTATTTTCTTACCATCGGAGACTATGACCATGCGTATTCCCGTGGCCACTTACCGTCTACAGTTCAATCCTGACTTTAGGTTTACAGAGGCTGAGGCCATTGTGGACTATCTAGCTATGCTCGGGGTCTCTGATATTTACGCATCGCCCATCTTTAAGGCTCGCTCCGGCAGCAGCCACGGCTATGACGTGGTTGACCAAAATCAGCTCAATCCTGAACTGGGCACCGAGCAGAACTTTGACCAACTCATCGAACAGCTGCACGAACGGGGTATGGGCTGGCTTCAGGATATTGTGCCCAACCATATGGCCTACGATGGTCAAAACCACTATCTGATGGATGTGCTAGAGCACGGGCAAGAGTCAGATTATTTCAACTACTTTGACATTGAGTGGGAAACCAGCTACGAAGAGATTGACGGTCGGGTGCTAGCGCCGCTGCTAGGAGACTTTTATGACCGCTGTTTAGAGCGAGGAGAGATTCAAATATCCTATGACCAGGCTGGGTTGAGCGTATGCTACTACGGTCTAAAATTTCCCATTCGAATTGAATCCTACAGCCGCCTTTTATCTCACAATATTGAACGCCTAGTAGAGCAGCTGGGCGAAGAAGACCGCACCTATATTAAAGTGTCTGGTCTACTATATTTGGTCAAAGACTCATTTTCGGGTCTATCGAGCCAGCAGCGACACGAGCAGACCCGATTTGTAAAGGAGCTGCTGTGGGAGCTGTACCAAGACAATTTAGATATTCAAAAATTTATTCAGCAAAACCTAGAGACCTTTAACGGTATCCCCGGTCAGCCAGAGAGTTTTGACCTATTAGACGAGCTGCTGTCTGAGCAGTTTTATCGACTGGCCTTTTGGAAAGTTGGGGCAGAAGAACTCAACTACCGTCGTTTCTTTACGGTCAATGAGCTGATCTGTCTCAAAGTAGACGATCCTGACGTTTTTCAGCAGACCCACACCCTAACTCAGTCTCTAATTCGCTCAGGAAAATTCAACGGCTTACGCATCGACCATATTGACGGTCTGTACGACCCAACGGAATACTTGGAGCGGCTGCGTCAAAGTATGGGCGACACCTATATTGTCATTGAAAAGATTCTTGAACTAGACGAGGAGCTGCCCGAGACTTGGCCCATCCAGGGCACATCGGGCTATGAATTTTTAAACTATGTCAACGGTCTTTTTTGTCAGAGCGACCATGAGACTGAATTTACTCGTCTGTACCATCAGCTCACCGGAGAAACGGTACCCTATCAGGAGCTGTTTTTAGAGAAAAAGCGGCTGATGGCAGAGACTAATTTAATCGGTGATATTGACAATCTGGCGCGGTTTTTAAAGCGGGTTTCCAGCCAGTATCGCTACGGACGTGACCTGACGCTGTATGGACTGCGTACCGCCATTGAAGAGGTGCTGATTGCCTTTCCCATCTATTGCACCTATATCAACGAAGAAGGGGTGACTACGCGGGCACTGCACTATATTCGTATTGCCATCGACCAGGCCAGGCAACAGATTCCTCAGCTGGTAACTGAGCTAAATCTGATCGAAAAATTCTTGCGTCTAGAATACGAAGACTCGTTACCACCAGAAGAGCGGGCTCAGTGGCTACACTTTGTCATGCGTCTGCAGCAGTTTACCGGACCGCTGATGGCCAAAGGGATTGAGGATACCTTGTTCTATAGCTACAACCGGCTGCTGAGCTTAAATGAGGTGGGCGGTGCTCCCAACCATTTTGGCGTCTCTCCCAGACAGTTTCATAAGTTTAATGAGCAGCAGCAGACCACCTGGCCCCACGCCATGAACGCTACGTCCACCCACGACACCAAGCGTAGCGAAGATGTAAGGGCCCGGCTCAATGTTCTCTCAGAGATGCCCCAGGCGTGGGAGACCAAACTGCAAACCTGGCGCAGCCTCAACAGCAGTCACAAGCGGGTAGTGAACGATCGGGTCGTGCCGGACGCTAACGATGAGTATTTTCTCTATCAGACTCTGATTGGTGCTATGCCGTTTGACACCGACGACCTAAGTGAGTTTACGGAGCGGGTAACTCAATATGTGGTGAAGGCCGTCCGAGAAGCCAAGGTGCATACGGCCTGGCTACGTCCCGATACCGACTACGAAAACGGCTTTGTAGAATTTACCCGAGCGCTGCTCGCCCCCGCAGCAGACAGCACCCCGTTTCTAGAAGAGCTGATTGCCTTCCAACAGGAGGTAGCTGACTACGGCATCTACAACGCCCTCTCGCAAACGCTGTTAAAGATGATGTCTCCGGGGATACCTGACATTTATCAGGGCAATGAGATGTGGGATTTTAGTTTGGTAGACCCGGACAATCGGCGTCCGGTGGACTATGGCTATCGTCGCCACATGCTAGGTGAAATTAAGCGAGACTGGCAGCAGTCTCCAGCCGAGCTGTTGCCAAATCTGTTGGAATACCGACAGGATGGTCGGATCAAAATGTTTGTGGTACACCGTAGCCTGGCCATACGCCACCAGTATAAGGATGTGTTTGATCAAGGAACCTATGTACCCTTAACGGCCCACGGCACCTACGAAGACAACATTGTTGCCTTTGCTCGGCAGTGGCAGGGAACAACCATCGTTGCGATCGCACCGCGCTTTCTCACCCATGTGACCGACCCAGGTAGCTATCCCCTTGGCTCGGTGTGGCAAGACACCACGCTGACGCTGCCCCAGACGGGAACCTGGTACAGCTGGATTAGCGATCGCACGCTAGAGCTGCCCGCTGAAGTTTCCATTGGCAAGCTGCTAAACGAGTTTCCACTGGCGCTGCTGGTCCAAGAGTCAGTGTCTGGGTAGCCCCGCTGCTAAAACCAACCGTTCATCTAGTCCTGGAGAATCTTTGTGAGTCTTTCTGTTCAACGTCCTGATACCGCTGCGATCTCAAATCTGCGTACCTACATCAAACAGTCTTGGCATACGCTAACCCGTTCCCACGACCATATTGTGGCCGCTGCGGTAGACGAAAAGATTCCCCACAGAGACGGCCTGCCCTGGACAATCTATGTCTCAGCCAAAGAAGACATATCCGCTGTTGAAGAAACACTTAAAAAGACGGTTCCCGCCGAAAAGCTCAAAAAAGTCAGACTGCAGGAGCTACCGGCAGAAGTTGACCAAATCGACGAGCACGGGCTGCTGTATCTGCCTGGAGCCTATGTGGTTCCCGGCGGTCGCTTTAACGAAATGTACGGTTGGGACAGCTATTTTATCCAGCTAGGACTGCTGCAGGACAGCGAGTATGACCTGGCTAAAAGCATGGTGGATCAGACTCTCTACGAGGTCGAGCACTATGGCACCGTCCTCAATGCCAACCGTACCTATTTTCTCAATCGCTCCCAGCCGCCGTTTCTCTCACAGATGGTGCTGGCCTGGTTTAACCACGCTCAGGATACAGACTGGCTGCGCTCAACGATTCCCCAGCTAGAAAGCTACTACTATTACTGGAATGTGCCCCCCCATCTCAACGCCAACACAGGGCTGTCCCACTATTACGCCATTGGCGATGGTCCTGCACCAGAAGTGATCTTTTCTGAGCGTGACGAGGGCGGACGCACCCACTTCGATCGAATTAAGGACTACTATCGCACCCAGCCCGTAATTGACTACGATCTGTCGCTTTACTACGACAGCCACGGCGACCGGCTAACGGACTTGTTTTACAAAGGCGACCGCTCCATGCGCGAATCGGGATTGGACCCTACCAATCGCTTTGGACCCTTTAGCGTCGATATTATTCACTATGCTCCGGTCTGTCTAAATGTGCTGCTTTATATGATGGAGCAGGATCTGGCCTACATTCACGAGCGCCTAGACTATCCTGACTTGGCCCAGCGCTGGCAAAACAAGGCCGAGCAGCGCTCAAAGCTAATCAACGAATATCTCTGGGACGAAACCAGTGGATTATATCTCGACTACAACTTTCGCAGCGAGCGGCGGCGCTATTACGAATATGCCACCACCTTCTATCCGCTGTGGGCCGGTATTGCCACCATAGAACAGGCCCAGCGCGTAGTCGATAATCTCTCCAAATTTGAAGCCCCAGGGGGAATTCGCACCAGCAACTATATCTCTGGTAACCAGTGGGACGCGCCCTTTGGTTGGGCTCCGCTACAGCTGATTGCAGTGAAAGGACTGCTACGCTACGGCTATCGAGTCGAAGCCAAGCGGATTGCCCAAAAGTTTGTAGATCTAACGGTAAAAGACTTTGAGCGCTGCGGCTATCTCCTCGAAAAGTACGACTTAGAACGCTGCTCGGGTCTTGTCTCCGATGAAATCCAGTTTGGCTATAGCTCCAATGAGATTGGCTTTGGCTGGACCAATGGGGTTGTTGTCGAACTACTAGCTATTTTGGAGAGCCTTAACCACAGGGCCTTAGCCTAAGCTACTGCTTCTGGAATAAAGCGGACCTGGTCCAGCAGCTGGTTTAGCTGAGTATCTGTTTCTAGCAGACAGGCATGGCTGCCGTTTGCTAACGTTAGCGTCTGAGTATTAGGCAAAAGCCTGCTGAGACGATTAATTTCAGAGACAGACGGCAGTAGCCGATCGGCGGATGATGCCACCAGCAGCGTCGGTCCTTGAAACCGGGTAAGCGCAGTTGGATCAATCTTAAAGGTGTTGAGCAATTCTATACGCCAGGCGGCAGTCTCTGAGGTGACCGCCTGCATAGCGCATAGCAGTGCCCGACGATTGTCTTCAGAGACTCGACTAAAAGAGATTAAAAAGGGCAGCAGTCCCACCGCCGCTAGCTGATAGGTCTGACCGGGTAGCCATTTGACCGCTATCGCCCCTAGCGGGCTCCAGACCTGGCGATGAAATGAAGAGGCCGGATTGATTAATATTAATCGTTCAAACAGCTGGGGCGCATGACTGACTGTTTTAAGGGCTAAGCAAGCTCCAAAAGATTCACCACACAGATATGTTGTCTGGTTAGGGCGAGACAATTTTTCTGCATGTACCAGCTCTATTAGCTGCACCACCAGATCCGGCCAGTCGGTTTTATCGTCCTGAGGGATGCAAAAACAGCGGACATCAAAGTTCTGGCTCAGACCATGAGACTGCTGCCGTAGCGACAGATCGCTCCCGTCCATACCCGGTAAGAACACCAACAATGGCAGATCTGGCCGCTTGGTGGTGACAGCGGAAAGAAACATACCCCGGTCTAGCATTCTAAAAACACTCAGAAAAGCCCTCCTGCAGCAGCTGGGAAATTTCAGCATAGCAGGATCGAGTGAGATCCTTAGCCAGAAGGCCCGCCTGTCTGCCGTGGTACTGCTGTCGGTGAGCTTCAGTGATACGAATCGGGTTGCCGATGGACAAAATAACTCGCTGATAGCTGACGGCAGGGTGCCAGCCTGGCTGGTCAAATAGGGGCTCTAGCGGATCAAACAATCCCAGCAGCCGCAGCGGTACGGTCGGGCTCACCGTTTCTTGCAGCGAGGTAATGGCCACAGGCAATATAGCCAGGTTTTGGACCGGGGCTCGCAGGGCCAGGTGGGCAAAGCCTCGATGAAAACGACCGACCTCGCTAGGAGACGTGGTCCGCACCATTGGATCGGCTCCCTCAGGGAAAATCCCTACGGTCTGTCTCTCTTTCAGTGTCTGAATCGCTGTTTGAAAAAAGGTTTGATGTCGCTGCCCCGGAGCGTCCATCGGAAAACAGCCCATGGCCGCAATAATATCTTTGAGGACCGGCACCTGACTCATATAGTGATGACAGGCAAATCGTACCGAGCGATCTACAGCCGTCATCACCAGGGGGGCATCTAGAAAACTGCGATGATTGCTGACAACGACCATGGCATCACCGTGGGGAATACGTTCGCGATAGCGTACAGCAGTCTGAGTTCCAAAAGTATTGAGCAAGCCGTGGGACAGTAAAAGAGACGTATCGAAAACCATAAAGTTTAGAGTAAAAAGGCGCTGACGCCGCTGATAAAGCCCTAAATCAGGGTCTAGAACTAGACAAATCTATAGAAACTATAAAGTAATGTAAACGATATCTGCTCTTTCTGGAGACGTATACCTGGACCCATTCTGCAAATCGTGCGATCGCAGCCGACAAAGCTAACTAAATACCTATAAAATCTGTTCTTGCCACCGTAAAAACGCTGAGTTTCTGTCTCTTGATAGACTTCTAGTCTCCCAACACTCCGCTAGGATGCCCTCAGCTCACAAGCAGGACGCTAAATGTATCTGATTGTTATCGGTGCGGAGGCTGAAGGTCGTCGCCTTATTGATATGGCGACCAGCGACGGCCATGAGGTCACGCTAATCGAACCCAATGAAGAACGGGCAAGACAGGTACTTAAGGAAAATCAGATTCGGGTTCTTCAGGGCGATATTGCCGACGACCACATTTTAGACGAAGCCAATATCGAGCGGGCCGACGCTGTTATCGCCGCCACCCACGACGACTCAAAGAATCTAATGGCCATGGTCTTGGCTAAAGAGTTTGAGGTCAAAACACGTATTAGTTTGATCAATCAGCAGTCCCACAGCTCGCTGTTTGAGCATTTGGACGTCAAGAGCGTTCGCGATCCGGCTGGAATTGTCGCTGGATACCTGTATGAACACATCGATTAAACGATTGGGCGGTATCTGCTGGGCCACCATTAGCTACGACGTCAGCTGTTTTTTATGGATACCGGCAGCCATGACGCTGGTATCTCTACCTATTTGTGTGGCCAACGGTGAATGGACAGAGCTGGGGGCCTTTGTCATCACCTGTGTCAGCCTGCTCCTTGCTAGCGGTGTATGTCGCTACTGGGGACGTGGGGCCCAGGCAGGACCGATGGCCCAAACCCTGGTTAGTGTTGCCATTGGCTGGGCGATTATTGCCGCGTTTGGAGGCTTACCGCTGTGGCTGTCGGCGCTCATGGCCGGTCCAGAGGCGTCTCCTACGCTGCAGACGTTTGGCCATATTTCCAACGCGTTGTTTGAAGGCATGTCTGGGTTTACCAGCGCCGGGTTGACCATGGTAATTCGGCCCAGCCAGCTACCCTATAGCCTGCAGTGGTGGCGTTCGCTGATGCAGTGGACGGGCGGTGTAGGAGTGGTAGCTTTTGCGATCGCGCTGCTCAACCCGGCCCATAATAACTATGCGCTCTTTCAAGCAGAGGGTCGGCAGATCCGGCTTCGTCTGACCGTCTCCTCAACCGTCAGACGGATCATGCTGATCTATACCGGCTATACCGGCTTTAGTATCCTGCTATTTCGCCTCCTGGGGATGCCCTGGTGGGAGGCCATCAACCACAGCATGAGTGCCATCGCCACCGGTGGCTTTAGTGTGACCGACGGCAGCATGTCTGTTTACGACACCCCTGTGCTGCTGGCAATCATGCTGACCATGATTTTAGGAGCCATTGCCTTTAGCAGTCACGATCAGGTTATCCAGCAGCGACAGCCAGCTGTTTTATGGCAGGACCGACAGCATCGTTTGCTACTGATACTGTTGCTGCTAGGCACGGTGCTAGTGGCCGTAGAGAGATTTACCATTATTGGCAAATTTGACTGGCTCCATAGCAGTTTTCAATGGGTGTCTGCCCTAACCACTTGCGGATTTAGCAGTCAGCCTATCCAGTTTTGGAGTGATACCAACAAACTGTTGCTCAGTTTAGCGATGATTCTTGGCGGCGCTGCCGGGTCTACCGTAAGGGGGAATCAAGCTCAATCGAATTCTGTTGCTGTGTAGAGCGATTCAGTGGCGATTTCGCCAGAGCAATCTGTCTGCTAGAGAAATGATGGCCCGTCGATTTAACGGCAGCGCGCTCAAACCGACTGAAGCTCTGTATCAGATTGAACAGGCTCTGGCGCTGGCGGTACTGTGGATTGTGGCAATAGCTATTGGCATCGGGATACTAGAAAATGTTGTCCCGACTGAATACAGTCTCAGCGATGTTATTTTTGAAGTGGCGTCTGCCCTGGGCGCTGCCGGTCTCTCTACGGGGATTACCCAGCCGTCGCTGCACTGGGTGGGCAAATATCTGCTGATACTGCTGATGTGGATGGGGCGACTAGAAATTATCCCGGTGCTGCTGCTGCTCAAGCTGCTGACCCAAAGCCTGCTATTGCCCATGCGAAAAAAATAGGTGTTTTGCTAAAAAGCTACTGTGGATATCCCGCGACGGACATGGGATAGTAACGCCAGCCTCGTTAAACTGAGTGAGCACCGGTCATCTTGTCAGTAAAACTCTCTTGACCGTGTATAGTCTCACTGTCGAAAAAGAACTACCCGATGCAACAGCTCACCCTGACTAGACCCGACGACTGGCATCTGCATCTGCGGGATGGCGACGCGTTAAAGATGGTCTTGCCCCATACGGTGCGTCAGTTTGCCCGCGCCATCGTCATGCCTAACTTAAAGCCGCCCGTACGAACGGTGGCAGACGCTGCCGCCTATCGCGATCGCATCATCGCTGCCATTCCAGCTGGCCAGCCGTTTGAACCCCTAATGACGCTTTATCTCACCGATGACACCGGTCCTGACGATATTGTTGCAGCCAAGGCGTCCCAGTTTGTCAAGGCGGTCAAATACTATCCAGCCGGAGCAACCACCAATTCAGCGTCTGGTGTGACAGACATCCGCAAGTGCGATCGCGTCTTTGAAGCGATGCAACAGGTCGATATGCCGCTGTTGCTCCATGGAGAAGTGACCGATCAGACTGTTGATGTGTTTGACCGTGAAAAAGTGTTTATCGAGCAGCAGCTCATTCCCCTTAGACAGCGATTTCCTAAGCTGCGGCTGGTGCTTGAGCACATCACCACGGCCCATGCTGTAGAGTTTGTCCTGGCCAACGACAATATGGCTGCCACCATCACACCGCAGCATCTGTTGTTTAGCCGCAATATTTTGTTCAAAGGCGGCATTCAACCCCACTTTTACTGTCTGCCGATCCTCAAACGGGAGACGCATCGTCAGGCGATTTTACAGGCGGCCACATCCGGCAGTCCTAAATTCTTTTTAGGGACCGACAGCGCCCCCCACGCGCGGCACAGCAAAGAAACCGCCTGCGGCTGCGCGGGGTGCTATTCGGCCCTGCATGCAATGGAACTGTACGCGGAAGCCTTTGAAAGCGTCGATGCCCTCGACAAATTAGAAGCCTTTGCCAGCTTTTACGGACCGGACTTTTATCAGCTGCCTCGCAACACTGACCAAATTACCCTCACCAAAACAGCCTGGCGGATTCCCAATGAACTGCCCTTTACTGATTCTGGTCTTGTACCTTTACGAGCTGGCGAAGAAATTCCATGGCAGATGGTGTGATCTACCAAAAAATATCATCCAAGGAAAAAACAGCCAACTCCGCGTCTACGGCTGAGCGTCCACATAGGGCTGTAGTAGCTCGATTAAATCTGCGTTGCCCGACTGTTGCGCGGTGTCCCACACCTGCTCTAGCGTAGACGCGGATACTCCGGTGGCCAGCAGTTGTTCTACAGTGGCCAGGTCGCTGTAGCCAATCGCCCACAGCAGCAGCGGCTGCCCTCGCCAGCTGACATTGGTATTAGCACCGTTATTTAGCAGCAGCTGAGTGAGTTCAGGGGAGTTGTTTGCGATCGCACTGATCAACGGGGTGGCTCCCAAAGTCTGATTGCCCACCAAATTGACATTGGCTCCCTGCTCAATCAGCGACTCGGCTCGAGCTACATTCCCCTCAATTACCGCTCGATGCAGCGCCGTTTGTCCCTGGGCATCAAGGGCATTTAACTGACGTTCAGCGGCTATTTTCTGACCAATGTCTCCTCGATCCCAGCCGGTTAGCTCGACCAGATTACCCACAGTCTGAGCCATGACTCGCTGATATCGCAGCTTGGATACACAGACGGCGTTGCCCAAAGGTCGTCTAATCACATAGCGGGTTTGAAAATCAACCCCGGCCCACTGAGGAAATGAGCGCCCCGTAATTCCAGGCATTTGAGACAGCTCTTCGGGAAAAATTTCTTCAAACTGTAAATCCTCGGGAAATGTGGTCGAGCTGTAGCGCACGTGTAACCGAGTAATCAACGTTTCTGGAGACTCGTCGCTCCACCAGGCTCCCATTGCTTTGAGGTCTTCCATCGTCGGTATTGCATCGGACTCTACCGCACAAGGATCGCACTTGATATTGTCCCCAAATGTGCGGGTGGCATATTCTAAAAAAACAGCCTTTTGATGCTGTTGATGGATGTGCTCAAACAGCGCCTCATAAAAGTCTTCAAATTCACCCTGAATAAAAGCAGGCACCTCGTGACCCGAGGGCCAGTTAGCGCTGGACTCCGCATCGGTAGGAACCGCTAAGGTCTCATAGTTTTCGGTGCCCCCATAGGTGTCAGGCGACAACAGATGAATAATCAAATCTTGATCGCCGCTGGCATTTAAGGTCCCTAGCCGAATCGGTAACATAAACTGCTCCGATTCATAATCCAAGACAATAGGCCGTAAAAACTGTCCGCCTGTCTTTTGAAACTCGGCTAAATTGACTCGCACCACAAAGAACTTCATGCCTGCGTCAATGTAGGACTGCAGCATGGCAGCGGCCTGGGGGTCTACTGAATACTGATTTTGCTGTAGCCAGGTCGTCAGCTCATCAGATTGCTCAGCGCTGAGAATCGCGATATCGTACTCGCCAACGCTAAACCGATCCTCAATCGTAACGGCTGGCGCCGACTGCACCAGGGTTCGCCCTGCCTGATTTACCTGATTTAGCAAAGACGGTAGGGCCACCACCAGTGCTAGAGACACCATGGCCAAAAGTGCTACCACTATCCACAGCTGATTTAACTGGGGCAGTCTCCATGAGACCAGTAAAAAGACAGCCACAGGAATAGCCAGCAGTCCCACAATGCGATACCACTTAAACTCTTCTTGGCAGGGCCGATCAAAGTATTGGGCCAGACGCGGCGCGGTAAATGCATTGAGCTTTTTCATCAGGGCGGCATCCCCAATGCTTACCTGGTCACGGCTGGGAACGACTGGAATCGGAACAATGCGGGCAAATGTTTTGACATCGCCTTGAAAGTCGTTGGCCATCATCAAGACGTTACGATTGCCGCTGTGGGCAATCACCACCTGGGATGCGGCATTCTTGAGACTGCCGTCGGACCTCGCCACAAACAAGCCGCAAAATGCCTGCACAGGAGCCGCCATGGCGATGCACAAACCGACCGCTATCAAAGCGAGGACGACAGGCTTTAACCCACGGATATGCACGATAAAACGCGACGGACGCGACGATCTCATTTAGTCAGAATGGCGAGCCAGCTATCGCCCACTTTTCCCAAGTAGCCTCGGAAAACGTTCAGGTTGGACAGGGTCGGGCGGTGGGTAAGCATAACGGGTCTGACGTCCATGGAGGCTTAGTCTTCATAGTAGGTGTGAGCTTCCAACTCACAGACATCGACCCCATACTTTTCTAGCTTGTCGCCATCAGCAAACACAGCCAAAAAGTCATAGAAACAGCCGCGACGACTGGTCAGCGTTACGGTTGTCCAGTCCCCGTTGCCCCGAATAATATTATTGCCCAAGATATTGGTCTCCCAGTCTGCTGCGGCCTGGGGAGACGCATAAAATTCTAATATATCGACAGACGTCTCATTGGTCAGGGTAAAGCTGTATCGGTCTTGAGCGATATTTTTAGTCGCCGAGCCGGTTGCCTGTCTTTTGGCAATCTCTACAGAAACGTAGGGGTCCGCCAATGGAGTCCCGCTATTCGAAGGCGAAGCAGCTACCTGGGCCCAGCCTGGGGTCAAGGACGATAGACCCACTAAGGTAGAAATAACAACGGCTGGGGAAAAATAGCTCAGGCTCATCGTAGTTCAGCAAATCGCTCAGTAGTAATCTACCATCGCCCTATGGGGTTTGGCTTAGGGCTCACGCGTCCTTCGCAGAGGGTTTAACGATATCTATTGTGGGACAACTTTTTTGAGAATGCATTACGTCCGACGAATTTTAAAGTTTATTGCTATTCTGATATAGGTTCATATGGCTAAGTTAGGCGCTAAAACTCTCAAACCTCGCGGGTGAGAGTTGATTCATTCGGCAAAGCATTCTACTCAAATACTGATTTCGCCATGACTGCTTCAGAGAATAGATTGATTCACTTCGCTCAGAAATCACTTTTGGTTCCAGGTGCTTTTGCTGCTTTGGGATTGCTGGGCCCTCAAGCAGTTATTGCCCAGGCTGAGCCAGGTGCCGTTGAGCTATCTATTCCCCAACCGGCCGCGCCGTCGCCAGCCGCCCCCGCACCTACGGTGGTTACACCTGAGGTGGTGGTACCGGTTACCCCCAGCCCTGTTGTCCCAGCGACTATCGAGACGGCTGAGCCGCCTCAGGCCGCTTCATCGGAGCCTGCTGTCGACTACGGCGCTGTATTTGTTGAACCCACAGACGGTGCCACTCCCTCCATTGGTTCCCTGCTGGAGGACAATCAGCCGGCAGCTGGTGAGACACCGTCGGTAGAGGTGATTTTGCCGTCGGACTACGGGGCAGCCCAGGTTGATCCGACCGACTATAGCGTGGGTGCCACCATGCCAGACGTCGTCATTTCAGAACGTTCCAGCGGCTGTGAGTATTCGTTAGACACCGGCAGCGCAATCGCCAGTGCGGCCTGTCACCAGGTGAATCGTTTGACCGATGCGATCGCAGCCACTCCCGGACAGTCCGGCAGAGTTGCCGCCTTTAGCAATCTTCCAGGTGTGCAAGCCGTCGGACTGACCACAGCCGCCAGCCGGGACTTTTACAATCAGGCCGCTCAGGCGGTGGTCCAGCTGCAGCAGGGTCAGAAATTTGTCTTCCCCCTATCGATGCCTGCCCCGCTGACGTCTCTATTTGGCTGGCGGATGCATCCCATTTTTGGGGTCCGACGATTTCATTCAGGCACTGACGTAGGTGCGCCATTAGGGACACCTGTGGTAGCCACCCAGTCTGGTCAGGTGGTCACATCGGACTATGCGGGCGGATACGGTCTAATGGTAATTCTGCACCACAATGATGGCACCCTTGAGAGCCGCTACGCTCACCTATCTCGTCTGTTAGTACAGGTGGGCGAATGGGTGGAACAGGGAGAGGTGATTGGCCTTGTGGGCAGCACCGGCAACTCCACCGGACCCCATCTACACTTTGAGCTACGTCAGCTAACGGACAGCGGCTGGACCGTTCTCAATCCAGATTCGCTGCTGCGACAGACTTTAGGTACTCTGGCTCAAGCGCTGGGTAACTCCCTCACCGCTTTTGCTGGCACCGCCGAGACCGCCCAGGCGACTCCCAATGAAGCAGTCTCTTTAGAAGGGCTGCCCTTTCGTCCGGCCCAGCCCCACGCCAATTAAATGTTAGGGATGCAGGTCTGTTAGAAAACTGGGCATGTCTAAAACGTGCCAATAAACCAGAGCGGCGACTACAGCCGTATACAGGGTGGCACTGCCAAAGCCAATCAACGTATCTCGGGTCGTATTGCGATTCTCGTCAGACACCAGGATATCCACGGCCCCAAACTGCATCATCACCATCCCCACCACGTTGGAAAGCCAGTAGCCCATTACTGTGCCAGGCATAAACCAGTGGGGATTAAACCAGCTGATGCCATAGCCAAAGACCAGGGCAATAGGTAGATTAAAAAACAGATCGTTCCACCATGAAAGGGGCGATAGCATATAGCCTAGGCTGAGCAGGGCACCACCGCGCAGATTTTTGAATAGGTTCATGGTTCCGCTGGTTTTGGAGCCACCCTATTTTACGCGCCTGCCGGCTTGCGTCCCCATACCCTCTTGACCAGAGAGCGTCTTAGCGGTGTTTCGCAACAAAGGTACATCATGAAGATTGAACTCATACCGTTATTAAAACTTCAGCGAGATCTCTACGATGTGTCAAACGCACAGAAGAGATTTGACCTCTACCTCAAAACAATGCTGAATACAGACGCTTCTGACGCTGACCTTTTACCCATGGTGGCAATGAACCCAATGGGTAAAGAACACATCCCTAAAATGCTCGATACACTACTTGCCATCAACGCAGAGACAGAAGCCGCGCATACGATTGCAACTGTAGCAGACTCGTTTAGAGAAGATGAAGATAGCGATACGTTCAAATTAGGACTCGTAGTTGTCGATGACCTCATGGGCGGATGGACAAACCGCTATACCTGCGAATTTGACCATCGCTTTAGGGTAGAACACAATCTCAAACGGCGGTGGCTGACTGTGATGCTATGGACTAGTGAAACTCCATCTGTCCAGAAGGTCCGTGAAGAGACTTTGGTGACGCTGTATCGCACACGCTATATTCGGCAGCACGGAGTCGCACACACGTTGCAAGAGATGCTGCGTCAGGAAGGCTATGCGATGGCAATGTCTGACTGTCAACAGCCCACACTGGAGAGCGAAGATATCGCCTATACCTGGGAAGTGATATCCTCTCATCTGTCCACCCAAGACCATCCTACGATCATGGCATGCTTGTTTGGAGATAGGGCAGCTCATCTGCTAGGGTACACACCGCAAGGGCTCAGCGACCGTGCTGGGCTAGCAGCAGCCCTGGCCCAGTATCGATCTACTGTCGAATAAAGCGGAATAACCATGTACAAAGTTTTTGGCGATATGCTCTCGGGCAACTGCTACAAGATCAAGTTACTCATGCAGTTTCTAGATATTCCACACGAATGGACTCATGTGGATATCCTAGCCCGCGAGACCCATACAACTGACTTTGAGCGGATGAACCCCAACGCTAGAATTCCAGTGGTCGAGCTAGCCGATGGGCGATATCTTTGGGAGTCAAATGCGATTCTCAACTACCTGGCGGATGGCACAGAGTTCTTGCCCCAGGACAGCTACAGCAGAGCCAAGGTTCTACAGTGGCAGTTTTTTGAACAATACAGCCATGAGCCCTACATTGCCACGGCTCGCTACATTAACAAGTACCTGGGTCTACCTAAAGAGCGAGAGGCCGAATATCACGCTAAGCAAACGGGCGGTCATAAAGCTCTAGCCGTGATGGACAAACACCTGGCCGAGAACACATTCTTTCTGGGTGCCCAGACAACAATCGCCGATATTAGCCTGTACGCCTATACCCATGTCGCTGAGGAAGGCGGGTTTGATCTAGCGGGCTATCCCCACATCCAGCGGTGGTTGAAAGAGTTTGAGGCGGTCCCTGGCTACATCAAAATGGCTAGAGAAAATGCTTAAAATTAAGGACTCGGTGTCTCTAGCGACAGATCTCTGACGAGCGACAGGGGCAGCGACTCTTGGCTAAGATATTGGCTGTAGCCTGCCTGGAGAAATTTTTCGTAATCTCTCTGTCCGGCAATGTGCGTTTGCATAAAAGCAAGACTCAGCGCTTTGAGATAGGTGCGAGCTAACGCTGAGTCCGGACCTGAAAGCTCATCCGGGAGTGACTCTGAACGAGCATAGTTGTGACTGCCTCCTTGCAATAGGACCAGGTACTTGCTGGCTGGCGTTAACCAGGTAAACGGCTGCAGCTGTTCTACTAAGGCCGGAGCAATGGGGTCAGCGCTGCCGCTGATAATCAGTACAGGTGTGTCAATCTGAGCAATACCGGTCTCTCCAAACACCAAACTTGTGATCGGGTTAAAGACAAATGTGGCCTTAATCCGATCGTCTTGAAGAGATTGTTCAAACTGGCTTTTTAGAGCCAGACACTGGAGAGGCACTGAAATATTAACCGCATCCACCTCGATGATTTCAGCGCAGCGAGTTTGTAGCTGGTCTACATTGAGCTGAGCCCCAGCTAGGGCCAGAGCCGTATAGCCACCAAAAGAATGGCCCATAACCCCCACCCGATCGAGATTAAACCGGTTGGCTAAGGGTCCTTGATTTTGAATCTCGACATAATCTAACAGATAAGAGATATCCTGCGGACGATCAACAAACTCATTGGGCGCCATCGCAGCAGAAACATTACCTGCTAGGAGATTTTCTACTTGCTCAAAGTTGCTACCAGGATGCTCAATGGCAGCCACAGCAATGCCATAGCTAGCCAGATGCTGAGCAACGTCGGCAAAGTTGTTGCGGCTAGCGGCAAATCCGTGGGAGATCACCACTAAAGGGGCAGGTGAGTCGATATCGGGCAGATAGACATCAACCGGCAGGGTGCGATCGCGACGGGTATCCTGCAGCCGCCAGGTTTGAACCTGCCACGATACCGACCCCGGCTGGGTCAGGCTGGGCTGCTGACTAAAATCGATGGGATCGGCGGTAATGGTTTCAGTATCAGTCTGGGTTTGGAGAGCTGCGATCGCAACCTCAGTATCTTCTAGCAGATCGACAACCGTATCCACTACCTCTAGAATCTCAACCGAATTAATGCGCAGTGTGGGGGTAGGAAAACGGCGCATGACGTTGAGCAGCGTTAGTCCTTCCTCATCCCCAGCCGCTAAAATTAAACTTCCTCGCAGTCCTTTTGCTCCATTTTGCCAGGATTGTGTTTGGATTACGTCTCCCAAACGCTGTAGCCAAAGTTCTCCCAACGGGTCGTATAGCACCTGGGAAAGCGTCACCGCCGTCACATCTAAGGGTGTCGTTAAAATCTCTCGAAACTCAGCTTGATCGGCCTCGCTGAGAAAATTAAAATAAAACGCCAGTTCGTCATCAATCTGATTGTCATAGGCGTAGGCCTCTAATGAAGATACCGGTACCGACAGCTCCAGCAGTCCGTAGGATACCGTGACATTATCTGCAGCCAAAGCGGCAGCACCCACCATCAGTGGAACAGCGCTACCAAGACAGAGACCCCAATTGCGCAACCAGCGAGTGATTTTCATCATTACTGATAAAACCTGGTTCAGAAACTAACAATGCACACCTAAGTTAAACGGTATCTATGGGCTACATCATCCGTAGTCTGGGACATGGCAACGTTCGAAATGTGTCAGGCGATACCTATCGCTTTAACCAGTTCAAACCAAAGGGCAGACGGCTATCTTCAGCCGCACTCTCTGGGGCAAACTCTGCCGGGTTTTGATCGTATCGATTCCGCACAGGAATGGCTGGGCCTTGAGCGTTGCCGACTAAAGACGCCGTTGCTTCGAGGGCGGTACGTAGCCGTTTGGCCGCATAGATGGACATATCACGGGGGACGTTGATGCGATCGCGTAAATATCGTAAACCACTGTCGGTCCCCTGGGGCGGCTGACAAGTCTCACCCGTCATCAGCTCCGTCAGCGCACAGCGTAGCGCCTGGTCAAATATCTCATCGTCTGTAGGATTGACCCGCACAAGATTATCACGATGCTTCAGCACCCGATGGAGGGCTTCCACCCGAGAGGTTTCCGGCTCCGGATAGCCCACGTCTGGCAGCCCCAGCCAGGGCCCCTGATCCACCCGCTGCTGATTTGTACGAGTTTGATCCGCGTCATTTTCCCAACAGCCGCCCATTTGCGGGGGCAGGTCATGCACATGGGTATGAAAATCACTTTGGGTACCGCGATAGGTCAATCGAGTTTCCATCGCATCAAACCAGGCGGCAAATCCCGGATTCTCTTCTCGCATTGAATAGCCCTTGTAGTAAAACAAACTGGCGTTCATCCGCTCTACATAGGGAGTAAATACTAGGTCTACAACACTAAACTGCTCTAGAAAATAGGCACCCGGTGTGGCCGCTAGCGCCTCTTCTACCTTGGCAACAGCGCTAACAAACTGCTCCCGGTTAAACTGCTCCTGGCGAGCTGACCGTACCGGCTGACACAGCCAGCTGCACCAGGCCCGAAACAACAGCCGTTCTAAGCGCCGTAACGGGATCGCAGCGGCATCCTGCATACTCACCGTCAGCGGACCAAATACCTGCTCTAAGGCAATCAGAATATCGTCACTTTCAGTAATCAGCTGTCCGTCTAGCTCCAAAGCAGGTAGCATGCCCGATGGCACCTTTCTTTTAAACCAGACTTCTTTGGTGCCGTAACAGAACATCGTCACCTTTTCAATGCGGTAGGGAATCTGCTTTTCTTCTAGCCACAGCCATACTTTTTGACAGTAGGGACACCAAGCATGATTGTCGCGGAACAGCGTGACTCGCACGTCAGCCTCGGTTTTGCCAAAAAGCCGCAGCCGCGCCTGAGCATTGGTAGGACCGTTGATCCGGTCGGTCTCCACGGTATCAAGGGCTTCTAACTCCGACCAGGTGAGGGGAACAGCAGTCATGGTGTAGACCCGCATAAAAAGATTCATTACCAGCTTAAACGCAAACCCCAAAATACGAGCGTTGCTGATGCTCGAAATGTGCCAGGACAATGAAGCGCAGACACAGCAGGGGGGCGATAGCGCACGCGCACTATCGCCCCCTTACCTACTTATTCACCAGCTGCAGACTATGAGATGTCTACCGATTCTGCCAGCTGCGGCTCACCCAGCTTTACCTGGAACACACGGTTACGCTCATCATCCGCTTTAGGAATGGCTAGCGTCAGCATACCGTTGCTCATGTCTGCCTTGGCATCCATATTCTTGACCTTGACATTTAGCGGAATGACTCGACGGAATTTTCCGTACAGAAACTCGCTGGAGACTAGCTGCTCTTGAGGCTGCAGTTCGCTCTGAAAACGCTCGCCTGTAATTAATACAGCTGCCTGAGATACATGAATATCAATATCTTTGGCTTCAAGCCCCGGCAGTGCTACTCGCACATTGACAAGGTCGTCGGTTTCGCTTACCTCAGCAGTAGTGACCCAGTCCTGCTGGCGTGTCCAGGCCGCCACTCGGGTTGCGTCCATGCCGTCAAACAATTTGTCCAGACGGTAGCGTAATGAATCGGCTTCGTTAAAGGGTTCTAATCGGATAATAGCCATAGGCTTAATCCTCCATATATTCGACAATTTGCGGACCCACAGTGTGTCAATAGTGACTGTCTCTTAGCCCCTCTAGCTGCACTAGAGATATGGATCAACGCAAAGTCTTGATTGAGCCAGTAATCACTCAGTCGCAACTAAGCGCTCAAACTCAAGACATTACTATACTAAGGCTTCTGTCTTGTCCAGTGCATCTGTCAAAAGTGAGAGAAAAGACTACAGCTGCCGTGGAGATAAGCCGCAGCTGTTGGACAATCTCTTACCGCGCCATCTTAAGAATCGGCAGTGCCTCTAGCCCAAATCTATTCCATATACCCAGTCCTGGTACTGCGGGTCTCGTCCTTCAGTAATGGCCGTGAGTTTGTCTCTAATCTGATCGGTGACGGGGCGGACAGTGGATAGCGTATAGTTCTCTACCTGTCGTACCGGCGTCACCTTGGCAGCAGTACCGCTTAAAAAGACTTCATCAGCAATCAGCAGCTCTGACTTATCGACAGGCCGCTCTACAACATCAATGCCCAAGTCTTTAGCTACCTGCAAGACGCTATCACGGGTGATACCCTCTAGAATATCTTGCTCAAAGCCAGGAGCAATCAGCTTACCGTTGCGCACAATAAAAATGTTCATCCCCGACGCTTCACTGACCTTACCCTGGGAGTTCATCAAAATCGCCTCGTCGAAACCGGCCTCTACAGCTTCAGTTTTAGCCAGGGACGATGTGATGTAGGCTCCGCTGATTTTGCCCCGCAGCGGCAGACTGCGATCCTCTTGGCGATACCAGGAGCTGATCCGACAGGTGACTCCCTCAGGAGAGAGATAGTCTCCTAGCTCTAAACCGTAGACAAAAAAGTCTTTTTTGACATTGTGCAATCGGGGCGCAATCCCTAGATCCGATGTGTAGACAAAGGGACGAATATAAAAAGATGTTTTAGGACTGTTCTTTTTAACAAAATCTGTAATTACATGCTGGATTTTGTCAGCAGGCAGGTCAAAGTTGAGCAGCCGAGCGCTTTTACTCAGCCGAGCACAGTGGCGATCCAAGCGAAATAGCAATGCTCGATTGGCATTTTGAGGATCGGGAATGCCGCGCAAGCCACCAAAGGCACCTGTCCCGTAGTGCAAGGCATGGGTGGCAATGGAAATTTTGGCATCCTCAAACGGACAAAACTGACCCTCAAAATATGTGATCGGCAAAAAGTTATGCATTGGACCTGCGGGTTTCAGAAATCGTTTTACCTAGGATAGAGGAGTTCCTGGAGAAACGGGAAATCGACCCGACGAATGTAGGGGTTCTTTAATAATGTGGGCCCTCAGCACTGGGAAGCCATCAACTAGCCGTAGCTCGCTGCAGCGATCGCACTAAACCAAGGTAATGGCAGTAATCTCTGGATTGCAAAAGAGCCGTCCTGGGGCGTAGCTGCCCAGCCCGCGATTGACATAGAGCAAATTGGAGCCCACCTGGTGTAGCCCCATGGCCCATTCCCAGTGATCGACAATGCTGGCACAGCGATCGCTAAAGTAGGGCACCTTGCTTTTGCGAACGATTTTGGGGAAGTGCTTGCGCAGGCTAAACCAGCGTTCGGCCAGGTTACCAATGCCGGGAATCACGATTTGGCCCCCGTGGGTATGCCCTGAAAGCTGCAGATCCACTCGCCAGGGCATCATGTGTTCAGCCGTATCTGGATTGTGGGAAAGGACAATCCGGGGCAGCTGCTGGGGCAGCTGGTCAAGTACGTTTGGTGTGAAGTCTCGGTGATAGTAGTCGGCCAGACCGACCAGAGCCAGATCGTTGCCAAAGGGATAGACAATCTGATTCCAAAGAACGGTGATATTGATATCGGTAAGGGCCGCAGTAACCGTAGAGCGAGCCCTGGGCCAGTAGTTATCGTGGTTGCCTAAAATGGCATAGGTGGGATATGTGTGGGCAATAGGAGCCAGCTGAGGCGCCAGGGTATGGATGGGGTCGGGTTCCTCGGTGACAAAGTCGCCGGTCAAGACGACCAGGTCTGGATTTAAGGTGGGGATGGTTGCGATCGCATCCCTCAGCATCCGCTCCGATAGCCGCTTGCCGTCGTAGTGAAAGTCCGACAGCTGCACAATCACCGTACCCTGCAGTCTAGGCGGCAGATCCCGGATAGAAATCTGCAGCGACTCGACCGTAAGCGGACCGGAAAATAATGGACGCATAGTCTCAGGAACCAAAACATCGTTACTTAACTTAACGCTGACTCAACACTGAGCGTCGGGGCCGCGTCTGGGTTTGACAGTTACTAGACTGGACTAAGTAAGGTCGCAGGTGCAGAGCTTACCAACGAAACTATAAAATCCACTCGGGTATGACATTAGAAATAGATTAACTAAGGACACCGCCATGACTGCTGCCGCCCCTGCCCTCTCCCCCCAAGAGCAACAGAACATCGCCCAGGCGATTGACTACAGTCATGTCCAGTCAATCGCCGAAATTTGGCCCATCGTGGCCGAGCGTTTTCCGTATCAAACTGCCCTAGAAGATCCCCACGGCACTCCCCAGCTCACCCTCACCTATGGCGTGCTGGCCCAGCAGATCCAACAGTTTGCCGCCAGTCTGCAAACCTTGGGTATCCAACCCCAGGACAAAATCGCCTTATTTTCAGACAATCAGCCCCGCTGGCTAGTGGCCGACCAGGGGATCATGACCGCCGGGGCAGTCGATGCCGTCCGCGGGTCCCAAGCCGACAAAGACGAGCTGGCCTATATCCTCGACAACAGCGATGCCGTCGCCATGGTCGTGCAAGATCAGGCTACCCTGACCAAGCTGGCAGACTGTCTTGGCGATAAAAATCTGCGGTTTATCGTGCTGCTCTCCGATGAGACACCCCAGCTAGATACAGCGGCTCAGCTGCTGAACTTCAATCAGCTGATGGAGCTAGGCAAGGATGTAGCGGTCAAGAAAGTGGAGTATGCTCGCGGTCAGCTAGCCACCTTGATGTACACCTCTGGCACCTCTGGCCGCCCCAAGGGGGTGATGCTCTCTCAGGCTAATCTGCTCTCCCAAATTTCAGGAGCCTGTAGCGTCGTACGGCCCGCCCCTGGCTCCAAAGTGATGAGCATTCTGCCCATCTGGCACTGCTACGAACGCACCTTTGAATACTTCACTCTGTCCCAGGGCGTGCACCAGATCTATACCAATATTCGCTACGTCAAAAAAGATCTCAAAGCCTACAAGCCCAACTACATGGTAGGTGTACCCCGACTGTGGGAATCGATCTATGAAGGGGTGCAAAAGCAGTTTCGAGAACAGCCCGAGAGCAAGCAAAATCTAATCAACTTCTTTTTGCACCAGAGCCAGCGCTATATCGCCGCCAAGCGCATTGCCCAGAATCTTAGCCTTGACTATACGCCCAACGCCTTTGAACGAGCCATGGCCGGTGCTCAGGCCGCCGTTTTGAAGCCTGTCCATAAGCTGGGCGACACCATGGTCTACAAAAAAGTGCGCGACGCCACCGGGGGTGACATCAACTTTGTGGTTAGCGGCGGCGGCTCCATTGCTGACCACCTAGAAGACTTCTACGAAATTATCAGTGTCGATATCCTTGGCGGCTACGGCCTGACCGAAACCTCACCCATTACCCACGTCCGTCGTCCCTGGCAAAACCTGCGCGGTGCCGATGGTCAGCCCCTGCCTGGTACTGAGACCCGCATCGTTGATCTAGAAACCCGTCAGGATCTGCCCCAGGGCAAACAAGGGTTAGTCCTGATTCGCGGTCCCCAGGTGATGCAGGGCTATTACAAAAATCCTGAAGCCACGGCCAAAGCCATCGACCCCGACGGCTGGTTTGACACGGGCGACCTGGGCAAAATCACCGCCAACGGCGATCTGGTCATCACCGGTCGCGCCAAGGATACCATCGTCCTTACTAACGGTGAAAACATTGAGCCTCAGCCCATTGAAAACGCCTGTGCCCGTAGCAAATACGTGGACCAGATCATGCTGGTGGGCCAGGACCAAAAGGTGCTGGGAGCAATGATCGTTCCTAATCTCGAAGCTCTAAGCCAGTGGGCCACGACTCAGGGCATCACTGTTGATGAAGCTAACCCTGCCGCATCCTTAAACGATTCCAAAGTACAAACCTTGTTTAAGCAAGAACTCACCCGCGAGGTCAAAGCCCGACCCGGCTATCGCCCCGACGAACGCATCGGACCTTTTACCCTACTGAGCGAACCCTTCACAATTGAAAACGGCATGCTCACCCAGACCATGAAAGTCAAGCGACCGGTAGTGACCCGCAACTATCAAGACATCATTGACAGGCTGTTTGAATAAGAAACAAGAAGTGTCTGAAAGCTTCCAAAGGGGCATTTTGTAGAGAGTTATTAAACTAAAAGGCAAGAAATCCTTTTTGCTCAACTCTTGCCTTTTCTTGACATGTCACAGAATCTGAGCGTGATCGCCCTTTAGTCAAAGCCAATCTCATTAGCTACCTGCGTAACATGGAGCAGTCGCTGCTAACTAATCCTGAAACAGGAATCATGTCGGCCATTTATCAGATTGAAGAACAGCTATCTATATCACTGGCTAAGGGCAGAGCGTAGCTTCTATCTGCCAGAATGCAACGACAAACCCATAGAAAATCTTGCAAACGCGTCTTTTCTAACCTGACCGGGTAATATACCTAGTGAAATTGATTACCAAAACCACTATCCAATAGGTCCATGGACGCTTCGCAATCCCAACTCCTTCTCAAGCGAGTCATTAACGTCAAAGCCGTCGTTACCCCCCTCTGGAAAGAAGAAGCTCAAAACCAGCTACAAAAGCAAATCAACGGTATTGACAGCCGTCTGCAGCAGCTTGAAATGCAGGGGCAGCGCATGGTCAGCGAACTTCAGAAACAGGAAACTAACGAAGCTATTCAGAACCAAATGGCGGCCGTTCAAAATAAGCTCAACGAAGACAAAAATAAGCTACTTCAGCAAAAAAACCAGGTGCTACAGCAGCTACAGCAGGTTCAGACCCTAGAACTTAACAAAGAAGTGAGTCAGGGCCAGATCGATGGCTTCTTTAAGGCGGCTACCGGCGATAATCTGGTCAAAAAAATGCAGGTCGAAATCCTACTGCGTGATGGCGTTATCGAAGAAATTCGCGGCGAGCTATAGGCTGGGTCCTAGTTATCACCCCCTATGAGCTGAACCTAAATCTGCTCGTGTATCTTTTAGTGGAGCCAGTGGTGAATTCACCGCTGGTTTTTTATTTGACTTCCCATTTAATCAATGGCCAAAGTCTTTTAGAATAAGATGCTGGCGCGCCGCTACGGTTCGTTATCGCATTTGTTGTCAACCCGTCCCGGAATTTCCCAATGATTCGCGAAGTGTTCATGCCCGCCCTTAGCTCAACAATGCCCGAGGGCAAAATCGTTTCTTGGACCAAAGCCCCTGGTGACAAGGTAGAAAAGGGAGAAACCGTCGTCATCGTTGAGTCTGACAAGGCTGACATGGATGTCGAATCGTTCTATGAAGGATTTCTAGCGACCATCGTCGTAGAAGCCGGTGATGTGGCCCCGGTGGGTAGTGCGATCGCACTTCTCGCCGAAACCGAAGCTGAAATCGAAGATGCTAAAAAGCAGGGTGCCGCCGCCGCTCCCGCTCCCAGCACCGCCCCCGCCCCAGCTCCCGAACCCGTGGCCGCTGCTGCCCCCGCCGCTTCGCAAAATGGCAGCAGCAGTTCTTCTGCCCCCAGCGGTCGGCTCATCGCCTCACCTCGCGCTAAAAAGCTGGCCAAGCAGCTCAAGGTAGATATTAAAGCTTTAGTCGGCTCGGGTCCCCACGGTCGCATCGTGGCCCAAGATGTAGAAAAAGCCGCTGGCCAACCCCCAACGCCCGCGCCCGCTGCTGCTGCCCCTGCGCCAACACCCGCTGCACCATCGGCCCCAGCCATACCACCGGCTCCTATCGCTCCGCCACCGGTTCCCGGTCAGGTCACCGCATTTAACACCATGCAGCAGGCCGTCGTTCGCAACATGAACGCCAGTCTGACCGTACCGGTCTTCCGCGTTAGCTACACCATTACCACCGATGCCCTAGACGCGCTTTATAAGCAAATCAAACCCAAGGGTGTGACCATGACCGGTCTACTCGCCAAGGCCGTAGCCGTCACCCTGGCCAAGCATCCGATTATCAATGCTAGCTATACCGATGCAGGTATTCAGTACAACGGCAGCATCAATGTCGCTGTGGCAGTCGCTATGCCCGACGGCGGTTTGATTACCCCAGTCCTGCGCGGTGCCGACCAGATGGATATCTACTCCCTGTCTCGTTCCTGGAAGGATTTAGTAGCTCGTTCCCGCAGCAAGCAGCTACAGCCCGAGGAATACACCACAGGAACCTTTACCCTATCGAACCTGGGGATGTTTGGTGTAGATAGCTTTGATGCGATCTTGCCTCCCGGCACCGGTTCAATTTTGGCCATTGGCGGCGCTAAGCCCACCGTGGTTGCAGACGCCAACGGGATGATGGGCATCAAGAAACAAATGACCGTCAATATTACCTGTGACCATCGCATCATTTATGGTGCCGACGGTGCTGCCTTCCTTAAGGATTTAGCCGATCTGATTGAAAATAATCCTCAATCTTTAACGCTATAGGCACTCTCTAACAGCTCTATTAAGACTGCACTGATAGGTAGCTATCAGTGCATTTTTTTCGCGATCGCTGATTGGGCATAACAACAAGACCATCAATCCTGTGGGAGTGGATATGACAAACGTAACTGTAGTATTGCTACAGCGTAGGGATTGCCACAGGGCGCACCGCATCAGATCATGACTTTTGTCATGGAAATGGACGGAAATTGATCACAATATTTAATCAATAGAAACGTCAGAACGCACGCTAGCTGAGATGAGCAACAGCTTATGACTCAATCAACCCGTTGGACAATGGCAGATAGAACAGGTGGCTATCAGCCAACCCACTCAACGCGTATTCTACCTAAATCGATTGAGCCGATTTCCTCATCCATTCCTAAAATGCTGCGGTATACAGAATGGGTATTTTTATTCATGCTGGTGCTTCGTTTCGGATTTCGGGCGGGGCTGCTAATGTTGAACAGGCCGCTAGGATTTGAAATTGGCACTGGCGATTATATTATGCTCAGTGTTGCCGCAACACTGGCCGTTCTCAGTGGCTTTTTTCCGATTCATCGGCCTATGTGGCAGCGGCGAGCCTACATTTTGGTCGAGATTCTTTTCTTATTGGTTAGTCGAACCTTTACCGGGTGGGGCTTAAATCTGTTTTTGTATCTTGTACTAGTCAAAAGCTGCTTTTTGTTACGATGGCGAGATGTTATTTCCGCCACTGTTATTACTGGAATTTCCTGGCAGTTGAGCTTTGCTTGGTATCTGTCTCAAAAGATGTCCGTCCCTACCGAAGAACTCCGCCAAGCGTTCGAGGAATCTCTGCTGTATCCTAGCCATCTCATTATCTTAGATACTATTGTTAACAGCAGTGTTTTATACATTGCGGCAAGTCTGCTGGTCATTTTGCTATGCTTGCTTGTTTTGGCCGAGCGCGATAGCAGAAAAAAAGCAGCTGCCTTGTCACAGGAGGTAGAGACCTTAGCCGCAGATTTAGAGAGAACCCGGATTGCTCGTGAAATCCATGATTCGCTGGGTCATACGCTAACGACATTAAGCATGCAGCTGGAAGTTTCTCAGGCGCTATATACTCAAGATCCTCAGAATTCGTTTCAGGCTCTCAACCAAGCCGAGCTGCTGGCGAAACAGTCTCTTCAAGAGATTCGCAGAGCAGTTTCTACACTGCGTCACGGCAATTTTAATCTATCGGATGCGATCGCTGACTTGGTATCTCAGATGGAAAGCGCTCATAACCAACGCGGCTGTCCCCTCGAAATTAAAACTGATATTAACCTGCCTCATCTGCCGCTTCAAACAAGCAGACAGCTGTTTTTAATCATAAAAGAAGGACTCATCAACGTTCAGAAACATAGTCAGGCTTCTTTTGTAGAGATATGGGGTGAGCACAAACTAGAGAAGATTACAGCGGGTATCTCAGATAATGGCATTGGCTTTTCTCCGAAAATGTCCGCTACAGGATTTGGCTTGAGGGGCATAGAAGAGCGGGTTCAACTTCTAGACGGTCAGGTAGAAATTTACAGCACTGTGGGACAAGGCACATCGATTCAGCTCACCTTTCCTCAGCAGTAGCGTCAGGACGACTGAGGACCGAAAACTAGCGCTGGAGAGACGTGCCTAATTCTCCGCAGGAATGTCCCTTAATAGATGGAGCCGGGTAGGGTCTGGGCTAACTGTTTTAACATAGGCCGATGTTAGATAAGGCTGATACGATTCATCATCTAGTAGATGAACTTTGCCATGGGCGATCGCCAGCGAAACAGTTAGCTTAAAAAGCTCCCGTTCGGCTTGGTCAAATCTATCTACAATATCGCTCTGGGGATGCACCAGATTGAGAATAAAGCTGCTCATCTCTGGTGTGTGAGCCGTGTTTTCAGCCAGATAAAAATATTTTTGAGCAGTCTGTAGCCATTGAAACGCTCGCATTTGTTCTAACACAATAGGAGATACGATATCGTGGGTGCCTCCTGTAATCACGACGGGCACGTCTATCTGACTTATTCCGTGCGGTCCAAACAGGTTTGTTAGCGGAGCTGAAGCAACTACTAGTGCAATTCGTTTGTCTTTCAAACTCCCATTCACCAGTTGCTGAATAGCCTGAGGAGAGTTTTCTAGCTCTAGCAACCGGCATTGCAGCAGCAGCCCTACATGAATCGTATCAGGTGTAAGCTCTGTTTCTGGAGCACACTGTGACTGTAGTCTCTCAAGATCGATAGTGGCTCCTGCGACGGCCAGGGCCGTATATCCGCCTAATGAACGGCCAATGACGCCGACTCGGTCTAGCTGAAGCCGGCCTTGAAACTGACGGCTGTTTTTTTGCTCTAGCGTATCTAGTAAAAACGTAATGTCTAGGGGACGATCCACAAAAGCGCTAGCGGTGAATGACTCTTGCGACAGCCCGCGAGATAGGTTGCTTCTATAGTCTCGGTTGCTGCCGACGTGTTCTGGAACAGCTACGGCAAATCCATTGGCAGCTAAGCTTCTAGCTAAGGAAACCGTATCAGGCAAGTGACGATTATCGCCATAGCCGTGAGAAATAACCATGACCGGAACCGGCTCTGTTGAGTCACTGTCTGACTGCGTATGAAGGCCATCAGGCAGGTACAGATCTGTGACAAAGGTGCGATTCTCTTGGGAAGACTGCAGGTCAATGCGACTTTTGTCTTTTAGGACTATTGATTGTTTTGTGACTCTAAATTGAGCCACATCCGACAGTACCGGTAGAGAGCTATAGTCAATAGAAGGCTCAAGCTCTGCCGCTGCTTCAGACTGCTGGACAGCTGTATTCATCAGCTGTTCGGTGGCTTGTTCAACGGTGCCAATACTGCGAAATAGTGACAGCACCCCAGATAAATTTATCCGTATCCCTTCTGTTGGATACAGACGGATAGCGCTGAGTACAGAAAGCCCATTGGGAGAGGCGGCGGCTGAAACTATCGCGGCGCGGATCGCCTGATGCCCATTGTGACGTCCTTGCGTTTGAATCAGCGTTCCTAGCTTAGCCAGCATCAGGTCTCCAATCGGTGACTGTAGCCACTGAGAAACGACAAAAGGATGGCTGAGTTTGCCAAAAGCATTGGTGTCTGAGGTTAGCAGGGGTGTACTTAGCAGCTGTTGCAGTCCTTGACGGTCTGAATCTGACATTGAACTCAAGTATGGCGCTAGCTCACCGTCAACGGTGCCGTTTTCGACAAAAGCTTCTAGAGAGCTAGTAGAAATCGCTCGTCCTAGATAGCCATAGTCAAAATAGATTTTTTCAGCAGAGATAACAGGCAGCGTTATTACCATGCTGGAGGTAAGGGCAGTGGCTGCCGCTTCTAGCAATCGTCGAACAAATTTTGGACTGTTATCGGTAAAGCACATGGTCATTAGTCGGAAATAAGGTTTAAAACCAAGGTGTCTTTTTGTGAGATTTTCAAACCAATGGAAAGGAAAAGTCGCTGTTCTATAGGCAGCCTGACGAGAATATCTGCACATCTTTAGGCGTACTAGCTGCAAAATAACAACCATCTCTACTAAATACGGAATTAGAAACGTAGATAGGCCAATCCATCAGCTGCCGACTCTGGGTATTGAGCATTCGACCGCCAGCAACATCACCTCGCATAAACAGGTGAACACCATCTGGACTAAACTGAAACACATTATCTTGTCGATCAATCCCTCTAAATTCCGTGCTTTGAGCAATCGGCTCTAGCGTCTGCAGGTTCCATGTACTCACTCGCACATCGTACAGATATTTTTCTATCGTTTTAAAAGCGCCTGTCGGGGTAAAGCCCATACTATGCAGAGACAAATCATCTTGCCGACGGATTGAAAAAATTCGCTCCATATCACTGAGTCGCCAAAGATCAATAACCTCTCCTGCCTCACGTTCAGCGCCCGGTGAGACAATACCTTGAACAGCTAGCAGCTTACCATCAGGGCTAAATTCAACTCGTTCTACTGTACCGTTGAAAGTGGGAACTAGCGTCTGGGAGATTTGTCCTGTTGCGCTATCGTGTAGATAAATGAGACTCTCTATAGAATCGTCTTCTTTATAGAATCTCATGTGTGTTACGAGCGTTTGGCTCATAGGATGAAAGCTAACGTGGGGAGAAGACGCTGCAGACGATCCTAGCGATCGGCGGATGGGTGCGGCTGGTGAATCGAGGCTCCACAGCCATAGCTCCAAATCTTGACTTGATGGCGCTTGACCTGATAGTGGCCGTGCGATCGCAGCAACACGGCGACCGTCGTGACTAATGGCAATCGCCTCAAATGTAGCCGTCTCATCCGCAACCTGTTCAAAGAGAGACTCGCCAGTCTGGACATTCCAGACCTGAATTCGAGCTTTATCGGGACTGGCCTCACCACTCTCATTCTGGGATAAGGCAGCCAACCGCTGTCCGTCATCGCTAAGGGCAATTTGTTTAGCCAGGACCGGAAAAGTAGTCACTGGCAATGCAGGTTGCCAATTTGACGACGCTGAGGCCACCTCATAGGGGGCCGGTAGTATGGCCTCAGCCAGGTTCTCTTTGACTAGAGCCTGATAGACAAAAGTCGCGACGTCTGCACGGGTTGCCTGCGTGGTTGGTGCTAGCTGATTTAGGGTTGGGTAGTTAACAACCAGTCCGCTCGTGGTTGCGATCGCAGCGCTCCTACGACCATAGTCGGGAATAGCGTCAGCATCGATATAGTAAGCTAATACCGATAGATCGTCACCCGTGTAGTCCAGCCCATTGGTTAGAGCGACTAGGGCCTGAATCCGCGAGATATTTTGCTCGGGCCGGAAAAGATTATTGGGATAGCCTGAAAGAAACCCGCTAGCGCGAGCCGTGTTAATAGCCTCGGTAGCCCAATAGTTAGCGCCTACGTCGGTAAAAGTCTCTGCTGTAGTATCTTGAGCTATCTGCGTAGAAAACGGCAAAGAAGATTTTGATGCGGACGAGGCTAAAAAAGCCTGATGGAGGATGGTGGCATACTGGGCCCTAGTAACAGGGGCATCAGGTCGGAATGAGCCGTCTGGAAAGCCAGAAATTATACCTTGTGCGGCCAGGGACTCGATATAGTCATTAGCCCAATAGTTAGTAGGCACATCTACAAAAGTAGGTGCCTGGGCTTGAGCGCTGTAGGGTAGAAGCTGTGCGATCGCGACGCTTGCTAAGTTCCAAAAGGCGTTGAGCCGTACGCTTGTTGTCATTGGATGAAAAGACACCTAACTAAAACGAATAGTTGTCTATATCGTAGTTATGGACAGTCGCTCTTTACGATGGCAAGTAGTCATGCATTTCTATGACGTTTGTCATGGTTGTCTAAAACTGTCGTACGGGTGCTATGCCATCACCGATTGGCAAGTTAGGCATTGCCAATCGATGATGTCAGGATAGACGGCACTCTACAAATTTGTCTATAGTGCCGCTCTAAGCTGTTGCTCCAAATGCTGCAGGTCTATATTTAGTTCGGCTCTCAAAATATAGGTGGCAACACCGCCAGGGGCAGGCGCTTCTTTATGCTCTTCTAGCATTGCTAGCAGAAGATACTCGGGTGCAATTTTCGACGTTTCTTGCTGCTTGGCTTCATCAAGCGCTAGCTCGATCACTCGCTTGACCCTAGGGGCAAAGGGTAACGTCGGTGGAAACGTCCCTGCAGGCGGTGTCGGGCGAGTACCTAACCACTTTACAACAATTGGCTCTGTGGCTTCGTAGCTGACTCCCATAGCGGTGAGTATCTGCGCGGCAACACTTTTCCCTTCCGCTAAGATGCCAAGAAGCATAGCCTCTGTACCAAAAATATCAAAATTTATGTTGCGAATGGGTATTTCGCCCAGGCGTATAACCTCCTGGGTTTGCACAGTGAATATTTTATGCTTCGGAATCGCTGCGTCGGTAAAGTCGCCCAGGGCCATGGAAAAAATCGCTTTCAAAATATAGTCAAATGTGGCCCGATCCATCCCCCAGTCGACGGCAATGTTACCCTCTTGCTGATACATTTTGATAAGCGATTCATAAATCTCGCCGTCTCCTTGGACCAGAGATTTCATACTCCACAGCCAGCGTCTAGCTAGCATCCGGACAGCAGGGCTATTTAAGGCACTGCCCTGGTTCATTTCGACTCGAATATCGCGGAGTATGTCTTGCCATTCGTTCTCTCCTTCACGTAGCCGATCTTCGAGTACGGCCTGTTGTTCAGGGGTAAAATATCGTTCAGTCATTGTGATGGTCTCCATGGTTTGAATCAGATTTTCAACCGCAACCGTTTGAGTTGTCTCTAGCTCATTGGCAATGCCATTAAGTCGGCTGAGCAGCGTTTGAGATAGAGCAATCTGTTCACGCAGGCGATGTCTGTGTAAATCAATGACCTGCGGCAGCGAATAGTCGGGACGCTCCAAGCAGTCACGAATTTCACTGAGCGAAAGACCTAGCTGTCTTAATGACAGGATCTGCTGTAGCCGCATAATATCGACATCGCTATACAACCGATGGTCGGCATCGGTGCGGTGAGACGGCAGCAGCAGCTTGATTTCGTCGTAGTAGCGCAGCGTCCGAATTGAGAGGCCTGTTTGTTTGGCCAGTTCGCCAATTTTTAGCAAGCTAGACATACTAATCTGCGTTCCTATTTTCTAAGGAATTGCGGTTGATGGATTCATCCTAGAACCTGACGTTACGTGAGGTGCAAGGGGGGTACTCCATCTTCAATGGATGCTGGAGAGACGTTCCGTGAGCCTGTACGTTCGAAGCGCTATTTTGCTACATTTAGCCATAATAGGCGGCAGTACCTATATTTCTATCCATGTTTTTCAAAATCGAAGAGAATAGCCTCGCCCTTGGAAACACCTCCATGGACTATGTTGCATTTGGCCAGGGGCAGCAGCCTTTCGTAATTCTACCTGGGTTAAGCGATGGCTTAAAAACCGTGAAAGGACAGGTCGTGCCGCTTTATCTGTATTACAGACAGTTTGCCAGAGACTTTAGGGTCTACATTTTTAGTAGAAAAAACAACTTAACCAAAAACTACAGCACGCGAGATATGGCTCAAGACCAGCACACCGCTCTAGAAAAGCTAGGTATCAAATCAGCCTATGTCATGGGGATATCTCAAGGAGGTATGGTCGCGCAGCATCTGGCCATTGAGTTTCCCAACAGCGTTGAGAAGCTGGTAATCGGTGTCTCTCTAGCAAGACAGACAGACACCATTCGGCGCGTTATCAAAAGCTGGATCGGCCTGGCTGAAGCAGGCAGTTATCAAGAGCTGGTCATCGATACCATGGAGAAGACATTTACCCCCCAACAGCTTCGAAAGTATCGCCCTTTTTATCCGATTATTAGCCGCCTTGGCAAGCCTGCCTCCTTTGAGAGATTTTTGATTCAGGCGTCGGCTTGTCTGAATCATGACGCCTACCAGGGGCTAAAGACTATTCGGTGTCCTACCCTGGTGATGGGTGGAGATTGCGATCGCGTCGTCGGTCAAGGCACCTCGCAAGAAATCGCCACCCGCATTCCCCATAGTCAGCTCATTGTATATCCAGGACTAGGACACGGTGCCTACGAAGAAGCCCCAGACTTTAACCAACGGGTCAACGATTTTCTGCTTTCCGGCCAGCGCTAAAATAGCCTCCAACACCGAACCCAATTTGTCACAGACCTTGGGTCTCCCCATGACCTTTGTCATGGCTCTCAATGACCTTTAGGCGATTGCGTTTAAATAGACTACCTATAGATTACAGTATACAGAGCCCCC
>ERZ1740072.129-NODE-129-length-34951-cov-9.444062_pt1 | contig 34951 bp, 40 predicted proteins | sample MGYA00581733_ERZ1740072 | MGnify/ENA primary metagenome ERZ1740072 (study PRJEB43018, sample SAMN04849741) | marine metagenome | isolation source: floating plastic debris | place: Pacific Ocean | collected 2008-08-30 | study: EMG produced TPA metagenomics assembly...
AGATTCATCACAAACTGCTTCAAGTCGGGACGGTGGTCACGCGAATAGCCATGGCAGACTTGAACTGGCACCGTTGCGGCTAGAGGAACGGCATCACTCGACTGGACGTACTCCCCAGACACACTCATCGACGTGGCGTCTAAGTGGGCTCGCTCACAGCGAATATCAAACCGCTTGACTGCTTCCAAAAACACGGACGTGATACCCGTTTGATAGAGACCATCTAACACTCGACCTAAGCGGTCATCATTCAAATACTGAGGCAAGACACCGGACCCTAACAGATGTTCGGTCGCTTTACCCTCGAAAAACTGTTCAAACAAATACAGGGGAGCGGACACAAACCCCTGCGGTCATTCTCTGGAACACGTTGTACATGGATAGAACCCTTGGTCACCTCCACGCACAGGGCTTAGAGATCGATCCTGACGACATTGCTCGGTTGTCGCCTCTGGGACACATTCATATCAATATGCTCGGTCATTATTATTTCGAGCTGGCTGAAGCTATCAAAGCAGGCGGTTTTAGGCCACTGCGGAACCCTGATGACCCTAATGAACCGTTTTACTAGGCTGTAAGGCAGGTATATCTGGGTTTCAGCCTTAGCGCAGGTTTCTGTTCTGTTACTGATACTGTTGGCGAAGTCCAAGAAGCTCTTACGTGGCCGGATTAAGCGCTACAAGCCGAGAGGTTCGCGTCTTGGCATGAGGCACGCCGTTCAACCAATTCACCAACCGCACAACGTTCATCGCGGCGGCAGTCAATAGGTGTTGTAAGTGTGTCTTTGCCAACCCGATGTAGCGTGTTCGTCTCATGCCGAACACGCGGATGCCTTGGGAGAGCGTACCCTCAATACCCGCCCGTACGTTATATCGAGATTTCCACTCCTCCGTCAGTTGTGCCTGCCTCATGGTCTGGATAGCCTCATGTTCAGCCTGGGGGCGCAGTGTAATTGACCGTGGCTCCGCTTTACTTTTCGTACAAAGGCTTCGATTTGGGCAAAGGCGACAATCGGTACGAGAAAATTTAATACGAATAGTTGGGTTATCCCAAGCATCTTTTGAGGGTGTCCAACACTGACTTTGCTTACCTGCTGGACACGTGATCTGTTGCTTCTCCCAGTCGATTTGAAACTGACTGAGATTGTAGCCATTAGGGGCTTTGGCCTGCCAACTCACATCTGGACGTACTGGGCCAATCAGCTCAACCCCAAAGTCTTCAAGACTGTTAACCAATAGCGTCCCATCGACATACCCAGCATCTACCACATGTTCTTGGGGTAATAGCGCTTTGCTCGCCAAGGCTTCATGAATGGGTTGGGTCTGGTCAGTGTCTGAGATATGGGCTTGAGTCGTTTCTACATGAGTGATCAGATGAATGCTGTTCTCATCACATGTCTCGGTCAGATGAACTTTATAGCCCGTCCAGGTAGTGCTGCGTTTGTTACCATAGCTAGCCTGTGGGTCATAGGGTGAGTCATACCGTTGCCCGGCAGGCGGTAAGTCCTTCGCCGAGCGCAGCCGTATTTGACCATTGTCAATAAAGTACTGATGCACCCACGTTTGTCGCAAGATGTCTACTGACGGGATTTGGCGTAGCCAGTCAGGGCCATCATCGTAGATCGTACTTAGGAGTTGCATACCATCGCGGCCAATCGTTTCAGCATAGGCTTGGCGAGCTGGAATGCCCTTGGGTAAGCGGTACTCTTCGATAGCGTGGCTGTAGCGGTCGAACCAGTCGCTGGGAACCCACTCGCCTAGCCAGTGAGGTGCAACCGTGGCTAAGTCGTTCAGCGTTGCTCGCAGCGTTTAACCGACGCTTTCCAGCCGATTCAGATTGCGGATTGCCGCCAAGATATGGGTTGAGTCTGTTCTTTGTTTCGCCCCCGACTTTAGCCAGCCTCTTTCCTTGAGACGCGCCAATAAAATATTCAGTATTTGCTCTTCGTGGTTACCCGTTAGCAGGCGAGTGCGAAATTCGCTCAGAACGGAAAAGTCAAAGCCGGGGTCAGTTAGCTCCAGGCCAAGTGCATATTTCCAGTCAATCCGAGTTCTAACAGCTTCTGCGGCCTGTCGATCTGACAAGTCTTCTGCGAACTGCATGACGGAGACTAAAGCGAGTCGCCAGGGGCATTGAGCGGGCTGCCCATGCGTAGGGAATAACGCGGCAAAATCGTGATCACTATAAATCGAACCGAGTTCATCACGTAGGTTCAGATAGCGGTTACCTTTGGGAAAGACTTGATGAGCAATGCGAGCGGTTTCAGCTGGCACTGAGCCAGTGGGTTGAACTTGTAGCATGAGGCCATTCCTCCTAGCTAACGTCACCACCCCATGTCGTAGGGAATTGCTAGCTCAATTCTGCCACGGACATCGTGTTTTGACTTCGCCAACAGTATCTGTTACTACTCAAATCCAGTATAGCTACTGAATCAATTTAGCGACTTGCATAGCTGAAGTAACAGCTCCTTCGTGTAACCCATCGCCAAGATAGGCCCCTACATGATATGTATTATTTTCGCCATTGGTTTTTACAATCTGATCGCGATAGTGAAACGACTCAGTTGTGTAAAGTGGTGTGTGATGTTCTTGGATATGAATAATTTTGTTCTTATCAATCAAGCTTGCGATATTAAAGGCCAGGCTATAGCATTGGCCTGATTTAATATCACAAAGCTGATTCAAGAAAGCATTATATCCCCAGCCTTGATCGGTTTTGAAAAAGTCAAATTCTGAAGGTTGAGCAATGCCGTAGGATTTATACATGGAGGTGTCGGCATGGAGGAATGTGCGTGCGTAGTTTGGCTGCCACCGTTCGAATCGTCTTGTTTCGGCTGGGGTAGGATCGACTAATAGCTTCATGACTTGATCGGGGGGAGTCGCGAATATTACCTTTTCAAAGGATTGTTGACTCTCTGAGAGATCCAGGGTAATGCCATCTGATGTTCTTGTGATGTTTTTTACGCTGGCATTTAGAATAATTTCCCCCCTAAACTGTTCTAAAATTTTTTCAATGTAGGAATAGACACCCCCCTGAATTCTGTACCATTTAACAAAAATATATTGACGCAAGGCTGGAATAGCTAGCTCTGCTGGGAAGTTTTCAATGAGTTCATAGGGTGTGGAATAGCTGTACATGGTCAACAGTTTCAGCCATACATTGCGTTCACAATCTTGCCCTAAATGCTGGCTCATAGACTGATCGTAAAAGTCTTGCATTTTAGGAAACTGCATACGTACCCAAAAGCCAGCAGACCGAGCGTATAGAGTATCTAACCGCATATATTCTAAAAATCTCTTCAGCCCCGTAAAGTTTCGCCGAATCATGGTTCCTGAGAGAATATGATGACCATTCGGGAAAAATAAACCGGAGCCAATATCAACTGGTTCTAGTTCAACGTTGAGCCTTTTCATCAGGGCCAAAAAATTATGAAAGGCTGATGGAAACTCTAGCACTCCATTTTCTAGAACCTGATCGCAATCTGAATGGTTAGGGCTTACGTTTTGGTTGAGGGTGCGTATGTGTCCTCCCAAGATGGGTTGTTTTTCAAAGACTGTCACATGATGCCCTTGTTGATCTAATAGATAGGCGGCCACCATGCCACTGGCCCCGCCGCCAATAATTGCAATTTTCATGGTCTTAGCCTTTGCCTAAAATAATATCGCCCGACAGCCGCTGATAAAGTAATGCCCCTGTCCAAAACGTAGGTGCAAACCCTGGATATCCTGAAGAGGCATTACAGAAGTAGAAATTTTTCAAGGAACTCCGATGATCTAGCCGTCCTGGCCCCATGTTTTTGGGTGTCAGGCTCGATCCATAGGAATTGCCGCTAGGGCAATTACAGAATCTTTCATTGGTGGTAGGGCTGCCAGTAATCTTAAAGACTAGATGGTCTCTGATATTGGGCACGTACTGGTCTTCGACAATATCGAGAATTTGGTTGAGGATTTCTTCTTTTTTCTGGGTGTAAAGTTTACGGTCTTGCTGTAGCAAATCCTGAAAATAGTCATAATTTGCTACGGTGAGAAACTCGACAATCTGACAGTCCTCAGGGCAATCCCGCTTTGTGTCTGTCAATAGTGTGGGTGTGGTGATGGCAAAACTGGGTTTAGAGAAATCGTTATACATATACATTCGTTCAAAGGCTTTATTGAGATCGGATTCCTCTGTATGAAATGTATTCCACTTGCCAAAGCCGTAGTCTCGTAGGTCTAGGTCCTTGACCACACAATAGGCCATAAAATTTGAAGGGGAGTAGTCATAGTCCAGTTTCTTCTGGATGGCGTTTGAAAACTTTTCTAGACCAATCATTTTGGCAGCTTTTTTCGGGTCCATATTGCAGATAACCGTGTCAGCTGAAAAGTCATGGGTAATGTGGGTATGGCGATCAATAGCCTGTACGCCATTAACCGTGTTGTTAGTGACCAAAAAGTTCACCACCTCTTGGTCGCATAGGACCTTGCCACCGTTGTCATTAATCACCTTGACTAGGGCATTGATCACGGCCTCAAAATGTTGGGTAGGATAAAATGCGCCTTCTTGATAAGCGGTAAATAGAATTGTCCAGGCATAAAAAGACAGCTGGTTGGGCGGTAGTAGAAAATCTGGCCATTGCAGGGCCAGCAGAGTTTGGGCTTCTAGGGGCAGCTTAAATTTGTCGAAAACGTCCTGCAGAGTACTGCGTACGTAGCGAACTGTGGTTGTTACCTTGCCTAGTTGCAACAGCTCTATGGGCTGCACGGGAGGAGACAAGATTTTGAGCCCAGCTCGTACGGTTTGAACTTCCTCGATAAAATTCTGAATTGATGACTGATGGTTAGGAAATTGCTGCGTAAGTCGCTTTACCAGCGTTGCTGCATCTGAGGGAATGTTGAGGCTATAACCAGGCATTCTCATGTGGTCAAACCCATCAGGATCATAATGTTCAAAGGTAATCTCCTGCTCTAGCCCCAGCCGTTTTAATACCCGGTTGACTGTATTATCTTCACCACAGTCCCAGACATAATGAAGCTGAGCATTAAAGGTATATTTATTGGCCATGGTAAACGTATGGCCAAAGCCACCGGGATACTCATGAGATTCCAGAATTTGGACTTGTTTGCCAGCATTGGCCATGAGTGCGCCAAACACGAGGGCAGAAAGACCGCTACCTACGATTAAGTAATCTGCTGCCATGGATGCTCCCCTCAACACTGGATATCCATAACGCTAGTGTGCAAGTGTGAGGAACTTATGAGGTCATGGGGTTTCCTGATTGAGCCATGGAGCCCCCTGCGAAATCTAAAGACTATTGTTGGGTAGCCGTTGAATCTACACAACATCCTCAAATTGTCGAGTTAGTCTGAAGGCAAAAGCTGGGCTGGAAATAGGCTTAGTGAAGCCTAAGATCTTGTTTTAGGCGATAGCTATCTTGGATGGATTCAAGCATAGTTGTTTCTGGAGAAAGCTATGAACGCACAAAAGACACTGCCTCCTCTTAATTTACGAACGCTGGAAATGTATCTAGCGGCCATCATCTTGGGTGCTGCCGCTGGTTGGGGATATTGGTGGACGTCTCAACAGCCATATCCTCCGGAGGATTTGATACCGGTTCAAAGCTTAGAATTATCTGATGCGATCGCAAAACTAAAATCATCGCTACCACCGGAGTTGGCTGCTGTCTTAACGGTTCAACCGCAGACCTACTGGGTGAGTGTTATCAATCAGCAAGAAACGCTATTACCTCAACCACTGACATTAGATGTTCAAGCATCTCCAGAAGAGAGGTTAACCACTGCTATGGAAACTCTACTTACTGGCTTAGTCAAGATAGACGATGCGTTTACAGTTATTCCTAAAGGAACACAGCTAAGGAGTTTGAGTATCAATGACGGGGACATTTATATTGATCTTTCCCAAGAGTTTGCTGGGGGTGGAGGCTCTAGCTCCATGATTTATCGGGTGGCCCAGGTCATTTACACCTCAACTAGCTTGGACCCTGATGCCGCAGTCTATCTTTCGGTCGGAGGTCGCATGATTAGTGATACGTATCCTTTGGGAGGTGAGGGACTTGTTTTAGAGCAACCTGTTACCCGTGAGACCTTTCGACTACTTTAAAAACAGCTGTGCTATCCGTCGCTATGGCTGTTGATAAACTCTTGAGATTTCCCGAGGCGGCCATTATATATCTCTATTTGCAACCTTGTCATTATGCCCAAACATCCTCCATTTCAGGTATCTCTAATGAGTAAATCTGATCATTATCGAGTGATCCGTTGCTTAAAGCTGTTGTTTGTAATGGTGGATGTTTAGCTATGGAGTCGCTGGGATTGATTTTGCTTGTATGACTATCGTCGGTGGTATAGTGATTAACTATATTTTCATTATCTAGCGATGGTTCACGCTCTAGCACTGGGTTGGTTAACTGGGTTTTGGTAACTTTCCACGCTGTTTGTGCGCCCAGCTTTCCAACTTTTATGAAAGTCCATGTACCTCGTTGATAGGTGTTGTCATGTCCATGGCATTTGGGCTTAACCCCAATCAACTGCTCGATCTCTTCAGTGGTGATTAGCCACTGTGCCTTAGCAGCCCGTTCCAACACATCCATATACCAAAGTGGATTAGTGGATGGGGACTGGATCTTCTGGGTACTTAGGATGTGATTGAGCTGATGCAATGCCTCCGACATCTCCTGAATAGCATCAGCAAGCTGTTGAGGTTCTTTTAGTTCAGATAACGTCGTGAGAGAATATGCAGATGAACTAGAATTCTCCTGATTTGGGTGGCTTTCAATTTCTTTGGACTTGGGCTTGGGCAATGTTTCCTCAATCGCATACTCCGGATCGACTACATTTGTCTCTAGAGGTTTATTAATAGCTTCTTTATTTAAGCTAGGCTGAAAATCATGTGCCTCAATCCATGTTTGATTGAGCTTGGCTGCAAGGTTTTGTAAATAGGATGCTGAGTCATCAGAGCCTTCTTGTCTGAGTTGCTGGGCTACTTGCTTCATCTTATGGACCAACCCTGGTCCGATCAAGTTATGATGTTTGGCTAATAGCTTTTCTTTGTCGTCCTCTGAGCATTCTAAAAGAGACTGGATGAAAGATAGGTATGCTTGAGATCCCTCTTCATCAGGCTGAGTCGGTTTCTTTTCTTTGACTAAAATATGGTGCAGTTTTGCAGCCCAATTGTGTAGAAAAATAGCCGCCTGACGATTGCCCTCTTGAAAAAGTTGTGAGGCAATCTGCTCCATGACTTGGACTAACTCAGCATCGGCCAAATCTTCATGCTTTTTGAGGCGGATCCATTCTTCACCACCAGGGCAGGTTAATAGCTCCTGAATGAGATTTATATATGCGTTGAGACGAGATTGCTGCATCCGAGATACCCTCCTTATGCTTTCCTGCGGCATATGGGTCGTCAGTAAATGTATTGCATCGACTGACTGTGTTGATGCCAGCCGATACGAGAGTTAAGTCTACTCAGCAGCTTTGATTTTTACAGTTTTAGCTGCTGGAACTTCTGATTTTGGCAATGCTAGACGGAGGATGCCGCTGCTGTATTCTGCTGAAACATTGTCTTTGACAATATGGCTGGGCAGAGGGACAACTCGCTCAAATTTGCCATACTGAAACTCAGATCGGGTAATATTATCCTCTTCTGTTTTAGTCTCGGACTTACGCTCACCACGAATGACAACAGCTGAATCAGTGACCTCAATACTAAGATCATCAGCTGTCATACCAGGAACTTCAAATCTAAGATGGATTTCAGTATCGGTTTCATCCATCTCAGCTGATGGCATAAAGGTAAAGCTGCTATCACCTTGAAGTCTGGGAGTAAACTGGTTGAACAACTTATCCAGTTCTTTTCTCAGTGTTTCCATTTCGCTAAATGGTTCCCACTGTTCGATTTGTCGAAAGGGTTGCCAGTGTCTGAGTGTCATGGTTAAACCTCTGCAAAACAGTTTTAGATAGCCAGATGTAAATGACTACAGTTGTGCAGTCTACAGCTCAACTACACTTTTATCATAGACGTAAAAGTTGAGGAAAATGTGGGGAGTTGGAGGGGTGGAATCACACTGATAGAAGCGCTTGCAGGGTAGGTAGCTATTTCCTTCACAAGTTTCTCAACTTATTTTGGTGTACTGAGTATTAGAAGAGTTGAAATATCAGATTCTTTCATTCTCTGTGAGATTCGTCGATACCCTTAGAACGGATTTTTGACTCTGCTTGGATGTAGAAAATATAGGAGAAAATAATGATTCGTAAAATCGTAGTTGGTCTTGATAAATCTGATTTGAGTCTAAAAGCACTTCAAAAAGCAATCATATTTGCTCAAGGCTATGGGGCTGAACTCAAGTTGGTTTTTGTTCTGTCTGGTCATGAATCAGATGCACCAAAAGTTGGTTCCTATTTTAACGGCTATCCCTATCCGGGGATGAATACTACGACGTTAGAATCTTACCAGGCAGCTTGGAATAAATTTGTTGATAACTCTCAGGCTTGGCTGGAGCAGCAGATTTCTGAGACGAAGGAGAAAACTGTTGATACCTCTGGAGCCTTACTGCAGGGTAGTCCAGGGGTAAAGCTATGTGAGTTTGCCATAACCTGGAATGCAGATTTAATTATTGTTGGAAGTCGGGGGCTTTCTGGGATCAGTGAACTGCTGATGGGGAGTGTCAGTAATCATGTGATGCACCACGCCCCTTGTTCCGTCTTGATAGTTCATTCAGATAAACAGTCTGAGATGTCTGCTCAGTCAAGCTATTCAGACGTTGGGACTAGTATGCCTGGAATACTGCAGCGTCTCTTGGTGCCTGTGGATAGGTCTGGCATGGCGGAACAGGCAATAGCAGCTGCTATTGATTTGGCAAAGCTTCAAAAAGCAGAAATTAAGCTGGTTCATGTGATTGATGGAGATGAGTATGATATGCCGCAAAAGCTTACCTTTAGCGATAGCCAATATATGCTTCAGCACAATGGGCTTATATTGAAAGAATATCAACATGATTGGCATAAATTTATTGATGGCTGGTGGCGACGACTGCAAAGGCAGGTGCAAGACATAGAAGATGAAGGAATTGATGCAATCTGTGATGTGATGCAAGGGCGCACGGGACCGCGTATTTGTGAGGTGGCCAAAGATTGGAAAGCCGATCTGATTGTGATAGGTTCTCGTGGATTATCAGGTTTGAAGGAGCTGTTAGTAGGTAGTGTGAGTTACTATGTCAGCCATCGGGCTCCCTGTTCTGTGCTGATTATACGCCCAAAAACTCCTCTCAAAGAGACATCTGATATTGTGCAAGAGTCTCAAAGAGTGACGCTGGTAAATTCTTAGAAGATTGCCAAAATTATTCCTCAGGGATTAGCAGCTAAGATATACGAGATTTAGATACAGAGGGTAACTTGGGTAGTTGGAGCAAACTGAGTTGCGATCGCATGAAGCTCCTTTTCCATATTGGTGGTTGTATCGAGGTAGGTTGCGAAGGATATCTCCTCATCGGTTAGTGCTTCTGCTGTTGTCTGTTGTCTAATGAGTAACTCAGCGGTGGCATCGGCAATGTCACCCGTCCGTTCTTGCAACCGCTGGCGGAGAATGGCGAGGGGGGCTTTGCACACCAGAATAGAAACCGGAATATTGTCAGCTTTCGCCTGATTCAAGACTATTTGTCGGGTGCCAATGCGGTCGTATTTCGCATCGAGAATGACGATGTATCCTAGTTTCGCTAGTCGGACACCCAAATTGCATAAGCGAGCATAGGTTTTTTGAGTCATGGCTGGCGTGTAGAGGCTAGTGTCCCCTTTTCGTTGTAGAGGGATACCTGCAAGATGCTTACGTACGGCATCGGAGCGAATGTAGACTGCACCGATGAGACGAGCTAATCTTTGCGCCACGGTGCTTTTGCCTGAACCAGACAAACCAGACATTAAAATCAGCTGGCCTGCTTTGGGTTGAGTATAACGCCAAGCGAGGGTGTAATAGGCTTGAGCCTGGGCTTGTTTTGTTTGAGCTTGGTCCGCTGTGATGCTGGCATCGTCTAAAAGAAATGAGGTGACCTTAGCTCTGACATAGGCCTGACGGCTGAGGTATAGCGGCAAAACGTCTAAACCTTCCCAGTCTCCAGTATCTTCCAAATAGGTATTGAGAAATACGTTGCCTAAATCGCTATGTCCCCGCGCGTCACAGTCCATGACGATAAAGGCCACGTCGTACATCGTGTCTACATATCGAAATGCCTCATTAAACTCGATGCAGTCAAATAGAAAAATACGATTTTGCCATAGACAAATGTTTCTCAGGTGCAGATCGCCGTGGCATTCACGAATTTTGTTGTGCAGGATGCGGGTTTGAAACCGGTCTTTCCATTCCGTAAAGGCGTGGTCTGTGTAGTCTTGGGTCTCTTGTAGCTGCTGTTGAGTTTGTCCACGACCGATGTAGGCAAGGCTTTGAGCGTAGTTTTCATCAAAGGCCAAGCGAATCTGTTTGATGGTGCCAAAGGACTGAATGCGCTCATTTACCGCAGCTCGGTTGTGAAAATCTGCGACTTGATGGGCAAGAGACCGCATCAAGTCTAAGGTCAGCTGCTCTCGATTTAATAAGTCGGAAAATAGGGAACCCGCTGGAAACTGATTCATTTTGACCGCATATTCAACCGGTTCTCCATTGGCTAATAGGCTAAAAATGTTCTCTTTTTTGTAGATGGGAACAGCTGCTAAGTAAATCTCCTGAGCGGTACGTTGGTTTAGCCGCAGTTCTTCTTCGACATAGTGTTTGCGAGCTGTCAGGGTAGAGTAGTTGAGAAATCCATAGTTGACCGGCTTTTTTACTTTATAGGCATAGTTTCCGGTTAGTAGAACGTAGGCTGTATGGGTTTGTACTAGTTCAATGGTGCCTTGGGTCCAGTGAGGATAAAAACTGGGCCGTAACATGTACTGAATTATTGGTGGGAGAGGTTGAATAGTCATCGTGTATCAGCCTATTGATGACAGAGGATCAGGGTGAGTTCAAATTGTTTATGTGTTGTTCAAGTCGTTCTAAATTTTCTTATTCTCAATCGATTGTTGAGAAAATTTAAGGTTTTATAACTCAAGAGTGGTGATGTGACCTATGTTCATAGGAATACAGGGCATGAAGTTTAACAAAAATTAAAATTTTGAGCACTGCTTAGAGTTTCGATCTTTAACAGCTGATTAGCATGCTATAGGCTCAATTTGAGTATTTGATGAGGATATAAAAATACACTGACATGACCTGGCTTAATATTGATGTGTTAGCTGGCTATGAATAGTAGTGAGTTTGAGCTATGCGCTTATTGCTGATTGATGATGACGAGGTCTTGATGGAGACGCTAGCCGAGCGTCTGATTAAGCAGCGTTATGCCGTTGACATTGCTAGCAATGGTGAGATTGCCCAGGAATTTTTAGATCTCTTTACCTATGACCTGATTGTTCTAGATATGTTGCTACCTGATGTAGATGGGATTACCCTTTGCAAGACATGTCGGCAGAAAAATATCAGCTGTCCTATTTTGATGTTGACGGCTAAGGATGACAGCAATCATAAGGTAAGGGCTTTAGATGCCGGGGCCGATGACTATGTTGTCAAACCGTTTGACTTTGAGGAGCTTTGCGCACGCATCCGAGCGTTGCTACGGCGAGATGGTCAGAACGCGACGTCGTTACTCAAGTGGGGATCGCTATCGATTGCACCAGACACCTTTGAAGTGTTTTATGGTGACCATCAGCTGCATGTGACGCCAAAAGAATATGCGCTACTAGAGCTGTTTGTGCGTCATCCTAATCGCGTCTTTAGTTTGGATGCCATTATTGACAACCTGTGGGCGTTTGAAGATCCGCCTGGTGGGGATGCGGTGAGGACCCATATTAAGGGAGTGCGGCAAAAGCTTAAGGCCGGTGGAGCCCCTAAAAACTTTATTGAAACGGTGTATGGGTTGGGATATCGCTTAAAGGCATTAGAGGCTGTGGCTGAGGAGAAAAAGCTAGCTCCAGATTCTGAATTGCCTACCCAAGCAGATATGGAGGCTGCGATCGCAAAAGCTTGGGAAGTCCATCAAGACACGATGCAAGAGCGTCTAACTGTGTTGGAGGCGGCTGTGGCTGCGCTAGATGGCGGTCAGTTGAGCCCGGAGCTACAGCATGCAGGATGTTCTCAAGCCCATAAACTAGCAGGTTCTTTAGGATGCTTTGGGTTTGCAGAGGGCTCGCGATTGGCCCGTAAGCTAGAGCAGCTGCTGCAGCTTGATGTACCACTCGATAACGAGCAGGTATTTCAGATGACACGTTTGGTCGAAGGACTGAAGCAGAACCTAGCAAATGGGGGAAGTCAGCAGGCTGTTTCCACGGCCATGGCCAGTACGCCTCAGATTATGCTGCTCGGGGCGCAAGCAGAGTTTAGCCAGGCTTTAATGAGCTTCGGTACAGCCTCTGGATTGCGTATTGTGGCTGTTTCTGATTTGGCCCAGGCGGAATCAAAAATTCAGGAACATCCCTCAGATGGAATCGTAATCTGGTTACCAGAGGAGGGGGCGGCAAGAACCATGGCTCTTCTGGAGCACTTGGACAAACAGGTGGGAGAGAAACCGCTGTTAGTGATATCTGATGTGGTGGATTTTCGACAGCGGTTGATCTGGGTACAACAGGGAGTCGATCGTATTTTGCCTAGGTCTACATCGCCGCAACAAGTCATCCAAGATTTAAATCTGCTGCTGCAAGATGAGCCCACAGCCTCCAAGGTGATGATTGTGGATGATGATATTCAGGTGCTGGACTTTTTGAAAACAATTTTGTCGCCTTGGGGATTTCAGCTCACTACCCTCAGTGAGCCCACCCAGCTACTACAGACTTTAGAGACAGTACAGCCCCATTTGCTTGTTTTAGATGTGGAGATGCCGGAGGTCAGTGGGTTAGACCTGTGCCAGGTATTACGGGCAGACGACCGGTGGCAACAGCTGCCTATTTTGTTTTTGACTGTGCATGAGGATATCCCCACTAAACAGGATGCCTTTAAGGTGGGAGCTGACGATTTTATTAGTAAATCGGTGATGGTGACCGATCTACCAATGAAGATTAAAAGTCGCCTGCAGCATATGCAGGCAAGAGAGTAATCTGACGATGCCTTGGGCTCAGAGTGGTACGGCAATGATCCATCAGTATTTGAGTGCAAAACTTGGGAATGTCAGGTATTCAGCGTAGCTCTCCGCGAATAATGAACTATATACGGCCATTGAGTCAATCTAGATATCAAATCTCATTTCGACTTGTCTACATCAGTTGTTAAGCTTAACTGAATAACGCAAATGGCGTATTTATGTGCAGTTGTTTTAGGCTAAAATTCTGATTATTCATAACAAGAATTTTCCGTGGCCAATAAATGCATTCTCGTTATCGATGACGAAGTTGGTATTCATACGGTCGCTCAAATAGGCCTGACATTAGAGACTGATTGGAAAGTGTTAACGGCTTTATCAGGCGCTGAAGGAGTTGAGATTGCACTCAAGCAGCAGCCGGATGCTATTTTGCTGGATGCTATGATGCCTCAACAGGGTGGGATAGAAACTCTGAAAATTTTACGAGCGTCTCCTAGAACAAGAGATATTCCTATAATTTTTTTTACAGCTAAAGTACAAGCAGCTCACCGCCGCGAATTTTATCGTTTGGGAGCCAAAGGGATAATTAGTAAACCATTTGATCCTACTACCTTAGCAAGTCAGATATCAGGGTTTTTAGGTTGGCAAGAATGATCGGCTAACCTTATTTATTCGTCTTCCTTATAAATTCACTATAATCGCTTACTAAGCTGCAAGATGGCCTTTTTGTCAGCGCCGTTCTCTGGTTGGTGCAGGTTTTGATGAGCTATGTAAATGTCTCATTTTCCTCATAGTATCCCCAAACTTTCTTCGTACATTAAAAGTGTTCGATAGGAAGCAGCTCGGGAGGAGTCAAACCATGTTTATCTGGAATGCTCGCTTGAGACGTTTTTGGATAGGTCTATGGCGTTATCTGAACCAACCACTGTTTGATAAAAGCAGCAAGACAGTTTTAAAGCCATGGCAGTATTTTCATGATGACAAGATTCATTTTTTAGAAGACTGTTGGAAATTGCAGTATTCCTCTAAAGAAAAGCAGAGCTAAATAAAGGAGCTTTACCATGAGTGCAGTACAAAGAAGTTTTAATGCCATTGGTCGGTCAATCAATCAATCAATAGTTTGGGTTCTGGATGCGGCTAAACGAATCTTTTCTCCCAGTGATGATGACTATCCTAAGACAGGAGTACAACCCTTTGAAGGGGATATCTCAGAGACTAATCAGCAATGAGTTCTAGCGCGGCTGGAAGGGTGATTGCCGTGCGAGGCAGTGTAGTCGATCTGTATTTCCCAGATGTCTTACCTGCCTTGCAGACTCAGGTGACTATTGGTGGACATAGTCCTATTGAGGTCGTGAACTATCTAGATGCCCACACCGTTCGCGGGATTGCACTTGTTCCCACTGACGGGATTGCCCGGGGAATGGCTGTTGAAGAGACTGATTTGCCAATACAGGTACCTGTCGGCAATACCCTGTTGGGTCGAGTTTTTAGCGTATTTGGAGAGCCGATTGATGGAAAAGGAGAGGTATTAGGTCCTCGTCGTTCTATCTATAAACAGCCACTACCGTTAGATAATCGAATTACTCAGACTGAGATCCTGACCACAGGGATCAAAGCAATCGATGTGCTAGCTCCCTTAGAACGCGGCGGTAAGGCTGGTTTGTTTGGTGGAGCTGGAGTGGGTAAAACGGTCTTGATTACCGAGTTGATCAACAATGTGGCCAAGCAATACCAGGGAGTGAGTATTTTTTGTGGTGTGGGCGAGCGCTCTCGTGAAGGTGAAGAGCTTTATCGCGAAATGAAGACAGCGGGAGTTTTGGATAAAACCGTCATGGTATTTGGGCAAATGAATGAACCACCGGGAGCCCGATTTCGAGTAGGACATACGGCCTTGACCATGGCTGAGTATTTTCGAGATGAGGCTCACCAGGATGTGTTGCTGTTAGTCGACAATGTATTTCGATTTATTCAGGCGGGTTCGGAGGTATCGGGGCTGATGGGGCAGCTGCCTTCGCGGGTGGGCTATCAGCCGACACTGGCAACGGAAGTCGCAGCGCTAGAGGAGCGGATCTGTAGTTCTGATACGGGTTCGATTACATCGGTGCAGGCGGTATATGTGCCAGCTGACGATTTGAGCGATCCTGCAGTTGTTCACATTTTCTCCCATCTGTCAGCTTCGATTGTGTTGTCCCGTAGGCGAGCGAGCGAAGGACTCTATCCAGCCATTGATCCATTGCAGTCTGGTTCAAAAATTTTGATGCCATCAGTGGTGGGAAAACGCCACTATGAGATTGCCCAGGCTGTCCGTCAGACCTTAGCGAACTATGAAGGTTTAAAGGATATTATCGCTATGCTGGGGATTGAGGAGTTGGCCCAATCTGAGCGACAAACGGTCTATCGAGCCCGACGGCTGGAGCGATTTTTGACTCAGCCGTTTTTTACAACAGAGCAGTTTACAGGTATTCAGGGGCAGCAAGTGTCCTTGAAGAATGCTTTGGATGGGTGCGATCTCATCCTCAATGATGAATTTGCTGACATTCCTGAAAAAGACCTGTACATGATTGGCTGCGCTCCAAACATTCAGTAAGGTTCCTATGCATCTCAAAATTCTTCTTCCCAATAAGGTCCTAATAGACCAATTTGTGACAAAAATTGTTGCCGAGGCTGTCAATGGGAGCTTTTGTCTATTACCGCGTCATATTGATGTGTTAACGGCCTTGGTACCTGGAATTCTGACGTTTCAGGTTGATGGAGATGAAACATTCTTAGCTATTGAAGGTGGCATTTTAATCAAATGCGGATCAGAGGTGCTAGTGTCTACCCGCAATGCGTTTTGTGGCGATAGTTTAGAGGTATTGAAACAGGCGGTGGCGCAGCAGTTTTACACCATTGATGAGCAAGAGCGTCAGGCTCGTACAGCCGTCGCTCGCATGGAAGCGAGTCTGGCCCGCCAGTTTACAGCGTTATCTGTGGAGTAGCCGGATCTGATGTCTCCGCCCCGTAGGCCCAAAAACCATCATTCTTTTCTAAAAGATATTGGCGAAAAAGCTCGTCGTAAGCTCAAGGCTCGTCGGAGTCGTAAGTCGATATGGTTTGCTTTGGGAATGTTTGGCATGGTGGGATGGGCCGTGGCATTGCCCACCCTGATGGGTTTAGCCCTGGGAATCTGGATAGACCGCCATGACCCAGGACAGTATTCCTGGACCCTGATGCTGTTGGTTTTGGGGCTGGGGCTGGGCTGTTGGAATGCCTGGTACTGGGTCACGAAGGAGAGTCAGCATGACTGAGACAGGGCTATTAGCCCTGTTGGTGGAGCTTGTTGTTGCTTGCACGATCACGCCCCTGTATTTGCGGCCTTTGATTTCTCGTTGGAAAATGCGGAGAAAATTGCTGGTATGACTATTTCTCTAATCATGAAGGGACTGGGTTTCTTATTGGTAGGACTGAGCTTAGGCATTGTTTATTTTGGTGGCCTTTGGTTTACCCTGCGTCGTCTACACGCTTGGCGCAAACCCTACTTGTGGCTAGCGATGAGCTGGTTTGGACGATTAGCTATCTTGCTGGGAGGTGGGGCTTGGTTACTAAACCAGACTGTTGCTTCACCGTTAATGGTGATTTTGTTGGTGAGTATCGGTGTTTGGATGGGGCGCACGCTGTTGATTGCTCGTTTGCTCAGCGTTGTAGAGCGTTCTGGGGCAACTGCTCGTCCCGGCGTTAGCCGTTCACTCAAGGAGCTATCTCCATGAACCTGACCCCTGATCAAATCCCGATTCATATTGGACCCGTTGTTCTAAATGCCACCTTGGTATTCACCTGGTTTGTTATGAGTCTGCTGGTTTTAGGATCTTGGTGGATCACCCGTAAACTCTCGGCGTCAACGCAGATTTCACCGGGTCAAAATCTGCTGGAGGTGCTAGTGCTCGGTTTAAATAATCAAATTCGTGATGTTAGCGACCAGTCGCCGCAGGCCTATTTGCCCTTTGTGGGCACGCTGTTTATATTTATTGCGGCGTCCAACCTATTAAGTATTTTGCCAGGATATCAGCCTCCAACCGGTTCGTTGTCAACGACAGCCGCGTTAGCCATTTGTGTGTTTGTGGCCATACCGCTGTTTGGGATTCGTCAGCGTGGCTGGCGTGCTTATCTCAAACAATATCTAGAACCTACTCCCATGATGTTGCCATTTAATCTGATTGGCGATGTCTCACGAATTATTTCATTAGCTGTACGGTTATTTGGCAATGTGATGAGTGGCACCATGATCGTGGCTATTTTACTGTCCGTTGCTCCATTGTTTTTTCCTGTGATCATGCAGATGTTTGGTCTGCTGACAGGGCTGATTCAGGCCTATATTTTCGCAGTATTGGCCATGGTGTTTATTGCTGCTGCGACCGAAGTTCACACCCATGACAGTGAGACGATATCCCCAGATGCTGATTCTTTAGGAGAGATTTCCCATGGATAATATTGCCCTGATTGGTATGGCATCTATTGTGATCGCTGGGCTTACCATTGCTATCGGGTCCATTGCCCCGGCGTTAGGAGAAGGCCGTGCTTTAGCCCAAGCGCTCAATGCCTTAGCCCAACAACCTGACGAAGCGAATACCATTACCCGCACCCTGTTTGTGGGCATGGCTCTGGTAGAATCCACGGCGATTTACTGCTTTGTCATTACCCTGATCTTGATTTTTGCTAATCCGTTTTGGGTCTATGTGACAACTCAAGTAGGAGGCTAGGCTATGCTAATTGACAATTTCACAGTGCTGGCGCAAATCGTTAACTTTTTGATTTTAGTGGTGTTGCTAAAACGCTTTCTCTACGGGCCGATTACCCGCGCTATGGAAGCGCGTAAACAGACGATTGCGCACCAGCTAGAACAGGCCGAGCAGCGAGAGGCAGTGGCCCAAGCAGAAGCCCAGCGGCTGCAGCAGATGCAGCAGGACTTTGCGGCCCACCGTGAGCAGCGTATGGTAGACCTGAGATCGCAGCTAGAAGACGAACGCCTGACGCGACTAGAGCAGACTAAAGACGAAGTAAATGCGGCCAAAGATCGCTGGTACCGCGGCATTGCCCAAGAAAAAGCAACGGTGCTGCGCTCGTTTCAGCAGCAGGCTAACTACCAACTAACCCAAACCCTACGTCAGGTGTTAATGGAGCTGGCTGATGCGTCCTTAGAGCAACAAATCACCCATCAATTTCTCACTCGGTTGACTCAGTTGCCAGAGGGGGAACGAACCCGGCTACAGACGGCTTTGAACGATGGGACGTCGGTGCAGCTCAGCAGCAGTTTTCCCCTATCAGCAGCCACTCAACAAGACATCACAGAAGCGCTGCGGGGGATTGGATCCTTCTCAAATCTCGACTATGAATTAAATCCTGCCCTAATCTGTGGGTTAGAACTAAATGTGCCTGGTTATTGTCTTGCCTGGAACCTGGCTAAGTATATAGAGACCCTAGAGCAAAATCTAGCTCACGTTTTAGACCAACATATTGAGCAGCAGGCAGGATAGAACGATGGAAAAGTCGAGGACGTCAGCCCCGCTGATGAATGCATTTACTCAGACGCTCAGATTCTTTGCCCAGGCCAGAGAGCAGTCTAGCCTAGAGCTGAGCTGTCAGGAAGTAGGCACGGTGACCTTTTTAGGAAACAGCATTGCTCGGGTGGTGGGGTTGCCGAATGTGCGATCGCAAGAGCAAGTCAAATTTGCCGATGGCTCCATGGGGTTAGCCTTTAACCTCGATCCCGACGAAGTGGGTGTAGTCCTACTGAATAACTACACCACCATCAAGGCTGGCAGCCAGGTACAGCGAACTGGGCGAGTGCTGGATACGCCTGTCGGAGAAGGTTTGCTTGGCAGAGTAGTCACTGCGCTGGGTACCCCCTTAGATCAAGGGAGGCCGCTACCCGTGCTAGAGCGTCGACCGATTGAACGACCAGCTCCCACTATTATGGAGCGTTCCCCGGTGAGCGTCCCCCTACAGACCGGAATCAAGGTAGTAGATGCCCTGGTGCCCATTGGGCGCGGGCAGCGACAGCTAATTTTAGGCGATCGTCAAACGGGCAAAACATCTATTGCCTTGGACACCATGCTCAACCAAAAACATCACGACGTGATCTGTATTTACTGCGCCATCGGGCAGCGTAGTGACGCTGTTGCCCAGTTAATTGCCACCCTGCATCATCAAGGAGCCATGGACTATTGCCTTGTTGTGGTCGCTAGTGGTGAAGACACGCCTGCTCTGCAATACATTACCCCCTACGCCGCCACCGCCATGGCGGAATACTTTATGGAACAGGGGCGTGATGTATTAATTGTTTATGACGACCTGATACACCACGCGCGAGCTTATCGAGAGCTATCTCTGTTATTGCGTCGTCCTCCGGGTCGAGAAGCGTTCCCCGGCGATATTTTTTATCTTCACTCTCGCTTACTAGAGCGGTCCACCTGTCTTCGGTCAGACCTGGGGGGAGGCTCCCTGACAGCTTTACCCATTGTAGAAACTGAGGCCGGCAACCTGTCGGCCTACATTCCAACTAATCTAGTGTCAATCACGGATGGGCAAATTTACCTCACCCCGACACTTTTTCAAAAAGGGTTGTTGCCCGCTATCGATGTGGGACGCTCGGTTTCTCGCGTGGGTGGCAAGGCTCAACTTCCCGCCTATCGAGCAGTGGCAGGGGATTTACGCCTGATGTACTCTCAGTTCCAAGAGCTAGAATCGTTTGCCCGCTTTGGTACCCGGTTAGATGAATCGACACAGCAAACCCTCGCTCGCGGTCGTCGTATTAGGGCCGTACTGCAACAAGATCAGTACCATCCACTAACCGTTAGCCAACAGATTATCCTGCTGCTAACGGCGAATGCGGGGATGCTGGACAATCTGCCGATTTCGAATATTCCTCAGACCGAGGCGTTGCTGTGTAATGCGGTAGAACAACAGCTACCCGATGTGTGTCAGCGGATTTTACTAGGCAACAAGCTGACAGATGATGACTGTGAGCTGCTACTACAGATAGCCAAACAGATGTTGAGGCCCATGGAAGAAAAATAATGACAACGCTAGAGTCTCTCCAGAGGAAAATTAAAACGGCAGATGATTTGCAATCTGTTGTCAAAACAATGAAATCTTTAGCAGCCGTCAGTATTCATCAGTATGAAAATGCTGTGGTTTCTTTGGCTGACCATAGCCAGGTACTGGCTATGGCACTACAGGTGTTAATGATCAATTTACCAGAGGCGTTGAGTACTCAAAAACCAACGGCACCAAAACATTTAGGCATCGTGATTTTTGGCAGCGACCAGGGCATGTGTGGTCGCTTTAATCCTCAGCTGGTTGAATTCGTTGGCCGGCGGCTGCATCGATTCCAGAATAAGTCTGCAGGAGAGGTGGCTGATCCCACATTCTTAGCCGTTGGTTCCCGCGTTGTCGCTAGTCTAATGACCGCTGGATATTCGGTAGACCAATGTCTGTCTGTACCCTGCTCCCTCGGAGGCATCACACCGTTGGTACAGGAGATTGTGCTGCAGCTACAGAGCTGGCGACAAAACTCTCAGGTGGATCATATTTGGGTCTTCCATAATCGACCTACGGGGGGCATGACATCCTTACCAACGTTGCTACAGCTTTTTCCCCTCAGCTATCTCTATTTGCAGAAATTGGAGCAACAGGCTTGGCCATCTCGTTGTCGCCCTCAGGTGACGATGGACTATGAGCATCTATTTAGTGCTATCTTTCAGCAGCACTTTTTCATCGGTTTGTATCGAGCCTGTGCAGAATCATTAGCTAGCGAAAACGCTAGCCGTTTAGCGGCAATGCAGGTAGCTGAAAAAAATATAGAAGAGCGTCTACAGGTACTTAAGATAGCCTATCAACAGCAACGCCAAGACTCTATTACTGAGGAATTACTCGATATTGTTGCTGGATTTGAGGCACTAGACCATTGATGTCTATGTGATTTTTCGGCGTTGCTGATCCTCGGTATGATTTCATCTGTCAAGTTCAGGCCAACAGGACATTTTGCCGATTGGTTCATCCTCTAAATCAGCAACGGCAAGTTTTTAGCTTGGACGTGGTTAAGTTTGGGGCATAATTTGTAGAGGAACGTCCAAAATTTCCGGGATGGGCTGTCTTGGGACATACCATGGGTCACTAGGAGGAGATAGAAGCTGGTCATCCTCTGGAATAAAGATAGGTATCTCGCTGCTGTCTTCCACTGGCTCTGTGCCACCACCAATACTGATGGCAGTGCCCTCAACAATGGCATTGGCCAGATTGATATTATTCATTGATGCTCCTGCCACATCAACGTAGTAAAGCTGCGCCTGGGAAAAGTTGACATTGTCCAAATCGGCATTGGCTAGACTGGCATTCGTTAAAAATGCTCCAGTCAAGTTGGCTCCAGTTAGATTTGCTCCGGTTAGGTCAGCTCCTTCCAGGTTACTCCAGGAGAGGTCGGCTCTAATCAGGTCTGCGCCCCGTAGATCGGCCCCAATTAAATGGGTCTCACTGAGATCGGCATCGACTAAATAACAGTCCTGACATTGGTTGGTGATGACAAGCCGCTGGACGTTAGAGGCAACCATTTCCTCCATCACTGAACCTACGGGGGCTTCTGCTAAACTTGGGGCTCCCAAAAACAAGAGGGAGATGAGGGGTAGTGTGGCTAAATATCGTCGTGTCATAGTCTCCTCCTTGGTCAACATGATGGCTGTAGTGGTCATGTCCACCGCCGGGCGGGAAAATGCCAATGTTAACTGATAGTGCCCCTAGTCCAGCTCTTAAGAAGACTATTGCCCAAGTAATTAAACGAGGCCTGAACTGGGACGGAATAGAGTAGACGAAAACTCTTATCTACCCTAATTTAATTTTCGCATGAATCGCGTAAATCCATCATGCATACTCTTATATTTAATGAAACGATACGTGATTCTAAATCCTCATAAATTCCTCAAACTATTGGTTTATACCCAGATTGGAAACGTTCAAAGCCGTTTCTAACTGTTGTTTCTTGGATTGGGTTTTATGGTGCAAACGACACATGCGCATTTGGCCCCTGCCAATACTACCCAGGCTGACTTTATCCTTGAATTTGAACAGATTAATATTCACGATATTCCACGGGTGGGGGGTAAAAATGCATCTCTAGGAGAGATGATTCAACAGCTCACTCCCCAAGGAGGCAATGTGCCCACCGGTTTTGCCACTACGGCCTATGCTTATCATTATTTTATGCAGCAGGCTGGTTTAGAGGCGAAGTTGCGATCGCACCTCACCGACCTAGATATCGAAGATGTCACTGCCCTCCGCTACTGTGGCTGCAGTGTACGTTCGTTAATTCTAGAAACCCCGTTTCCGTCTGAGCTAGAAGCTACCATTACTCAGACTTATCTGAAACTCTGCGCCGATGGTAAAAATCCAGCGCTTGATGTAGCCGTACGCTCCAGCGCTACTGCCGAAGATCTGCCGGATGCCAGTTTTGCGGGCCAACAGGAAACCTATCTCAATGTTTATGGGGTTAAATGAGAGGATGCATGATGTTTACTAAAATCTTAGTTGCCTTGGATCATGGCGATACTTGCAATGTACTATTTGAAAGATCTCTGCAGTTAGCTCAAGCAACGGGGTCTGAGCTGCTGTTTCTGAGTGTTTTAACTCCAGATGGTGGAGGTAATTTACCCCTCCCTGATAATTCTGGACTAACATCTTTCAACCTGGGTGTGCACGAGAGCCTTTGGGAGGTTTATCTCAAAAGCTATCGTGAATATGAAGAGGCGGCCACAGCACGCCTACGTAACTTTGTTGATCGAGCAACAGCTGCAGGGGTGCGCAGTGAGTTTAAACAGCTCAATGGTGATGTTGGTCGCGCAATTTGCGACCAGGCTTTTGCCTGGTCAGCTGATTTGGTCATGGTTGGCAGCCACGGACGCAAGGGGTTAGGTGAGATGCTGTTGGGTAGCGTGAGTAATTATGTTATGCACCATGCTCCTTGCTCTGTACTAGTTGTTCATGAGCCTGAAGCAACCAGCGGTGGAAAGTTTACTGAGGAGGTAATGGTAGAGCAGCTATGACATCTAGCACTACAGTACAGGCTTCTCCATCAGCTAGCGACAAGCGATTACACCTGCTAGAGGCAGCCATGAAGCGCCATCAGTATCGCCCCGACGCGCTGATTGAGGTGTTGCATCGTGCTCAGGAGCTATTTGGCTATCTGGATATCAATCTGTTGTTGCACATTGCCCATCGACTTAAATTGCCTCCCAGCCAGGTTTACGGTGTGGCTACCTTTTACCACTTTTTCTCGTTAGCTCCGAAAGGGGCGCACAGCTGTGTTGTCTGTATGGGGACCGCTTGTTATGTGAAGCAGGCGGCACAACTGCTCAGCTTTTTGGAAAAAACGACGGGTATTAAGGCTGGGGAAACAACATCTGACGGTCAACTGTCGTTGATGACGGCTCGCTGTTTGGGGGCCTGTGGTATTGCTCCCACCGTGGTTTTTGATGAGCAACTGGAAGGAAATCAAACTGTAGAGAGCGTAGCGGAACGTCTAAATACTTGTTTGGGGGTGGAAGTGTAATGCAGTATTTAATGCGGCGTCGATATTGTTATCCCCTCCTGGGAGGGGCGACGGGGTGGGTTGACCGTGAGCGCTATCGATTGAGACCCACCCCGCCTGACCGGCACCCCTCCCAGGAGGGGATTCAATCCCACAACTTAATGAAGGATTGACCTCAGCTATGGACTTAACTCAATTAAAACAGTCTGCATCAGCTGCTCGAAAAAAGTGTCATATTCGTTGCTGTACCGTTGGTGGCTGCCTTTCTGCTAATAGTGCTGCTGTTAAAGAACAGCTGGAAACAGCGGTGGCTGCCAGCAGTTTCACAGACCAGGTGCAGGTGTCAGGGGTGGGCTGTATGGGGTTATGTAGTCAGGGACCCTTGGTAAGGGTCGAATCAGACTCAGCTGATGTACTCTATCGGCAGGTGACACCAGAACAATCTGCTGCCATTCTGGCGTCGCTCAATCAATTACCTCACCCTGAATGCAGCCACCTCAAAACTCAACCGATAGATAATCCATTTTTTACTCGGCAGCATCGAATTGTGTTGGAAAATAGCGGTCGTATTGACCCAGAAAAGATTGAGGAATACATTGCGTCATCAGGCTACAAAGCCCTGCATCACTGTCTACGCGAGATGTCACCTGAAGCGGTGGTAGATGAGATCACCCGCAGTGGTCTGCGGGGTCGAGGCGGAGCAGGTTATCCTACAGGACTAAAGTGGGCCACCGTGGCGAAAATGCCGCCGGGGCAAAAGTATGTGATCTGTAATGCAGATGAGGGCGATCCGGGAGCCTACATGGATCGCAGTGTATTGGAGAGCGATCCCCATCGGGTGTTGGAAGGACTTGCGATCGCAGCCTACGCCGTCGGTGCTAACCAGGGTTATATCTATGTACGGGGAGAGTATCCCCTGGCGATTAATCATCTACAGACAGCTATCCGTCAGGCCAAGCGCCATGGTCTGCTAGGTAGCCAAATTTTTGACTCTCCTTTTGACTTTCGCATAGACTTACGCATTGGTGCTGGAGCCTTTGTCTGTGGTGAAGAAACCGCCCTGATGGCCTCTATTGAAGGCAAGCGGGGAATTCCTCGACCGCGTCCTCCTTATCCGGCTGAGTCAGGTTTGTGGGGGTGTCCCACACTAATTAACAACGTGGAAACCTATGCCAACATTGCTCCCATTATCCGTAACGGGGCTGACTGGTTTGCGTCTATTGGTACTGAGCAGAGTAAAGGCACTAAAGTATTTTCTCTCACGGGCAAGGTAAAAAATGCAGGGCTGATTGAAGTACCCATGGGAATTTCTCTCAAAGAGATTGTAGAAGAGATGGGGCAGGGTGCCCCAGATGGAGCCCAGGTGAAGGCTGTACAAACAGGCGGACCCTCTGGAGGCTGTATCCCTGCGGATGCCTTTGACATATCTGTGGATTATGAATCGCTCAAAAACCTGGGATCGATTATGGGCTCAGGCGGCATGATTGTCATGGATGAGCATACCCACATGGTGGATGTCGCTCAGTTTTTTATGCAGTTTTGCATGGATGAGTCCTGTGGAAAGTGCATCCCCTGTCGGGCTGGGACGGTACAACTCTATCAGCTGTTGACAAAGTTTAAAGAGCATCAAGCAACACCAGCGGATCTAGAACAACTAGAGATGCTTTGTGATGTAGTAAAACACACGAGTCTATGTGGATTGGGCCAGGCAGCTCCGAACCCGGTGCTGAGTACGCTGCGCTATTTTCAAGATGAGTATTTGGCGGCGATACAGATAAGTTAAAAACAGAGGAAGGTATCATGACAAACAACATTAATGGGTTTTCCTCAGCGGCCAGCTCTGCTTTTGTAGTAATTGGATATGGTAATCCCGAAAAGGGGGACGATGCCATTGGTCACGCCGTAGTTGACCAACTCCAGGCATCAAAAACACCTACCCTAGAAGCCTACTCAACAGAATATCTAACACCTGAACTCTCTAGTAAACTGGCCCAAGCCACCGTTGCTATTTTTGTCGATGCCTGCAAATTAAAGAATACTGATACAGTGCAGGTTAAGCGGCTAGAGCCCTGTGGTACAGAAACTCCTGGATCTACGTTGCCTGGTTTTGGCCATTCCTGCAGCCCCTGTTCCCTGTTGGCGCTGACGCAGTCTGTCTACGGTCATTGCCCAAAAGCTTGGTGGGTTGAAGTTCCTGCCAATGATTTTACCGTTGGTCATCCCTTGTCGGATCTAGCAGAACAAGGGGTGGCTCAAGCATTACAAACAATTTCTTCATTAATGAGTTCAGCCGCTTAGGGCTCTTACGAGATAGAGTCATGTCCACAACGCTTAGTTCAAACAAACTGTCAGGATGGCACATCTTGCAGCCCAGACGGCAGGTGTTTAGCTTTCTTAGCCGTTTAAGACTGGAGTGGGACTACTTTATGGTCCATGACCATGGAGGAGCTTTTACTGGGTCTATTGGCTATGTGCTAGCCGATCCGGCTGCTCAAAACTCCCACTGGTTAAAACGATTTACCCTGCTGCCGAGCGGTGTCGGCGTTGCGATCGCAGGCATGTTTACCAGCGGTCACAAAATCGCGAATTTTCTACACTTCGATTTTGACCAGGTACAGCTTTCGACCGATACCAAATCCCTAATTGCCCAAGCTGATGCCGGGCGTCTTCAGGCTGCGCTTCATGTGGAACCTAATAGCCTCAAGTTAAAAGGGTGCACCCATGACATTGAGTATCAGCTAACCATACAAGAAGATTGGCAAAATCGCTTTTCCCACAGCAGCGAAGCATTTACGCCCGTGACAGGTCGAGGCATAGGGCTCTTGCCAGGAGAACGGTGGACGGTTGATGTCATTTGGCCTCGGACTCAAGTCTCTGGCTATATTCGAGACTTAAAACAAAAAGCAACCTTTGAAATTGTTGGCCATGGCTATCGAGAAAATTCTTTTGGGCAATGGCTATTTTGGTCAGGCGGCTGGGATTTTGCCGCTATGTCAGACGAAAGCACTGGTGTTCAATGGGTTTGGCAAACCTATCATCATTCTCAAGATTTAAGCTATCTAGATATCAGCTTTCCTGTCGACGGTGTTCAACAAGCCTTTCGCTTTTGGGCTAGGGAGGGTCAGCTGCAGTGGCAGCATCACCGTTGGCACTTAGATCCTCGGGCTCAACAAACGTTTCCTATGAATGCAACGATTTATGCTCGTAATCAGGACTATATTGTTGAAACCCAACTGAGCATTGGTGATAACGCGGTCGCGCTACTGCATGATCAATCTTGGTATACCAGGATTTATGTCATCTTTGCCTTTTTCCCCTACTGCAAAGGCTCTATTTACAGGATCGCTGACGGTGCTCGAGTATTGGAATTTAGCGGTCGAGGGGGAGGAGAATATTCCACGCTACGCTTTCCTAAAACACCTTGAAACTGGTTGCTGATTCCAGATTAAAGCTGCAAGACCGCGCATAGAAAAGTCGGCAATCGCAAAAGTCCAATATCCTTTTGGGGATATTGGACTTAGGAGCTTCAACACTCAAGTAAGCAGTTTAGCGACTGTGGTCGTTCAGTGAGGCCAATGGTCTGGTCAAACCTCTCAGCTCATGGCTGATGTACTCCGATCATAGCCAGCAAAATCATGGGGGACTTTGCCTTGAATATGGCTTTCATACTCAGTAGCATCTTCGATCGGTAGACCGATATCTTCAGCAGCTCGAACAAGCATAGAGTGCTCACGCCGACGAATATTGCGTACATGCTTCGTGATCAGGTTACGCATCCAAACATTAATCGGTGGGAACTCAGCAGGAACTGTTGTAGCAGCCGTGATAACAGAAGCTGTGTCAGAGGGGGATGCACCAACGGTATAGGCTACACCTCGATAAACCAACTCTGCTTCAAAAGGATATGCGGGGGGAGGATTATCAACTGCGGTGAATTGAATATCCTGACCGCGATATGTGCCTACGTCACCGGTAGGGCGAGTAGCCAACCCAGTTGGTTGGTATCTATAAGAAACACCACGGTAAGTTAACATAATGTCGCCTCCTTAAACTATGTAGCGAAGAGAGGCGCGTTCCTTCGGGATGACTCCCTACTTCCGTCTCTTCTCGGAGGTCTCCTCTTACGAAAAGATGAACGATTTGTCCTACACCTCTATTATCGTCTACCGTTTAAGGCTTTAACGATGATGTTTACACATTGATACCTGATTGACGCCCAGAGATAATGTCTGCTAAAGCTACTCAATGTGCTCTTCACAAGTTTCTCAACTTTTTAGATTAGCCTGAAAATGTGATCAGGGTATTTCTGACATTTTTTAGGACGTCTACCGATGAGACAGAAGACACAACCTAGCAACACCAAGTTTGGATTGCCTCAAATAGTATTTTTTGGTGCCTTTCGCCTCAGCATGATTTGGGATTTGCTCACCACCTTTTTAGGCACCTTGTTGATTTTAGATGGCACCCACTTTGTTGCCTTAGGTCTAAGTCTGGTAGGTACTTTGATTGCCTGGGCATTTAACTTCTTTACCTGGCCAATTTGGAATATCAGAGGAATCAAGGCAATTGAGCGGCATTTGCTAAGATTTGCTTTGATTTTGGCAATTGTTTTTGATTTTGTAACATCCTTTATTTGTAACGTTTCTTATGTTGCCTTAGGTCAATTCACATTTGGCCGTTCTGTCGTTTTTAATGAAATCTTTTCAAGGCTGACGGCAGATCAGTTCATTCTTATTTTTGTGCTGACTGTGTTTACTACAATTAGTCCAATGATGCTAAGACGTACAAGATACGATAACCCCAACTTTTTAGTGTAATTACATCGCGCAACAATGTCTGTTAAAACGCTAACAATTGACAAGCAAATTATTAGCGCCCGTGAGGGAGAAACCGTCTTGGACGCCGCCAAGAATGCGAATATTTCAATTCCCACCCTCTGTTATTTAGAGGGACTCTCTACTGTAGGTGCCTGTCGCCTTTGTTTAGTGGAAGTGGAGGGGACGTCTAAGCTTTTGCCTGCCTGTGTGACGGCAGTTCAAGAAGGTATGGTGGTGCAGACGCATACTGATACGCTACAGCGCTATCGACGCATGATTATAGAACTGTTACTAGCTGAGGGAAATCACGTCTGTGCTGTCTGTGTTTCTAATGGCAATTGTGAGCTGCAGGATCTAGCCGTGGATATGGGAATCGATCATGTTGGTCTAACTTATCAATTTCCAGATCGTAAGGTGGATATTTCTCATGGTCGTTTTGGGATCGATCACAATCGTTGTGTGCTTTGCACGCGCTGTATCCGAGTTTGTGACGAGGTGGAAGGTGCCCATACGTGGGATATGGCTGGACGAGGCCGTACGTCCCATGTAGTCAGTGATTTGAACCAACCTTGGGTAGAGGCCAGTAGCTGTACGTCCTGTGGTAAGTGTGTGAATGCTTGTCCGACAGGAGCTTTATTTTACAGAGGTTCGACTGTTGGAGAAATGCAGCATGATCGAGAACAGCTTAGCTTTATTACGGCGGCTCGTCGTCGACAACAGTGGATTAGATAAATAGACTGTCTTCCCAAGTTCCTCAAAGTTTTTACCTATATTGCGGGTGTAAGGAAAAGAACTCTACTTAGCTAGATGAGGGAAACGGAAACAGACCATGACAAAAATAAAACTGGCGACAGTTTGGCTGGGAGGGTGCTCTGGTTGTCACATGTCATTTCTTGACTTGGATGAGTGGCTGTTTGAGTTGGCTAGTCAGGTGGAGTTAGTCTACAGTCCTCTGGCAGATATTAAGACCTATCCTGACGATGTGGATGTGGCACTGGTAGAAGGTGCGATCGCAAATCAAGACCATCTGGAAACGATCCATCAGATTCGCGATCGCACTAAATTTTTGATTTCCTTCGGAGACTGTGCAATCACTGGTAATGTCACCGCTATACGCAACACATTGGGTGCATCGGAGTCAGTCAAATCTGTTCTCGATCGTGCCTATCTAGATGTGGACATTCAGCCAAAGCTCCCTCAAGGAGACCTGGTGCCCACATTACTAAACCAGGTGATACCTGTGCATCAGGTGGTATCAGTAGATTGTTATTTGCCTGGTTGCCCGCCCAATGCAGAACGGATCCGAGCAGTTTTAGAGCCTTTACTCCAAGGGAAGCAACCTAAGCTGAAAGGCTCTGAATTGATTAGATTTGGTTAGGTGGATAAGACTATCGAAGTTTATTCGGAGGGTAGAAACAACTAGGGGGCACTATGGGTTACCAAGATGTTGTATCTAAAACTTGGCGGCATTATGATCTCAAGGATGTTGCCTATGACTATACCAATCTTATCAGATATGCGATATTAGCTGCATCTAGCCACAATACCCAACCTTGGAAGTTCAAAATAGAGCCAGGACTGATCTGGATATTTCCCGATTTGACACGACGCTGCCCAGCCGTAGATCCAGATGATCACCATCTCTATGTTAGTTTGGGGTGTGCCGCAACCAATTTAACTGAGGCGGCGGCGGCCGCTGGTCTACAAAGTCGCGTTTCATTTGATGAGGCTACGTCAGCGGTCAAGGTTAAGTTTGAAGAGGGTCCTATAGTGCGATCGCAGCTATTTGACGCCATTCCTAATAGACAGTGTAGTCGTATGCTCTATGATGGTTCAAGAATAACCACTCAAGAGCTTCAGCAGCTTAAACGTGTAGCAACAGGCAACGGTGTTTCGGTTCTACTGTTTACCAAGCAAGATCAAAAAGAGACAATTGCTAACTTTGTTGCAAAAGGCAACATTGGTCAGATGAGTGATGCAGGGTGGATAAAGGAACTCAAGTCATGGATTCGCTTTAGTGAAAGTCATGCTATGGCGACAGGCGATGGTCTTTACGGTCGTTCTATGGGAAGTCCAGATGTGCCAAAAATCATTGGCGATCTCATTCTTCATTTTGTATTAACGCCACAAAGTCAGAATAAAAAAGACAAAAGGCATATTCTGAGTTCATCGGGTATTGCGGTGTTCTTCTCCGATGTTAGCAACAAGGCCCAGTGGGTTGAGGTTGGTCAATGCTACGAACGGTTTGCACTGCAAGCGACGGCCCTGGGGTTTCAAACAGCTTTTTGTAATCCACCGGTTGAGGTATCTGATCTCCGGGCTCAATTTGCGAATTGGCTAAGAATTGGCGAGTGTCGTCCGGACCTTGTAGTGCGATTTGGGCGCGGTCCCGAGATGCCCCACTCATTACGTAGACCTTTTAAGGATGTTGTGCTAGATGAAACATCTCCTCACAGGTTCCTCATACTTTTGGCATAAAAATAGAGTAGGTAGGATATCTGGCTATTCTACATTGGACTCACTGCTCAGGGAGGTCGGTTATGTTATTTGTAAAAGACATTATGACCAAGCCGGTTATTGTGATTCGCAGTTCGGCTACGGTGGAAAATGCTATTTGGCTGATGCGGACTAAGCGGGTACGATCGCTGATCGTAGAAGAATTTTATGATGAAGGACCCTATGGCATTCTTACGGAGCGAGATATTATTTACAACGTAATTGCTAAAGGCAGATCTCCACATTTCATTCGTGTTGATCAAATCATGCGGCGGCCTTGTATTGCCATACCTATGGAGGCTACTTTGCAAGAAGCTGCAAAAATTTTCTCCGAGACCGGGATTCATCGGGCTCCAGTTATTGAAAATGAGCAGCTCTTAGGAATTGTTTCGTTGACGGATATCTTAATGAAAGGATCTCCGGGCGCACCATCCCGCGATGAGCTATCTCAACGGGTTAATACGGCCCTACAGCATGCTCGTATTATCGATGATGAAGATGCTCAGATTGAACAAGATTGTGATATCGCCTGGCAGGTGATTGAGGAAATGCGTCGAGAGTCCGCAATCTCAGGTTAGGAGAAAGGCTTGATCAGGTTTAAAGATGTCCCTGAAGAGTCATTAGGTTTTAGAAAGATAGTTTTGCTCTATCTCAATTAGGTGTGAATAAACGAATTGTGATCAATCCGGTTACCCGGATTGAGGGCCATGCCAAAATCTCTATCTATCTCGACGAGCGAGGAGATGTAGCAGATGCGCGGTTTCATGTAACTGAGTTTCGCGGGTTTGAGAAATTTTGTGAGGGACGCCCTTTTTGGGAAATGCCGGGGATTACAGCGCGTATTTGCGGAATCTGTCCTATCAGTCATTTGTTGGCATCGACTAAAACAGGCGATCGACTATTAGCGGTGCAAATTCCCCCTGCAGCAGAGAATCTACGACGATTGATGAATTTGGGGCAGATTATTCAGTCCCATGCGCTCAGTTTTTTTTACTTGAGCAGTCCCGATCTTTTGTTGGGCTGGGATAGCGACCCTGCTCGACGCAATGTGTTTGAAGTGATGGCAGCTGAGCCTGAATTGGCCCGAGGAGGAATTCGCCTGCGTCAGTTTGGTCAAGACGTGATTGAACACTTGGGAGGACGTAAAATACATCCAGCTTGGGCTGTACCGGGAGGTGTTAGAAGCAGTCTGCCGACTGTGGGTCGAGACCAAATTGCTAAACGGCTGCCTGAGGCGAAGAAAACCATCTTAGAAACTCTTACTTTATTTAAACAACTGCTGGAGCATTTTCAAGAAGAGGCTCATATCTTTGGTAATTTTTCTAGTCTGTTTATGGGCTTAGTCGGTGCTGATGGCACCTGGGAGCACTATGATGGCTGCCTGCGTGTGGTGGATAGCGGTGGCAATATTATTGCGGATCGGCTTGAACCTAGCCATTACAAAGATTTTATCGGTGAGGCGGTAGAATCAGAATCTTATTTGAAGTCACCTTACTATAAGCCTTTAGGATATCCTGACCAATCACAACACTGTCGTTTAGAGAATGGTCTGTATCGGGTGGGACCTCTGGCAAGGTTGAATATTTGCGATCGCATCGGCACTCCTCTGGCTGAAGCTGAGCTGCACCACTTCCGGCAGTACGGTATGGGCAACAGTTCATTTTTCTATCACTATGCACGGCTGATTGAGATTCTCACCTGTATTGAAAGGATTGAGCTTTTCCTGGACGATCCGACCCTACAGAGCGATCATCTCAGAGCCAGAGCTGATGTCAATCAGCTTGAGGCCGTAGGTGTGGGGGAAGCTCCAAGGGGCACTCTCTTTCATCATTACAAAGTTGATAAAACTGGTTTACTAACATACGTCAACTTGATTATTGCCACCGGTCAGAACAACCTGGCCATGAATCGTACGGTTGCCCAAATCGCCCGACACTACATCCACGGCCCTGAGATTCCAGAACCGATGCTTAATCGGGTTGAAGCAGGTATTCGAGCCTTTGATCCCTGTCTTAGCTGTTCTACCCATGCCGCTGGGAAAATGCCCCTACACTTACAGCTGATCGGTGCCGATGGTCAGCTGCTTGATGAGTGTTATCGGTAAGACTTCATAAGATCCTCATATCGTTTGAGTAGCCTTTGTATAGAGCGGAGCTTACAAGGGGGACTGGTTCTATGCTTTCATCAACTCAGACATCAACAGTACTTGAATACGATTTTTTAGTGATTGGCTATGGTAGCGAGCTATGTGGCGATGATGCTGTTGGCCCTTGGGTTGCTATGGTTGTTGCTGATTGGCACTTACCTGCGGTTAAGTCCTTATCGGTTCCTCAACTCACCCCGGAACTGACGACTGAGTTAGCAAAAACGAACTATGTTATGTTTGTTGACGCCTGTGGCCGAAAGGCGGTTCGGACCGTACAGATCGCCCCGATTGCTGTCTCTGATGAGCTATCACCTTCTATGGCGTTCGCCGCTCATACCTACGATCCTTGCGCTTTGCTCAATCTCACTCAGCGTCTCTATAAACGTCATCCCCAGGCATGGCTAATGCAAATTCCGATTGAATCCTGTGACTTGGGCGGTGAGCTTTCATCAGTTGCACGTCAGGGTTGCGATCGCGCCTTGAGGTCAATTGAGCAATTCCTAGTCACCTATCGACAACCAGCCCTATGCATGAAATCGGTATAATGCAGGCTGCTTTATCTGTGGCCTTAGACTACGCAAAGGCTCAAGGGGCTCGACAGATTCACCGTCTCCAACTCCAGATAGGAGAGTTGTCAGGGGTAGACCCCGATGCTTTAGCATTTGCTTTTGATGTGGTCAGTAACGATACTCTTGCAGATAAGGCTGAGCTAGAACTTATATCGGTGCCAGTAACCTGTTATTGCTCATCATGTCAACAAACGTTTCAACCTCTGGAATGGGTGTATGAATGCCCGTGTTGCCACAGGTTGAGTGTGGATATTCGCCAGGGAAGAATGTTGGAACTGACATCCTTAGAGATTTCATAGGGAGGTATTGAGCTATGTGTGGGCATTATGGATGTGAAGATACTCGACAGACCTTATCTCTACATCAGAATGTATTAGATAAAAACGATCACTATGCGGAACATAATCGTTCTATGTTTCAGCATCTGTTGGTCTTGAACATTTTGTCATCGCCAGGGGCTGGCAAAACAACCCTGATTCAACGCATTCTACATGACGTTGATTTGATTTCTGGCGCTGATCCCCTCAATCGGCCCCAGGGCACCGTGCAACCTGGAGTGATTGTGGGCGATCTGGCCACCGATCGAGATGCTGAAAGACTGCGACAAACAGATCAACCGGTCATTCAGATTAATACAGGCAATCTATGCCATCTAGAGGCTAAAAGTGTTGGTAAAGCCGCACAACAGCTGGAATTGGACAACCTGAATTTACTCATTATTGAAAATGTGGGCAATCTGGTTTGTCCTGCGGTTTACGATCTGGGGGAAGATTTACGGATTGTGTTGATGTCCGTAACTGAAGGAGAGGATAAGCCCCTGAAGTATCCCACCATGTTTAAATCTGCCCATGTCGTTGTCATTACCAAAATAGATATTGCTGATGTAGTTGGGTTTAATCTCGAAGAAGTGCTAGGGTACCTGCGTTTGATCGCCCCACAGGCACTTGTTTTTGAATTGTCAGCAATGACTGGTGAAGGGTTAACTAAATTTTATGCCTATCTAAACCAGTCACTTTTCCAGCGGGTAGCGTCAACGGTCGTGTGACACAGTTTTGGAAATCATATAGGCCAAGGATGCGGAGAACTCAAAGAGAGTTGGACATAAATCCCATGGCAAAAAAACGCAATCTGAATATTTTATTGGGAGCTGCGATTGGCTTTTGCCTAGGCCTGGCAATGTGTCTATTGTTACCTATTCTGATTTTCTGGTCACCGACACTTTATTTTCGAGAGTGTATTGATTTTTGTGTAAGCGCTTTTTTCTTATGGGGAAAAGCGTTC
>ERZ1740072.130-NODE-130-length-34534-cov-5.797471_pt1 | contig 34534 bp, 36 predicted proteins | sample MGYA00581733_ERZ1740072 | MGnify/ENA primary metagenome ERZ1740072 (study PRJEB43018, sample SAMN04849741) | marine metagenome | isolation source: floating plastic debris | place: Pacific Ocean | collected 2008-08-30 | study: EMG produced TPA metagenomics assembly...
GCAATCATCGGCGTCATCGGGTCCATCGGCGTGTCGATCAACGCAGCGATCATCATTCTGTCTGGTCTTGCGCAGGACGCCGCCGCAGCAGCCGGCGATCGCGCCGCGATGGTCGACGTCGTCATGGGATCAAGCCGCCACATCGTGTCGACCACGATCACCACGTTCGGGGGGTTCCTGCCGCTGATCCTTGCCGGGGGTGGATTCTGGCCGCCATTTGCGATGTCGGTGGCAGGCGGTGTGCTCTTGTCCACGGTGGTCAGCTTCTACTTTACTCCGCCACTGTTTGCATTGATCCACAGGCGACCCAAAGCAAAGGTCTATGACGAGATCAAGGACGCTGAACGCGACCCACCCTTTGTTCTGTATCCTCCCTATCAACAGGCTGCAGAATAGGATCAACGCCGCCCGTTTCAGTGGCACATGCCTTCGCACGCGTTACGCTTGGCTCCAAACCGACTTGCCAACGGCTGCGAAGTCGCGAACACTCCGCCACATAACACAAAATGGGGAGTACCACATGAGACTGACAACAATCCTGTCTGCAGCGGCACTGTTGTCCAGCACCGCGCTGGTCAGTGCTGAGACGCTGAAATGGGCCCGCGCCGGGGATTCGCTGACGCTTGACCCGCATGCTCAGAACGAAGGGCCCACAAGCACACTGGCCCACCAGATCATGGAGCCGCTGGTCATGCGCGACCATTCAGGTGCAATTGTGCCTGCCCTGGCGACACAATGGGCGCCGTCGACCGAAAACCCCAACATCTGGACATTTCAACTGCGCGAAGGCGTGACCTATCACGATGGGTCCGCGTTTACAGCTGAAGACGTGGTGTTCTCGCTCAACCGCGCGATGACACCGGACAGCGACTACAAGGAATTGCTGGCAAGCGTCAAAGAGGTGCGTGCGATCGACGACCTCACCATCGAGATCGAAACCGATGGTCCCAACCCGATCATGCCCAATAACCTTACCAACATGTTCATCATGGACAAGGATTGGGCTGAGGCGAACGGCGCTACCAAAGTCCAGGACTATGAAGGCGGCGAGGATACATTTGCCGCCAAGAACGCCAACGGGACCGGCCCATACCGGCTGGTCAGCCGCGAGCCGGATGTCAAAACTGTCCTCGAGGCCTATGACGGCTATTGGGGCGCGGACGAGTTCCCGCTGCAAGTGACCCGCATCGAATACACCCCGATCCAGAACCCCGCGACGCGCGTGGCGGCCCTGTTGTCCGGTGAGGTGGATTTCATTCAGGACGTGCCCGTGCAGGACCTGGAACGTGTTGCAGGCACTGACGGATTGGACGTGCGCACGACGGCCCAGAACAGGGTGATCTTTTTCGGTTTGAACGCAGGTGATGCGGACCTCGCCAATGACAATGTCGATGGAGCCAACCCATTGGCTGACGTGCGCGTGCGCAAGGCAATGTCGATGGCGATCAACCGCGATGCGATCCAACAGGTCGTGATGCGTGGCCAGTCCGATCCGGCAGGCATGATCGCCCCGCCCTTTGTGAACGGGTGGGATGCTGACATGGACGCCTCATCAGTGACGGACATTGAGGGAGCCAAAGCGTTGATGGTCGAAGCGGGTTATGGCGACGGATTTTCAATCCAGCTTGATTGCCCCAATGACCGCTACATCAACGACGAAGGCATCTGTCAGGCGGCCGTTGGCATGCTGGCCCAGATCGGGATTACAGTGAACCTCGATGCAAAGCCAAAGGCACAGCACTTCCCGCTTCTCAGCAATCTGGAGACGGATTTCTACATGCTGGGATGGGGCGTTCCGACTTACGACTCCGAGTACATCTTTAACTTCCTCGTGCATGGTCGTGACGACAAATACGGGTCGTGGAATGCGACGCGTTACAACAACGATGCACTGAACGAAAAGATTGTGAGCCTTGCCTCCAACACCGACCTGGAGGCGCGCAATGCAGACATCGCCGCCATCTGGGAGGTCGTGCAGGACGAAGCCATCTATATCCCGCTGCACCATCAGGTGCTGAACTGGGGCATGAAATCGGGCGTCGGTACCGTGGTCGAGCCCGAGGACTCGCCAAAGATCAAGTATCTTGAGATGAACTAAGGCGTAAGTGGCGCAACAAGAAGGTGGCACTATGCGTGCCACCTTTTTTGGTTCCAAAGCGGACGTGGTTCTTCGCTATTTCGTGATCTTTAGGTTTGCGCGAAGGAACTTCGACGCGGATCGGAAGTGACTTGGCCCTGCGGCTTCTGCCCAACGTCCAACCGTCCAGGCATTGTTGGCACCTTTCATCGCTCCACCATAAAGTTCATCCTGAGACTTGCTGGTCAGGAATTCTGTCAGCTTGCGATAGTTGCCCTTGAGAAGTGTTATTGCACTTGGCCAATCCAGATCAGACTGACGTTCTCTCAAATCAGCATTGTACCGTTTGAGGTCATTCCACTTGTAGCCTTCTGCCGGAAAATAAACGGTTTTTCCGGTTTGACCGTCGGCATACCATCTCAAGAAAAGGTCGATCCAGTGGGCGCGATGAGCGATAACGTCTTTGATGGATGCGTCGCCATCCCTTTTCGCCATGGCGGTTGCCTCATCTATGGTATCGATGAGCGTGACGAGTTTTTGAAATTCCTTTTCAGTTATGCGCAGCAATTCTGATTTGCTGTTTGCGGCCATAATCGCGGTCTCCTTGCGTTAGGATACTTACCACCAGTTTGCGAACGTGCCTTGCGCCAAATCAATCCTGACAAGGAATACCCTGATACGTACGGGATCAAAGTCGCTGGTCGCTGCAGTCCCCTTGCGAAACGGCTCGGTTCAAACGCAGGCCACGATCCCCGCTGCGTCGGGCAGCGCAATCGCGTCACCCCTCTTCCCTTTTTCCGCGCACTCGGCTCTAGTGTCGACGATCAGATTTCCCACCCCACAGGAAAGGACACCCATGCTTCGCTATATCCTCCCCGTTGCCCTCGGTCTCAGCGCCGCGCCCGCGATTGCCGAAGAGTTCAAATGGGCCGAAACCACCGACCCGCAAACCATGGACCCGCATGCGGTGAACTCGGCCCCAGTGCTGGGGTTCCTCAACAACGTCTACGAAGGCCTTGTGCGGCGCGGCAAGGACATGGCAATCGAGCCTGCTCTTGCCACCGCGTGGGAACCCATTGGAGACGGTGCGGGCTGGCGGTTCACGTTGCGACAGGGCGTCACGTTTCACGGCGGCGAAACCTTTGACGCGGACGATGTGATCTTTTCCTACCAGCGCGCCAGTGATGAGGCATCGGACACGCGCAGCTGGTTTGCGCCAGTTTCGGATGTGGTGAAGGTCGATCAGTATACGGTTGACATCATGACATCGGCCCCTAACCCGATCTTTCCGGACTCCATCGCCAACTGGATGATCATGGACGCCGGGTGGGCCGAGGCCAACGCCACCACCCTGCCCGACAAGGAAAACGGCAACTATGCCACGCTCAACACCAATGGCACCGGCGCCTTCACCGTCACGGCGCGTGAGCCGGGGCTGCGCACGGTTCTGGAACCCTTCGCGGGCTGGTGGGACGAGGCAGAACATAACATCACCCGCGCCGAACTGACGCCGATCCAGAACCCGGCGACGGCTGTGGCGGCACTGCTGTCCGGCGACGTCGATCTGATCAATCCGGTGCCCATTCAGGATGCCGCTCGCCTCAGTGCGGATTCGTCGGTTCAGGTTATTCAGGGCATTGAGGCACGGGTCATCATGCTCGGCTTTCCTCATGAGGCCGACGCGCTGAAGTACTCGGCAGAGACCACGGACGCCAACCCGTTTGCGGATGCGCGTGTGCGCCGCGCTGTGGCTCATGCGGTCAACGTGCCTGCCATTTTGCAGACCATCATGCGAGGCAGTGCGGAACCGGCCAGCCAACTCGTCAGCCCAGCGATGCGCGGCTTTTCCGCAGCCCTTGCCGAACGGCCCGCCTTTGATCCGGATATGGCCCGCGCCCTGCTGGAAGAGGCTGGATACGGCGACGGGTTCTCCTTCGGTCTGAAGTGCCCCAACGATCGTTATCTAAATGATGAGGCGGTCTGTCAGGCGGTCACGGGGATGCTGGCGCAGGTTGGGATCACAGCCGTCCTGGATGCGATGCCGGTCCAGAACTATTGGCCAGAACTGCGCGCTGACAACTATGACATGTACCTCTTGGGCTGGTCGCCAGGCACATTTGATGCCGAGCATCCGGTGCGCTTCCTTGCCTCGACGCCCAACGAGGAAAAGAAGCTCGGGTCGTGGAATTTCGGCGGCTTTTCGAACGCCCGCGTGGATGAATTGCTCCCCATGATCCAATCGGAAATTGATGACGCCAAACGGCAGATGATGCTCGATGAGACGACCAAGATCCTGCAGGATGAGGTGGCTTACGTGCCTCTCTATGTTCAGCCTCTGGTCTGGGGCGCGGGGGCGGACATTGCTCTGACACAGCGGCCTGACAACTTCTTTATCCTGCGCTGGGTCACAGTGAACTAAAGGGTGTACCAAGCAAAACCAATTGGTTTCAGCGACGTCGCTACGATGACTTAAGAAACGGGGGCGCCCTGTGTGCCCCCGCTTTCGTTTGAGCACGCACCCGCACGCGCCCTTTATCAAGGGGATGGTGCCATACAAATCCGCGTCCATCTGTGCTACGGCATCCAGCAGGTACAGGTGGGAGGGCAGCGCGATGACGGCTGATTATGTTTCGATCAACAAAGACATCTGGAACGCCGATGCGCCCAACTGGGCGGAATTTGCGCATCGTCAGTGGACCCTTGAGACACCCGAATGGGGCACGTGGAACAACTCCGAAGACGGCATCAACATGCTGCCTGCATCAATGAAGGACGTGGATGCGATCGAACTTGGCTGCGGGACAGGATACGTGGCCTACTGGATGCATAAGCGCGGCGCGCGGGTCGTGGCGATTGATATCTCGGATGAACAACTGGCGACTGCGCGCAAGTTGGCTGCGGAACATAGTGCCAATATTTCCTTCATCGAAGGTAACGCCGAAGCGACAGGCCTGCCGGATGCGTCCTTTGACTTTGCCATATCGGAATACGGCGCCTCGATCTGGTGCAAGCCCGAGACGTGGCTGCGCGAGGCGTGGCGATTGTTGCGCCCCGGCGGGCACCTCGTATTCCTTGGCAATCATCCCTTATCGCTGATTTGCTCGCCCCTGAACGGCGCCCCGGCAGAGCGGGTGCTGCATCGTCCTTACTAGGACAGGTGGGGGGCGGATTGGACCGAAGTGGAGATTGAACCCACGGGCGTGTGTTGCAACCTGACCATGGCGGGCTGGATGGACCTGTTTGCGCAGATCGGGTTTGTCGTGACGCGCTATCAGGAAATCTATGCACCCGACCACGCCATAGGCGAGCGCGCCGCGATTCCGGCCGAGTGGGCCAAGGACTATCCGGTGGAGCAGGTCTGGCATCTGAGCAAGCCTGCCTGACAGCACGACGGGCCAAGGAACCTACGGCGCTATATCGGCAGTGATGTGCTGTTCTTGACCCGGTTCAGCACCAGGCTCGCATTGGAGGATTCAACGCTGGGATGGGCAAGCAGGCTGTTCATTAAAAACGCCTCGAAATCCTTGATCGAGCGGGCATAGGCGACAATCACGTAATCATGCTGTCCCGTCAGCGAAAAACACTGCGTGATGCGCTCGTCTGTCTGTGCAAACTGTTCAAAGCTTTGCCGGGACTCTGCGTCCTGAGACTTGATATTGACCTCGATCAGCACGCAAACCTCTAGCCCCAGCTTTTCCGGGTTCAGCACCGCGGCACGGGCGGAAAAAACTCCGGCCTGTTCCATGTCCTGAATGCGCCGCCAGACCGTGGTGGAGGACATGGTCAGGCGCTGCGCCAGGTCGTTGGCGGATAGGGTGGCATCCGATTGAAGCGCGCGCAGGATGGCTTTGCTGTTGGTGTCGAGGTCCACGGCCCGAGTCTCCCTTTGACAGATATTCGGAATAAATACACCGAAAAACACTGTTTGTTGAGGCGTTTGGTTCAGAAAACTTGTTATTCCCAGCTATTTTGGACCCCCTTTTCCCGCCGCGTCGCACACAGTCGGGCGGGCGTAATCAGCGTTGATACTGAGGCGGAGGATGTCATGACGGCGCAGAGCAAACAGACCACGGCACAGAAAAACCGCTATGCGGATGCGGTGCGCAATGCAGATTACACAATCGATCAGATGTGGCACAGCTATTCCGCCAAGGAGCATGACCGCTGGGACAGGTTGCGCGCGCGGGCTGAAACGCAGCTACGTCATCAGGCGTGTGCCGAGTTTCTGGACGCCATGGCACTGCTGCCGTTGTCAGAGGGCGGCATTCCAAACATGGAGCGCCTGAGCGACGTGTTGGAAAAGATCACCGGCTGGCGCGTCGTCCCGGTCACCGACCTTGTCCCGGATGACATATTCTTTGACCATCTGGCCAACAAACGGTTTCCCGCAGGGGCCTTTATTCGGCCCGAAGAAGAGTTTGAATACCTGCAAGAACCCGATGTCTTTCACGACATTTTTGGCCATGTTCCGCTGTTGGCGAACCCGGTCTACGCCGATTTCATCCAAGCCTATGGCAAAGGCGGGCAGCGGGCGATGGCGCGCGGTATGTTGCCCAATCTGGCGCGGCTTTACTGGTATACGGTCGAATTTGGCCTGATCAAAAGTAGCGAAGGCCTGCGGATTTTTGGCGCGGGCATCATGTCGTCCCCCGCCGAGTCGAATTTTTCGCTGGAAAGTGCGTCGCCCCACCGGGTCGCCTTTGATCTGGAGCGGGTCATGCGCACTGAATACATCATCGATGACTTTCAGCAGACCTATTTCGTGATCGACAGTTTCGAAAAGCTGCTGGAGGTCTGTTATCAGGATTTTGCGGCGCTTTATGACACGCTTGAGGACGCGCCGGTGATCGCGCCGGACAGTCTGATCGACAGTGACGTGGTGCTGAGCAAAGGCAGTCTGGACTATTTTGCCAAGCGGCCCTGATGTCTGACGCATTTTGGGCAGGCGATCAGCGCGCGGTCCTGCCCGGCCGCGCGCCCCCGCTTTTCGCTTGACCCTGCCCGCCATGCGCTATCCACTTGGTCCATGCTCGCCTACATCATCCAACGCGTTGTACAATCCGCCCTTGTCCTGCTGGTCGTAGGGCTGGTGGCGTTTTCGATGTTCCGCTTTGTTGGCGATCCCGTAGACAATATGCTGGGCCAGGAACGCACGCAGGCCGATATCGAACGTCTGCGCGAGGTGCTTGGCCTCGATCAACCGTTTGTGGTGCAGTATTACAAGTTTCTGAGCAATGCGGCGCAAGGCAATTTTGGCGTGTCGTACCGGCAAGGACGCGCTGTATCTGAGATCCTGATGGAGCGTGCGCCTGCGACCCTTGAACTGGCAGCTGTCAGCGGGTTTCTGGCGATTTCCATAGGGATTGCCTTGGGCGTTTTCACTGCCATTCGGCGAAACGGAGTGGGTGCGAACCTGATCATGTCTGTGTCGTTGATCGGAGTGTCTTTGCCCACCTTTTTGATCGGTATTCTGCTGATTTACCTATTCTCGGTCGAACTTGGCTGGTTGCCCAGTTTCGGGAGGGGGGAGACAGTGAAGATTGGAGGCTGGTCCACCGGGTTTCTGACAAGCTCAGGCCTACAAGCGCTCATTTTGCCGTCCATCACACTGGGTCTCTATCAAATGACGCTGATCATGCGCCTTGTGCGCTCCGAGATGCTGGAGGTCTTGCGGCAGGACTATATCCGCTTTGCCCGGGCGCGTGGTTTGCGGGAAAGGGCGGTCAATTTCCGCCATGCGCTGAAGAATACACTGGTACCGGTGATCACGGTGACGGGTTTGCAGCTGGGGTCCATTATCGCCTTTGCCATCATCACAGAGACGGTGTTTCAATGGCCAGGTGTTGGCCTGCTGTTCATCAACGCGATCCAGTTTGTCGATATCCCTGTGATGGCCGCGTATCTCATGCTGATTTCGGTGATGTTTGTTGGGATTAACCTGATCGTGGACTTGCTGTATTTTGCCATTGATCCGCGCCTGCGCGTGGACCGGACGGCGGCGCATTAAGATGGTGGACACCCCCCTTCCCGAGGTCGCAGAGAAAGACCCGTCGCGTCTGAGCCTCGCACTACGCTCGGACTTTTTCTATGCGTTCAAGCGCTCGCCAGTGGCGGTGGGCAGCTTTGCGCTTGTGGCATTGCTGGTGTTGTCGGCCGTTTTTGCGCCGTTGATTGCGCCTTACGATCCGTTTGATCCAGCATCCTTGAATCTCATGAACGGGTTTTCAGCGCCAATGACGCCAAACGCGTTTACCGGCGAGACGTTCTGGCTGGGCACTGATGATCAGGGTCGCGATGTATTTTCCACCATCCTCTATGGCATGCGCATATCGCTTTTCGTGGGGGCTGCGGCGGTGGCGTTTGCCATGGTGCTTGGGATCACCCTTGGGCTTTTGGCGGGCTATGTCGGTGGCTGGACCGAGACGATCATCATGCGCGTGGCGGACGTGCAGCTGACGTTCCCTGCGATCCTGGTGGCCATGCTGATCTTTGGGGTGGCCAAAGGCATAACCCCGGTGGAGTACCGCGATCAGATGGCCATTTGGGTGCTGATCATTGCCATTGGTCTGTCAGACTGGGTGCAGTTTGCTCGGGTGGTTCGGGGTGCGACGCTGGTTGAGAAAAACAAGGAATACGTGGCTGCGGCCAAGCTGATTGGCCGTTCGGGGCCTGCCATTATGGTGCGTCACATCCTGCCCAATGTGCTGTCGCCTGTGCTGGTAATCGCGACGATTTCGCTGGCTTTGGCAATTATTGCTGAGGCCACGTTGTCGTTCCTTGGCGTTGGTGCGCCGCCGACACAGCCCTCGCTGGGCACACTGATCCGCATTGGCCAGGGCTTCCTATTCTCGGGCGAGTGGGGGATTTTGCTGTTCCCCGCTGTCACGTTGCTGGTGTTGGCGCTCAGTGTGAATTTGCTGGGAGACTGGTTGCGCGATGCACTAAACCCGAGGCTGAGATGACAAGAGCGATACGCGCCGCCATCGTTATGAATATGTTGGCCACAGGCCTCTCCGCTCAACAGCAGGACACATACGAACTGGCACGGGAATTGATCGAAGCCCGGCATTTTCAAACCAAGATTGACCGGCTTGTTTTCGTCTCAAAGCATCAGGCGCTGTTGCCCTTTACGGGTTCGGACCTGAGACCAGATCAGATTGAGATCATCCGTAGCATCACCGTCGATGAATGGTCCAAGGCACGGAACGATGTTGTTAAACTCTATGTCGAGGCCTTTGCACAGAGCTATTCAGAGGACGCGCTGAAAAAGCTGATCGCATTTTATTCAGATGTGGAATTGCAGACCGCGCTGGCGATGAAGGCGAGCGCTGAGACACGCGTGATCGAGGCGCACAAATCATTGTCTCCTCGCGTGAAGGCACGGAGCAAAACGCGCATGACCACCGAGCTGAGTGACTGACCTGCAATGCCGCTGGGGATGCTTCAGACGCGGATGGCTGTACCATCCAGCATCGTCAGCGTCCCACCATTGGGCGCGGTTGTACACCACTTGGCGCCTGTGGCAATCCACGTCACGTCCCGGTCTGGTGTGTGTATGGTAACAAGCCCCTGTTCGACGGAGACGTTGTGCAAAGAGATGATGGAGAGGAATAATCCGAACGCTTCGGCAGTCAGGCACATGAGAAAAAGACCTTTCAATATGGGTTAAAGTCCTTTGGCGTCCTCCCGCGCCGGTCGCGCGTATAAGAGTATTGTGCAAACGCAGCATTTCGATGTCACAACTGCAAACAAGCTTGCCTTGCCCGTGCCACATGCCTGCAAATTCATCATGCAGGCCACTTACGCACGCAAAATGGGCGTTCGAAGCGCAGTTGCCCTACGCTGACCCGATGCCTTGCGCGGTCCGCACCTAAATTTGCCTCAAACCCGGTTTTGCTGTAGTTTTCCGAGTCCGGATTGCAGGCGTAGTCAACCCGCGCCGTCCCATCAACGGACAGGAGGCAAGTATGGAAGCAATCAAAGTCGCAGAATACGCACAGGCGCTATATGCCGCTCATGGCGACAGAGCCGAGGCGGAGGCCGCGCACAGGGCCAACGCCGCTTTAGATGCTCAAAAGATGGACGAGGCGCAAAACTGGCAAGCCGTGCGTGCTTCGATCCGCCGGCTCAGAGGCCCGAACCAAGGCTAGTAACGCGCTAAACAACGACGCTGCAACAAAAGGCACCCGGTCCGGTTCGCACCGGGACTGCACCTATGCTGCTTGCCAATGGGTGGCGAAGTTCCCATAAACAACGGGACCTAACCACTGGATCACCGTGCCCGCCCCCACCCTTTCCATTCGCGATCTCACAGTCGACATTCCCACCCGCCATGGCGTGTTGCGTCCGGTGAGTGGCGTGTCATATGACATCGCCCCCGGAGAGATCCTTGGTGTTGTGGGCGAATCCGGTGCGGGCAAGTCTATGGCCGGGAATGCGGTCATTGGATTGCTCAGCCCGCCTGCGCATATCGCCTCAGGCGAAATCCATCTGAACGGCACCCGGATTGATGGGCTCAAGGGCGACGCGATGCGCCGTTTGCGCGGTAAAGAGATCGGCATGGTGTTTCAGGACCCGCTGACCTCTCTCAACCCCCTTCTCAAGATCGGAGACCAGTTGAGCGAGACGATGCTGGCGCATCTGGATATCTCGCAGTCCGAGGCGCGTCAGCGCGCGACTGCCGCGCTGGATGAAGTGGGGATTCCGGGGGCGGCGCAACGTGTCGACAGTTACCCGCACGAGTTTTCCGGCGGTATGCGCCAGCGCGTGGTGATTGCGCTTGCCTTATGTGCCGAGCCATCCCTGATCATTGCCGATGAGCCAACGACCGCGCTGGATGTGTCCGTTCAGGCGCAGATCATCGCCCTGCTCAAACGTCTTTGCCGTGAACGCGGCACCGCTGTGATGCTGATCACCCATGACATGGGCGTGCTTGCCGAGGCCTGCGACCGTGTCGCGGTAATGTATGCAGGCAAACTGGCCGAGCTTGGCCCTGTACGCGACGTGCTGAGTGCGCCGCTGCATCCCTATACCGACGGGCTTATGGGCTCGACCCCTCTGGCCTCGCGCGGGAAGGACCGATTGCATCAGATCCCCGGATCGATGCCGCGTCTGGACAGTCTGCCAACGGGCTGCGCCTTTCATCCCCGCTGTCCGCGCGCTGCCGCGCAGTGCCGCGTTGATCCGGGCCCGGCCATCGAGGATGGCGCGGGCCGCGCGGCCTGTTTCTTTCCCATCGACCGCGAGGCTGTGGCCTGATGGCGTTGGTCAGTGTCCGCAATCTCACCCGCATCTTTGATGTCTCCAAGCCGTGGCTGAACCGGGTGGTCGAGCGCCGCCCCCGCGCCCTACTGACGGCCGTGTCGGATGTGAGTTTCGAGATTGAGGAGCGCACCGTTTACGCCCTTGTGGGCGAGAGCGGGTCAGGCAAGTCGACCATCGGCAAGATGCTGGTGGGCCTTTTGGGTCCGTCCGAAGGTGTCGTGGATATTCGCGGCATTGATTTGGCGCGGGAGACGGACGCGGACAAGATCGACGCGGTGCGCGCAGACATTCAGATGATCTTTCAGGACCCGTTTGCGTCCCTAAACCCGCGCTGGCGGGTCCGCGACATCATTGTCGAGCCGGTGGCAGCGCGTGGCGGTGAGACCACTGGGCTGGCAGAGCGGTTGCTGGAGCAGGTTGGTCTGAGCGCGCGTGATGCGGGCAAGTTTCCCCATGAATTTTCCGGTGGCCAGCGCCAGCGGATTTGCATTGCGCGCGCGTTGGCGTCCGAGCCGAAACTGATTGTGTGTGACGAACCGACCAGCGCGCTGGATGTGTCTGTGCAGGCGCAGGTGCTGAACCTGATGAGCGATCTGAAGGACGAGTTCGGCCTGACTTATCTGTTCATCAGCCATGATCTGACGGTGGTCCAGCATATGGCGGACCGGATCGGGGTTTTGTACCTCGGTCGTTTGGTCGAGGAAGCGGCCCCGTCGGAATTGTTTGAAAACCCCAAGCACCCCTACACACAGATGTTGCTGGCCGCCGCGCCCAAGCTGGATGGCTTTGGGCGCGAAGTGGCCCCACCCACAGGCGAGATCCCCGACCCGATCAACCCGCCGCCGGGCTGTGCGTATAATCCGCGTTGTCCTTTGGCCCAAGCGGTGTGCCGAGAGGAACGCCCGGTGTTGCGCAAGGTCGGTGGTGCGCGGGTGGCATGTCATATGGTGGACTGAACCAACCGGAACGGAATCAAGGCCGAAGGCCGCCGTGCCAGCGCCGAACCGCCCCCCGGGGCGGCGCTATCTCACCACCTGTGCACCGCTTACACCTCGCGATAACGGAGCAACGATAAACCATGCCGCGGCAGCGTTTTGATGCGCCACCCCGCGGTTTGGCGCTGGCATGGCTCAGTCCTTGCGCGCGCGCAGTTCGACGATATTTGCCCCGTGTGCCTTGCCCACATCGTCAAAGAGGGCGCGCAGGTCCAGCGTGCTTTCCACCTCGATCTTGTCAAAGTTCTCGCCCAGCCACCGATCCGCATGCGCCCGCCCCAGATCGCGCAGGTGTTCAAGAAACGCCCATTCGGAGTTCACCTTTGAGGACGCATCCAGTTCCAGCATGTCATCGCAGCCATCAATCATATGCATGTTCATGGTGCGGTATTCGTTGTTGGACAGCGCCCCATCCTCGATCAGCCGGTGGATCAGGTCGATGGTGCGCAAATCCCGCAGGAGCGAGGCGTTGAAGGTGATTTCATTCAGCCGGTTCTGGATGTCGCGCGCCTGTTTCGGCGTGCCGGGGCGCAAGAGCGGGTTGATCTGCACGATCACGATATCGTCCGAGGGGGAGTCGTCGATGAACGGGAACAGCACCGGGTTGCCCATGTATCCGCCGTCCCAATAGGGCACTCCATCGATCTCGACCGCTTTGAACATGGTCGGCAGGCAGGCCGAGGCCATGACCACGTCCAGCGTCACTTCGTGGCGTTTGAACACCCGCGCTCTGCCCGTTTCAACATTGGTGGCCGAGATATAGAGCCCCATGTCAGCACAGTTTGCGACCTTGTCGAAGTCAATGAACTCTTCCACCAGATCGCGCAGCGGGTTGATCCCAAAGGGGTTGAGGTCGTAGGGCGAGGCCATGCGGCTGAGCGCGTCCATCATGATGTAGCCAGGCGAGTGATCCAGCGACCACGACCCGAACAGCACATCCAGCGGCGAGCGTTTGATGGGGCTGGCCTGCCCTGCGATGCTGACGGCATGCCAGAACTCTTCCAGTGCGGCGCGCGCACCGACCGCCCCGTCGTCATACATGCCTTGGGTGGCCACAACCGCGTTCATCGCCCCGGCAGAGGTGCCACTGATCCCTTCGATCCAGAGCTTGTCCTCTTCGAACATCCGGTCCAGCACGCCCCAAGAGAAGTCGCCGTGTGAACCGCCCCCTTGCAGGGCAAGGTTGATCGATTTTTCGTGGCGTTTGGCGCGACCATTTTCCTTGGACATGGGCTTGGCCCTTTCGGGTTACTGTGCGACCCAGCCGCCATCGACAGGCAGGGATGCGCCGGTGATGGAGGCCGCGGCCTCGGTTGAGAGGAACACACAAAGTGCGCTCAGCTGTTCGACTGTCACAAATTGCTTGGTGGGTTGCGCAGCCAGCAACACGTCGCGCTTGACCTCTTCTTCAGTGATACCGCGTGCCTTGGCGGTATCTGGGATTTGCGATTCAACCAACGGCGTCAGCACGTAGCCCGGGCAAACAGCATTCACAGTGACACCGTGCTCGGCCGCTTCCAGAGCGACGGTTTTTGTCAAGCCGACCACACCATGCTTGGCCGTGACATAGGCCGACTTGAAGGGCGAAGCGACGAGACCGTGGGCCGAGGCGATGTTGATGATCCGCCCAAACCCGCGCTCTTTCATCGCCGGCAGGGCCGCGCGGATGGTGTGAAAGGCCGAGGACATGTTGATGGCAATGATGGCGTCCCATTTTTCGAGGGGGAAATCCTCGACCGGGCCGACGAACTGGATGCCTGCATTGTTCACAAGGATATCGACCGCCCCGAACCGCTCTTGGGTCTGCAGGACGAGGTGTTCGATCTCTTCGGGCTTGGTCATGTCCGCGCCGTGATAACCGACCTCACCTGCGCTCTTTTTATCGAGGCGGGCGCGTGTTTCTTCGATCTCTGCGGCGTCGCCAAACCCGTTGAGCATGATGTTGAACCCTTCGGCGGCAAACGCTTCGGCGATGCCTAGGCCGATGCCGCTGGTCGATCCGGTGATGATGGCGGTACGTGTCATGGGGTGCCCTTTCTGGTCATGCTGCAGCGCGGAAACTCTGTCCTACACCTAGCGAGCAATCGTGACAGGCACAATTCAACTTTCGCAACACCGCCCGCGTGGTGCGCGTCAGGGCGTGATATCGCGCAACGGCCCTGCATCCAGTCGGTGGATGTGATCCGCCATCGCTTGGGGGAAATAGGTGCGTATGAGCGGGTCGTGGCCGGGGACAATCAGGCTTGGGCTGCTGGCAAGACGGTTCAAGGTGTCAAAGCCGTCCAGCATGTCCTGTAGGTCCACGACAAGCGGAAAGGGTGTGCCTGCCATAAAGTTCTCGTAGAAATGCGACGCATCCGAGGCCAGGACCATCCATCCCGCCTGCGTGCGGACCCGCACCGCCTGCAGCCCGCGCGAGTGCCCGCCGATGCAGTGCAATGTGATGCCGTCAACGAGTTCCGCCTCGCCATCGTGAAAGATCACCTGACCCGAATAGAGCCGCTTCACCGCCTCGCAAACATGCCCCGCCGTGAACGGCATCCGCAGTGTGTCGTGGCACATGCAGGGACCCGTGGCATAGGCCATTTCCGCTGCCTGCATGTGAAGGCGCGCGTTCGGGAACAGGTGCAGCCCGCCTGCGTGGTCGTAATGCAGGTGGGTGACGATGATTTCGGTTATGTCTTTGGGGCTCAGATCAAAGGGCTTGAGCGCCTCGATCGGGTCCAGCCGGATGGGTCGGCCACGCGCCGTCGCTTCCTCAGCATCGTAGCCGGTATCGACCAGAATGTTGCGCCCCTCACCCCGGATCAGCCACATGTAATAGTCGATGGCATGGGGGGCGTCGTGGTTGTCATCAAAGATGAAGCTGTCGGCCCGTGTGCGCCCGTCTCTGTCACCATATTTGATGGCGTAGATTTCCCAGGTGCTCATCTATCCACACGCTCGAACGTGCGCAGGGTTTTGTTGGCGACAAGGTCGGCAACTTTGGGACCGGTGGCCTTGTAGTGGGGCATTTGCTGATGCGCCTCGAACGCGGCCAGATCGTCATAGAGTTCGTAGAGAAAGACAGTGTTTGGCTCGCCCGGATCGGTGCAGACATCAAACTGGCGGCAGCCCGGTTCGTTGGCCAAGGAACTGCGTGCGTTGAACAGGATCGCCTCCATAAACGCCTCCATCTGCCCTTCCTTGATGTCGAAAACGACGGTGACTGCATATGGCATGGCCTGCCCTCCCTTTGGCATTGTTTTGACGCGCATGCATCAATGGATTTACATATGCATACTTTAATGTATACGTAAAGGCAATCCACTGACGACTCACTTTGTCAGTCTAAGCACAATGAAAGGCCGACCCCCATGAAATCCACGTTTGAGATTGCCGTATTCCAAGGGGACGGCATCGGACCCGAGATCATGGCACCCACGGTCGCACTGCTTTCGGGGTTGGCCGCTGACGGGGGATATGCCCTGAACTTTGTCGATGCCCCTGCCGGGGCGGCGCATTACCGCGAGACGGGCGAGAGTTTTCCTGTGGCTTCGATGCAGGCGGCACGTTCGGCGGACGCCATTCTGCTTTCGGCCATGGGGTTGCCGGATGTGAGATACCCGGATGGGACAGAGATTTCCCCCCAGATTGATTTGCGCAAGGCACTGACCCTGTTTGCAGGTGTGCGCCCCGTCACCATCCGCCCCGGTCATCCCACGCCACTGGCCACTGACAAGCCCGTCGATTTCGTGCTGATCCGCGAGAGCACGGAGGGCTTGTTTTACACCCAAGGGCGCGGCGAAGTGGAACGCGATGAGGCGCGCGAGACGCTGCGCATCACCCGCGCGATTTGCGAGCCGCTGTTCAAGTTTGCCTTTGATCTGGCCGCGTCACGCAAGGCGGCAGGCCGTGGCCCGGGCAAGGTGACATGCGTGGACAAGGCAAACGTGTTCCGCGCCTTTGCGTTTTTTCGCGAGATGTTTGATGCCGAAGCCGCGCGCCACCCTGAACTGGAGGCCGATCATGCTTATGTAGACGCCACGGCGTTGTGGATGGTTGAGCGCCCGTGGTCTTTTGATGTGATGGTGACGGAAAACATGTTTGGCGACATTCTGTCTGATCTTGGTGCGGGGTTGATGGGCGGCCTCGGCCTTGCCCCCTCGGCCGACATTGGCGCGGACCATGCGGTGTTTCAGCCCTGCCACGGTTCGGCCCCCGACATCGCAGGCCAAGGCGTGGCCAACCCCATGGCCATGATCCTGTCAGCGGCGATGATGCTCGAGTGGTTGGGCGGACGCCATGACGTGCCTGCCATGACAGCCGATGGGGCGCGGTTGCGCGACGCCGTGGATGCAGTGGTGGCTGAAGGCCACGTATTAACCCGCGATCTGGGCGGCACGGCGGGCACCGCGGAGGTCGCCGCCGCAGTCAAGGAGGCGCTGGCATGAGCGTCCGGGTGGCCTGTGTCGGTGCGGGCTATTTCTCTCAATTTCACTATGACGCGTGGGCCCGGATCGATGGGGCCACGGTTGTGGGCGCGTGCGATCTTGAACTTGGGCGCGCAGAAGCCACAGGCGCGCCCGCCTTTGACGATCTGGACCGCATGCTGGAATTGACGTCGCCTGAGTTGCTGGACATCATCCTGCCGCCCCCGGCCCATGCCAAAATGATCCGCGCGGCACTCGCGGCGGGGATCAAGTGGGTCATCTGCCAGAAACCGTTCTGCCTTGATCTGGATGAGGCGCGCGTGATCACCGAAGAAGCCCGCGCCGCTGGTGCCCGACTGGTTGTGCACGAGAACTTCCGCTTTCAACCGTGGTACCGGGCGATGAAGGCTGCGTTGGACGCAGGCTCCATCGGTGAGGTTCAGAACGCCACATTCCGCCTGCGCCCCGGAGATGGACAGGGGCCGGAGGCTTATCTGGACCGCCAGCCCTATTTCCAGACCATGCCCCGCTTTCTCATCCATGAAACAGGCGTGCACTGGGTGGACACGTTCCGCTATCTGTTTGGCCCAGTGACCCACGTCTATGCCGACCTGCGCACCCTGAACCCGGCGATTGCGGGCGAGGATGCGGGGTTTGTTATCTTTGATCATGCGTCAGGCGTGCGGGCTCTGTTTGACGGGAACCGGCATCTGGATCATGTCGCAAACAACCTGCGTTGCACCATGGGCGAGGCCTGGATCGAAGGGACGAAGGGCACGCTGACCCTTTATGGTGACGGGGTGGTCACGCAGCGCCCGTTTGGACATCCTGAACCGGACATCTTGCTGATGGAGCCGGAGACGCCGGTTGGGTTCGGTGGCGATTGCGTGCATGCCCTGCAGGCGCATGTGATCGCAGCCATGAACGGCGCACCGCTGGAAAATGAAGCCAGCGATTACTTGACCGTGTTGGCGATAAAGGATGCCATCTATGCCTCGGCCGAAGCGGGCCAGAAGCGCGCCGTGCCGGAGATGGTGTAATGGGGGCGATGTCGAATGTGGACCGGGCCTTGAGCGCGCTGCGCGAGATGATCTTTTCCGGTCAGCTTGCCCCCGGCTCGGACCATCTGGAAACTGAACTGGCCGCACAGCTTGGGATGTCCCGCACACCGGTGCGCGAGGCCGCCCTGATGCTGCAGGCTCAGGGGTTGGTTGACGTCCGCCCGCGCCGTGGCATCCGCGTGCGCCCGGTCTCTGCGCAGGACATGCGCGACATCTATGACATCCTGACGGAACTGGAGAGTCTGGCCGCTGCGCGTGCCGCCGAATCAGGGTATTCAAAGACGGATCTGGCCACGCTGGCCAAGGCGATTCAGGATATGGACGCGGCCCTTGAGGTCGACGATCTGCGCGCATGGGCACAGGCCGATGACCGGTTTCACCGCGAGTTGGTCCGTCTGGGCGGAAATGCACGGTTGGCGATGATCGTGGCGGTAATGCGCGATCAGGTACGCCGCGCCCGCGCCACCACGCTGTTCATGCGCCCCAAGCCATCAAAGTCCAACACGGACCACCGCACTGTCTATCAGGCGATTGCCGCGCGGGACGTAACGCTTGCCCATGACACCCACCACGCGCATCGCCGTGCGGCCTGCAAGATGTTGGTGGACTTACTGAAAAAGCATCAGTTTCACGGCTTGTGAAGGCTTTGGACTAGTCTTCCCACTCCACATCAAACTTCGTCACCACATCCCGCACCTGTGCGTCACTCAAACCTTGAGGTGACAGCCCGCGCGTCATGAGGGCAAGGCGCGCGGTGTCTTCGAGTTCTTCGATGGCGTTGCAGGCCGCCTCAACGTCCTTACCGGCAACGACAGGCCCGTGATTGGCCAGCATCACCGCAGAACGTTTGCCTGCCAGCCCACGCACCGCTGCACCCATCGCCGGATCGCCGGGCAGAAAGAAGGGCAGCAGGGTGACTTTTCCCAGCTTCATGATCCCGTATGGAGTCATCGGAGGCAGGAAGTTGTCGGTGTCCGCACCGGGCAACATCGACAAGGCCACCGAGTGGCAGGAATGCAGGTGCACCACGGCCCCTGCCGTGCTGCGCGTGTCGTAAAATGCGGTGTGGAGCGGCATTTCCTTGGTCGGTTGATCACCGCTGACATGTTTCCCCGTCGCGTCAAACAGGCTGAGCCGCGCCGGATCCAGACGGCCAAAGCTCGTGCCCGTTGGCGAGACGAGCAGGCCTCCATCGGCGGTGCGTGCCGAGATGTTGCCGGTGCTGCCGTGGGTCAGCCCGCGATCAAAAAGGGACTTGGCGAGCACGCAAATCTGTTCGCGCAGGGCGCTGTCGGCGCTCATGATCCGGCCAGCACAGCGTTGGCCCTTTCAAAGAAGTCCTCGGCCCCGAAGTTCCCTGATTTTAACGCCACCACCAGATCAGGGCCTGCGCGCAACGCAGGCACGCCGGGGTCGATTTCGGGGCCGATGTCGAGGGTTTCAAGACTCAGCCCTTCGACGATCGCGCCAGAGGTTTCGCCCCCCGCGGTGATGATCCGGGTGGCCCCCTTGGCGCGCACTGACCGGGCCACGCTGGCAAAGAAGGTTTCAAGCGCGTTGGCTGACCGTTGGCGCCCGTATGTTTTCTGAACCGCGCGCACCTTTTCGGGGTCTGCCGAACTGTAAGCCAGCGGGATACCGTCCTGCGCCATGAGCCATTCAGCGAGCGCTTCGGCGGACAAGGTGCCGTCGATCACCTCACTCGCCACGATTTCGCGCGTCGGGTGTCGCGCCGCGTGGTAGGCAACTTGCGCCCGCGTCGCGGTCGAGCAAGACCCGGACAGTGCCACCACACAACCCGCCTGCCCGTCCCAGGGCACTGGGCCGGGCGTGCAGCCGAAATTCGCAGGCAGGCCAAGGGCGACGCCCGAGCCGCCCGTGATCAGGGGCAGATCGCGCGCCGCGGCACCAATGGCGCGCAAATCCTCATCCCGGATCGCATCCACGACGATCAGGCGATGCCCTGCCGCGTGTTGTTCTGCCAGCGCCGCCGCAATCGCGTTTGTTCCGGCAAAGACCGGACCCGGACCAACATGGCCTACGCTGCTCTTCGTCTGCGGGGCCAGCCAGCGGCGCAGGTCGGAGTCGGTCATCGGCGTCAGCGGGTGGTTCTGCATCCCGCTTTCGCTGAGAAGGGTGTCGTTGACGAAAAGATGGCCCTGAAAGACCGACCGGCCTGTACCCGGAAAGGCGGGGCAAACAATGACTTGATGCGCATCAAGGGCATCGGCCAGCGCGTCCGCAACGGGGCCGATATTGCCCTCGGGCGTGGAATCAAAAGTCGAGCAATACTTGAAGAAAAACTGGGTGCACCCTTGCGCCTTCAGCCAGTCCAAAGCCTCAAGCGACATCGCGACCGCATCGGCCACCGGGATTGAGCGGGACTTGAGCGCAACCACGCCTGCCTCAACGCTTGGGTCTGCAGATGTGTTCGGCACGCCGGTATATTGCGTCGCGCGCATGCCGCCTTTGGCCAGCGTATTGGCCAGATCGCTCGATCCGGTGAAATCGTCACCGATGCACCCTAATTTCATATCATGCCGCCCGTCTTATCAGTCTGTGTGCGAGGAAACACAGCGACCGCTTGTTGCGCAAGGCCGCCGAGAGAATTTCGAGATTTCACAAAAGGTCGCGCGGAGTGGCCACATCCGCTCTTGCCAGCCGCAGCATGTGCCACACCAACACCAGATTGCTGGACAGCACCGGCACGCCAAGTTCGGCCTGCAAGGGCGCAATGACGTCCAGCGTGCGCAGGTTCGTGCAAGACAGGAACACCGCCTGCACATCCGCGCCGTCCATCACGCTTTTGGTTGCCGCGATGATCGAGGCATCATCGATCTGTGTGACCGCCTCTTCATTGGCCTCATCAAAACTGATGAAATGGGGTGTTTCGATTTTTGCCGCGCGCAGCACGTCACGCAATTGGTCAGACACCGAAGCCACGTAAGGGGACACGATGGCGATGCGATCGAGACCAAGGTGTTCGCAGGCTGAGATCAGAGCGGACACCGGTTCGCTCACGTGGTGCGCCGGAGTGCCCGCCCGTACGCGCTCGGCAATAGCACCAGCCCCAATCTGCGCCGTGCCAGAGGTGCACCCATAACCCACCACATCAACCACATGCCCGCGTGGGAACAGGCTGGCGGCCCCGCTAAGCGCACTTTCCATCTCTGCAAGGGTGTCGCGGGTCACTTCGGTTCCCGACGGCACACGCGAGACCAGCATGCTGATATCGGCAGGCATCAAGCGGCGAAAATCATCCTCGATCGTGCGATCCGATTGCAGCGCGATGAGACCCAGTTTGGTGCGTGTTTCCGTTCGCTTTGTATAAGGGGCTGTCATGGTCAGATCACCGGCATTGCGCGCGGGGCAGGTGTGGATAGATACCGCGCACGGCTATTTGTGATAACAATGTTTTCTTCGTGCACCAATGTGTGACCCGTGCTGTTCGTCAGCCCCGGTTCCAGCGTCAGTACCATGCCGGGTTCGAGCACAGTATGATCGACGGGGATCAACGAGGGCCATTCGGTCAGCTGCATTCCCAATCCATGCCCATACCGCCCGGCATCCGAGCCACCGGCCCCACCTGTAAGCACGCCATCCATCGCATAAAACAGATCTGCCGCCGTTGCGCCGGGACGTGCGGCTTCAAAGCCTGCATCGCTGGCGTCGAGCAGTTTCGCATAGATGTCTTTCGTTGAATTGCTGGGCTGACCAACGGACCAGTTGCGGTCGAAGTCAGAAAAGTAACCGTCCCGTACACCGCCAGTGTCCAGCATCAGTACATCGCCGGCCTCCAACGGAGTGTCATTCGCCGGGGCAATAATGTCACCATACCCGCCCGGGCCCGCCCCGCCCGCAAGGTAAGACACCCAGTCGGCCCCTTCCTCAAGGCATAGTATCTGAAACGCGCGAAAGACTTGGGCCAATGGCGTGCCCTCGCACGCGATCTCGGGCACGCGGGCAAAGGCGGCGTCTGCCACGGCGCAGGCCACAGCAATCTTTTTAACTTCTGCCTCGGACTTGATGAGCCTTAGGCGGCGAACGATACCTGCATCATCGGTGAAACTAATGGTCTGCGTGCGTTTGCGTAAGTCCACCCAGTTGTCTAGCGGCAAACGCAGGTGCGTCTCGGGACCAGAAGGCACGCCGATACGGCCACCTTTGGGGACAATTTCGCCCAACGCGTCTGCCAACAGGCCAATCCCGTCATCTGAGTAGTCAGGGCTGCGCCACGTGCGGATGTCTTGCAACCAGGTCTGGCTCATCAACGGCGCACCGATAGATGGAATCACAGCAATCGGCGCGCTGGTAGCAGGAAGGATCACGAACCAAGGCCGCGTCGGGCTTTCCCAGAAACGCGTAAGGTAACCGGTGAAGTAGCGCACTTCGGGTTCGGTCGTCAGCAGGAGGGCATCAAGGTTTGCCGCTTCCATATGATTTTGAGCGCGCGCAATGCGGGTTTGAAACTCTGACGTTTCAAAGCCGATCATGTGTCGCTCTGTTCGGACAGGATTACCAGCACGCGCGCCTCCGGGCCCAACCCCAGCGTGCCTTTTGCAGCCATAAGACCTGCCACGCCCGCCGCACCCGACGGCGTACTTTCAAAACCGTGGCTGGACGCAAGTGCTGTGCCTGCCTGTCCTTCGGCCTCGGATATTGTCATGAAATCATCAGCGTCGCGGGCGAGCCCCTTGAGCGCGATCAGTGAGGCCACCTTGCAGTCAAGACGCCCCATGTCTGACACGGGGCCTGTTGTTTCTACCAATTTCCCAGCTTCGATCGACGCGATGAGGCAAGGCGCAGCCTCGGGTTCAACGACTATTATTCGGATCACATCGCCCCAATGCGCGCGCGCCATGGCCGCGCAAGCCCCCGCCAGCCCACCAACGCCCGCTTGCAAGAACAGATGGGTGGGTGGGACGTCGATCTGCTCGAACACTTCAGCCATGAGGGCAAGATACCCCTCCATCAACCTGAGCGGCCGCGCTGTGTATCCAGGCCATGAGCTGTCTGACAACAGAACTGCGCCCATCTCTGCTGCTCCTTGCATGGCGGCGTCCATACTGGACTCGTAATTGGACCCCGCGCGTACAACCTGCGCCCCGACACTGCGCAACCGGTCCGCAAAGCTTTCGGGCACGGTATCGGCCAGATAGACAACAGCCTCTGCTCCAAAAGCGGAAGCACCGGCCGCCACAGACAGACCGTGATTTCCCGCACTGGCAGTCACATAAGTCGCACCGCGCGCGGTACCTTCCTCGGCATCGCAAGCAATGACGTAGGCCGCACCAAGGGCCTTGAAGCTCCCCAACCCCATACGGGTGCGTTCGTCCTTGATATGTAACTGAGACACCCCAAGCGCAGCGGCCATGTCAGGTGCGGATCTCAGCTGTGTGACCGCAGCATGCGGGCAGCGCGCCAACAAAGCCCGGGGCGCGTCGGCATCCACACTCGGGTAGGGCACTTCCGTCAGGCCAGGATCAGACAATCCCGTGCTACGATAGGGGTTGGACAGGCTGCGCATCGCTCAGAACACAATCTGTGCTTTGATCGCTTGACTGCGATCTGCGGCCATTTCAAAGGCGGCATTCGCCTCGTCCAGTGCAAAGCTGTGGGTGATCAATGGGATGACGTCGATTTGCCCGCCCTGCATCATAGCGATGGCAGTAGCGAACTCTTCGTGGAACCGAAAAGAGCCGCGAAAGCTAATCTCTTTGGCTGTCATCGCCTGCACTGGCAGTGTCATATCGCCCCCCAGACCCAGCTGTACCAGTACTGCTCTGGGGCGCAGAGCAGGAATTGCGGCGATAAGTGCAGGTGCCGCACCACTGCACTCAAAGTGGACATCAAAGTGCCCCTTGTCCGCATGGTATTCTGACAGCCCGTCCGGAGTGTCAGCCATGTTGATCACGCGAGTTGCACCAACCTTTTCCGCCATCGACAGGGTAAAAGGGGCGATGTCCGTCGCCACGATCTCGACCGCGCCTGCGGCCCGCGCAACGAGGATGCAAAGTTGGCCAATAGGCCCGCAGCCCGTGACCAACACGCGTTTGCCCATCAGATCCCCCGCCTGCTTTGCTGCATGCAGGCACACGGACAGAGGTTCGCCCACAGCTGCCTCTGCTGCGCTCAGCCCATCGGCGGGCACACATTGCGCGGCGTCCGCCACGATGTATTGACGAAACGCGCCCTGAATGTGCGGAAACGGCATGGCAGAGCCATAAAAACGCATGTTGAGACAGTGTTGTGGTGTGCCTTCATGGCAAAACTTGCACGCGTGACAGGGTCGAGACGGCGAAACCGCAATCAATTGCCCGGGCTCCAGCCCGGTCACGCCTGCGCCCAGTGCCTCTACGTGTCCGGACACCTCGTGCCCGAGGATCATCGGTTCGCGCAGCCGCACAGCACCAAAGCCGCCGTGCTGGTAGTAGTGCAAGTCCGACCCGCAGATACCGCCAGCGGCCATTTTAACCAGCACCTGACCGGGGCCAACCTCCGGCATCTCGCGCTCTTCTACTCGCAAGTCGTTTGCGGCGTGGACAACGATGGCTTTCATAGGTGCGGTACTCCTGATCCGTCTGGCGCGTAGCATGCGCAGTATGCAATCGGGGCACAAGCATTGGTTGACCCCCTCCGTTACGCCGATTATGTTACCGGTAACACGTCCAAAAACAAAGGCCTTCACACCATGTCCACGACACTTTTCTCGCTTGCTGGTTCGCGCGCCCTGATCACAGGGTCTTCTCAGGGGATCGGCCTTGCACTGGCGGCGGGCATGGGGGTGGCAGGGGCCGAGATCGTGCTGAACGGACGGGATACGGCCAAGCTGGAGGCGGCGGCATCAGCGCTAAGCGCGCGAGGCATCACCACTCACACGCTCGCGTTTGACGCAACGGACCATGATGGCGTGCGTGCGGCCGTGGATGGATTCGAGGACACAACAGGTGCAATAGACATCCTGATCAACAACGCCGGGATGCAACACCGCACGCCGTTGGAGGATTTCCCGGCGGATGCGTTTGAGCGGCTTTTGCAAACCAACGTAGCAAGCGTTTTCCATGTGGGCCAAGCCTGTGCACGTCACATGATTGGACGCGGTGCTGGCAAGATCATCAACATCGCGAGCGTCCAAACGGCCCTCGCTCGACCCGGCATCGCGCCCTACACAGCGACCAAGGGGGCCGTGGCGAACCTGACCAAGGGCATGGCGACGGACTGGGCGCGCTTGGGTCTCAACTGCAACGCCATTGCGCCGGGCTATTTTGATACGCCGCTGAACGCCGCCCTGGTGGCCGATCCCGCCTTCACCGAGTGGTTGGAGAAACGCACGCCCGCGGGGCGCTGGGGTCAGGTGGATGAACTGGTTGGTGCGGCCGTATTCCTGTCCTCGGCCGCGGCCAGTTTCGTAAATGGCCACACACTTTACGTGGATGGCGGGATTACCGCATCTCTTTAAGCGGTGTCCGGGGTGCAGCTCTCAAAGTGAGGTGGCCCACGCAATTGGCTTTGCAACACTTCAAAGCCATGCGCGCCCGGACAGATGTAACGCGCTGGCGCATCAGTTTGAGCGCGCAAACCGGCCGGGGATATCCGGCTGGTTGCGCAAAGCCTTGATGCGCGACCACTAGCACGCAATCTGAAGCTCAGCGCCGCGCATGACGTTGTAGTGGCGAGCAGTGTCCGCGCCGATCCGTACGCGGCCAATATGATCAGCGCACGGGTCGACAAATGGCACCACGACGCCCTCCACATTGGAACATCGTTCAGCGATTTTACCAAAAAAACTGCTGAGGGATTATCCCTGCCTCGGCCTCGAGTATTGATCTGCGCGCACAGGCTACCGACCAGCGACGTAGCGCTTACCCTTGCGGGTACCACAGCGCGCCTATAGGTTCTTGCGACATCTGATCACCCTCAAAGGGGCACACTTTGACCTTCACTCCTGCGATCACTGGCACCGGCGTATTCACGCCAGAATTGTCCATTTCCAATGCCGAACTGGTGGTGGCTTTCAACGCCTATGCCGACAGGTTCAACGCCGAAAACGCAGACGCGATCGCGGCGGGAGAAGTCGAAGCCAAAGCCCATTCGTCCGAAGAGTTCATCCTCAAGGCTTCAGGCATCGAACGCCGCTATGTGATGGACAAAGACGGTATTCTCGATCCTGCCGTCATGCACCCGCTATTGCGTCAGCGCAGTGATGACGAGCCTTCAATCATGGCCGAGATGGGTGTTGATGCTGCGAACAAAGCGCTGGCAGCCGCTGGCAAGACGGCAGCGGATGTGGGCGCGGTGATTTGTGCTGCGTCCAACCTTGAACGTGCCTACCCCGCCGTAGCCATTGAAATTCAACAGCTTTTGGACGTGCAAGGCTTTGCCTTTGACATGAATGTCGCCTGTTCATCCGCGACTTTCGGCATTCAGGCAGCGGCAGACATGGTCCGATCAGGTTCGATCAAATCCGCCCTCGTGGTAAATCCCGAAATCTGTTCCGCGCATCTGGAATGGCGCGACCGGGACTGCCATTTCATTTTTGGTGATGTAGCGACCGCCACACTGATTGAGCGCGCAGAAGACGCCGCAGACCCCTATTTCGAGATCAGATCGACGCGGTGCGTGACCGAATTTTCCAACAATATCCGCAACAACAACGGGTATTTACGTCGTTCCCGCCCCGATGGCATGGTTGACCGGCGCGATATGCAGTTCATGCAAAACGGGCGCAAAGTGTTCAAGGAAGTGCTGCCCATGGTCAGCAGCCACATCGCCGGACACATGGGTGACGAAGGCGTGACAGCAGATGATCTGAAACGGCTCTGGCTGCATCAGGCCAACAAGTCCATGAACGACTTTATCGGCAAAAAGGTGCTTGGCCGTGATCCCGCCCCGGGAGAACAGCCCAACATTCTGCAAGACTATGCCAACACCTCATCGGCTGGTTCGATTATCGCATTTTCGCAAAACTCAGACGACATGGCGTCCGGCGATCTGGGCATCATCTGCTCGTTTGGCGCCGGCTACTCTGTTGGCTCGGTGATTGTAGAGCGGCGCGGCTGAAGCGGGGCATCCTCGCTTAGTACCTCTTCGATCGACTCGTCCATTCCTGCAGCGACCGCGCGCAACCGCTCAAGACGGCCAGCGTGGGTGTCAGGCCCTTCCATTTGAGACAGCATTTCAGACACCTGCGTGTAAGAGACGTCGAACAGTTCCCGCCCCCGCTTCCAATCCATGAAACTCATGCCCTTGAGCACCGAGATATTGAGCAACACGTCATCGCCAACATTGGTCTGTCGCAGCAATTTGCGCGCATTGCCGACCATGGCGCGCGCCAGCACCGTGAAAGCCGTGGGGTGACGTGCTGTTCCGCGCGCAGGTTTGCGCATCATGGTGGTCAGCGCCTTCATCCGGGTTGGAAAGTCCTCGTATTTCGCCCGCACCATCCAGGGTTTGCCGGGCACAAAGTTCAGGATGATGTTTGATCCTGCCTTGAGCGAACGCATCGTGCCAATCGGCACATTGTCGATCAAACCACCGTCTATCAGCACTTCGCCGTCACTGCGCAGAAACGGTGGGAATATCCCCGGGATCGCGCTTGAGGCCCGGATCGCCTGCCACAAGGGCCCGGTTCGGATCACGCTCACATCGTTGTGGGTCAGGCTGGTTGAAACGGCGAAGAAATTCAGATGCAGGTCCTCAACGTCACCCAGTCCGTAATGCTGTCGGAACGATTCATCGAGGACGGAATGATCCAGCAGCGAAAACCGTGGCACGGTCAGGCGTGACATGGCTTTGGAGCGCAGGAAAATCTCCTCGCATTGCTCCATGGTCTGGTCTGAATCAAGACCTAAAGCCATGGCACCAGCCATGGCCGCCCCGACGCTGGTACCCCCGACAAAATCAAAGGAATAGCCGTGTTCCCGCAGCGCCTTGATCACGCCCAGATGGGCCGTTCCGTAAGACCCGCCCCCGCACATCACCAGCCCAATCGCTTCGCCACGCACAAACCGGGCGATGCGCGCAAAATCAGCGGCAGCGTCGAGCGCCAGATGATGGTGCAGACGCACAGGCCGCCCTTCCAACCATTTGGCCGTATGTGCCGTGCTGTGGGCCGTGGTCGGTCTGTGCAACACCACATGCAAATGCGAAGGCAGCGTCGCATCATAGATCGCGCGCTCTAGATCAGAGGGACGATCAGCTTGCCCAAACTCGGCGCTTTTCGGCGCAATGATCATGATCGTGTCAGAATTGTTGGCCGTCACCCGTTGCCAGATTGGATACGCTTTGGGGTCCGCACAGATCAGCAGCAGGTTGCCCCAGACCGCCTCTTGCGCGTCAAGCCATGCCGCCAGTGCGCGCGCATCCTCCAAAAGGTCCGGCGCACAGTCCTGCGCCTCGATGACTTTCCAGCGCGCTTCCCCCACAAAGTCGGCGCGGATGCCGGCGACAAAGGCCGGGTCAATGACAGGCTCTGCCCCCCCTGGAAACATGGCACACACATGACCCGATTCAGGGCGCAGATGCGGAGTGGCCGGAATGGTGCGGGCCAATCGCTGGGACACAGCGGCCAGAATACCATTTGCAAGCGCGGGTGTCGCGGCGGCCAAAGCGTCATAAGCCGCGCGGCTCAGACACATGATCGCACTGTCGCGCGCTGCAACAACCGTCGCTGTGCGGGTGCCACCTGCAAAAAAGGCCAATTCACCAATTGGCTCGCCCTTGGTGATCTCTGCAATCGCCCGGCCAGCGCGCAACACGGTGAAACGACCGCGCAACACAATAAAGAGCGCATCTGCACGGTCGCCTTCGTTGATCAGTACCTCGCCCCGGCTCAGGTCCCGGTAGTCGGCTGTGCTGGCCATCTTTTCCAGGATCTCAGGTGCCAAGGCCCCAAACCCATCAATGTCGCGCAACAATGCGATCAACTCTGCATGACTTGTGTCACTGGTCACGTTCGCACACCTTCTTAACCCCTCACAGAGTGCACAGCGAATTGCCCGAAGAAGCAAGAAGCGTCTACACAGCCCAGCACGCTGCGATTGAGGACCGTCGCAAAGACCACAGTGTCGCGCACCGGGCCTAACTGTCTTTGACGGACACCCGTTTATGCACCGCCTCGACAGATTCAACCCGTTCGGAATAGCGATCTACCAGATAGTCCGAGCGGCCCCGAACCATCCACGTGAACTTGACCAGTTCTTCCATCACATCAACGACGCGCGCATAGAACGAACCGGCTGGCAACCGGCCATCCTTGAACTCAAGCCACGCCTTGGGAATGCTCGACTGGTTGGGAATGGTGACCATCCGCATCCAGCGTCCCAGGATTCGCATCTGGTTCACTGCATTGAAGCTTTGCGACCCTCCCGACACTTGCATCACCGCCAGCGTCTTGCCTTGGGTGGGGCGAATGCCGCCCTTGAGTGACAAGGGGAGCCAGTCAATCTGACTTTTGATCAGCCCGGTCATCGCGCCGTGGCGCTCGGGACTGGACCAGACCATGCCCTCGGCCCAGACCGCCAGATCACGCAGTTCGACCACTTTGGGGTGAGTGCCATCATCTGCGTCTACCTGCGGCAGGCCTGTCGGATCAAACAGACGGGTTTCGCAACCCAAATGGCGCAAGATACGCGCGCTCTCTTCAGCGGCGCGGCGGGAATAGCTTTCGGGGCGCAGCGAGCCATAAAGCAACAGAATACGCGGGGGGTGGCCCGGGGCGTTTGCACTGCGCAAGGCCTGAGTATCGATCTGAGGCAGCGCGGCGGCAACCAGCGCAGGCAGGTCCTCCGCGTTTGGGTGATCAGCCACTTTCTTCTTCCAGATGCAGCTTCATGTCGATGAGCACCTGCTGCAGCAGCGTCGTCTCCTTCAGCAACCGCTTGGCCTCATTCACTGTGATGATGCCATCCTCCATGGATTGCTGATACTCGCTCATGAGCATGGCAAACCGTTGGCTTAGGGCAATCACGTCACTGTTCACGCCCCCAGGGCGCTCGTCGTTGGGACGCCGGTCATCATGGCTGAGGGTAATGCCCTGCAACTCGGCCAGCGCGCTGGTCACATGGGGAAAGCTGGCGTCCTTCTCAAGCGCAACAACCGCATCAATAGGCATAAAGCGATCCGCATGTTCGGGATTGTCTGAATAGTAGCGGCCAAGGGTCGCTTTGGATTTGCCCGTCAGCCCACAGGCCGGTTCAATACCGACATCTTTCACCAATGCCTCGGTGTGCTTCTTCAGATAGCTGCCAAATCCGGCCATACAGTGTCCCTCGTTCACCCAAAACAACCGCCACAACCCGCGCGTGCGGGGAAACGATACAGTCTTTTCCCATTAATCAAATCAAAAGCAAATGTCATTTGTAAATGGTCCCAAGGGTTCCGGGACGTAGCGAGTAACTGATGCGCCCTGCATCGGGATCGGGTGGGATCTGCCCATTGTCTTCTGTCACGTGGGACTGACAGGCCAGAGCGATCTGGCAGCGAGGCAGGCAGATCCGTCGGAAGTAACGCGTATCGGGGCAGGCACATCCCCAAAATGACCGGATGCATATTTTTGCATCCTGCCGCCTGCCCCAAATTTCACCAAGTACCGATCGTGGTCCGAGTATTTGACTTGCGCAGACACAGGCGCAGCGCCTGCTCGGACCCACCCATGTCCGGCTTTTGCATGCGCCGCACCACGGCACGTCTTTTTAAAACCATGTATTACGCCCGACGGCCTCGCACCTGACCGACATTCAAAAGTCTTTGGCTTGCCTTCGAAAGCGGCGGCGCCTTCGTTGCGCCATATGCGCATCAAGGGGCGAACCACTCACGGACGTGCCCTAGGTTGCGCGGGGCAAGCCTGTGACCCCCAGTAAGTTCAGACATGCCCTGCGCAACCGCCTCTCCGCTCCTTGGCCGCGCAGAGCCAAGGTGGTTCCACCAAGTCCATGCGCCAGAAAGTGTTTGCGCCTTGCGCAAGATCCGCCCTTCGGCAGATAGTCTCGGCGCGGGATGTGTTCTCGAGAAGACCGTCAGAGCCTCTCGAATGAGGTCGAGAGACGCGACGATGCATGGAGTTTCGTCTCCTATTGCCCTTGTATGCCGTAACACGTTAGACAAACTTGCCTTAACCACATGAAAAGGCTTCGCATTGTGGCCAAGCTATACTTCCACTACTCCACCATGAACGCAGGCAAATCGACTGTGCTGCTGCAAGCCGCGCACAACTACCGCGAACGCGGCATGGTGCCCTATCTCCTCACTGCGCGGCTTGATGACCGTGCCGGAGAAGGTCGCATTGCATCACGCATCGGCATCGGTGCAGAGGCGGACATGTTCACGCCCACAGATGATCTGTTTGAACGTCTCGCCGCACAGCAGGCCAACGGACCAATCGCTTGTGTGTTCGTGGACGAGGCCCAGTTTTTGACCGAGGATCAGGTCTGGCAGCTGGCGCGCGCCGTTGATGATCTAGACCTGCCGGTGATGTGCTATGGCCTGCGTGTCGATTTTCTGGGCAAGCTCTTTCCCGGTTCGGCCACATTGCTGGCCCTTGCTGACGAGATGCGCGAAGTACGCACAATCTGTCATTGCGGGAAAAAGGCGACCATGGTCATTCGCCGCGATGCGGATGGGCGCGCGCAAGCTGGCGGCGCCCAGGTGCAGATCGGGGGTAATGACACCTATGTCTCGTTATGCCGCCGCCACTGGCGCGAAGCGATGGGCGATGGGTGAAGAACGGGCAAAACACCTGCGCCCGCCGCCATTTGCAAGACGCTACACCGGATTAGGCAGCGCCTGACCTTCACAAAACGCCGCCACATTGCGCACGGCCATCAATCCCATATCTAACCGCACCTCAAGGGCCGCAGTGCCCAGATGCGGCAACAGCGTGACGTTATCGAGCGCACGCAACGCCTTTGGCACCTCGGGTTCGCGCTCGTACACATCAAGGCCCGCACCACCGATCTCACCGCTCTGAAGCGCTGCGATCAAGGCTGCCTCATCCACAACATCCCCGCGCGAGATGTTCACAAGGTGGGCGTGAGGCTGCATCGCGGCCAATACTTCCGCGCCGATCAAGTGACGGGTTTCCGCACCACCGGGCACAGCCGCGACGATAAAGTCCACGCTCTGCGCCAACGTGTGCAGATCAGGCGCACGGGAGGCTGGAAAATCGAGTTCCTTGTCCGAGCGGTTGACGTAGTGCACGTCCATCCCGAAGCCGAAATGACAGCGCCGCGCGATGGCCTGCCCGATCCGGCCCATACCAACGATGCCAACCTTCTTGCCGCTCATGTGCAAACCCAGCATTTGCGTCGGGTGCCATCCGGGCCAATCATCGCTGCGCACCATCCGCTCACCTTCGCCCGCCCGGCGTGCCGACATCAGCATCAGCATCAGCGCGATATCTGCGGTGGCATCGGTAACCGCTCCCGGAGTGTTGCTTACGGCGACACCAACGCCTTGTGCCGCCGCCACGTCAATATGATTGTACCCGACCCCGAAGTTGGCCAGCAGTCTGCAGCGTGGCTTTGGCACATCGGCAAACACTGCCGCAGAAAACTGATCCCCAAGAGTGGGCAGAACGATGTCAAAATCCGTCAGGGCAGCGCGCAGCTCTGCACCCGTCAACGGCAAGGTCTCACTGCGCACCACGACATCGTCACAACAGGCGCGCGCCGCCGCAACGACATCTTCCGGCAAAGGCCGTGTGATCCATAGTTTGGTCAATGGAGCCGCCCCCCTGTCGGAACGTCCTTGTCCGGTGTGGCCAACACGATCGCGCCGTCCTCATCGGGAAAGCCGAGCACCAGTACCTCAGACATAAACGGTCCGATCTGGCGCGGGGGGAAATTCACCACCGCCATGACCTGCCGACCAACCAACGTTTCAGGCTCATAGTGCACCGTGACCTGCGCCGAAGTTTTGCGCTCGCCCAGTTCTGGACCGAAATCGACCCACATCTTGATTGCCGGCTTGCGGGCCTCGGGAAACGGTTCGGCCCGCACCACGCGGCCCACACGCACATCTACCTTCAGGAAATCTTCAAACTCGATCTCAGCCACGCGACAACTCCTCGGATCTTTTGGTGGCCGCCGCGACAGCCCGGGGTAACAAGGACGGAAAGCCCGCAGCTTCATCCATCAAAACCTCCAAAGCGGCCTGTGTGGTGCCATTTGGGCTTGTCACGTTGACGCGCAATTGGGTTGGGTCATCATCCGATTGCATCGCCAAGGCCCCTGCCCCCGCGACGGTGGCCTTGGCCAGTTGCATCGCAAGGTCCGGCGACAACCCCTGCGCCGCACCGCCCGCTGCCAGCGTTTCGATCAGATGAAACACGTAAGCAGGCCCCGATCCGCTGACGCCCGTCACCGCGTCCATCTGCGCCTCGCCCTCCAATCGGACGACATCACCAACCGCAGACAACAGTTCTGCCGCCTCATCCAAGGCACCTTGCCCCGCTGCATTCGCACAGATCGCCGTAATGCCACGCCCAATGGCGGCTGGGGTGTTGGGCATCGCGCGCACGATTGGAGTGGTGGCACCGAATGCTGCCTCAAATGAGGACAAGGACGTGCCCGCTGCAACGGATACAAAAACCGTTTGTCCCCCGCCCAGCGCCGAAATTGCAGGCAGCGCGTCCCCCATCATCTGGGGTTTGACGGCCACAAGAACCACGGCGGGAGCCTCGGGCAACGGAGCGTTGATATGCACGCCTGTCCCGCGCAGCCACAGCGACGGCACCGGCTCGATCACCCAGACCTTTTCGGCAGGCAATCCGCGTTCCAGCCATCCGGCCAGCATCGCCGACCCCATCTTGCCACAGCCCAGAAGCACAAGGCCCTGGGCTGCGATCCGTGTCTTCTTCATGGATTCAGTTCCCCCAAGTCGTCTCAGGGGCAGAGGTTACGCGCGGCCATAGGCCTCTGCAATGGCGACCTGAATGGCATCCTTTGGCGTACGGTCACCCCAGATCAGCAATTGCAAGGCCGGATAGTACCGCTCAGCACTCATCACCGCTGCGCCGATCATCGTGTCGATCTGGTCGGCTGAGGCAACCTGACCACCGCTGAGGACAAGCCCGTAGCGGTAAACCATCAGCTTTTGTTCTTCCCAGTAGGTGAAAGATCCAGCCCAACACTGGTCGTTGATCAGATTGAGCAACTCAAAGAGCTCGGCGCGTTTTTCTTCCGTCGGTTCCATTTCAAAGGTGCACACCATGCGCAGTGTCTCGTCATATCCCGACCACGCCAAGGTGAGGGAATATGTCCGCCACTGGCCTTCAACGGCCATTGCGATTTGATCATCTGCGATACGATCGAAATCCCAGTCGTGATGCTCGGCGATGTGCTCGACGATATCGATGGGATGAATGTCATCGTCCAGGAACTGCTCGGAAAGGGCCATGGTGCCACCTCTTATTCGCTAGTAGCGACTGGGGCTGGCAGCGCCCCAAGCGCTAGGTGCCTGCTCTAGAAACCGGGGCTATTCCCCGTGCCTCTACGATATATGGTGACCGCGCCTATGGCGTCTGGCAACCCTTTATTTGGGGATAACCGCAATAAGTTGGGGACAAGACCGCAAGGAACGCAAAATGCAGGCGATTTCCGTCGCCTGCATTTCTATTGGACTTTTTCTTCGGATGATCAGACCGGCAGGCTTGCCAAGTCACGTTTCATGAGCGGGTAAACCAAACGATCTCTATTGGCGAACTGTCGTCGGTGAAGGACATGTTGG
>ERZ1740072.131-NODE-131-length-34386-cov-6.111182_pt1 | contig 34386 bp, 34 predicted proteins | sample MGYA00581733_ERZ1740072 | MGnify/ENA primary metagenome ERZ1740072 (study PRJEB43018, sample SAMN04849741) | marine metagenome | isolation source: floating plastic debris | place: Pacific Ocean | collected 2008-08-30 | study: EMG produced TPA metagenomics assembly...
TACGTGATGGCCGCTGCCGAAGAGGTGGCAAAGCTAGCCAAAGACTATGTGGTCTTCGTCACTAATTCGACGGTTCCAGTGTGTACCAATCGGCAAGTAAAACAAGTTGTACGCAAGGCCAATCCGGACCTCGACTTCGATGTGGCGAGCAACCCTGAGTTTTTGCGCGAAGGCGCCGCGATTGACGATTTCATGAAACCCGACCGCGTTGTTGTCGGCGTGCAGAACGACAAGGCGGGCGAGGTGATGGCAGACATCTATCGCCCACTTTTTCTGCGCGACTTTCCGATCGTCACCACCGATCTGGAAAGTGCGGAGATGATCAAATACGCCGCCAACGCGTTTCTAGCGACCAAGATCACCTTCATCAACGAAATCGCCGCCCTGTGCGAACGCACCGGGGCCGACATCAAACAGGTGTCCAAGGGCATGGGGCTGGACGGTCGCATCGGGAACAAATTTCTGCATGCAGGCCCGGGCTATGGCGGGTCTTGCTTTCCCAAAGATACCAAGGCTTTGGCGCGCATCGGGCAAGAACATGCGGTCCCGATGCAGATCACTGAAACAGTGATAAAAGTGAACGAAGAAACCAAACGGCGCATGATCGACAAGATCTTTGACCTGTGTGACGGGCAGTTGGCCGGCAAAACCGTTGCCGTGTTTGGCGTCACGTTCAAACCCAATACGGATGATATGCGCGATGCACCCTCGCTCACGATTGTGCCCGCCTTGATCGGCGCCGGTGCCAAGGTGCGCGTGACTGACCCGCAAGGCCATCATGAGGGCGCGGCGCTTTTGCCGGGGGTGCAATGGTCCGATGACCCCTACAAAGCCGCCCAAAACGCCGACCTGATCGTGATCCTGACGGAGTGGAACGAATTCCGCGCCCTCGACCTCAAGCGCTTGGCTCGACGGATGGCGACCCCGCACATGGCCGATCTGCGCAACATCTATTCGGCAAGTGATGCCAAACGCGCCGGGTTCACTGCCTATGACAGCATCGGGCGCGCTGCGTGGGCCTTGGATACGGACGCATAATGCCCCGCGTTCTGATCACCGGCGGCCCCCTGTGCCCTTGATGGAGTTCATCGGCGCGATCGAGACGGCACTGGGCCAGGAGGCTCAAAAGAACTTTATGGAGATGCAGCCCGGTGATGTGCCTGCCACCTGGGCGGATGGGACCTTGCTGTCAAATCTCACGGGATATGCGCCAAAGACATCCGTACAGGATGGAGTGGCGCAGTTTGTAGAGTGGTATAGAGAATACTATCAGGTCTGAGCGTCTAACACGTTACAGATTTCCGCTTTTCAGACAATATTCGTAACATTTCATTTGCCGCGACTCGCGCTGTCCACTACATTCTGCTCAGGGAGGACGGCATGGACGCATTGATTTGTGACGCGCAACGCACGCCGATTGGCCGCTATGGCGGAGCGCTGTCGACCGTGCGCGCGGATGATCTGGCCGCCGCCCCCATTGCCGCGCTAATGGCGCGCAACCCGACCCTCGACCCAAGCGCAGTCGATGATGTCGTGATGGGCTGTGCCAATCAGGCGGGCGAGGACAATCGCAACGTGGCACGGATGGCCGCCCTTCTTGCCGGTTTACCGGTGGACGTTCCGGGCATCACCGTCAATCGTTTGTGCGCATCCGGCATGGATGCGGTCGGCATCGCCGCGCGGGGGATCAAGGCGGGCGATCTGGACATGGTCATCGCAGGCGGCGTCGAATCAATGACCCGTGCCCCCTTTGTCATGGCCAAGGCGGACACCGCGTTCAGCCGGGGTGCACATGTGTTCGACACGACCATCGGCTGGCGTTTTGTGAACCCGGCGATGCAGGCGGCGCACGGGATCGACTCCATGCCCGAAACGGCGGACAACGTGGCCAAAGACTGGCATGTCAGCCGCGCGGATCAGGACGCCTTTGCCGCCAGATCACAAGCCCGCTGGGCCGCCGCCCACGCCCAAGACGCCTTTGCCCAAGAGATCGCGCCCGTCACCATTCCGCAGCGCCGCAGCGATCCGGTGATCGTGGACACCGACGAACACCCGCGGCCGAACACGGACGCCGCCGCTTTGGCAAAACTGCGCGGGATCAACGGCGCGGACAAGACGGTGACTGCGGGCAATGCCTCTGGCGTCAACGATGGCGCGGCGGCCTTGTTGATCGCCTCGACCGAGGCCGCAGCCAAACACGGGCTGACCCCTATGGTCCGGATTGTCGGGATGAGCGCGGCAGGCGTTGCCCCCCGCGTCATGGGCATCGGCCCAGTGCCTGCCAGCCGCAAGGTGCTGGAACGCGCGGGCCTGACCATCGACCAAATGGATGTCATCGAACTGAACGAAGCCTTTGCCGCCCAGGGCCTTGCCACCCTGCGTGACCTTGGTGTCTCTGATGACGATCCCCGCGTAAACGCCCAAGGCGGCGCCATCGCCATCGGCCATCCGCTGGGCATGTCCGGCGCGCGGTTGGTGATGACAGCCGCCTACCAACTTCAACGCACCCAATCCCGCTTTGCGCTGTGCACCATGTGTGTGGGCGTGGGGCAAGGTGTGGCCATGATACTCGCAAGGGTTTGAGAAAATGTATGCACAGATGATCAAATCCGAAGCGTCCAAGGACGATCCCGAACAGCTCGCCGCCTTTCAGGCCCGCATTGATGCAGGCGACAAGGTCGAGCCAAAGGACTGGATGCCGCAGGCGTATCGCAAGACACTAATAAGGCAAATCGGACAGCATGCGCACAGCGAAATCGTCGGCCAACTGCCCGAAGGCAACTGGATCACGCGCGCGCCCACGCTGGAACGCAAGGCAATCCTGCTGGCCAAAGTGCAGGACGAGGCGGGACACGGTCTCTACCTCTATTGCGCCGCTGAAACGCTGGGTGTGAGCCGTGACGAACTGACCGAAATGCTGCTGGACGGGCGCATGAAGTATTCGTCGATCTTTGCCTATCCGACCCTCACATGGGCCGATATGGGCGCGGTCGGTTGGCTGGTCGATGGCGCAGCGATCATGAATCAGGTCCCTCTTCAGCGCACCAGCTTTGGCCCCTACGCCCGTGCCATGGTGCGCATCTGCAAAGAGGAATCGTTCCACCAACGGCAGGGCTTTGACATCATGATGAAGATGGCCAACGGAACCGATGCGCAGCGGCGCATGGCGCAGGATGCACTGAACCGGTTCTGGTATCCCGCACTGATGATGTTCGGCCCCTCGGATTCCGAAAGCGTGCATTCCGAACAGTCCATGCAGTGGAAAATCAAGATGAACAGCAATGATGAGCTGCGCCAGAAATTCGTGGATCAGACGGTGCCGCAGGCGAAATACCTTGGCCTGACGGTGCCCGACCCCGATCTGAAATGGAACGACGACAAGGACGGCTATGATTTCACCGGCCCCGACTGGTCCGAGTTCTTTGACGTTTTGAAAGGCAATGGCCCGTGCAGCACGGAGCGGATCGAAGCCCGCCAAAAGGCATGGGATGACGGCGCCTGGGTGCGCGAGGCGCGCATGGCACACGCCGCCAAGAAGCCCGTCGCCCCTGTCGCGGCGGAGTAACGCATATGTCAAACGAATGGCCCCTCTACGAAGTGTTTATCCGCGGGCAACACGGCCTGAGCCACCGCCACGTCGGATCCCTGCACGCCACGGACCCGGCCCACGCCATCCAGAACGCCCGCGACGTCTACACAAGGCGCAAGGAAGGCGTCAGCATCTGGGTCGTTCCAGCGGCGCAGATCACAGCATCCTCCCCCGACGACAAGGGCGCGTTGTATGACCCGGCGGATGACAAGGTCTATCGCCACCCCAGCTTTTTCGACATTCCGGACGATGCAGGTGCAATGTGAGCGTGACCGGCCTTATCCGCATGGGCGACAACGCCTTGGTGCTGGGTCAGCGCCTGTCCGAATGGTGCGGGCATGCGCCCGCGCTGGAAGAAGACATCGCGCTCGCCAATATCGCGCTGGACTTTATCGGCCAGACGCAACTGTGGCTGGGTCTGGCCGCAGAACGCGGGGCCGGTGACAGTGCCGACGCGCTCGCCTTTCACCGGGACGCATGGGATTTTCGCAACCTGCTGCTGGTCGAACAACCAAACCGGGATTTCGCGGTGACGACCATGCGGCAATTCCTGTTTGACAGCTGGCATTTTGAGGCATTGTCGACGCTCGCCACACATGACGATGCCGAGGTGTCGGCCATCGCGCAAAAGTCTTTCAAAGAGGTGACCTATCACCGCGAACGCTCGACCGATTACGTGATCGCGCTGGGGGACGGAACAGAGGAAAGCCGCGCGCGCATGCAGGCCGCCTTGGACCGGTTGTGGCCTTATGTCGGCGAAATGTTCACCGAGGACGGGGACGATCTGACAGATATGGCCGCTCTGCGCCCGGCCTTTGATGCCCATGTGAGTGCCACTTTGGCGGCTGCGACACTGACGGCTCCCGCGTCCGATTTCGCGCACCAGGGCGGAAAAACCGGGACGCGCCACTCTGAACATCTGGGCCATATGCTTGCCGTGATGCAGTCGCTGCCACGCAGCTATCCGGACGCCACATGGTAGGCGCGCAGGCATCCGTTTCGGACGTTTGGGCGTGGTTGGCCGAAGTGCCAGACCCGGAAATCCCCGCGATATCCCTCGTTGATCTGGGGATCATCCGCGATGTGTCGTGGCAGGGCGAGACGTTGGAGGTCACCGTGACGCCGACCTATTCCGGCTGCCCCGCCACATCCGTGATTAACTATGAGATAGAAGCCGCCTTGCGCCGCAACGGCATCGACAACTTTTCTCTAAAAAGACAAATTGCGCCCCCATGGACCACCGACTGGCTGTCAGAGGAAGGGCGCAAAAAGCTGGAAGCCTACGGCATCGCCCCCCCTCAACCCGCAGGTGGACCGCAACACTGTCCGCACTGCCAGTCCAGCGCAATCGAGCGGGTCAGCCAGTTCGGTTCGACCCCGTGCAAGGCGCAATGGCGCTGTACCGACTGCCTGGAACCCTTTGACTACTTCAAGTGCATATGACCGATTTCCAACCTCTGATTGTCACCGACATTCACCGCACGATCCGGGACGCGGTGGTTCTGACACTCGCGCCGCAGGACCCGACCGCCTTTGCCTTCACGCCCGGACAATACCTGACCTTCAAGCAGGACTTTGATGGCACCGAGCTTCGGCGCAACTACTCAATCTGTGCAGGCCTTGATGACGGCGCGTTGCAGGTTGGGGTCAAACGCGTGGACGGCGGCGCCTTTTCCACCTTTGCCAATACGGCGCTCAACGTCGGGGACACTCTTCACGCGATGCCCCCGATGGGTCGCTTTGGTGTCGAAATAGAGCCGGACAAAGGCAAGTCCTATCTCGGCTTTGCCGGTGGTTCCGGGATCACACCGATTCTGTCGATCCTCAAGACGGTGCTGGCCCGGGAACCCGACAGCACCTTCACGCTGATCTATGCCAACCGCGCCGTGCACACGATCATGTTCCGCGATGAACTCGAAGACCTCAAAAACCGATACATGCAGCGGTTTACCCTCATCCAAGTGCTGGAAACCGGGCAGGACATTGATCTCTTTTCTGGCCGTGTCGATCAGGACAAATGTGCCGCCCTTTTCAAATCGTGGATCGATATCGGCTCCTTGGATACGGCCCTGATCTGTGGACCCGAAGCGATGATGCTGGCGATTTCAGCCGCGTTAGAGACACATGGGCTGACCAAGGATCAGATCAAATTCGAACTGTTCGGGGCCAGCCAGCAAGGGCGACTTGCCCAACAGGCCATCAAAGACGCAAACAGAGACACGCCCGATACGCAGGCCGAAATCACCATTGATGGCACCATCCACCACCTTGAGATCGCCAGGGACACATCCATTTTGGAGGCTGCAATCGGGGCCAGTCTGGACCCCCCATTTGCCTGCCGCGCCGGTGTGTGCAGCACCTGCAAGGCCAAGGTGACCGCCGGAGACTACCAGCTGCTAAGTAACCATGCCCTCGAAGACTACGAGGTTGAGGCGGGCTTTGTTCTGACCTGCCAGTGCTACCCGCTCAGCGACACGCTCACCGTTGACTACGATCAGCATTAAGAGGGCTAGCACCATGCGCCAGGTTCACAGTTTCTCCGCCGGTCAGTGGATCGCCCCCGGGGCTGGTGCACGCCCCATCGAAAGCGCGATTACGGGCGAGGTGATTGCCGAGGCCGGGAATGACGCGCTTGATTTGCATGCCATGCGCAATTTTGCGCGGAAGGTCGGCGCACCTGCCTTGCAAGAAATGACCTTTCATGACCGCGCGCGCATGCTCAAGGCCATCGCGCTGCATCTGCGCACGCATCGCCAAAGGCTCTATGACCTCAGCTTTGACACCGGCGCCACGCAAACCGATCACCTGTTCGATATCGATGGCGGCATCGGAACGATGCTGGTTTTTGCCTCAAAGGGGCGGCGTGAGATGCCTGATGGGCACGTGTATCTGGATGGTGCGGTCGAACAATTGGGCCGGGCCGGGCAGTTCATGGGGCAGCACATCTGCATGCCTTTGGGGGGCGTCGCGGTGCACATCAATGCCTTCAACTTTCCAGTCTGGGGCATGCTTGAAAAACTGGCGCCTAACCTGCTTTCTGGGATGCCGGCGATCATCAAACCGGCCACGGCGACATCCTACGTGACCGAAGCCTGTGTGCGCCTCATCCTCGACAGTGGCCTTCTGCCAAACGGCGCCTTGCAAATGATCGCAGGAGGGACAGGCGATCTGCTCGATCACCTCGACTGACTGGACGTGGGCACCTTTACCTGTTCGGCAGACTCGGCGCTCCATTTGCGCGACTACTCCAATCTGCGTTCCAATGCAGTACGCTTTACGGTCGAACAGGACAGCCTGAATGCCACCGTATTGGGGCCGGACGCGATCCCCGGCACGCCCGAATTTGACCTGTTTATCAAAGAAACTGTAACCGAGATGACGACAAAGGCAGGGCAGAAATGCACCGCCATCCGACGGATCATGGCCCCCGAAGCCCAGGTTGAGGCGGTGATCGACGCGCTTAGCCAGAAGCTGTCCAATATCACTGTCGGAGACCCGCGCGAGAAGGACACGCAGATGGGTGCACTCGTCTCTAACAAGCAGAAAATGGACGTTTTGGCCATGTCTGCCCGTATCGCGACGCAGGCCGAGCGCGTGATTGGCGACCCGGACAGCTTTGCAATGGCCGACAGTCCCGGCGCTTTCCTGCCGCCCATACTTTTTCATTGCGCCGATCCAGATTCAGCAACGGTCGTGCATGATGTCGAGGCCTTTGGCCCGGTGTCCACTGTCATGCCATATCGCGGTTTGGACCACGCAAGCACATTGCTGAACAAGGGCAAGGGATCGCTCGTCGCCTCAGTGATCACGCGCGACCCTGACGTTGCACGCCGTCTTACCCTTGCGTCCGCCCGCTTCCACGGGCGGCTCTATTTCAACAATCGGGACTCCTTGGCCGAGGCAACCGGCCACGGCGCGCCCCTGCCTCACATGCTCCACGGTGGACCGGGGCGCGCCGGCGGCGGCGAAGAGCTGGGCGGCATGCGCGCCGTCAAACACTACATGCAGCGCACAGCTGTACAGGGCAGCCCGGACATCCTGACCGGGATCACAGGCCAATGGGTGCCCGGTGCAGCCGAGGCGGTCGAGGCCGCGCACCCGTTCACCCGTCCCTTTGCGGATCTGACCGTTGGCGACACCCAGCACACATCAGCGCGCACCATCACCATGGACGACATCGACACCTTTGCCCATTTCACCGGCGATACGTTCTACGCCCACATGGACGAAGAGGCCGCCGCCGCCAATCCGTTCTTTCCCGGACGGGTCGCGCATGGTTATCTCCTGCTCAGCTTTGCCGCCGGGCTGTTTGTGCAGCCTGATCCGGGGCCGGTTCTGGCCAATACGGGGCTGGACAGCTTGCGCTTTATGAAACCCGTGCAAGCAGGCGACAGCATCAAGGTGCGCCTGACGGTCAAAGCCAAGACGCCGCGCAATGAAGACTATGGCGAAGTGCGTTGGCACGTGACGCTCACCAACCAGATGGATGAGGCAGTGGCCGAATACGAACTGATGACAATGAATGCATGAACAGGCCCACACACAGGCCATCGCGGCCCTGAGTGCGCTTGGGCCAATGCGGGTTTGGTCCTTGTTAGTCACTATTTTTGGCGATCTTGCGCCAGACCACCCCTTGGATGGGCCAACCCTGTCTGAATTGATGGACAAGGTCGGGATCAGGCCCGAAGCGACGCGGGTTGCGCTGCACCGATTGCGGGCCGACGGGTGGATCATGTCGCAAAAACGGGGTCGGATCAGTCAGTACAGCCTGACACCAAAAGGGCGAGAGGACAGCGACGCCGCGCGCGCCAAGATTTATGGCCCGCCCGAAACCGCAGAGAAATCCGCGAAGTTCGTCCTGATGCGCGAAAGCACAGCAAGATTGGATGCAGGCACCTTTGCTTCGATCGCCCCCAGACTGTTTCTGTGCGCCAGCGAAACGCCTACACCGTCGGATGCTATGACCCTTTCAATCGATGACACTCCGGAATGGCTCGGCGCGCAGTTTGAACCAACTGCTTTGGTGAAGAGTTATCGTACACTCCATGACGTCCTGAGCAAAATTGATGCAGAGGTAACCGACGGCTTGCACCCTCTCGAGACCGCAACGTTACGCGTGATGATCGTGCATGCCTGGCGCCGCATTGTGTTGAAACATCCCAACCTACCGCGAGGCGTCCATTCCCCAGAATGGCGTGGTCATGCGTGCCGCGTTTTGGTGACCCGCCTTCTGGATCGCTTTGAACGCCCGCCGTTGGACCAACTGTCAGCGCGATAAACCGCGCTTTCCCAAGCCCTGCACACGCGGTATAGCGGGCCCATGACAAACCACCTGCATATCTCCGACCTGCCTGATGACCTTGATCTGGGACCGATCGTGGCCATCGATTGTGAAACCATGGGCCTGCATCCGCACCGCGACCGGCTCTGTGTCGTCCAACTGTCCGGGGGTGACGGCGATGCACATGTTGTGCAGATCAAGCAGGGGCAGAGCGAGGCGCCGAACCTGTGCGCGCTGCTGACCGACCCGGATGTGCTCAAGCTGTTTCACTTTGGCCGCTTTGATATCGCGGCGATGCAAAACGCCTTTGGCGCGGTGACGGCCCCGGTCTATTGCACCAAGATCGCCAGCCGGCTGATCCGCACCTACACGGACCGGCACGGGCTGAAGAACCTGCTGCAGGAACTGCTCGACGTCGACATTTCAAAACAACAGCAATCCAGCGATTGGGGGGCCGACACGCTCAGCAAGGCGCAGATCGAATACGCGGCCTCGGACGTGTTGTACCTGCACCGTCTGCGCGAGGTTCTGAACGAACGCTTGGTGCGCGAAGGACGGATGGAGATGGCGCAGGCCTGTTTCGACTTCCTGCCAATGCGGGCCCAACTTGATCTTGCCGGGTGGCCCGACACTGACATCTTTGCCCATTCATGAGCAACAAAACCCCTTTCATAGACACCGCACGAGATGTGATCCGCACCGAAGCGGCAGCACTTGAAACTCTCGCTGACAGCCTCGATTCCAGTTTTCGCGCTGCGATTGACCTTTTGCTGGCGACGAAAGGCCGGGTGATTGTCACCTGTATTGGTAAATCGGGTCATATCGCCAACAAAATCGCGGCGACACTTGCGAGTACGGGCACACCTGCGCAGTTCGTCCACCCGGCAGAGGCGAGCCATGGCGACTTGGGCATGGTGACACGCGACGACGTTGTGCTGGCCATATCAAACTCGGGCGAAGCGCCGGAACTGGCAAACATGATTGCCTATGCGGGGCGTTTCAGCATTCCATTGATCGGGATAACCAAAGCGCCGAACAGCGCCTTGGGTGCGCAATGCCATGTGGTGTTGCGATTGCCTGATATAGGCGAAGCCTGCGGCACCGGTGTTGTGCCAACGTCGTCCACCACTATGACGCTTGCAATGGGCGATGCATTGGCGGTGGCGCTGATGAAACATCGCGCGTTTACCGCTGACCATTTTCGCGACTTTCACCCCGGTGGCAAACTGGGCGCACTGCTCACGCGCGTGTCAGACCTGATGCATACCGGCGATGCTGTTCCCTTGATTGCTAAGGACGCGCCAATGCAAGAGGCCTTGATCGAGATCTCGCAAAAAGGCTTCGGAGTTGTGGGCGTGACCAACCCAGATGGTTCCTTGTCAGGAATCATAACAGACGGTGACCTGCGGCGACACATGAGCAATCAGTTGCTGGACTTGAAGGCCAGCGACGTAATGACCACATCTCCCAGAACCATATCACCCGATCTATTGGCGCAGGAAGCCGTCGGGATCATGAACGGCAACGATGGTGCGCGGGCTGTGACCTGCCTCTTTGTAACGGGAAGCGATCCGGCGGAACCGCCAAAGGGGCTGATCCACATTCACGATTGCCTGCGCGTCGGGCTCGGCTAGGAAAGATGGCATGGACGGCTATTCACGACTGGTCGCATGGCTCAAGGTGCTGCTCCCGCTGATGGCACTTTTGCTGCTATCGACGCTATTCTTATTGTCCCGCAACGTCGATCCAGTGGCCACTCTGCCCTTTGCAGACACTGAAATTGACGCGCGCCTCAGCGAACAGCAGATCACTGGCCCCTTCTTTTCCGGGACGACCACTGGAGGGGATCGCGTATCTCTTTCAGCAGAAACCATGGCCACGCGCAGTGGCTTCAACAACGAAGCTGTAGATTTCTCTGCGCAAATTGATTTGACGTCCGGGACCCGGATTAACCTCGTTTCTGATCAAGGTCAGTTTGACATGGAAACCAATACGTCGACCTTTACTGAAAATGTGGTGATCACAACATCTTCAGGGTTCAACTTGCTCAGTGACGCACTGATCGCCGAGCTGGACGCGCTTGAATTGGAGTCGCCTGGTGCTGTGCAAGGCACGGGTCCGTTTGGTACGCTGGATGCGGGGCAGATGCGCCTGCAACGCGATGGGGCAGACTCTAACGCCCATTTGCTTTTCACAAACGGTGTGAAGCTGATATACACACCACAGATAAAAGAAGAGTGATTAATCCGTGAACTTTCTGCGCACCCTCGCATTGCTCGCGCTGTTTGGCCTTTCGTCGCAAGCGTTGGCTCAAGGGACCAAAGTCGCCTTTGGCACCATCCAGCAAGATACGTCAGCACCAGTCGAGGTGACGGCAGATGAATTGAACGTCGATCAGACAACGGGCGAGGCAATCTTTACCGGAGATGTCGTGATCGCGCAGGGAGAAATGCGCCTGTCCGCCCCCCGCGTCCTTGTAATTTATCGCGAAGAAACGGCCGGTATTCAGCGGATGGAGGCAACAGGTGGCGTCACATTGGTGTCGGGTCCGGATGTCGCAGAATCAGAGCGTGCCGACTACGATATCGACACCGGTTTGATCGTCATGACGGGCGACGTCTTGTTGGTGCAAGGACCAAGTGCGCTCAGCGCAGATCGCATGAACGTCGATCTGAATGGCGGCACCGCCCGGATGCAGGGTCGGGTCAAAACGATTCTTGAGACCGGCGGCAACTGATGGCGAAACCAGAATTGAAGTTGGCCCAGGGGTCCTCTGGCCTCAAAATCTCGCACCTGCGCAAATCCTACCGCAAGAAACTGGTGATCCGCGACTTTTCCATGGAAGTGCATCGCGGCGAAGTGGTCGCCTTGTTGGGCCCGAACGGGTCAGGCAAAACGACAACCTTTTATGCCGTTGCAGGCCTTGTGACGCCCGAAGGTGGTACTGTGTTACTGGACGGAGCGGATGTCACGGCATTGCCGATGTACCGTCGCGCTCAGATGGGCATCGGGTATTTGCCGCAGGAAATGAGCATCTTTCGCGGCCTCAGCGTACAGGACAATATCCTGTCCATCCTCGAAATCGTCGAACCCGACCGACATAAACGACGCGAGCGGTTGGAAGAGTTGCTAAGCGAGTTTTCAATCGAACATATGCGCCGCGCACCCGCTCTGGCCTTGTCTGGTGGCGAACGGCGGCGCGTGGAAATTGCGCGCTCACTGGCAGCAAACCCCAAGTACCTGTTGCTTGACGAACCCTTTGCAGGGGTCGACCCCATTTCGGTGGGCGATATCAGACATCTGGTTGCAGATCTGAAAAAACGGGGAATCGGTGTGCTGATCACCGATCACAATGTGCGCGAGACACTCGAAATTGTGGACCGCGCCTATATCCTGCACGACGGGCAGGTGCTTATGTCGGGAACACCCCAAGATGTAGTGGAAAACGAGAACGTACGGCGCGTGTATCTCGGCGAGAACTTTCGCATTCAGTAGGTCACGACGTTCGCCAACCTTCCACTTTTGATTGACAGGATGGGTGTTTGTGGCGTGCAATGGTCCCATGGCTTTGATGCTGTCCATGACCCCCGAACCTTTGACTGCACCGGTGCCGTGCATGGGGTGCCATACCAGCACGCAGCCTACTCCGTTTAACTGACGCATGTTGTCTGGTTGCTTGTGCAACCCGCCCGTGTCGTCCGTCCGGAGCCAATAAAAGGAGAGACTATGCAATACCAAATCAGTGGCAAACAGATTGATATCGGCGACGCCCTACAAACGCATGTCCGCGATGACCTTGGCACGGTGGTTGCCAAATATGCAGAGCGGCCAACAAACGCCAATGTGGTATTTTCGAAGTCGGCACATGAATTTGTGTGCGAGGCAACCGTACACTTGTCGACCGGCCTAACGGCACAGGCCAAGGCTCATGCCACTGAGATCTATGCCGCTTTTGACGCGTGCTCTGAAAAAATGGAAAAGCAGCTGCGCCGGTACAAACGCCGGCTCAAGGACCATCACAAGGAGCGTGCACAGCCGGTTGAACTCTCTGGCGCGTCCTCGTATATCCTCGCCTCTGATACGGATTCGGAGGCAAGCGAACCGGAAAGCCTGCAACCCATTATCGTGGCCGAGATGGAAACCAATATTCCATCCCTGTCCGTGGGTGAGGCAGTGATGCAGATGGAATTGGCAGGTGCGCCCGTTTTGGTGTTCCGCAACGAAGGCAAAAAGGGGCTGAACGTCGTGTACCGTCGGGGTGACGGGGACATAGGCTGGATTGACCCGTAAAGGACAGGTTTGCGATGGGCGCTGAGGAGACCAACAAAATGGTATTTGGAAGTCTATTGAAGCCCGAGGGCGTCAAGGTGATGATGTCTGTCACCTCCAAAAAGCGTTTGCTTCAGGAGATGGGCGAATTGGTGCACACGGCCCATGGCGTACATGCAGGTCTTGTAACCGAAGCGCTGATGGCGCGCGAGGCCCTTGGCCCCACCGGCGTCGGCCATGGTGTGGCACTGCCCCACGCGCGCCTTGACGGCATCAGCGAAGTGATGGGCGTTTTTGTTCTGCTGGACAAACCCATCGACTTTGATGCGGTGGACCGTCAGCCCGTCGACATCGCATTCGGTCTTTTTGCGCCAGAAGAGGCCGGCGTCGAGCACCTCAAAGCCCTTGCACTGGTCTCGCGCACGCTGCGCGATGCCAATGTCTGCGCCAAGCTGCGCGCTAACCCGGATGCCTCAACGCTTTATGCGATCCTGAACGAATCCAAGCCCGCCAAAGCAGCCTGATCGTCACGATCTTCGAAACGGATTCCAGTGCTTGGACGAACCGTCACGCGGTGTTCCAATCCTCAAATCCAAACAGCAGGTAGTCGCGCCCATAGGCGGCACGGGCAAGCATTTCGATCTCCGCATCATATATATCGGCAAGCGCCACATCCCCAAAGGCAGGCGCAGGGGAAAGCGGCGGTACATCCTCTATACCAACCGTCTGGGCCAATTCTGCCAACTCTGCGTTCAGGGTTTTGTCCCTGATCAGACGATCCGGCAGGGCGAATTCTGCAAACCCTTCGATGATCTTGGACTGACTGGCCCAATCCGGGTCCACCCGTATCGCGGTTTGGCCAGCAAGGTTGGGCTTGAGAAACTCAAGGAACTGCGCAAAGGCCGCACGGTGTTCAATCTTGCCAAAGCCGGGATCAGCGGGATCAACCGGCAAGGCCATCTTGTATCGCTTGGTCAAAGTGGTGCGGATGCCGCCGTACCCGCCTTGCCCGGTGTTTAGGATACGATGGCAAAATACGGTATGTGCGCGGGCGAGGGGGTGGCGCAGAACGGAAAAACTTCGGTGTCCGGGATGTGCACGCATCCACTCACGCAAATCGTTTTGCGTTTGCTTGGTGACGGGTTTCTCTCCATGCGCGCGATCCAGAGCCTTGAGCCACGCGACGACCGGATCCTGGCCGCCCCCTCGGATCGGCAAGTAGACCAAGGGCACGTGGCTATTGGCAACATAAGTGGGCACTGCGGCCCCGCGCCTTGGCTCGAAATTTGGAGTACGCGTCAGATTGAACGGGTCCACCGCCGTCAGTGCGTCAGTCATCTGCTCAAAGTTCGACACTTTTTCGGATAGCGCGCTGGGATTTTGTACCTTTAGATTTTTGTCCAGACCGTCAAGCCGGGCGTCTACCCCCAACCACGCGGCCAATCCGTTCATCACATCGACACTCTGCAAATCCTCATAGGCCACATAAAACGCCGTCTGCCCAGACACCTGCAACCGGTTCAGCAGCGTGACCTGAAACGCCTGCAAATTCGACAGGTGCGCTGTAAACTCATCTGCATCAAACTGCGCCTTGGCAGCTTTGCGCGCCTTGGCGTCCGTCAGTTTCCACTGGCCCGTGGCTTGCGCGATTTTCCACGAAATATAACTGTCCACCGGGTTTCGGGTCAGCACAATCTTGGCGCATTTGCGATCCTCCATCACCTGATCAAAAACGCGTGGATCATGGTCGTGAAAGTAGCGAAACCCACTCAACTCAGGTGTTTGCTTGATAGCACGTAGCAACTGCTTGGGCTGGTCGTCACGGGACTGTTGCGTAACATCCAGAATGGCCTCGCGGTTCGGGTAACCAATGAAGTGCGGGTTAAACGCCTCACCATGGCAGGCGAGGCCCTCGAAAGCGTTCAGGTTTGCCTCAAGGAAATTCGAGCCTGTCCGCATTTCTGCAAACACCACGAAATAGTCAAATTGGGCCATGCCGGATTACCGCACCAAATAGGGTTTTCTCGGGCGATCTTGCGCGGGTTTCGGGCCCAGCACCACCGGAAAGTCGCCCATCAGATACGGGTGCATACCCTGGTTCTTGAGGTTCTGCAGGAATTGTCCAAAACCTGTCAGATCGACCATTTGCGGAACCTCGGCCAGTCGCCGGGACTGCGTTTGGCCAATCTCGTCCAGAATCCCCTGCAACGGTTCCATCGGCGCCTCAATGAATTCAGCCATTGTCCAGATGCGGATGCGTGCCTTGGCACCCGGCGAACGTAGCACATTAAGATGATCGCTTTCGACCTTCTGCAGGCGCGCCGCTTCTTTGCGGATATCGATAAAATTCAGGTTCGACCGGAACAACGGCACGGCCCATGCCCCCGAGATCACGGACAACTGCGCGTTCGGGTCCCTGGCCATGCGCCAGATCACCTTTTGATTGTCGGCAGGGCCAAATTGGAAACACTGCCGTTCGCCGCGCGTGTTCCAGATCAAGTTCGTCAGAAACGCATTGGCATTATAGTCACGCGCGGCCGCACTGTTGGACAAAGCCCCGTTCAGAGTCGTTTGCCCTTCGGCATATTCTACGCTGTCAGGGTGAAAAAGATGGCCGTGTACGCGGGCGCCGGTCGCTTTAGCCAACCAAGGCTCAAAATTCTCAAAAATCTCGGTAAAGCCCTGAAAGACTGAATAGGGCGCCGCCGTAACACCGTTTTCCCAGTCCTCATTGGGAAAACGGCTTTGCATATACAGACCCGGGCGGCCACGTGTCCGACGCTCCACCGCTTTGGCAAAGATGCGGTCAATTTTGCCCGGGTTCGGTTCCGTCCGCTTCATTGCGCCTGCGGGGTCAGTCAGGAACGCATCGTACAGGCGGGACGCATGAGGCCAGATCTTGCGCGCGACAAAACAATCAGAGCGGCGCAAAAGCTGAAGATGGTCGTCGTAAAAGATGTGCGGCTTGCCTTGAAAGTCGAACTTGGACAAGGTCAGCGAGCGGCTCTCGATGTTCGTGGAAAACTGCCGGGCAAGTGTCTGGAAATAGCTTTCATCCGGAATCCACACATGCCGGAAGTAGGAATCATACTCGCGTCGGTCTGCCCCCTGCAAAATCGCCGTCAAAGTCTGGCGGGTCAGGCACCACCATTGACTGCCCATATGCGGCACCAGTCCCTTTGGCATCCTGCGTTTAAGGTTCAAGCGGCGCTGAAGCTCGACATATTTGTCGAACAGAAACCGCTGGCGCTTCCAGGAAAAAGGGAAGCGCAGCGTAAACCGCTCCTGATCGAGCCCGCCCACCGTCCAAGGTACATCAGCTGTCGTGGCGCTTTCGATAAAGTCGGTGCGCGGGCGATCCTCAAGATACTCAATCAACTCTTCCACCGGGCGCAGTGGCAGACAAGACCCGGACGCAAGGTAGACGTGCCGCACATCTTCAAACTCTGACAGCATCAATTCGGACGCGGCCTGCGACGCTGCAACAATGCCCCATGTGCCCCATTCACAACGGTACCGCTTGGAAAACAGAACCGTTGGTACGTCTGACAATGCTTTGACGAAAGCGGAATATGTCTTGCGCGGCACCATCGCGTCCACATGGATCACGACAGGGCAAGACCCCATCGCCCAATGGCGCGCAGCCTGTTCGGCACGGTCCAGCGCCGTGTGCACCAGCATGACGATCCCGACGCTCACGCCCAGTTTCCCTTGGACATCAGGCCCAGAATCTCAAGCTGCCGCCAGTTGATGTACTTTTCAGACCACTTGCACCACAGGTCCGGATTGTCATCCAACCTTTGCGCATACGCCTTATACTCGACAGAGGCAGAATAATGCTGCTTGCGATCCAACTCTTCGGTAGCTTTGTTGTTGAACGTGTCCAGAAACTTGGCGTGCAGCAAAACGCCAGACGCTTTTTCACCACCCCACTCGTCGTAGACCGAATTCAAGCCACGCGGCAGCAGCATGTGTGTCGAACTGACATAGGCATATCGGCGGTCCCACTTGACCAGCGGTATCTTGTTCAGCGCCGGTGCCTTTCCTGGCACCTCAGGGAAGAACATACGGGCGCGTGGACCACCCTGGATCCAGAGGTTTCCGAATTTTTTGTTACGCGAGATTGTGTAGTTACCGCTGTCAAACCAGCTCGCGATCTGCAATGGGTTTTGGCCGACTTCATAGGGCTGCTCATCTAACCTGCCTTTGGGATACATATCCAAAAGCATCGCAGAAAACGATTTGATCGAAGACGCATCCAACCAGTCCGTCAACGCGCGCAGCGGGCGTGTGTCGCAGAAGGGGTAAACCAGAAACTCGTCCGGATCGACAACGAGTGTCCAGTGACCGTGGCCGTATTTCGACTGCAACCAGTTCAGCCAATCGGCCCCGAAACGCGCCCGCTTATATCCGGCTTCTGTCGACCAAACTGATACGTCAGGTTGAGACGCGAGATAGTCCAGCGATCCATCTGTGCTGCCATTGTCCACGATCAGGAATTGATTGATCCCCATCTCGCGGTAATAATTCAGAAAAAACGGCAGGCGCACCATTTCATTGCGCAAGGTCGTGAAGGCCAGCAAATCTGTGGGTCTGATCTGATCAGTACGGCTGACCACACGTTTCAATTCGCGTCGTTTGCGGAACGCACGAATGCGCCACCGCTTGCGCTGAAGCCTCAGCCGGTATGACTGCCAAGCGCCCAATCAAAACCATCCTCTACCCGCCGCTCGTTGCGACCCGTCGGCACGTATCAGGTCAACCTTAACACAGTCTTGAAATGTGCGTCCCATGTCGGCGGGACATACTGCTGCTGATCTGGTGCGTTTGGTCCCAAACTGGCCAACTCACTTATTTTATTGATCCATAGATAACGATCTGAAACGCTTGCGTAAATGGGAATATCGCCCAGTATTTCCCGCAATACTGGAAGATCATTGACAATAAGAGGCACACCACGCGCCGCAGCCTCAGTTGCGGGCAACCCGAACCCTTCGGCGAGACTGGGCAACAGAACGCCAGCTGCTTTGTCGATGAGGGCAGCCAAAGCCCCATCGCTCAGACCTGCAATCTCGCGCACAGGGCCATCGGCGGGCATTGCGTCAAGGCGGGCAAACACCTCTTCATTCTTCCAACCGCGTCCTCCGGCGATGATCAAACCGGGCGCTTTGGCCCCCATGACGTCCCAAAGATCGAGAAGAAAGGTATGGTTTTTACGCGGCTCTATTGTACCGATGCAGACGAAGAATGGCGCGTTCTGCGGTACGGTTTCAGGGACATCAGCAGCAACTGGGTCAACCCGGTCTGTTCCCAGATGCGCAACAATCGAAGCAGGGTTTTGCGGAAAATACGCCTGAGCGCGCGCCTGTGTGTCGTTTGAATTATAGATGACGAGGTTTGCATGTTTTGCGACCCGCGCGATCATTTCTTCGAAAGGCCGCACCGTGCCGCCCCTCTGGAACTCGGGGAAGTCGAGCGGTATGACATCGTTTATAAAAACGGCAATCCGGTCATCAACACTCCGCATCGCACCCAAGACGCGATCCGTTAGGTTGGAATGGCCGACGTTAAGATAGGCAAATCCTGTGGGCAGTTTGCGCCGCAGCATCGCTTGCAACAAGAATGGCGGAACACGCCCAATGGCGCTTTTCCGGGCATGCCGCCAACATCTCTGCTGCTGCGTTTCGACAGTCTCGCCAGTTTCAGGACCAGAAAGACACCGAAGCAACTGATCCATACCTCGTTGGTCCAGAAGAATGTAACCAATCCGCGACCGGACAAGTCCGAACACAGGTACACTATCGGCGATCAACGCGCGGGCATATGCCAGCTCGACCCTGTCTACACCTGTAAGGACCCGTCCGGCCCTGCGCATCAGGCGCGTGACGTCCAGAAGACGCGCATTGGGAGGTGTATCGACGGGCATGACCAGCGTGATGCCTTTTCTTTATTGATGCATCACGCGATTTGAAGCTTTGAAAGGCCAGCCGTGAAGCATCCGAAGACTACTCCGCAGCTTGATCCATCTGGACGACGTCACGGATGAAGCCTAGCAGGTCGCTCCGCAACTCTTCGCGTGCCAGACCAAAGGACACCGTAGCCTGCAAGAACCCGCTTTTCGATCCGCAATCAAAGCGTTGGCCCCGGAAACGGTAGCCATAGACACCTTCATCGCCACCAATCGCTTGCGCGATGGCATCGGTCAATTGAATTTCGCCACCTGCGCCGGTTTTCATCTTGTTGAGCGAACGCAGAACGTTGGGCGACAGGATGTAGCGCCCGATCACGGCCAAATTTGACGGGGCTTCTCCGGCAGGCGGCTTTTCAACCATACCTGCGACTTCAACGATCTGACCGTTTTCTTTTTGCACATCCAGAACACCGTAGGACGACGCCTTTTCCGGAGGCACTTCCATGGCCGCACCCATGTTGCCACCAGTTTCACTATAGGCATCGACCATCTGTTGCAGGCAGGGTTTTTCCGCTGCAATCACATCGTCCGGCAGGATCACGGCGAATGGTTCGTTGCCAATCAAACGGCGCGCACACCAGACCGCATGTCCTAGGCCCAGCGCCTTGTGCTGACGAATATAAGCAATCGCACCGCTGTCCATGTTGGTGTCCTTGAGGACTTCCAACAACTGATCCTTGCCCTTCTTGCGCAATTCCTGCTCAAGCGTGGGCGCATGATCAAAATAGTCCTCAAGTGCGCCTTTACCGCGCGACGTTACAAAGATGAATTCCTTGATGCCGGCCGCACGCGCCTCATCAATGGCGTATTGGATCAAGGGGCGATCCACCAACGTCATGATTTCTTTGGGGACGGATTTGGTCGCCGGCAAGAACCGTGTCCCAAGCCCAGCGACCGGAAAGATCGCTTTTGTCACCTTTTTACGCATAACTAGCCTCGCATTCTTAACTGCCCGTATCCGGACTGGTCCTACTAATAGATTACGACCGGATAATGTCCAATTCCTGAAATTGTCTTGCTACAGGGGAATTATTAACGTGATGCGTCAGTTTTATCTCTAACACAACCTTTGGTAGGCAATCCGCCGCCGTTCGCGCGCAATCCGGCGCGAAAACCGCCAAAGTGTGAACAATGGATCTGTCCGCTCCGAACGGCCAAACAGACCACCACGCTGCTCCCAATATCCATCTTCGTGAAACTGGACATGGTGGAACAAAGCGGTGGGCGACAACAGGACCAGCGTTACGATGTCGCCGTCTTCCACCCGGCGCGCTGCCTCTGCGCGCAGCTTCTTGCGTTGCCATATACGTCCGAACATCAGAGTACTTTTACGAGGTGCTACGGCGATCGGTTTGAACGGTGCGACAGCCGTATCCAAAATTCGAGCACCTCCGCGCTGGCGCTGCGATCCATCAGCATACCCTTCATCAAGACGCCGCATCAGGCGCGCCACATCCCCAGGCACCAACCGCCCCGCCACCATATGCGTAACACATCGCAATCGCTGTGCTGTTCGAATGCTTTGCCAGTGCCTGCCCCATTCCGGCTCGCCCATGTACTTGCGCTGAAACACGGCCCAGCTTGCACCGATGTCAAACAGGTCTCGGGGTGTCCTGTCTACGCGACGCCGGGAACTGGCCGCAAATCCGTGATGCACTTCGGCCAATGGCACAATGACCGTAGCATACCCCGCGCGAGCGAGGCGCAGGTTCAAATCGGTTTCATCAAGATAAAAGGCAAAAGCGGGGTCAAACCCCTCGAGAGTGCATAAGACATCCCGACGCACCGCCATATTAGTGCCTTCGGTCTTTGTAGCACTCCGCCCCTTTGGCATCAGAACAGTTGCCTGTTCCGGATGTACATCCAGCGGCGCGGTTGCCCCGGTCTCATCGACACGACGTGCTTTCCATTGAAACGAAATGCCGTTGCGCCCACGTACAAAACCACCCGCGGCTGCGACATCCGACTGTTCAAATGGAGCCACAAGCTGCGTGAGCCACGAGGGTTCGGGTACCGCATCATCATCGATGAATGCCACGATGTCCCCGGCGGCGTGGCTGATCCCAAGGTTTCGCGCCTCAGAGATATTGGGCCGATCAAAGCGCACAACCTTGATCTGCCCGGTCCATTGCCCCACGGCAGCACAGCCTGGCCCATCTGCCACGACAACAATCTCAAACGGCGTGTATTGGACCTGTAGGATGCCGGTCAGGCACCGCACCAACGCATCCGGCCGGTCGCGGCTGACCACCACAACACTGACCGGAGGATGGGTCATTCCAGACCCATCTGCGCCATCATGGTCTCGATCCGGGGCACGTCGGCCGGGTTGTTCAACTCCCAAAACTGCCGCCCGCGCGCGTCAACCTCAACGCACAAAACCTGCCGCCCGTTTTCAAGAAACCGAAGCTGTTCCAGCCCTTCCAGCGTCTCAAGTGGACCCACGGACCAATCCGGATAAGCTGCCAGCGCGTCCGGCCGATAGGCATAGACCCCCACATGGTGAAACACAGGCGTGTCCGCATCATCCGCGTAAGTCGCCTGCGTGTAAGGGATGACCTCTTTGGAAAAGTAGAGTCCCTCGTTTTTGGCCCCAAACACAGCCGTTGTGCCGCCAACGCGACCCGCCTTGCGGTCCTCAAGAAAGCCGTTGAGCGTGGCCCCATCACAGCGCAACACGGGCGTGGCAATCTCGGCATCAGGGGCGGCGCGCAGGCCATCTACCAACCCTTCGATAAACCAAGCGGGGGTGAGCGGGGCATCGCCCTGCAGGTTTACGACGATATCATAAGCCCCACCTAGATTGGTATGGGCCTCAGCGCAGCGCTCCGTCCCGTTCCCGCATGCCTCGGACGTCATGACCACTTCGGCACCAAAGGCCTCGGATACGTCACTGATCCGTGCATCATCCGTGGCCACCACCACGCGATCGATACCAGACACTTCCATGGCCGCGCGCCAACTGCGCTCAATCAGGCTTTGGGCAACGCCAGTGGCCCCCGTCAACGGCACAAGCGGCTTACCGGGATAGCGGCTTGATGCATAGCGCGCCGGGATGACCAGAAGGACGGACATCAGGCAGGCTTCAAGTTCACAGACGGAGCATGGGCGATAAAAAACGGGTTGGCGTACCCCTCTTAGCCATAGACCAGCGGTTCATGGTTATCAAAGCGCACAACGCGGCCACCAGCCCCGGCCAACACAGCATGCCCGGCGGCCGTGTCCCACTCCATTGTGCGCCCGACACGCGGGTACAGGTCAGCCTCGCCTGTAGCGACCAGACAGAATTTCAGTGAAGAGCCTGCGCTTTTCATGTCCGAGACGCTGTATTTGTTGATGTAGTCGTCTGTCGCCTGATCCCGATGCGATTTTGAGGCCACAACCATCAGCGCGGCATTGTCGCTATCAGCCACACGCATCGGGGTGACATCCCCCAATGTTTCTTTGTCCAGTGCGCCCGTCTCCTCGACCGCCTGCCCATCGGCCTGCGTAAAGAACATACGACCCTTGGCAGGGGCATAAACGACACCGCGTGTGGGCACACCGCCCTCCACCAGCGCAATGTTGACGGTGAAGTCACCGCGGCGATGAACAAATTCCTTTGTGCCATCCAGCGGGTCAACAATCAAAAACGTGTCACCAGTGGTGGAATGCGTGGCCGCCTGCTCTTCAGTGACAAGCATCACATCGGGAAAGGCAGCGCGAAGCCCCGCGGAAATCAGCGCGTCCGCCGCCTCATCTGCTGCGGTGACAGGGCTGTCATCAGACTTCGACTTCACGTCAAAATCGTCCATCCCATAGATTTCCATGATCTTGTCACCGGCCTCAAGGGCAAGCCTTCTGATCACAGGGATCAAGTCTTCGTAAGTCATATAAGCGCTCCTAAGCCGGGCATTTGTTGAAAAGCGACTAAGACGCCCTTATGCTGCGGCGCTAACGGAACGGCAAGAATTCCCTGCGTACATATCCGCAATCCGAGGCAGCAACGCACATGTTTCAATCGACGCGCAAACCGCAAACAAGCCTGGGCACCGCTCTGGCGATGTCGGACGTGATTTATCACTCGATCGTGCGGTCGGTGCGCAAAACCCATAACAACGCCTTTATGGCGATTGCGATGAACATGCTGCAAGTCGTCATCTTTGTTATGGCATTTTACGTCATGTTTTCTGTGCTGGGCCTGCGCGGCGCGGCGGTGCGAGGGGACTTCCTGCTGTATATCATGACGGGCATCTTTCTGTTCATGACCCATACCAAAACACTGTCCGCGGTGGTCGGATCCGAGGGTCCGGCAAGCCCGATGATGCTGCACGCACCCATGAATACAATCGTGTCGATCTTTTCGGCAGCCCTGGGCGCACTCTACATTCAGGTGCTGTCCCTTTTCATGATCCTGTTCATTTACCACGTCGCCTTTGTCCCGGTCGAGATTGAGCAGCCATTTCCTGCCTTCGGTATGCTCCTTTTGTCCTGGTTTACCGGTGCTGCGCTCGGCTTGGTTCTGCTGGCGATCAAACCTTGGTTTCCAACCTTCGTGAACATCTTCACCCAGATTTACTCGCGCGCGAACATGATCGCGTCGGGCAAAATGTTTGTGGCCAATTCACTGCCCGGATTCATGATCGCAATGTTTGATTGGAACCCGCTGTTCCACTTTATCGATCAGTCCCGGGGCTTCACGTTCATCAACTACAGCCCCCGTTATACCTCGTGGGAATACGGGTTTTGGGTTGGTGTTGTTCTGGTAATGATTGGCCTGATGGGCGAATTTTACACGCGGCGCCATGCCTCTGCCAGCTGGGGCGCGCGTCGGTAGGTTTCTACTGGGTTGCTTCGACCCAGCACCGCATAGAGATCAACGCGGATTTCCCAGCCAATATCCAATTCCCGATTTTTGTGCAGGGACAGGCGCGATCGAAAAGACAACAGAATTCGCTCGGTTTACCGCCTGCGTTTTGTGGGTGAGGCTATTTTCCGAACCAGGGCCTCAGTGTCAAAAAACCACGCGGCACGTCAGGTTGATCCGCCCACCTTTAGGCAGCAGCGACGACGATCCAAACCTGATGCGGTCCACCCCATGATAGGTCAAACGCGCCGCGCCGCCCATCACAACGACATCTCCTGACTCCAACCAGATAGACTCTGTCTTGCCTCCGCGCTCCGTGTTCCCGATCCGGAACAGACCCGCATCTCCAAGCGAGATCGACAGAACCGGCCAGTCAAAATTGGCTTCGTCCTTGTCCTGATGCATCCCCATGCGTGCACCCTCGCCATAATAATTGACGAGGCAGCAATCCGGCGCGCGTTCAAGACCCGTCAGATCATGCCACAAGGCCAGTGCAGTGTCAGGGATCGATGGCCACGGATCACCACCCGGATGTGTCGGCGCATATCGGTAACCTGATCGCTCAGCATACCACCCCACCGCCCCGGCCGAGGTCATCCGCACAGCCATAGGCTAGCCATAGGGCGTCTGCGGCGAAAACATCGGCGCCTGTTTGGCAATATCGCGCACATCCGCCACCAAGGCAGCCTGTGCGGCACCATCCAACTGGCCTTTATGAATATCAAAACCCCGAATGTGCGCGCGCATCGGCCCTCTTCTCTACTTTATGTGCAATTTTGGCGAATTCCGTCCCCGTAGAACGGTTGCAGCGCCAAATGACCCTCCTTATATACGCCGCAGCGCGCAAGGAATCTTGTGCAAACCTATCGTGGCGTCGATGCCGACTTCGGGTCGACGCTTCGTGTCATCGCCTTGAACGAGATAAAGGGATCGAAAAAACATGGCTAAAGTCATTGGTATTGACCTTGGAACAACAAACAGCTGCATCGCCATCATGGATGGTAGCCAGCCTCGCGTAATCGAAAACGCCGAAGGCGCGCGGACAACACCGTCCATCGTCGCTTTCACAGAAAGCGAACGCCTCGTCGGCCAGCCGGCCAAACGGCAAGCGGTTACCAACCCCGACAACACAATTTTTGGCGTCAAACGCCTGATTGGCCGCCGCAACGACGATGCGGATCTGGCCAAGGACAAGAAAAACCTGCCCTTCAACGTGATTGATGGTGGCAACGGCGACGCATGGGTCGAAGCCCGTGACGAGAAATACTCGCCCAGCCAAATCTCCGCCTTCATCCTTGGCAAAATGAAAGAGACAGCGGAAAGCTATCTCGGCGAAGACGTGACCCAAGCGGTCATCACCGTCCCCGCCTATTTCAACGACGCCCAGCGCCAAGCCACCAAAGACGCCGGCAAAATCGCCGGCCTCGAAGTGCTGCGGATCATCAACGAACCGACAGCCGCGGCTTTGGCCTATGGTCTGGACAAAGAGAACAGCCAAACCATCGCGGTCTATGACCTTGGCGGCGGTACGTTCGACGTGACCATCCTCGAAATCGACGACGGCCTGTTCGAAGTGAAATCCACCAACGGTGACACGTTCCTTGGTGGTGAAGACTTTGACATGCGCATCGTGAACTACCTCGCGGACGAGTTCAAAAAAGAGCATTCGGTCGACCTGACAGCCGACAAGATGGCCCTGCAACGCCTCAAAGAGGCGGCAGAAAAGGCCAAGATCGAATTGTCCTCGTCCAGCCAGACAGAAATCAACCAGCCCTTCATCTCGATGGGCAGCAACGGCCAGCCGCTGCACATGGTGATGAAGCTGACCCGCGCCAAGCTGGAAAGCCTCGTGGGTGACCTGATCAAAGCGTCCATGAAACCCTGTGCCGCTGCGTTGAAAGACGCAGGTCTGACAGCCGGTGACATCGACGAAGTGGTTCTGGTCGGCGGTATGACCCGCATGCCCAAAGTGGTTGAGGAAGTGACCAAGTTCTTCGGCAAAGAACCCCACAAGGGCGTGAACCCGGATGAAGTCGTTGCCATGGGTGCCGCGATTCAAGCCGGCGTTCTTCAAGGCGACGTCAAAGACGTGGTTCTGCTCGACGTGACACCTTTGTCCCTCGGTATCGAGACACTGGGTGGCGTATTCACACGCCTGATCGACCGCAACACGACCATCCCGACGAAGAAATCGCAAATCTTCTCGACTGCGGAAGACAACCAGAACGCCGTGACAATCCGTGTGTTCCAGGGTGAGCGCGAGATGGCCTCCGACAACAAGATCCTCGGAGCCTTCAACCTCGAGAACATCCCGCCCGCTCCGCGCGGTATGCCCCAGATCGAAGTGACCTTTGACATCGACGCGAACGGCATCGTGTCAGTGGGCGCCAAAGACAAAGGCACCGGCAAGGAACAGCAGATCACGATCCAGGCCTCTGGCGGTCTGTCCGAAGATGACATCGAACAAATGGTCAAGGACGCCGAGGACAACGCCGAGGCGGACAAGGAACGTCGCGAGCTGATCGAGGCGAAAAACCAGGCCGAAAGCCTCATCCACTCGACCGAAAAGTCGCTGGAAGAGCATTCGGACAAGGTCGATCCGACCACGGTCGAAGCGATCGAACTGGCCATCGCCGCGCTCAAGGACGAGTTGGAAACTGACAGTGCCGACAAGATCAAATCCGGCATCCAGAACGTGACCGAAGCGGCCATGAAACTGGGCGAGGCGATCTACAAGTCTGCACAGGAAGAGGGCGATGATGAGCCCGCCGGTGCGGACGAACCCCGCGACGCGGACGACGACATCGTCGACGCCGAGTTCGAAGACCTGGACAACGACAAGCGCGCCTAAGCGGTGACGCTCAAGGAACCAATCACAGGGGCCGGTTCGCACAGGACCGGCCCCGCGACGTTCCAGCTGAAGGATATGATCCATGGCAAAACGTGACTATTACGATGTGCTGGGCGTCCAGAAGGGCGCCAGCGCTGACGAAATCAAGAAGGGCTTTCGCTCCAAGGCCAAGGAACTGCACCCGGACCGCAATGCGGACAAACCGGACGCCGAAGCACAGTTCAAAGAGGCCAACGAGGCCTATGACATCCTGAAAGACCCCGAAAAAAAAGCAGCCTATGACCGCTTTGGACACGCCGCCTTTGAGGGCGGCATGGGCGGCGGCGGTGGACGACCCGGCGGCGGCTTTGGCGGCCAGCAGGGTGACTTTGGCTCTGCCTTTTCGGACGTATTTGACGACCTCTTTGGCGACTTCATGGGCGGCCAGCGCGGAGGCGGTGGCGGACGTCGCGCCGCACGCGGCTCCGACCTGCGCTATAACCTGCGCGTCACGCTCGAAGATGCCTATGCGGGCCTGCAAAAAACCATCAACGTCCCCACATCCGTCAGCTGTAGCAGCTGCGATGGCTCGGGCGCTGAAGGTGGCTCCGAACCCTCAACTTGCCCCACATGTTCCGGTATGGGCAAGGTGCGCGCACAACAGGGCTTCTTCACCGTTGAACGCACTTGTCCGACCTGTTCTGGCATGGGTCAGATCATTCAGAACCCTTGTAAGGTCTGCAGTGGTGCCGGACGCGTGGAAAAGGATCGTTCACTTAGCGTGAACATCCCCGCAGGCGTCGAAACCGGCACCCGCATTCGCCTCGCCGGCGAGGGAGAGGCCGGCATGCGCGGCGGTCCATCGGGTGATCTCTACATCTTTATCGATGTAGCAACCCATGACCTGTTCGAACGCGACGGCAAGAACCTGTTCTGCCGCGTACCGGTGTCAATGAGTTCCGCTGCTCTTGGCGGATCGATCGAAGTCCCAACCATTGATGGCGGCCGCGGTCGGGTGCAAATCCCCGCTGGATCGCAATCAGGCCGGCAGATGCGCCTGCGCTCCAAAGGTATGCCTGCACTGCGTGGCGGCGGCCCGGGTGACATGTTCATCGAACTGGCGGTCGAGACACCGGTGAACCTCACCAGCCGTCAAAAAGAGTTGCTGCGAGAATTCGAAGAGTTGTCCGAAGAGAACAACCCGGAATCCTCCAGCTTCTTTTCCTCCGTCAAATCCTTCTGGGATTCGATGAAAGGCTGAACTTGTAAGGCGGAGTTCCCTCCGCCTTACCATTCTGGCACTTGCATCAACTTGTATGACATCGCGGTGCACACTCTGTGCACAGGTTGTGCACGCTTGGTGCATGCCCATTTTGCCCTAATATTAACCTCGCGCTAACCAGTGAGCGGCAAAGTCTGCGCATGTCACATTTCGCCGAACAACCCCTCCCATTCGACTTTGACGAGGCGACTCCAGCGCCGATCCCAAGGGGTAAAACACCTTCCTACATGGCGGATCACCGCAAGCGTTTGCGCACGCGATTCATGGATGGTGGGGCCAGTGCGATGCCCGACTATGAACTGCTGGAACTGGTCTTGTTTCGCGCCATCCCTCGCCAGGACGTAAAGCCATTGGCGCACCAACTGATGGCCGAATTTGGCGACTTCAATCGGGTCATCTCCGCCCCTGTGGAGCGTTTGCACAGCGTCAATGGCGTGGGTGATTCTGTCATCGTCGAACTCAAGTTGATCGAAGCCGCTGCCCAGCGTCTGGCCCGGGCCAAAGTATTGAACAAACACATTATTTCAAGCTGGGACGCGCTCGTTGACTACTGTCACACCACCATGGCGCACCGCGAAACAGAACAGTTTCGCGTGTTGTTTCTGGACCGCAAAAATGTGTTGATCGCTGACGAGGAACAGGGAAAAGGAACTGTCGATCACGTACCGGTCTATCCGCGCGAAGTGGCCAAACGGGCACTCGAACTCAACGCATCCGCGCTGATCCTCGTACACAATCACCCGTCCGGTGATCCGACGCCCAGCCAATCCGACATCGACATGACCAACCAGATGGAAAATGCCTGTGGCGCCTTGGGCCTAACGCTGCACGACCACCTCATTGTTGGCAAATCGCGCGAACTCAGCTTCAAGTCCGAAGGGTATCTTTAAGGGCTAGCGCACCCAAACCTCGACCCGTCGGTTCGCTTGCCGACCCCATGCACTGTCATCACATGCCATCGGCAGCGCTTCACCGAACGCGTCCACATCTAGTTGAATGCGCTCGAAATTTGCGGTCTCAGCGGCATTCGTAACCGCGCGGCGGACAGCCTCGGCCCGGCGCAACGCGATGTCGCGGTTGGCCGTCGCCGGGCCGTCGCCATCACTGAACCCGACCAGCAACATCTGGCGCGCATCATAGGTGCCCTGCTCCAACGCACGGGCCAATTGCTGCACGTTAGACCGGGATTGCGCGTCCAATCGCACCGACCCCGCCTCGAACCGGAACGATGTGGTCAACCGGGCCATGCCATAAAGCGTCCGTGTCATGCGCTGCAATTCTTCCAGCGACACCTCAGGTCCGGCAGAGGTCACCGCATTAGCAAACCGGTAACCTTGGTCATTTATTGACACCTCTTCTGGCGCTTGATCGACAAAGCCTGCGCGCCGGATCACAATCTGGGACGAAGCCCCGCGCATATAGGCCAGCAATTCGCGTGCAACCTTGGGCAAACGACGCGCCGGAATGTAAAGAAACATGGGCGCCGTCAGGGGGTAATCTTCCGTCTTAATCGTTCCACGCTGTGCGGACAGGGAAAACCCGCATTCACCCGTCAGTGTCAAAGCGCGCCCATCACCGGTTTCGGCGTAACTCGCGATTCCGATGGCGAACGGATCAGCCAACACTGCGTCACCCACGTCCCCTGCCAGATCGTGACGAATGATTCCTTGGGCAAAGGGCAGACCAATCGGCCCCATGACTTTGTCCTCAACCGACTGACCCAAACCAGTACGCGCGCCCGGCAGGTGCAACGAAATCGGAGCGTCCGCTCCGCCCAAGGCAGACCAGTTTGTGATCTGCCCGGCAAACACCTCCGCCAACGCTTGCGGCGAAATTTGATCCACAGGGTTCGAGGGTGCCACGATTGGCACCATCGCATCCAAAGCTAAAACGCGGCTGCGATTCGCATCTGTCATATCGCCCATGCCAGCCTCGCGGGCGCGGGCGCGTTCGTCGGGCCGGATTTCCCGCAAGGCCATGACAATATCAGCGTCATTGGCCAGCAGGTCAGCAAAACCTTCATCCGTGGTCGAGGCTTGTACGTAGAACCGTGCGACCGGCTTCTCAGTGTCTTCATCGACCAGAATGTACGTAAAACCAGTTGGTTCGAGCGGCTCACGACGCACGGTGTAATCGTTGCGCAGCGCAAACCCTTCGATCAGCGCGGGCATCAAAACTGCCCCCATTGTAGAAGAGCCTGAGATTGAGACTTCGGCCACGAAGTCCTGCAAGTTCGGGCAAGCCGGACCTTCACAAAGCACACCCGATCCGTCGACCGTTAGTTCACCGTAGACAGTCTCGATCCGATAAAACTCACCATCAAAGCCAAGCAAAGTGCCGCTGAGTTCAACGGCGCCGTCCGGAGACGTCAGCGTCACATCCTGCGCAGCAAGTGGTGCGCCCCAAAAAGAAAGTGCGGCGAAGATCGCCGCACGTGCCCAAGCCATAAAGTGCCCTTTGTCGCAACGGTCAGTTGCTGGCGACTTTCAGGTCTGAGACAAGATTGTTCAACACCAGAAAACTACCAAGCGCATCGCAATCTGGCACGGACAGGGTGAGGTTACGGGTTTTCAGTGCCCCGTCAGGTCCGATTTCAAGCGACTGTGCCTCGATCTCGCGACCACAGTTGTTGGCTGTGACTTCGGTCTCGACACTCATGTCGATTACGCCGGGTTGTGCCGTCATGGCCCGCGCGAAGGTGTAGACTTCGGCCATCAATGGCTCTGGCGACAGGGTATCGCCCAATTTGGTGATCATTCCGGTCGTACCCGCAGCAAAGCCTTCGGCATCGGGCGTGCGCCCAGACCATTGGTGCCCTTTGTCGCCATACCCGGCCCCGAATTCGCGGGCGTGCAATTCGAACCCGGCATTGCCCCGCCATTGCAGCACAACCCGGTCATAGTCGGCCATGTCGGCTACCTTCGCCTGAGCGACAGCGCCATCACCGTTGGAAAACGCCATGATAAAGACTGCGTCTTGCGCGAGGGCAGGTACGGTAAACGTCGCGCCGCCACTTTCGTTCGTTGCATGCGTGAACATCATGCCATTGTGGTGCACAGTCAGGCGTTCATTGGGTGCGCAAGGCGCGTCCAGCGTCAACATCACCATAGCGCCAGGCTCGGTTACGGCTTGCGCCGAAATCTCGCAGGTTGGCTGTTCGGCCAGACCTTCTGGTGCTGGCGGCAGATCGTCCAGCGTGACCGCAGCAAGCTTGACCTCTTCATCAGTTTGCGGAACGGCAACGTCCGGCATGTCACTGGCAGATGTCAGTTCGATGTCTTGCACTTGAAGAAGAATGTCGGCGCTTGCGGCGGCGTTCAGAGGCATAGCCGTCACTTCACCTGGCTCTTGCAATACTACTGGCCGGGCCTGCGCGCCGTAGCGTTCTTTTGCTGTTTCGCTGCTTTGCATCACGAAACCAATTCCGACAGCGATACCCAACGTCCCCGCAGCTGTCAGGACTTCTTTAATATGTTTCATTACCCACGTCCCCTTCCGGACTTCCCTGCATGAGGGAATCGCATGGCAACGAGGCCGGGTTATGACCGGCGCAGGGAGTCTTTGGGGCAGGAATGAGGCAGTTGGCTTAAATCAGCCGACCATGACAGTGCTTGAATTTCTTGCCAGATCCGCAGGGGCAGGGCTCGTTCCTGCCCGGATTTCCCCATGTAGACTGGTCATTTTCATCAAAGCCGCTGGCAACCGCTTCTTCCGTTGGCGCGGGCAAGGCTTCTTGTTCTGCCATCTGCGTGGCGGCCTTTTGTTGTGCCGCAATGTCGGCCAACATCTGTTCGCGCTCTTCATCCGTCATAGGGCGGATCATTGACAGCTTCTGAGTCACCTCGGTGCGCAGACTGTCCAACATGGATTCAAAAAGCTGGAACGCTTCGTTTTTGTACTCATTCAAGGGGTCGCGCTGGGCGTAGCTGCGAAAACCCACAACAGAACGCAAGTGTTCCAGCGTCAGCAAATGCTCGCGCCACTTGCCGTCGATGGCCTGCAATAGCAATTGCTTTTCGATGCTGCGCATATTCTCGGGGCCAAAGGCTTCTGTCTTTTGCGCCATCAGCGCGTCGCTTGCCTCGATCAGGCGCTCGCGCATCTGTTCGTCATCAACGCCCTCTTCTTCGCCCCACGCAACCACAGGCACGTCAAGGCCAAGTTGTTCCAGAACGGCGGCGTGCAGGCCTTCGGTGTCCCACTGATCGGCGTAGCTATTTGGGGGCAGGAACTGATCAATCAGATCATCGACCACCTGATCACGCATATCCGCGGTGATTTCCGACAGGTCCTCTGCTTCCATGATGTCGCGACGCTGGGTGAAAATCACCTTACGCTGTTCGTTCATCACATCGTCGAACTTCAAAAGCTGCTTGCGGATGTCAAAGTTGCGACCTTCGACCTTCGCTTGCGCACGTTCCAGCGACTTGTTCACCCAAGGGTGCACAATCGCTTCGCCCTCTTCGAGGCCCAGCGTTTTGAGAACTTTGTCCAGACGGCCAGAACCAAAGATGCGCATCAGGTCATCTTCCAGGCTAAGGTAGAACGACGTACGCCCCGCATCCCCCTGACGGCCAGAGCGTCCGCGCAACTGGTTATCGATGCGGCGGCTTTCGTGGCGTTCCGAGGCCATGACGAAAAGTCCGCCTGCCTGAAGCACTTTCTTGTTCTCTGCCTGGTGTTCTGCCTCGATCTGCGCGCGCAGTTCTGCGGGATCAGCATCCGGATCGGCAGTGATCGCCTGCAACGCCTTCATCTCGACATTGCCACCCAGCTGAATGTCTGTGCCGCGTCCAGCCATGTTGGTCGCGATTGTCACGGCACCCAGCTTGCCAGCATCGGCGATGATTTGTGCTTCTTGCTCGTGTTGGCGCGCGTTCAAAACGTTGTGCGGAATGTTCTCCGCAGTCAGCAGGTTGGAAAACATCTCGGACTTGTCGATAGATGTCGTGCCAACCAGAACGGGCTGGCCCTTGGCGTGCGCAAGCTTGATCTCTTCGATCATCGCTTTGTGCTTTTCGCCAGACGTGCGAAATACCTGATCGTCTTCATCAACCCGCGTGATGGGTTTATTGGTTGGCACTTCGACCACGCCCAGACCATAGATCTCGCGGAATTCCTCGGCCTCGGTCGCGGCTGTCCCGGTCATGCCGGCCAGTTTGTCATACAGGCGGAAGTAGTTCTGGAAAGTCACCGAGGCCAGCGTCTGGTTTTCAGGCTGAATTTTAACGTGTTCCTTGGCTTCAATTGCCTGATGCAGACCCTCAGACAAGCGACGCCCTGTCATCATGCGTCCGGTGAATTCGTCGATCAGCACAACCTCACCGTTGCGCACGATATAGTCCTTGTCTTTGCGGAACAATTTGTGCGCGCGCAGACCCTGGTTGACGTGGTGCACGATCGACGTGCTTTCCGGATCATAGAGGGACGCGTTTTCTTCGATCAGGTTGCGTTCACGCAATTGTTCTTCGAGAAACTCGTTGCCTTCGTCAGTAAAGGTGACGCTGCGTTGTTTTTCATCCAGCTCGAAGTGGTTTTCCTGGATCAGCGGAATGATTGCATCGATGGTCACATACATCTCGGACCGGTCCTGCAACGGGCCCGAAATAATCAGCGGCGTACGGGCCTCATCGATCAGAATACTGTCGACCTCATCCACAACGGCAAAGTTGTGGCCGCGTTGCACCATCTGGTCGATAGACGGTTTCATGTTGTCGCGCAGGTAGTCAAAGCCCAACTCGTTGTTGGTCGCATAGGTCACATCACAGGCATAGGCCGCACGCTTGGCGTCTTCGCCGATGCCATTGATGGCGACGCCGGTGGTCATGCCAAGGGCCGCAAACACCTTGCCCATCCATTCCGCATCCCGTTGCACGAGGTACTCATTAACAGTGACGACGTGAACACCCTTGCCTGTCAGAGCGTTAAGATAGCATGCAAAGGTCGCCGTCAGCGTCTTGCCTTCACCGGTCTTTTGTTCGGCGATGTTGCCCTGATGCAGAAAAATCGCGCCCAACAACTGCGTATCATAAGCGCGCAGGCCCAGCGTGCGTCGCGCGGCTTCGCGACAGTTGGCAAAAGCTTCTGGCAAGAGGTCATCAAGGCTTTCGCCACCCATTGCACGTTTGGCCAGTTCTTCGGTCTTATCCTTGAGGCCTTCATCGCTCAACGACTTGGCCTCAGCCTCTAGCGCATTGATCCGCTCGACCAATGGTCGGGTCGCCTTGACCTTGCGGTCATTTGGCGTACCAAACACCTTCTTAGTGAGGGTTTTGAAACCGAGCATGCGTTCTCCAGGCGATCAATTCATGTTCAACA
>ERZ1740072.132-NODE-132-length-34334-cov-5.770355_pt1 | contig 34334 bp, 36 predicted proteins | sample MGYA00581733_ERZ1740072 | MGnify/ENA primary metagenome ERZ1740072 (study PRJEB43018, sample SAMN04849741) | marine metagenome | isolation source: floating plastic debris | place: Pacific Ocean | collected 2008-08-30 | study: EMG produced TPA metagenomics assembly...
CGTCGAGGATCAGGATGTTGGCCTGCCGGTAGAGCGCCTTTAGGATCTCAACGCGCTGCTGCATGCCGACACCGATCTCTTCGATCACGGCGTCCGGATCGACTTTGAGGTCGTATTCCTGCTCAAGCTGCAACAGCGTTTTGCGGGCTTTGGACAGAGAGGGTTTCAGAAGGCCCCCATCTTCTGCCCCCAGAATGATATTTTCGAGAACGGTAAAGTTCTCAACCAGTTTGAAATGCTGAAACACCATGCCGATTCCTGCGGCGATAGCGGCCTGACTGTCGGGAATGTCGGTTTTTTGGCCGGATATGAAAATCTCACCCGCGTCGGCTTTGTAAAATCCGTAGAGGATCGACATCAGCGTCGATTTGCCAGCCCCGTTTTCACCAATGATCCCGTGGATCGTGCCGGGCATCACACGGATCGAGATGTCTTTGTTGGCTTGTACCGGGCCAAAGGCCTTGGAAATACCTTTGAGTTCAATGGCGGGGGCGTTCATTGTCTTGCGTTTCCCGGCTTGTCAAAAAGGCCGCACCACACTCATGTGCGGTGCGGCCCATAGGGTCTTGGGTTCGGATCAGAAGTCCAGAACGGGGCAGCTGTCGTTGGTGTAGTACGCGACAACTTCCAGATCACCCGAGATGATCTTGTCACGCGCTTCTGCCACAGCGGCTTCCATCTCGTCTGTCACCAGTGCGTCATTGTGCTCGTCCAAAGCAACGCCAACACCTTCTTCCGCAAGGCCCAGAATGGTGAACCCACCTGTTTCCATGCCTTCACCCGCTTTCATGGAGTCATAGACCGCCACGTCAACGCGCTTGAGCATCGAGGTCAGAACCTTACCGGAGTGCAGGTAGTTCTGGTTGCTGTCCACACCGATGGACAGGATATCTTCGTCTGCCGCCGTTTGCAGTACACCCACGCCGGTACCGCCAGCCGCGGCATAGATCACGTCAGCACCCTGGCTGATTTGCGCTTTGGTCAGCTCAGAGCCTTTTACGGGATCGTTCCAAGCCGCTGGGGTAGTGCCAGTCATGTTGGCAATGACGGTCGCGTCTGGGTTGACGGCCTTCACGCCTTGGGCAAAGCCGCAACCAAAGTGGCGGATCAGCGGAATGTCCATGCCGCCGATAAAGCCAACGGTGCCGGATTCGGAAGCCATCGCGGCCATCATGCCGACAAGGTAAGAGCCTTGATGCTCCTGAAAGCCGATCAGCTGTACGTTTGCAGGCACTTCAGGCATCCAGCCGTCGATGTTGACGAACTTGGTGTCTGGATAATCCGGCGCCACAACGCTGACTGGATCAGCAAATGCGAAACCGGTGGTGATCACCGGGTTTGCTCCGGATTCGGCGAAACGGCGCAGGGCCTGTTCGCGTTGCGCTTCGGATTGCAGTTCGATTTCAAGAAACTTACCGCCCGTTTCGTCGGCCCAGCGTTTGGCACCGTTAAAGGCAGCTTCGTTGAAGGATTTGTCGAATTTACCGCCAAGATCAAAGATCAGGGCAGGTTCGGCCAATGCGGCACCAGCCGACAAGGCAAGAGCAGCGCTTGCGCCGAGGAATTTCTGCATGAGGGTCATGTGGTCAGGTCTCCCGAGTTTTATGTTTGGGGCGGTGCCAGTAGCAGGGCACGCCCGGGATCGCAGCGATCATACGGGATTAGGCCGCAGGGGCGGGATGGGGTCAACCGCTTTTTGACCCGTGGCCTTTCGCATTTGAACGTGACCTTGCGCTATGCTGAACGCTTGGGCGGGGGCTGTCTGTCTCCACTGACCCATTCGGGTCAGCTCCCCGACGATTTTTTCAAATCAGTGAAGGGCAGGGGCGCTTGCATCACGAGTGCATCGACCGGGGTGTTTGTGCGTGCGTAGTAGTCCGGTCTGCGCGCGATGGTTTCAAATCCGAAATCTCCGTAGAGAGCGATAGCGCCTGCATTGTCCGCGGCGACTTCGAGAAAGGCTGTTCCGGCATGGTCTTGGGCTGAGCGCATCCACTGGTACATAAGCTTGGTCGCGATCCCTTGCCGTTGGTGGTCCGGGTGCGTTGCGATAGTCAGCAATTCAGCCTCGCCCGCCACAGCGCGCCATAGGGCAAACCCTTTGGGCGCGGTGCTCAAACGGCAGTACGGGCTGTCGATGAGGGTGCGAAACTCATCTGCTGACCACGCCCTGTCTTTGGAAAACGCAGCGCTGTGCAGTTCGGCAAGTGCATCCGGTGTCATGTGAGAATGCGCGGTGGTGCATCCCGTGCCGGTGCTGCGTCAGGGGCGCGGACATAAAAAGGGGCCGGTGGATTGGGCGTTGTGGGCCACACGCGAGCCGCCTGCCATGCTGCACCCGTGGCGAGATCTGGCGGCGTCGGGTTGGGCGCTGCATTGGTGACCTCCCCCATTGGGACAAGGTGCGCGCCCTGCGCGTCGCTCACATACAGCATGTCGCGAGGCGCGGGGATCGCGATCAAAGCACCCTCGGGCGCGATGTTGGCGCGGGCTTCAAACCCCGTTACGCCATAGGCCGGTATGTTCAGTCCCAGCGCCAATCCACGTGCCGCAGAAACACCAATTCGGATGCCAGTGAAATTTCCCGGACCAGTGCCCACGGCGAGTGCATCCAGATCGGCCCATGTCTTTTCCCGAACAGCCAAAACCTCCTGCAAAAAGTCGACAAGACGTTCCGCCTGCCCGCGCGCCATATCCTCTCCACACGCATGCAAAACCGTTTCGCCCTTGATCAGGGCAGCAGCACAGTGTGGCCCGGAGGTATCAAAGCCGAGGATCAAAGGGCTGCTCATCTGGCGGTTGCTTTCAGATCCGCGCGTGCGGTGCCGTCGGAGCGTGGAAGGTCATCTGCAAGATGCAGCCACGGCAGACGCGCTGCGTGATGACTGTGCAAAACTGGTTCCAACGCGTCCGCTTTATCAATGATTCCCAACGGAAGATAAATCTGGCCTTGCAGGTAATCGAAGGCCGCGCCGAGGGGCGATCCACAGGTAGCGCAATTCCAGCGCCGTACACCGGCATTTGAAATGTGAGCTTTAGGCAATTGTGCGATCACAGCGGCTTCTGAAACGGCAGCGAACGCCGCAACTGGTGCTCCTGTCCAGCGTCTGCAATCGCGGCAATGACAATAGGCCACCGTTTCCGGTGGCCCTTTGATCGTGAATTCGGATGCGCCGCAATAACAGCGGGCGGTGTATTCCGGCAAAGTCTCAGACGGCAACGGGGCGCACTTCTGTGACTTCGGGGATGTAATGACGCAGCAGGTTTTCGATACCCATTTTCAGCGTCAGTGTAGAGGACGGGCAGCCTGCGCAGGCGCCTTGCATGTGCAGGTACACGACACCGCGGTCAAAGCCGTGGAACGTGATGTCACCGCCGTCCTGAGCCACCGCAGGGCGCACGCGGCTGTCGAGCAACTCCTTGATCTGACCGACAACGACGCCGTCTTCACCATCATGTTCGGCGTGACCGGAAGCCGGGGCGTGACCGTCATCCATAACTGGTTGGCCGGACTGAAAGTGCTCCATGATCGCACCCAAAAGAGCGGGTTTGATGTGATCCCAGTCCACGCTGTCAGCCTTGGTCACTGTGACAAAGTCGGTGCCAAAGAAAACGCCGGTGACGCCTTCGACCGCAAAAACACGGCCTGCCAAAGGTGACTTGGTCGCGGCCTCTACACTTGGAAAGTCTGCGGTGCCAACCTCAAGAACAGTCTGGCCGGGCAGAAACTTCAGCGTAGCGGGGTTAGGCGTGGATTCGGTCTGAATGAACATCGGCATCTCCTGATGGATATTGTCGGATATGCGCCCGGCAACGCGCCAAGTCAAGGTTTGGAACAATTCTAAACTACTGCGCGCCGTTCCCGTTTGCGGCCACAGGCGCACGCAAAGTCAGGTGATAAGCTCGAGCTTTTCCTTACTCAGGTCTCCAGGCACGATCGTTATTGGGATCGGTAGGTTTCCGGCGTTGCGCGACAATTGCGTCACGAGCGGACCGGGGCCCTTCTTGTCAGTACCCGCACCTAGCACCAGTACGCCAATTTCAGGGTCTTCGCGCACTTGCGCCATGATCTCGTCAACGGGTTGTCCTTCACGGATCATTAATTCGGGATCGATGTCCTGTTTGTCGCGCATCCACTTGGCGAAGACTTCAAAATGGGCCTGGATGCGCTCACGTGCTTCTTCACGCATGACAGCCCCGACACCAATCCAATGATTGAATTCATCCGGCGGAATCACAGACAGGATCGCAACGCCGCCACCTGTATTGGCTGCGCGCATCGCAGCAAAGCGCATGGCATTCAGGCACTCTCGGCTATCGTCCAGCACGACCAGAAACTTACGCATGACGGGATCCCTGTTCCATTGCGAGCGCCAGCATGCCGCCAGAGTGGGTCAGAGGCAATGGAAACTTCTGCGCCCTCAAGCGGAGGCGGCCCAGTCCCAGTACATTTCGCGCACGCGGCGGGTGACCAGGCCGACCTGATACTGGCTGTCTTCAAAGGCAGTGACGGGGGTCACCTTCATCATGTTGCCGGACAGGAAAACCTCGTCCGCATCTGCGAAATCGGCAAATCCGAGGACGGTTTCGTGCACCTCCATCCCGTCTTTGCGCATATTGTCTATGTGGCGGGCGCGGGTAATCCCGGCAAGAAACGTACCGTTCGGGATGGGAGTAAACACAGCACCGTCCTTGACCATGAAAACATTGGCTGTGGCACTTTCGGCCACGTTGCCCATCGCATCTGCGACAAGCGCGTTGCCAAAGCCGTTCCTGCGAACCTCGGCCAGCATCCGTGCGTTGTTGGGGTAAAGGCAGCCTGCCTTTGCGTTGACCACGTTGTCTTCCAGCACGGGCCGGCGGAACTTCGTGCGTCCCAAGGTGGTTGACGCGTTTTGATCCGCCATCGGCACAGCCTCAAGGCAAATGGCAAAGCCGGTGGAATTCGCCTTGGGCACAATGCCGGACACATCCCCATCAAGCGCCCAGTACATCGGGCGGATATAAACGGCCTCGTCCGGCCCATAGGCCTTGAGGCCCTCCTGAACCGCGGCCACGATTTCGGAGGCTTCCATGGTCGGGGTGATCATCAGCGCCTCGGCCGACCGGTTCACTCGGGCGCAATGCGCCTCAAGGTCCGGGGAGCGCCCGTCAAAGTATCGGGCCCCGTCAAACACCGTAGTGCCGACCCAGCTTCCATGATCGGCGGCACGCATGATTGCGACATCCTCATCATGCCAGGCGCCGTTGAAATAGGTGCGGATATGTGTGCCGATTGTCATGGATAACCCTTTCAAGTGCTGTCGAGAGGCTAGCACAAACAGGTCACAGTTCCAGACCTGTCAATCTGCCGCGCGCAGTTGATAAACCCCTTCCGGTAAATCAAGTGCCGCTGCCAGATCACGCACTTGTTCAGGGGACAACGTGATGCGCACCACGCTGTCGGTGCGGGCATCAAATTGTTCGACTGTTATGCATTCGGCAAAGCTGTTGACGATCACGTCTTCCTGCAAAGGATGCGAGCCCTCATCCACCAGCGTGACGACAGTCGCGTCGAATTCGTGTTCAATGGTAAACATAGCAAGACGCTAAAACATGCGTGCGGATTTGCAAAGAGTCGGGTGCGTCACATGACGGACTTGATCAGGGCTGTAACCTGCATATTTCCATGATAGGACAGGTATTCGCCGGGCCAATACGGGCGCCTCGTGTCGAAAGAAAGGAATGTGCGCAATGATCCGTTTGGTGGCAGCCTTTGCAATCTGCGTTTTTGTAGCCTCCTGCGACGAAGCGGTCGTGACATCGCCACCGCGTTCCATTGATCCTTTGGCGCCCGCTAACTCTGTACCGGATGAGCTGCGTACCAGTTCACAAACAGGGCGTGCGTTTGCCAGCGTTGTCGCGCGAGTGGAACCGATCGCAGAGCGAGAATGCCGGGCGCGGACCACGGGAGTGAATTGTGACTTCCGCATCTTGGTGGATGATCGCCCCAATCAGCCTGCCAATGCGTTTCAGACCTTGGATGAAAACAAACGGCCTTTGCTGATTTTTACGATTGGGCTTCTCAATGAAGCACGAAATGCAGATGAGATCGCGTTTGTCATGGGGCACGAAGCGGCCCACCACATTCGTGGTCACATTGCGCGCCAGCAGCAAAATGCGGCTGCCGGAGCGATCCTTCTGGGGGGCATCGCATCAGTTGTTGGTGGCGACTTGGGGTCTGTTGAAGCTGCCCAACAGCTGGGGGCCCAGGTGGGCGCGCGTTCGTATTCCAAGGAATTTGAACTGGAGGCGGACGAACTGGGCACCGTGATTACGGCAAGGGCAGGCTATGATCCGGTGCGCGGGGCCGGGATTTTCAACCGTATTCCCGACCCTGGTGACAGGTTCCTTGGCACCCACCCACCCAATGCACAGCGGATCGACATCGTCAGACGGACAGCGGCGGGTCTATAGCCGTTTTTTACTCGATACCAAATACGATTGGATGCCGCGGCCGTTTCCACGTCGCGTATAGTGATGGCTTAACGTGCTCATGAAGCAACTTGGCCATATCCTGACGGACAAGGGGTCGAAGTATTCCGTATCTGGATGCGCTGTCGCGGACCGTGCTGAGATTGATGCCGCCCTCAAAACGCTCAAACTTGATCGCCGTTATGCCAAGGCGACCCACAACACGTGGGGTGCGGATTTGCGCGAGGGCGGGCCTATTAAGGGCGATGATGGTGAAGCGGGCGCTGGAATGGTGATTCTGAGGATGCTGGAACGCGAGGGCCTACAGGATCATCTGGTCGTGGTGACACGCTGGTATGGCGGCAAAAATCTTGGCGGAGACCGGTTTCGCCACGTGCAGGCCTGCGTGCGCGCCTATCTTGACGCGCTTTGATCTGGATCAAGGACGTTTCTGGGCGCGGGAGGCATCGTTTCAATCAACGATAGCCAACAGGAAGGACCCCCGCACGATGTCCCCGACCCATCTCAAACGCCACGCCGAACTGGTAGACGAAATGGCCACTGCGCGCGGGCTTGATCTGCAAGAAGTCGCTTTGCGCGGCGATCTCAGCCCATCGGATATTTCCGATCTGGTACTACGCTGTACCGGGTGCACCCAAACGGCAGCTTGCGAAAAATGGTTGTCCGAGCAAGTTGGAGCGGTGTCCGCCGCGCCTCATTATTGTCGCAACGCACACAGCTTTGATGATCTGGCGCGCAGATCAGGCTGAGACCCCTACAGACACCGCTGCAAAGAAACATGTGGATGCGGCCAATACGAACCCATGCCATACCGCGTTCTGATAACGCATCTGCGGATAGCGGTAGACCAGCGTTCCAAGTGTATACAGCAAACCACCCCCGATGATCAGCCCAACGGTTGCCGGGGGTAATGTCTGTGTCATTGGCCAGATAAGCAGCAAGCTGGCCCATCCCATGCCAAGGTAAACGGGCAGTGACCCCCGCCCATCTGCTGCCCAAAAGCTGAGCTTGGCCACGGCACCCGCAAGAGCGACAAGCCAAACACCGGCCAGACCCACATAGGCAAAGGCTGACCCGATCAAAACTGCCAATGGCGTGTAAGTACCGGCAATTTTGAAATAGATTGCCGCGTGGTCGATCCGGCGCAACAGCGGTCGAGTCCGCTCCCATGGCAGCAGGTGATAAAGGGCGGATGCGATGAACGAACAAAGCAGAAAGCCAGCGTAGATGCTGGTGGCCGCGACCTGCGTCGTGTCTTGAGTTTGCACCACATAGACCACCAGAACGATGCCCGCGATCATAGCCGCAATCAGGCCAAGGGCGTGGATCGATGCGTCGGCGAGAGTTTCGCGCAAGGAATAAGGGTAAGGCATGAGACCAGCCTGACGGTTGCGCAGGCCTCAGTCCATAGCTTCAATCGTTATGATTGTGGTGACGTTGCGCCAACGCGGCGTAGGTGCCATCGATAGATGAGCGGAGCCAGAACATAGTCATAGATTAAACAGGCCAACTTGTTGATCCCGGGCAAAGCGACGAGGCGCGCAAGCCAGCGATACCGCGGCATGTCCGTCCACAGCACGATGAAAGCCGGGATACCAGAGTACATGTGACCGTCTTTCATGACATAAAGGCGACGAGCAGCCTCGTCAGCCGTCAGGTTCCATTCATCAAGCGCATCGGCGTTGAGGTCTTCAAACCGAATGGGCAGCCCCGTTCGTTCAGAATAGCTGGCATAGTGGTTGATCTCAAAACTGCATACAGGGCAGTCGCCATTATAAAGAACACGCGTGTTTTCGGTCATGACTAAAAGATAGAGCGGCGGCGCATGGGCAACAGGGGCAATGCGCCGCAGGTTAGCTCTCAACGCGGTTTGTTCCCATCAATCCAGCGCGACATCATCAACTTGTCTTTGAAGCATTCCGCCGGAACATCGCGACGCTTCAGCCGGGCGATGCGTTCGGCGAATTGCACTTGTTTGGCGCTTGGATAAGCTGAAAACTTGGAGGCCGGCGCGCGCTTAGCACGGTCAATCCTCGCGGACAAACCGGCCTTGTTGCGCAACTGAGCGGATGGGACGCCCTGCCCGGTGCGCGACGCAAGAGTACGGGCATAGGCAATCTGTTTTTCGCTCGCTGGCACCGGCGCCTCGATAGGCAGTGCCCCTTGAGCAGGATCAAACAGGCTGGGTTGGCGTGCGTGATAGGACATCTTTGTTCTCCGTTCTTCACGATGAGAACAAATATAGAACATTTGCCGAAAATTACAAGAAGACGTCCAATTGAACCCGCTGTGGGTCTTACAGTTTGGAATGCGAACCGTCGCAAAGCGGCTTGTTTGCGCTCGCCTTGCAGCCGCAAAAGAACAGTTTCTTGCTCTCCTCAGCGGTGTAATTCATCGGTTCAAACGGCGTGCCTTTGTGCGAACCGTCGCAAAACGGTTGCCTGGCAGACTGGCCGCAAGCGCACCAGAAATAGGATTTTCCGGCCTCTACATCGACTGGATACGGGGCCTTTTGAGCGATCTTGGGAGTCGTCACGGGATCAAACCTTTCATGGGTCAATACCAAGGAAATAGGCGGTAGGCTGGTAAATTCGAGCCCAACCGATCCGCAAGTCCTAGACCAAACGCCCCCACAAATCGTACTCACCAGCTTCATCCACCTCGACAGTCACGATCTCACCGGGCTTGAGCGTCTCGAAACTTTCATCAATAAAAAGGTTGCCGTCAATCTCGGGCGCATCGGCCTTGGTGCGGCAAGTGGCGGCCTCATCGTCGATTTCATCGACGATAACCTCAAGTATTTGCCCCACTTTCGCAGCCAGCTTCGCCTCAGAGATGCTCTGGGCTTTTTCCATGAACCGATCCCAGCGCTCTTGCTTGACCTCAGCCGGTACATGGTCGGGCAAGGCGTTTGATCGTGCGCCGTCGACATTTTCGTAATGAAAGCAGCCGACGCGATCCAATTGCGCCTCGTCCATCCAGTCTAATAGCGTCTGAAACTCCGCCTCTGTTTCGCCGGGATAGCCAACTATAAAGGTTGAGCGGAGGGTAAGGTCAGGGCAGACATCTCGCCACGCTGCGATCTCGTCCAGCGTCTTGGCCGCGGCGGCGGGACGCGCCATGCGCCGAAGTACATCAGGATGGGCGTGCTGGAACGGGATATCCAGATACGGCAGCACCAAACCATCCGCCATCAACGGGATCAACTGGCGCACATGCGGATACGGATAAACGTAGTGTAGGCGCACCCACGCACCCAAACTGCCCAGATCGCGGGCCAGATCGGTGATGTGGGCACGGTGGCCGTTTGCTTCGGCGTGTTTAATGTCGACGCCATAGGCGGACGTGTCCTGAGAGATCACCAAAAGCTCGCGCACGCCGGCCTCAACCAGCTTTTCGGCTTCGCGCACAACCGCATGGGCCGGACGCGAAGCGAGGCGGCCGCGCATGTCAGGGATGATGCAGAACTTGCACTTGTGATTGCAGCCCTCGGAAATCTTGAGGTAGCTGAAATGGCGTGGAGTCAGGCTGACACCGCGTGCTGGCAAAAGATCGATGAACGGATCAGGGTCAGGTGGAACGGCAGTATGGACGGCATCCAGCACTTGTTCGTACTGATGCGGCCCGGTGACGGCCAAAACTTTGGGATGCGCGCCGGTTATGTAGTCGGGCTCTGCCCCCAGACAGCCCGTCACGATCACGCGCCCGTTTTCGTTCAGCGCTTCGCCAATCGCCTCAAGGCTTTCGGCTTTGGCACTGTCAAGAAAGCCGCACGTGTTTACGATGACCGCGTCTGCCCCAGAATAGTCAGGCGATATCCCATACCCCTCGGCGCGAAGGCGCGTCAGGATGCGTTCACTGTCCACCAGTGCTTTGGGGCACCCCAGGGACACCATGCCAATGGTCGGCTGGCCGGGGCGACTGTTGCGGTCCATACGCGCTTGCGGCGCGAGGTCGGGGCGAAGGTCTGGCGGATTTGTGCTCATACCCTGCCTCTTATGCGATCACATCTTCGGCGAAAAGGGTTGGGGAGGGCAGTGGCACTGCGCTAGGCTGCATTTTAACACGTCACAAGAACGGAGCAGGCCTATGAAATTGATCGCGCGGCGCATTGGATTCTTCGTTGTGCTTATCCTTGTGGCAGGGGTGTCCTTGCTCTTCTTGCCTGCTGACCGGATCGCGCGACTGGCGGCGGACCAGATGCGCAACGCCACCGGGCGTGATGTCAGTATCACGGGCGATGTGTCGATGACCGTATGGCCGGTGCTGGGGGTGAGCGTTGGCGGGCTTGAGGTTGGCAATGCAGACTGGGCCGAACAGGGCCCCATGCTAACGGCTGAGAATGCGGCCATCGGTGTCGACATGATGGCGCTGCTGCGCCGCGAAATTCGGATCACGAATATCGAAGCCATACGTCCGACCATTCGGCTGGAAAGCCGCGCGGATGGACGGGCAAGCTGGATTTTCACGGATGCAGATGGCGACGCGCAGATCGAAACCGAGGTCGCCCCGACCGTTCGCACCCCACAAACTGTTTGGATCGAAAAGCTATCCGTCAAAGAGGCGACGCTGATCTATGATGCCGAAGGGTCTGATCTGGTGTCCTTTACAGACGTCGATCTAACGTTGGACTGGCCCGAACAACTAGGCGCGGCGGAGCTTGCGGCCACGCTCAACCCAGCAGGCACAGATGTTGATTTGCAGGCGACGATTGGCGGATTTGCAAGCTTTATCACCGGGCAGGTGCAAACCATTTCTGCCACCGTGACGGCGGGCCGCGGATCACTAGTGCTCGACGGGCGGGGAAGTACGGCAGGTGACGTGGCTGGGCTTTTGTCGCTCGAGTTGCCTAGCACTGACGACTTTCTGATTGCACTGGGCCTGCCTGCCGCCGGACTGCAGGCCGGTCTGGGGCAGTCAGTGGATTTGAGTACAAACCTGACCCTCACGTCTGACCGACGCCTGTCTTTGCGCGATGTCATCGTGGATCTGGGCGCCAATGCATTGGCCGGGGCGGCAGATATCACACTGAACGGAACACCGCAGATCAACGCGCAATTCAGCGCGGGTGCGCTTGATTTGAGTGGGTCTGCAACGGCGGAACAGTCTTCAAATGGCGGCGGTGGAGGTGGTGGCGGCAGCGCCCCTGCTGGCACCGGTTGGCCGACCGATCCGATCGATGCCAGTGGGTTGGCTAGCTTTAACGGGCAGATTGCGATCAGCGCCGACTCGATCGATCTGGGTCAGTTTAACTTGGGCCAAACCCGTGCACTCTTGAGCAATGATAACAGTCGTATGGTGTTTGAACTGCGCGAGGTTGCTGCCTATGCGGGCACGCTCACGGGCGAGTTTGTGATGAACAACCGCTCGGGCCTTTCGGTGGGCGGCAAGCTGTTTGCCAGCGGGATAGACATGCAGGCGTTGCTGCGTGATGCCGCAGATATCGACTGGCTGACTGGCGCGGCAAATGCCGAAATGTCATTTCTGGGCTCCGGTCAAACTGTAGACGCCATCATGAAATCGCTCTCCGGCAAGGGCGGTGTCCAGTTCGGACAGGGCACCATCCTGGGCATTGATCTGGACCGGTTGATGAGATCGGGTGCCACCTCGGGAGGAACCACGGTTTTTGACAGTCTCGCGGCGACATGGACGATTGATGGCGGTGTCATGCAAAATGACGACTTGCTGCTGAGCCTGAGCAATTACGAAGCGCGGGGTGCCGGTCAGGTCGGACTTGGGACGCAAACCATTGACTATGCGTTTACACCAGTGGCACTGCGCGCCAATGATGGCAACGGGATCGCAATTCCCGTCCGCTTGGTCGGGCCCTGGTCAGATGTTAGCATCCGCCCTGACCTGGAGGCGGCAATTGACTTGAATCTCGACGCCGAAAAGGAACGGATCGAGCAAGAAGCCAAGAATGCGGTGCGCGCCAAGCTGGCCGAAGAACTCGACGTGGTAGATGTGGGTCAGGACCTTGAAGAAGAAGCAAAACAAAAACTGGAAGACGAGGCCAAGCAAAAGCTGGAAGATGAAGTGAAGAGAGGGATACTGAAGCTGTTCGACTGACATTCTCTGACCGCCTGAAACTGGAGACCACAATGCCATCCACGCCCCAAGACAACAAGGCAAACGCAATTGCCTTTTATGACTTAATGTTCAACCAGTGCGAACCGCGCGCTGCGATCGAGACTTATGTGGGCGATGTCTATATCCAGCACAATCCACATGTTGGAGACGGCAAAGAGGCTTTCATTTCCTATTTCGAGGAGATGGCCGCGAGCTACCCGGGCAAGAAGGTCAAGTTCATCCGCGCCATCGCGGAAGGTGATCTGGTGGTTCTGCACTGTCACCAGACATGGCCGGGCAGTGACGATTATGCCGGTATGGACATCTTTCGCTTTGATGCGAACGGGAAGGTGGTCGAACACTGGGATGTTTTGCAGGTCATCACGGACACGTCCAAAAACGACAACGGGTTGTTCTGACGGATCGACGCGTGCGTCAGCCCCGCTCAGAACGTCTGGTCATAGTCGCCTACACCCGGCTCGTAGCGGATGACGTCATCGATGTCTTTGAAGATGGCGCGCAACTCGGCCTCTGACTCGGGGCTTTCACAAACCACCACAAGGTTCGGCGTGTTGGACGAGGCGCGTACCAACCCCCAGCCGCCATTGTCGAGGATCACGCGGGCACCGTTGACGGTGACGACCTCTTTGATGGCGCGGCCTGCGATGGTGCCACCGTTTTTGTGCCGTTCGACCAGCTTGGCCACGATCCGTTCGAGGATGTCGTATTTTTCGGTATCCGCTGCATAAGGCGACATGGTGGGGGTGGCATAGGTTTTTGGCAGGGCGCGGCGCAAATCGGACATTTTCATATCCGGGTTCCGGTCCATCAGTTTGCAGATTTCGACGGCCACTCGCATGCCGCAGTCGTATCCCCGCCCGATGGGCTCGGCGAGGAAGTAGTGACCGGATTTCTCAAACCCAGCCAGCGCGCCCAGTTCCTTCACCCTCCGTTTCATGTGGCTGTGCCCGGTTTTCCAATAGTCTGCCGTCACACCATGTTTGATCAATTCGGGGTCGGAGGCGAACAGACCGGTAGATTTTACATCCGCCACAAAGGTCGCGCCGGGATAGATTTTGGCCAGATCGCGGGCCATGATGACGCCGACCTTGTCGGCAAAAATCTCTTCGCCCTCATCGTCTACGACGCCGCACCGATCGCCATCGCCGTCAAAACCTAGGGCGAAATCCGCGCCAGACGCTTTCACGCTGGCGGCCATGTCATGCAGCATCTCCATGGCTTCGGGGTTCGGATTGTAGTGGGGAAACGTGTAGTCGAGGGTGTTATGGCTCTCGACGACTTCGCCGCCAAGGCGGCGGAACAGTTCGGGCGCAAAGGCGGCCGCCGTGCCGTTGCCGGTCGCGCACACCACCTTGAGCGGGCGGGTCATTTTGAAATCACCGACAAGGTCCTGCAGATAGGCCTCTTGCACGCCGTCCACGAATTCATACCCCCCCCGCGGGCGCGGCTCGCCCCGGCCATTCAGGACAATCTCGCGCAGCTCGCTCATTTCGTTCGGGCCGTGGGTGAGGGGGCGCTCAAACCCCATTTTGACCCCTGTCCAGCCATTCGGATTGTGGCTGGCGGTCACCATGGCGACGGCAGGCACGTTCAGGTGGAATTGGCTGAAATAGGCCATGGGTGACAGGGCGGGGCCGATGTCCTTGACCTGAATACCGGCCTGCATCAGCCCAAGCATCAGGGCGTTCTTGATGGAGAGCGAATAGTCGCGATAGTCATTGGCCACTGCGATTTCCGGCTTGCTCCCACGGCGATGCATCTGGGTGCCCAGCCCCAGACCGAGGGCGGTGATGCCGGGCAGGTTGATCTCGTCCGGGTACTTCCAGCGCGCGTCATATTCGCGAAACCCTGTGGGCGCGATCATCGGGTCGCGCAGAAATTCCCACGTGTTGGGCGTGACAATCGGAGCGGGCTTTTTCATCAAAAATTCTCTGCGTTGAAATGAAACTAGATCGACAGCGGGTTCGCCTTGGCCAAGGCGTCGAACTGCATCAGGCTTTGGACAAGGCGCGGCATCTGGTCAAGATACACCATGTTGGGCCCGTCAGAGGGGGCGTTATCCGGGTCGGGGTGGGTCTCGATAAACACACAAGCCACGCCAAGGGCGACAGCCGCGCGGGCCATGACGGGTGCAAATTCGCGCTGCCCCCCGCTTGACCCACCTTGCCCACCCGGTTGCTGCACCGAATGGGTGGCGTCCATCACCACAGGATACCCGGTTTGCGCCATCTGCGGCAGGCTGCGCATGTCGGCCACCAGTGTGTTGTAACCAAAGGACGTGCCGCGTTCGGTCAGCAGGATGCGGTCATTCCCGGTGCTTTCAACCTTGGTGACGATGTTGGGCATTTCCCACGGGGCCAGAAACTGCCCCTTCTTGATGTTGACCACCGCCCCGGTATTGCCCGCCGCAAGCAGCATGTCGGTTTGGCGACACAGGAAGGCCGGAATCTGGATGATGTCGGCAACCTCAGCTGCGATGGCGCATTGTGCCTCGTTGTGCACGTCAGTCAGCACCGGGACACCGAATGTGTCCTTGATCGATTGCAGCGCCGCCAAGCCGGCATCTATCCCCATACCGCGTTGCCCGGACAAAGACGTGCGGTTGGCTTTGTCATAGCTCGCCTTGAACACGTATTGGGCACCGGCGGCCTTGCAGGCCTCTTGCATCTTGCCGGCAATCTCGTGTCCCTGATCGAGGCTTTCGATCTGACATGGGCCTGCGATCACCGTCAGTGGGCGGTCATTGCCGATGATGAGGTCGGCGACTTGGACGTGTTTCATGTTAGCTGGTCACTTGTTCTCTGAGGATCGACGCGGTGAGCGAGATCATCAGATAGATGCCTGCAAAGACCAGAAAAGCCAAGATCGTGTTCTCGAAGGCGCGGGGATAGGACGGTTCCTCACTTGCGATCGGGTCAACAGCAACGGTCAGATAGCGCACTTGACGCGAGGCCTCGACTCGGGCCTGTTCCATCGTTTGCAGGGCCGATTGCATCATCATATCGCGCGCTGCCAGATCGGCCTGCGCGATCTGAATGCGCGCGGCCAGTTCAGCAAGAGAGTTTTCGCCCCGCGATACGTCAGTCATTTTGCTGTTCAGCAGGGTCAACTGGGTGTTGAGAATTTCCAACGTCCCGCGGGCACCGTCCACCCGGCTTTGGTTTGGGCGGGCGTTGTTGAGCAGGCTGGCCAACTCAATCTCTTTCTCAATAACCTGAGTTTCGAGTTGCGAAATCTGGGCGCGGAGCGAGGCGATTACGCCCTCCGGGTCCAGCGTTGACCCCTCAATCTGCAAGCGCACAAGAGCCTCTTGCGCAGCCCGACGGTCAGTCTCAGCGCGGTCAAACCCTTCGCGAGCATCGCGCATCTGGTCTTCACGCTTTTGCTGAGACAGGCTGTTCACGCGATCTTCTGCGTAGTCGATCAGTTGCCGTGAAAAGTCTGCTGACACTTGGGGATCAGCAGCCGCCACTTCCATCCGGATCATGCCCTCGGTCGGGTCATAGCCGATTTTTACATTTTTCTTGTAGACCTTATAGGCCTCTTCGTTTGTAGGGTCCGCGCTGAGGCGCTGTATCGGATCAATCCAATCCTGAGTGAAGTGGGATTTGAACCCCACATCCTGATCTAGACGCAGCATCGCGTCCTTGGACTGCAAGAACCCCTGTACGGCGATGCTGTCTGAATTGGTGGCAAACTGGGTTGGCAACAGTCCACCCAATGGGCCCCCGCCGCCTGAACCTTCGTTCTGTATGATCAGAAATTCTGATTTGGTGGCGTACATGGGTGTGGCGATAGCGTAGAAATAGTACCCGGCCAGAAAGGTCGGCAGCATCACAAAAAAGGCGAGCCTGACCAACAGGATGCCGGTTTTGCGACGTCGCCTGCGGGCGATGTCGCGCTGGATATTGAACATTTCCTGCGCGCGACGGTCAGCTGGACTGACTTCGGTTGAAGGCAGCTGTTGCTTTTTCACTGGGACCGTCTGCGGCAATTGCACGCGGCCTTTGGCGGCACCTGCGCCCCCCTCGGCGGCAGGCAGGCTTGCAAAGGCATCCGGTGCGCCACCCTCGTGTTGTTCTGCTCCAGCCTGCGGCACAACCAATTCCAGCATGTTTGCGCGTTGGAATGGATCAATACCTTTTGCGCGCAACAAACGTACGGCGTCAAAGTCGGACGTGGCCGCCAAGTTGTGCTTTTGCGCGACGCGCCGCGCCATGCGCAGCTGCCGACCTGTCAGCCCCTCCTGACGGATGGCATCAATGGTGTTTTTGCTGGCGGGCTGCTCGGTCGACGCCGCATTTTCGGGGGCGGCCGCTTGGCGAGGGGCGGGCTTTGCAGTGCTCGTGGGCGCGGGGGCAGCTATAGCCTGAGCCTTGGTGGGCTGCGGATCGGCAGTTCCAGCATCGGGTTGGCCGGTATCGGTTTGACCCGGCGCGGGTGTGGTGCGCTTGATGCGGAATTTTCTAGCTTTGGGTTTCGTAGTCATAAAGCCGTTTCGCCTCTTCCAGCGTGTCGAACATGTGCAGTTTGCCGTCCAGCAGGACGGCCGCAGAACGCGCGAATTTTTCGAGCGTCTGCGCCTGATGGGACACGATGAAAATTGTTGTGGTGCGCAGCCGTTCTTGCAGCACCTCGCCTGCTTAGCGGTTGAACTCGACGTCGGTGCTTGATGGCATCCCTTCGTCGATCAAGTAAATGTCGAAATCAAGCGCCAGCATCAGTGAAAATGAAAACCGTGCGCGCATGCCCGACGAATAGGTGCCGATGGGCTGGTCGAAATATTCACCAAGATTACACAGCCAGCGGCAAAAGCTTTCGACATAGTCGGGGTCCAGCCCATAGAGCCGGGCAATGTAGCGGCAGTTTTCGTGCGCCGAAATTTTCGGGATCACTCCGCCCATGAATCCAAGCGGGAACGAGATGTTGCAAGCGCGCCTGATTTCACCCTCATCCGGCTTTTCCAGCCCGGCCATCATGTTGATAAGGGTCGTCTTTCCGGTGCCGTTCGGGGCCAGCACACCAAGCGAATGCCCCAGGTCCACACGAAATGACACACGGTCAAGGATCACCTTGTGCTGTGTGCCAGTCCAGAAGGACTTTGAAACATTTTCGAACTCTAGCATCCCGTTGCTCCGCGGTGTGCTGCTGGGTCCCCCAAGGTTAACGTGGGGGGCGCAATCCCTCCTTACCAGAGGTGTGTTAACGGCCTAGTCCTCAACATTGGCTATATTATGTCTAAGTTCACGATAAATGTACAGGTTCCACGCTGCACTGTTGCGCAGCGTGGGACAATCATTTGTTCGCAACTTCGGCGGGGTTTCGCCGCGCCTGACGGTGGACCTGATCAGGCCATAACCTGCCACGCCAACCCGGCAAGGATGGAACCTGTCAGTGCGAACCCAAGATAGGCGGCAAATACGCGCGGTTTCACCAGCGCCCAGACTGCGATTGCTGCCGGGATCGAACTCACGCCACCAGCGATCATGAACGACATCGCAGCCCCGCTTGCCATGCCCTGATCCAGCAGATCGCCAACAAGCGGGGGGGCGGCGTAGCCATTAAGGTAAGCAGGCATGCCAACCAAAGCGCCTAGCATAACCGTACCCACGCCAGTCCCGCCCAGCACATTGGCGATCAAATCGGCTGGCATATAATAGACCATCAACCCTTCGATTACATAGGCAAGCGTCAGCCACTTCAGCAAAAACACTGCGTTTTCAAGACCCGCACTACGGAAGGTGGCAACGCGGTCGCTGTCAGCCCAGAACTTCCACACCGGCTTGGCCGAAAACGGCGCCTTCACGCCGCAACATCCGCCCACCGCGGGTTTTTCGCGCAACGGGTTTGTGAAGACAGGGGTGCCAGACAGCAGCAAGGTTCCAAAGCCGCCGAACATGCCCAAGGCAATGGCTGCAATTGTCTTGGCCAGCGCAAATTCAAAGCTGATCGCACCTGTGGTGATTGCAAACATGGCTGGGTCCATCAAAGGTGAGGCTAGCCAGAAAGCCATAACAGCCCCAAGCGGTGCGCCCACCGCCAGCAAGGCAGCGATAAAGGGGATCACCTCGCAGGAGCAGAACGGGGATAACCCGCCTAGCAAAGCAGCCAGAATGATCATGCGCACCGGGTTGCCCTCAAATGCCTTGGCCAGAATGTTCTCGGCCCCGGTCGCTTTGAGATACGCGATGGCCAGAACCGCGAATGTAATAAACGGCAGCGTTCCTGCCAGCGCATTGAGCGCAAAGACGACAACGTCGTCTACGCGAGCGAAGTCGAGCAGGGCAACCAGCAGGACGATTGCGCCCGTAGCCAACCAGACGCGGTCAATACGCGCCAGCCAACTGGTGCGTGGGATTGGAGAAGTTGTATCAGCCATGGTCTGCGTCCTCGCATTGGTTTGCACTGTCCGCGCAACATTCAGTCAGTAAAAAGGTCGACAGGCTTTGCACTTCGTCAAAAGCAACGGCGGCGCAGATGATTGAGCGGCCCTGACGGGCTTGTGTAACAAGGCCTGCGGTCGACAGGATTTTCATGTGGTGCGTGAGGGTCGAACCTGTGACCCCTGTCCGCTCCCCAAGGTCCCCGATGCTCAGACCATCGGGACCGGCGCGCACAAGAGTGCGCAGCACAGACAGGCGTTGTTCGGACCCGAGTGCCGCAAAAGCACTTGCAGCACGGGTAAGGTCAAGCGGGTGGGGCGATTCCATTTTCATGTTTCTAGAATTATCGAAATGTTTTTCGCGCGCAAGTGTTATTTCGATAAGTATCGAAATGATTGCCTATACCACTGGAGTGTTTAGATGTTTGTTATGGGTTTAGAGGATGAACTTGGTACTTGCACGATCTGTGCAGATCGCTTTGCTGCAACGCACACGCAGCACCAACCACGCCCCGTCGTGTGGTTCCGCCCCGGCGTGCGCATCTTGATCGCAGGTCAGGCACCGGGCGCGCGCGTACATGAAAGTGGGCGCCCCTTTACTGACCCATCCGGGGATCGGTTGCGCGACTGGATGGGGGTTGATGCAGAGACGTTCTATGACCGCGACAAGTTGGCGATTGTGCCGATGGCGTCTTGCTTTCCAGGTTACAACGCGAAGGGGTCAGACCTGCCGCCACCCAAGATCTGCGCAAAAACATGGCGGGATCAGGTTATGGCACGTGTTGAAGAAGTGCCACTGGTCTTGTTGATCGGCGGTTATGCTCAAAGTTGGCATCTTGGCACACGCGTGGGTGTGACTGAAACGGTTGCAGCGTGGCGCGACTACGCACCCAACAGCTTTCCCTTGCCTCATCCGTCTTGGCGCAATACCGGGTGGCTGAAGAAAAACCCGTGGTTTGAGGCTGACGTGCTGCCCTCTTTGCGCGCCCGAGTGAAAGACGTTTTGGCATGACAGAGACCCCGCTTGATACCGCACATGCTGCGATGTCCGCCGCGCCGGACGACGACGCTGCGCGGCTTAGGTTTTACGAACGGCTCGGGGATGCGGAGTTGTTTTTGCTGTTGGAAACCGAGGCAAATGGGGATGCGGTCACGCCTCAGGTCTTTGATCCCGGGTCCGGTTCAATTGTGCTGGTCTTTGACCGTCTTGAGCGGTTGAGCGCGTTTGTTGGAGCCGAAGCACCTTATGCCGCTCTGTCCGGGCGCGTGATTGTGGGGTTGCTTGCAGAGCAAGAGCTTGGTCTGGGATTGAACATGGGCGTTGCGCCATCTTCCTTTCTACTGGATTCAGCGGGCGTCACGTGGCTGTCGCAAACGCTTGGCCATGCGCCTGATGAAGTGGAAGCGCGACTGGCTGAAGTGGCCGCGCCGACCGGCTTGCCGGAGGTGTTGATTTCCGCGCTTGATACCAAGCTGGCGACGGCCACGGGACTGGCTCAATTGGCGTATCTCGTCAGTAGCACCGATACGGACGGTGCGCGCAGTCATCTGTTAGCGTTCGTCGGCGCTGCGCCAGGTGCCGAACCTTCGCTGGCACAGGCAGCCTCAGAAGCGCTTACCTTTTCCGGGATCGAAGCGGGCGCGATGGACGTTGCCTTTTTTGATGCAAATGACCCTGTCGCAGAACGGCTCGCCCGGGTCGGCCTGCGTTTCGACTTGCCCCAACCTGCTCCGGCGCGGGCCCCTGAAGCGACGGTGCCTGGATCAGATCCGGACCGCCCACCCAAACTGCGCTGATCACGGCGCGGTTGCGGATAGTCACATCCACGCGAGACGCTCTGATATCAATCGTCACCATCATCTATAATCATGTCACCGCCAGGCCGAAAACTCCGCCTTGTTGCTCTGACCATGACCAGATGCCATCGTGCAAAAAGGATACACGAAAGATGATGAACCGTTTCACCCTCGCCGTTGTTGGTGCTGCCAGCGCACTGACCTTTGCCGCAAGCGCCTTTGCAGGTCCCCAATATCTGGACGAGACCGGATATGCGGTGTCGGGATATGACGTTGTGGCCTACTTTGATCTCGAGCAAGCCCCGGTCGGCCAGTCCCAGCCTGCTGGCGTACCAGGCAAGTCGTCCATTACAGCGGACTACAACGGCGCGACGTTCGCGTTTTCGACCGAAGCAAACCGTGACGCATTCGTCGCGAACCCGGCCAAGTATGCGCCTCAATATGATGGTCACTGCGCGTTTGGCGTCGCAAAAGGCGGCAAAGTTCCGGGCAACCCGAACCTGTGGCGGATCGTAGATGACAAGCTGTTCCTGAACATCAACACAGCTGTTGTCGGATTCTGGGAAGAAGACATTCCGGGTAACCTTGAATTGTCCGAAGACAACTGGGTGTCACTGGATGCGGAACCTGCCTCCGAAAACACAATTCCGAAATTCTCCAGCGCTGCACCGCAGGGCTGACGTGAGCAAATCGAATTCAGAAATCAAAGGCCCGGCGCGGATATCGCGTCGGGCCTTTGGCTTAGGTGCAGGTGCCCTTGTTGTCGGCGGTGCAGTCTTTGGATCGCGCTGGTTCAACATTGCAGCCGATGCCGAAGCAAAGGGCAACCTGAGGGTGGAAGACGCACACAAGGCTGCACTATCTGGCGCAGTTTTGCTGGTCGATATTCGCCGCCCTGACGAATGGCAGCGCACGGGCGTTGGGGAAGGTGCGGTTGCGTTGGATATGCGCCGCGATGATTTTATTGACGCACTGTTGGAACACACGGCTGGTCGTGAGGATTCACCAGTGGCACTGATCTGTGCGCGCGGCGTTCGGTCTCGTGGGCTGACTGCGCGACTGACCTCGGCCGGTTTCACAAACATGATTGACGTGCCGGAAGGCATGCTGGGTTCCGGCGCAGGCCCCGGCTGGTTGAAACGCGGGTTGCCCGTGGTGGCGTGGTCTCCAACTTAACCGTTGCCAAATGAAGCGTGCTGACGCGCACACATTTTTACTCTCTTCCAAGTCATCTGCCTGACCCGCGCACTTCGCAGGCCGGATGGTCTGTTTCAGTTGGGTTTACAGCGGCCACGTTGCAGCCGTCAGCGCGCCTATTCCGCCGCCATGTCGGGCGTTTCGATATGCGCCCTCAATCCGGCGCGCGCAGCACGTGCATGGGCGACAATCGTGGGTTCGCGCAGCGTCAGCGGGTTGTCCAGACGCAGGGCGCTGGCCGTTGTAGCACTGAGAGCAGACAGGGGAACGGCGAACAGCAGGCTCGTCATGATCGGGAGCAACCATAGCGACACCAGCCCAGCCATAAGCCCGACCAGCAGCAGTCCACCAATCACCGTTTCGATCCAGTGGAACTGGATCAACTTGCCCAAGGGATAAGCCCCGGCATCCCGTTTTTGAGGCTGCCAGCCGTTGCCGCGCCCGAATACGCTGCGCAGCACCGCGCGTGTCTGTTGGACCATCATGATAGGCGCGTAGGCCACGGACAAGGCCAGCTCGACGCCAACAGCGCGCAGGAACGCGCCCCTGCCACCAAAGAGTTTGACGGCCTTGGCATGTGCCGTGATGAGTGTCGCGCAGGCCACCTTTGGCGCCAAAAGCATCGCATACATCACTACGAGAAAGGCCGCGCTGTCGATATGCGTCATCGCCGGTGGCCAGTTGGGAAACAGCGGATTGGCCTCATTGAAATAGGTGATTACGTTGGTCTCGGCGTCGCGCCCCAAGAGCGCCCAGAACACCAGCAAAATGAACCACGCAGGGGACATGAGGTAGGCCGCCGCCCCTTGAAACAAGTGAAACCTGCTGACCGGGTGCAGGCCGCGCGTCGCCAGCAGACGCAGGTGTTGCAGGTTGCCCCGGCACCAGCGGTTGTCACGGATGACATAGTCGATCAGCGTACCGGGAGTTTCCTCGTAGCTGCCGGAGATGCGGGGCAAAAAGCGCACACGCCAGCCAGCCCGGCGCAACAGCGACGCCTCCACAAAGTCGTGGGACAGGATCAAATCAGAGCGGCCGGTGACGCTGCGCAGATGCGGCAGACCTGCGGCGGCAGCAAAAGCCCGGGTGCGAATGATCGCGTTGTGTCCCCAGTAATTGCCCTCGGTCCGTGCCCAATGCGCAAGCCCTTCGGCCAGTAACCACCCATATGCAACGTTGGAAAACTGCTGCATCCGGGCAAAGAGCGTGTCTGCGCCGATCAGTTGGGGGCAGCTTTGGATCAGGCCGGATTGCGGGTCAGCAGCCAGTTCACAGGCCATTGTGTCTATCGCGCGCCCGGTCTTCAGGCTATCGGCATCCAGAACCACCATGGCCTCATAGGCCGCGCCCCAACCCGTGATCCAGTCCAGAAGATTGCCCACCTTGCGGTCTGTATTTTCTGCGCGGCGGCGGTAGTGTACGGGGAACGGCGCGGTGTGTTTCAGCGTGTCAAACGCGCGCATCTCTTGCGCTGCCAGTGCATCATCCCGAGTGTCGGAGAGCACAAACAGACTGTAGCGATGACCGCCCGTCTGGCGCGCCAAGTCGTTCAGCATGGCGGCGGCATTGCCAAAAACGTCTGAAGGGCGTTCGTTGTATACCGGCACCAAAAGAGCAACATCCAAGGGCGCTGCGCGTGCTGCTCGTTGCGCAGGATCAAGTCGACCTATCAGGCCAACGGTGACCGTGGACACGGCCAGAGTTACCCAGACAAAGGTTAGTCCGATCAGGGTGAGAAGAACGTATTCCAACCCGCTCATCCCGCCGCTTTCAAACACACTGTGCAGTCCCCAGACCATCAGTGCAGTCGTGACCAGCGCCGGGACAAACACGGCAACCCGCCGAAAGGGCGCGCGTTTCACGGGCGCTGTGACCACCACATCAGGTGCTGCCGCAAAATCCTGCATCGGCATCGCAAGCGGTGCACGCTTAGGCATGTGGGGGTGCATGCTCATGATTGCGTCCAGCGATAAAGCCACACTTCACTCAGCGCCTGACCATCAAGACGCAACTGCGCACGGAACTCGGCCCAAGTGGCCTCGCCCGGTGTGAAAGTGAAAGCAAGGCGCGGGCCGCCTGTGGCGGGGTTGCGCTGAATGATTCCTTCGGTGACTTCGCCAGCGGAACTGCGCACGAGGCGTTCGATCTGACTAAAGTCATCAGGCACGTGATCGCCGGGCTCAAAGTCGATCGCAAAGATGCGCCCGCCTTCGGGTCGTCCGCCTGCGGCTGTGTTCAGCACGCGCAGGGGCATCGCAGCCTTGGGCGCCGGGTCGCTGCCCCAGTCCAGTCGATATGTGGTTTTATGGGATGTGCCGGGTACTATGTCTGCGGAAGGACGCCAATAGGCGACGATGTTGTCGTAAATCTCAAGATCTGCCGGAATCTCGACCAATTGGACATTGCCGCGCCCCCAGCCTTCGCCCGGTGTGACCCAGAGGCCGGGGCGGCGGTGATAGAGCGCTTCGAGGTCGTTGAAGTCTTCAAAGCTGCGCGCGCGCTGCATCAGGCCAAAGCCGCGCGGGTTGTTGTCCCCAAAGGCGCTGATTTGCAGGGTCTTCGGGTTGGCGAGCGGACGCCAGATCACCTCGCCGCCGCCGTTGTGGATCATCAGGCCGTCATTGTCGTGCACCGCAGGGCGAAAATCGTCAAAGCGTTGACGGTCCATGTCGTCAAAAAGGAACATGGACGTCAGCGGCGCGATCCCAACATGGGTCAGCGTGGTGCGCGCGAAAATCTCGGCCTCGACCTGCATGGTGAGGGGTTGGCCGGGCATAATCTCGAACCTGTAGGCCCCCGTGCAGGACGGGCTGTCTAGCAGGGCATGCAGGACGATTTTGGCAGCTCCGGGTGCGGGTTCTTCGAGCCAGAAGTGGGTGAAATCCGGGAACTCTTCTCCCATCGGATCGCCGGTTTTCAGGGCAAGACCCCGCGCAGACAGCCCGTAAATGTCGCCCGTGCCGATGCCCCGGAAATAGCTTGCGCCCTGGAAGACCGCATATTCCTCGTAGATGCCCGGTTGGCGCAGCTCGGCCCGCAGGCGCAGACCGGAATAGCCCAGCGTGTCGTCGATGGGGACGTCCGGGAATCTGTCTGTTCTGTCGAACACGCCCATGTCGAACACCATCGGGCGGGCTTGATCGCCTTGAACCACATAGGTGCGGATCGCCTGGGGGAAGTAGAGACCGGGGGGGGAAGACATCGACCCGCTGCGGTGCCTCCGAGCCTTCCCAAAGGGCGTTGCGGCTGTCGAACCAGATCTTGCGATACTGATCATAGGTCAGGTTGCGCCACGCCTCCGGGATCAGCGGACGGGGTTGATAGTCACGGCTGGCCATCTCGCGCGCCATCTCGGCCACGTCGCCGGGCGCAAAGGCCTTGGGATCGCCCAGTTTTAAACCAGGTTCAACGGCGTCTTGTGCAAAAGACGCACGGGGTGCTGCGGCCAGCGCCGCAAGGCTTGCCAGAAATTCCCGCCGTAGCATCAACGTGCTCCCTTTGGTTTCCAAGGGACTGTCTTGAACCAACCGGCCAAATACGCCGTTAGTATCAGACACCCACAACCGAACGCGTTGACGGCCAGAACGGTTCCCGTGTCGCGGCCCAACATATCCATTGCAAACCCATTAAATCGGGCGACAAAGATGGACACCACAAACACGGCCAAAGACTGCTGCCCGACCTTGAGAATGATTTGAAGCACCACGTTCCACGCGCGCCCCAATGCCCCGGCACCCGCCCGAATGCGGTTGCCCTTGTCGCCGGCAAGGACCCAGCACACGTATGCCAGCGCAAGGAATTGAACGTAGCGGAGCAGGCCAAAGTCGGTCTTGGAAATCCACTGACGGTTGTCGATCCGCCACTCACGCGCCCAGTCAAAGCCAAATTCGCGCACGCCAATGTTGGACAGGGGCACATTGGCCAGAACGATGAACGCAGCAATGCCGAACAGGAGCGGGCTGACAGGCGGTTTCGGAATCCAGCCACGCATGAAAGCAAAGCCGGTAAAGAAGACCAGTTGCCAGCCAAAGGGATTGAGGAACCAGCGCCTTTGCCACTCGTCATCGCCGACCCAGGGTTCGGCCGTGAAGTTGAGGTAAGGCAGGCCAAGGTTTTCCATAAATGCGCGTTGGCCAAAGAACCACAGCGTGAGGCTCGCCGTGGCCAGCAGCGCAAAATGCGTCCGCCCCAACACGATCACGATCGGCATCATGGCGAGGATCACCATATACATCGGCAGGATATCGAACAGGTTCGGCACCCATTGCAGGGTCATGAAACTGAACATTATGTTTGGATTTTCCCAGTGTTCGCCTTCAACGAACAGCATCCAGAGGTTCATCTGGCCCCAGTAGTTGCGCGTTGTGATCTCAAGATCCGTCAAAAAGGCGAGCATCGCGGCGGTCGCAAAGAACAGCCCGATATGCGCCCAATAGACCTGCCAGATACGGTACACGACGCGCGCTGTGCCCAAGGCCCACCCGGCGCGATCAAACGTCGCGCCAAACGCGATGGCCGACGCCATGCCAGAACAAAACACAAAGATTTCGGTCGCGTCTGAAAAGCCAAAGCGCGCTGGAATCCATGATGTGAGAAAGTTCCCCGGCGTGTGCGCAAAAAGGATAATGAACATCGCGATGCCGCGGAAAAAATCCAGACGGATATCACGCACCCGCGCCGCGGAGGCGGGCGCTGCAGCAGCAGAGGCTGCTGTGGTATGTGTTGGGTCGGCAAACGTCATGGCCGTTCTTTATTCTTCTTTGCGCAAGATGTCTTGATCCACTGAATTACTGTGCGGGGATACGCCGCGCTTCGCTGATGCTGGCAAGCCGTGTGGTGGAAAAACGATCCATCGCACCTGCGCGGCGCGCGATGCGGTCTTCGATCAAGGTTTCGGTTGCATCGACGAGGCCTGCGCGCAGACCCGCATCAATGGTCATCCGTTCAAACACATCGCGCTGCGCGTGACTGCCTCCGATGGTCTGCATGCCGGGTCGCGCGGCGGCCAGGTTTTGAAAGGCCTGTTCGTAGCGCCCTTCGGAAAAGGCATTCAATCCGGCGAGAGCCGCTTGACCGGGGTTGGCGACTCGCGCGGGCATTTCACCACTGCGCGCCGCATCGCGGGCGAAACGGTTCGTCATTTCTGTTCGAGCGGTGCTGCGCCCGGCTGCACCAAGGGCGAGCATGTAGTGGAGATCGGCAAATACTAGGCAGCCATCATCGGTGCGGTTTTGCGCCAGATCGGCCAGTTCGTCCCAACGGGCGCCAACTTTCACACCTTCCAGTTCAAGGCGCATCAACAGAGATGTCGCATTTGCCATGTCCCGGTAATCGTCGGTTTTGTCGCTGCGCACCTGACCGTCGTAGATGGCCAGAACGATGTCTGTCTCGCCACGGTCCAGATGCAATAGCGCCTTATGCCACCACACATGGTAGCGAAAGTTGTTGCAGTGATCCCAGGCCGAGCAGTTGTTTTCGATCAGTGCGATACCATGATCGGGCCGCGCGGTCATGTCGTAGACGTGTGCAACAGCGTGTAGGCCCCAGGCATCATCGCTGGCCAGTGTCAGCCCTTTGAGACCGGCGGCTTCTGCTGCGTCATATTCGCCCGTTTCCTCGAGGGTAAAGGCGTGACAGCCATGCACGTACCCTTCCAACTCGTGACCTATGTGTGCGTCCATGACGTTCTCGATAGAGCTGCGCATGCCAACGCCGTCGCCAAGTATAAAGCGAATGGCGTGGCTTACTTTTGCGGACAAGGTGTCCGTCGGATGATCGACCAGAACGCGCTCCATAGCGGCGATCGCGCCGGACGGGCGGCCGTCCAGCCACTCTCCAAGGGCGCGGACCCAAAGACGTTCGCGTGTACTTCCACCAGATGCGGCTAATGCAGCCACTGCCGCCTGTCCGGCCTCACGCGCCACTGCGTTTAGCTCGCGCCGCCCCATCATCAGTGAAAACAGCCCCTTTGCAGCAAAACCCATCGCAAAATCGGGTGCCCCATTAAGCACTGCGCCCAAATGTGTCGGAGTCGCTGTCCCGTGCGCCATGAAGGCGCGGATCATCGCGTTCCACTCTGCAAGAATGGCGGGCTCGTCCAGACTGACTGGGGATTGGCAAATGTCGTACATCATGGACGGAAAACCTTTTATCTCGTGCTGTCTATCGCTCTAAACCATCTGGACCTTAAAGGGACCCATTGCGCGGCTGTCACACGCACACGTGAAGGGCGAGCGGCGATTCCGTGAGCAAAATTTCAGCGCAGAAGCGCAGAAACGGCGGTTTTCGGCCAAAGCGCTTGGAAGCGGTGATTTAATCTTGCTTTGTTACAGATTTAAGAGTTGCCAGAACGGCTTGGGTGTCCTGCCCAAAGCGGGGTGGAGCACGGTCGTAACGCACCGGGGTTGCGGAAAATTTCAGCGGATTCGCCAAAAGCCGGACATGACCTTCGACGACATCGGCGCGTTCGACGTCCACCACTGTTCCACGCGCCTTGGCCTGATCCGATCCCAACGCTTCTGCCACATCGTGGATGGGGCCGCAGGGTACTTTGACCGATTGTAGCATGGTGAGGATGTCACCCTTGGCGAACGTCATGAGGATCGGGCGCAAGGCCGGTATCAGGGTCTCGCGGTTCTCAATCCGACTCAAATTGGTCACATAACGTGGGTCCTTTGCCAGTTCTGGCGCACCAATGGCGTCGCAAAACCGCACAAACTGCGCGTCATTGCCCACGGCTATCAGAACGTGGCCATCGCTTGTTTCAAACGCATCGTAAGGCACGATGTTGGGATGCGCATTGCCGCGCCGTTCGGGTACCTTGCCAGAGGTGAGGTAGTTACACCCTTCATTGATCAGCCACGCCATTTGAGCATCGACAAGGGACAGGTCGATATGTTGCCCTTGGCCCGTATGATCGCGGTGGCGCAGTGCGGCCAGAATGCCGATGGTGGCATACATCCCGCACATCACATCGGCGCTGCCGACGCCCACCTTCCTCGGCGCGCCCTCTGGTTCGCCGGTGAGCGACATGATCCCGCCATAACCCTGGGCCATCAGATCATATCCCGGCTGATCCCGGTTCGGTCCGTGCTGTCCAAATCCGGAGATCGAGCAATAGACAAGCCCTGGATGTGCGGCGCACAAACTGGCGTGATCCAGACCGTATTTGACCAGCCCGTCTGGTTTGTAATTCTCGATAACGATATCGGCGCGCGCGGCCAGCTGGTGGATGATGTCCTGCCCTTCGGCGGTCGAGATGTCGACAGCAATGGACTGTTTGTTGCGGTTGGCGGCCATGAAGTATGCCGACAGGTCCGTCGGTTTACCATCCGTTCCGATGGCGTAGTTGGGACCCCACCCACGCGTGTCATCCCCGCCGGTTTTGGGGTTTTCGACCTTGATAACGGTCGCGCCTAGATCACCCAAAAGCTGGGTGGCGGTCGGCCCGGCGAGGATGCGAGACAGATCAAGGACAAAGACACCGTCCAGTGCGCCCGGCTTAGATGCGTCCATCATAGGCCCCCCGATCGATCACGCAGGCGATAACCGTAAAGGTGTTGCTGGACTGTGCGTCTTGCAACGCGTTCTGCAATTCGCTGCGCGACGTCACTGTGTGTCCTGCGCCACCAAAAGCGCGGCCCATGGCAGCAAAGTCGTGTTTTGCAAAATCAACGCCGGCATTGCTTAGCTGTCTTTGGCGTTGCTTCAATTCGATCAGAGCAAGCGAAGCGTCCACAAACACGACGAAGACCGTCTTCAGGCCCAATTCGGCTGCTGTCGACAACTCGCCCGCAACCATCAGAAAACCGGCATCCCCGGAAAAGCTGACAACCGTGCGATCCGGTTCAACAATTTGGGCGCCCATCGCCAGCGGGATGGCGCAGCCCATCGTGCATAGGGCCGAGGATTGCATGAGCCCACGGGGTTCAAAGCATTGCCACATCTGGCTGAGCAGAATGCGGTGCGCGCCACTGTCGGCGGTCGCAAGCGTGTCGCGGGGCAGGGTGGCGCGGCAGGTGTCGATGACAGCTGCGGGCCCCCACGTGTCATCGCTGGGAAAGGCCTGCGCCAAGTCAGCCCGCGCTTTGTCCACTTCACCCGCACTCCAAGTGGCGCGCGGCGTGACACCATCGGCCATGGCAGCAAGTGTCGCCCCGCAGTCGGCCACAACGTTTATGCTTGCCTGATGCATGTAGTGGTGGTTGGGCTCTGCCGTGATGTCGATCATCGTCTGGATGCCGGGAAAGAAGAAATCCCGCCAGCCCGTGCGCATCTCGATCGGGTCATAGCCAAGGCCGATGATCAGGTCGGCCCGCTGAACGAGCGGCAAAAGCACTGCGTCCGCCTTTGGCGACAGACCAGCGCCGCCAAGGGCAAGCGGGTGGTCTTCGGGCAGCAAGCCCTTGGCCTTGTAGGTGGTGATGACCGGTACGTTGAACGTCTCAACAAAGTGGCGCAATTGCTCTGAAATGTCAGAGCGGCGCGTATCAAACCCTTGGGTCAGCGCATCCACGCCGACAATCAGGATGGGCCGTTCCGCACGGGCGAGGTGCGCCTGCATCGCTTCGAGCTGGTCAGGGGCTGGGACAACGGGGGCGGCAACTGCGCGGTGCGCAGGTATCTCAGGCGTGACCGGAGTTACGGCCACGGTGATGGGCACATCAATGTGCACAGGGCCGGGGCGTCCTTCGGTTGCAATCGCGACAGCCTTGTCCGCAATGACGTGCGCGGCCCCAGTGTTGAGTGTGAACGTCGCCTTTGTGATAGGGCGAAACACCTGCGTCTGATCAAGCACCTGATGGGTGTAGGTCTGGGCCTCATCCGCGTCCACGCAGCCTGCCAGCACGATGAGCGGCACGCGATCCTGATGCGCATTTGCGACAGCATTCACTCCATTCAAAGCACCCGGCCCAACAGTTGCCACCAGAACACCCGGCGCACCTGTGCGGTGCCATGCACCCTCTGCCATAAAGGCGGCGGCATTTTCATGTTTGCACAGGATGAACGTGATACCGGCTCGCTCCAACGCATCCACCAGCGTGAGCACCTCGCCTCCCGGCATTCCAAAGGCGTGCCGACATCCCGCGTCGAAAAGCCGTGCGGCCAAAACGTCAGCTGCACGGGGCGGGGAAGGGGGCGTGTCGATCATTTTCGGTCTTTCCAGTCGGGGCGGGATATCGAACCTAACTGTCACGCGTTTGAGACACGTTCAACTCACACCTGCGTTGCCAGATGTTTCAGTATCAACGCGCTTCGTCCTTGACCTTCCAGTGACGGGAACCCTTATGTGACGCAGCATGACATATCCCTCCCTCTCTTTCGGCGTTTCTGGCCTGAACTGCGCGTCCTGTGTCGGGCGGGCTGAGGCCGCGCTGCAATCCGTGCCCGGGGCACAGGCGGTGCGCGTCAATCTGGCGGACCATTCCGCACGCATCAGCGGGGTAAGCCCCGATGCCGCGATCAAAGCGCTGGATGACGCAGGCTACCCGGCTGAAGTAACCCAGGTGCGTCTTGAGATTGAAAACATGTCCTGTGCGTCCTGCGTAGCGAGGATCGAAGCTGCGGCGCTGTCACAACCCGGTGTGTTGAAGGCAGAGGCGCGTCTGCCCACACATGAACTTTACGCTGAGGTTTTGGGGGATGTTCAAGACTTGCGCGCGGCATTGGCCGACGCTGGTTATCCGGCCAAGGATACTGCGCCTGACCCTGTCGCAGACGACCCCGCAGCCCCCCTCTTCCGCAGTTTCCTTGTGGCCGCGGCCCTGACACTGCCGGTATTTCTGATGGAAATGGGGGGGCACGCGATCCCGGCCGTGCACCATTGGATAGCAGCCAACATCGGGACCACCACGAGCCATTTGGTTCAACTGGCGCTGACAGGCCTTGTGTTGGTTGGCCCGGGAGCGGGCTTTTTCCGACGGGGCGTGCCCGGGTTGTTGCGGGCACGACCAGATATGGATGCGCTTGTCGCGCTTGGGGCAGGATCAGCATTCCTGTTTTCCGCGCTGGCCGTATTGGCTCCGGGTGTATTGCCTCCGGCGGGCATTTACTTTGAAGCCGCCGCTGTGATTGTCACACTGATCCTGATGGGCCGTTGGCTTGAGGCGCGGGCAAAGGGACATACTGGCGATGCCGTGCGCCGACTGCTGGGGCTGCGCCCGGACACCGCAGAAGTTGAACGCGATGGTGCATTCACGGATGTGCAGGTGGATGATGTGCGCGTTGATGACGTGCTACGCGCTCGTCCGGGGGGGCGCATTGCGGTAGACGGCATTGTCGTTGCAGGCGAAACTCATATCGATGAGGCCATGCTGACCGGAGAGCCGATCCCGGTTCTAAAACGCGCCGGCGACTCCGTCAGCGCAGGCACGCTCACGACCACCGGTGCCCTGACCTACCGCGCCACCCATGTCGGGCGCGACACGGTTCTGGCGCGCATCACGGCACTGACCGAGGCAGCACAGGCCGCGCGCCTGCCGGTCGAAGCGTTGGTGAACCGTATCACGGCGTGGTTCGTGCCAGTGGTCATGGTCATCGCCACGCTTGCATTTATCGTCTGGTGGGTCCTTGTCGGGCTTGGCCCGGCGGTGGTGGCTGCGGTCTCGGTGCTGATTATCGCTTGCCCCTGTGCAATGGGGTTGGCGACGCCGATGTCGATCATGGTCGGCACGGGGCGGGCGGCAGAATTGGGCGTGCTCTTTAACAAGGGGGCAGCACTGCAGCGCTTGCAGGATGCGCGGGTTATCGCGTTTGACAAAACGGGTACGCTAACGCTTGGACAACCTGCCGTTATGGATCTGGCAGCCGACGATACAGAGGCGATGCTGCGTGCCGCAGCAGGGGTGGAACGACACTCTGAACACCCGATCGGGCGGGCCATCATCGCGGCGGTCAAAGACGTGCCCTCAGATGTAAGTGCATTCGAGGCGACACTTGGCCAAGGTGCGCAGGCCCGTGTGGATGGCCAACACGTCGTGATCGGCAATGCCGCCATGTTGGAAAACGCGGGGATCGCGGCCAGCGATACTTGGATCGCCAAGGGCAAAACCTGGTCCGCAACGGGCGCGACCACAATCCATGTTGCTATCGATGGCACTCATGTCGGGGCAATCGCTGTCAGTGATCAAGTGCGCGATGGCGCCGCCGACGCGATTGCGCACATCAAAGAAACCGGCCGCACCGTCGCAATGATATCGGGTGACGCGAAAGCGACGGCTGAGTACGTTGCGCGCAGCCTTGGGATCGATCACGTGGTGGCCGACGTGCGCCCGGATGGAATAGTCGCCGCGCGTGATGTGTTGCGGACAAACCACGGCATCGTGGCCTTTGTCGGGGACGGGATCAACGACGCGCCTGCACTTGCCGCAGCGGACGTCGGGCTGGCAGTGAACGGCGCCAACGAAGCAGCTATAGAAGCAGCAGACGTCGTCATGATTTCACCAGAGCCCGGTGCCGTTCTACGCGCGCTTAGCATCAGTGCAGCCACTTTGCGCAACATCCGTCAGAACCTGTGCTGGGCCTTTGGGTACAATGCGCTGCTGATCCCGGTGGCTGCCGGGGTTCTGGTTCCCTTCGGCGGGCCGCAATTGTCACCGGCACTGGCCGCGCTTGCCATGGCGCTGTCCTCTGTCTTTGTGGTCACCAACGCACTGCGCCTGCGCGGGAAGGGTCAGACATGAACATCTCTCAAGCTGCTGCATCCACAGGCCTTCCGGCCAAAACCATCCGCTACTACGAAGAGCTCGGGCTGATCCAGCCGACGCGCAGCGCCAATGGCTACCGGACCTTTGCCGATACCACCTTGCATCAATTGAACTTTCTGGCCCATGCCCGTGCTTTGGGCTTTTCCATAGACCACTGCCGCTCGCTTCTTGCGCTCTGGGAAGATCGGGACCGTGCCAGCGCGGATGTGCGACGCATAGCCCTCAAACACCTGAGCGAGATCGAAGAAAAGATCGCTGACTTGAGCGCAATGCGCGACACGCTTGGAGAGTTGGTCAGCACATGTGACGGAAACGATCGACCAGACTGTCCAATCCTGAACAGCCTGTCATCTTCTTCTGGCTGACAAAACCGTCGGCCCAGCCCGCGTGGTGAAGGACGTCCCTAGACCAAGACTTGGCACTGCCTCAACAGGATCAGCGGCGGCGGTCGCGACGCGAAGACATGGGTTGGAAGGCCACGCCGACATGGGCCGCGCAATAGGGGTTGCCTTGTTGCACAGGCAGACCGCAGAACCAGAAGTTGTCAGTTGCCGGATCACCCACGGGCCATTTGCACGTCCGCTCGGTCAATTCCATCAGGCTGATCTTTTTGGATTTCTTTTCAACCTCATTAACCTTGGCCAGCGCCTCGGGGCTGATCTCGTTTGCAGAGGGTTGCGGCGGCAATG